>Ga0315315_10000137_pt1 | contig 53300 bp, 49 predicted proteins | sample M140m3416metaG_FD_203699 | JGI IMG/M metagenome (GOLD analysis project Ga0315315, IMG submission 203699) | Ammonia-oxidizing marine archaeal communities from Monterey Bay, California, United States - M1 40m 3416 | ecosystem: Environmental > Aquatic > Marine > Intertidal zone | place: USA...
GGGTGGCTAAACGCGCTCTCGACGCCGATTATGAGCCCACGCAAGAAGAATTGGAGTTGGGCATGGAAAAAACTAGCGAATCTACTGGGCTGATCTTTATCACATTGATGGTATTTAAGAAGCCTAAAGTAATCGAGCCTACTCGCGGTGTTACGCGTGGTGTTACGCGTGGTGTTACTCGTGGAGGCGATCAGATGGAAAGTGATGCAGCGCGCTTTGGTTACGGCAATAAGGCCAGTAGCTCTTCAAAGGTAAGTAACTTTGAATATGCAGAGAATACTGAACGCTATGTATTGCCTGTAAGGTTGCGAATTAATAAAAAATCTGAAAAAAGCGATATTAATTGCTCGCAACACCTAAAGGGGGCTAATCTAAATGCTCTGAAACGCCAGACGATGGCTGTACCTTTCTAGACACTCTTGTGTGACCTTCTATATATTATGTAAAAATTGATATATATTTTTTAATTCTATTTAATAGAACACTTACTATGAATTCTCCTCAAAATATTAAAAATACTGCCAAAATTACTTATGATATTTCCAGCATTATAATGAGAAATCGTGCTATTATGATGGTTAAATCATTAAAAGAAAAACAAAATAAACAACGTGAAAAAGAATATAAAAAAGCAAAAATGCACACTATGAGTAATAAATTTTGTATTGGGTTTTGTGAAAATCCTTTAAATTGTTCTTGTTTTATTAACAATTCAATTTAGAACTTTCTTATGAACTGTTTCAATTGCTCCTTCAATCCACGCTTGTCTATCACAATAAGTTTCTCCCAAAATATAAATACCTTTTTTAAGATATATATTATCAAATTGTTTTTGCATTTTTTTTGAATTTGTACCTGGATTCCACATATGGTCCCCTGCATCCCAATAATGCATAGTAATCCAGTCTGGCTCTTTTATTTTTTTATCTGGAAACATTTCATTCAACAATTTCTTGATTTGCTTTTTAACTTCTTTTTTACTTTTAATAGAATTCCAAAAATCTGCATTATAACTATCCGAGTAACTTATTTGTATTAGTCCTTTTTCATAATCAATCGGTATAATAAACTGCAATTTATTATCTGTCATTATTTTCGGCATATCTTTAAACCACACATCTTTAAATTGAGCATATATTCGCAAAAGTCTACCATCACTTACGCTATTAAATAGATTTTTGTATCTTTTAAAATATTCTAGATTAGTATAATCTTTTCTTTTAATAGTAAAATATATTTTATCATATTTATATTTTTTATTATGTATTACGAATGATTTGTCGACATCATTAATCTCAGTCATATTCGCTTTTAGCATTATCTTAACATTATTCGATTTAAGATATTTATAAAGTACATCACATAGTACTTGTATTCCATCTTTTAATACAAAGAATTCATTTTTCTTTACATCAAAATCTTTGCGCAATGTTAAAATAGCATTATGAGCATTCATATCAAACATTTCACCGATATATCCCAATGATTTATTTAGTATTTCTACTTCATTTGTGGGCATAAATAGTGAAAAGTAATTATGTAAATTATAATTATGTTTATCTATATTTGTTTTATAGTTTATTGCGAAATCCCATAATTCTTCTAAGCTATTATACTTCGAGTTATAATATTTAAGTAACTCTTTTTCGGTCATCATTTCCCCATTGATAAAATATCCTTTATCTTTACTAATATCTATAATTTGATCTTGTAAATTAAAGTCCTTAATCAATTTCATAACATATTTATGATTTTTATTCAATCTTCCCGCACCTACAGAATACTTGAAACCCTTATTGCTATATGTGTATATGCGCCCACCTATTCTATGACGTCTATCATATATAACTATATGGTCGGGGTTAATATTTTTGATAGTTATTAGTTTGTAAGCTAAATATAATCCTGTTATTCCAGCACCAATAATAACATGTTTCATGCCTCTAAAAAATGAGTACATAATTTTGTAAAAAGTTTAAATTATTAAAAGTTTATAAAATTCATAAAAAAATAAGATTATGTACTCGTTTTTAAATTTGAAAATAATATATAATTAATACTAATATCTAATTATATAAAAATTTATTAATATTAAATAATAAATGTATTTTGAGAACGAAGTAGGTTATTTAAATCTTTTAAAAGAGACACTAAAAGAAGGTGAAATTAAAAATACTAGAAATGGTGTAGTTTATTCTAAATTTGGTTGCATGATTAAATTTAACAATATTAATAATTTTCCATTATTAACAACAAAAAAGATGTTCTTTAGAGGTATAGTTGAAGAACTTCTTTGGTTTCTAAGAGGTTCTACTAATGCCAATGAGTTAAAAGAAAAGAAAATTAATATATGGACCGGTAATTCTACACGCGAGTATCTCGATAGTGTGGGATTAACCGAATATAAAGAAGGTGAATTGGGGCCTGTTTATGGTTGGCAATGGCGCAAATTTGGTGAAGACTACTATAATCATAATACTAATGGTAAAGACCAGATTAGATATGTTTTAGAGGAATTAATGAAGCCCGATAATAGCAGACGTGCAGTACTTTCTGGGTGGAATCCTGTCGATCTCGATAAAATGGCATTGCCGCCTTGTCATATTTTATATATTTTTAATAAAACTAGCAAAGGGCTTTCTTGTCATATGACATTACGTAGCTCAGATTTATTTTTAGGTCTACCATTTAATATTGCAAGTACAGCACTTTTAACACAGATACTTGCATCAGTTTTACATATAGATATCTCAGAAGTATGTCTTTCTATTTGTGATGCTCATATTTATCAAGAACATACAGAACAATTAGATAAACAAGTTTTACTAGAACCATATAAATTGCCAAAATTAATTATAAAAAAATATCCTCCACCAATTGAATCGAGTATTGATGAAAAAATTAATTGGATTGAATCTCTTAAATACGAAGATTTCGAACTAAAAGATTATTTATCATACCCTTCTTTACCAGCTATAATGAAATAGCAACTGGGTGCCATTTGTTAAATTTATTATCAAAATTACAAATAAATGGTATTATAGTCATTGCATTCTTATCTTTAAAAGCAGTTCTCAACATTTTACTATCTTTTAATGTCTGTACTAATGCAATTCCCAGCATATTTTTCATATCTTCTTTGTCATAAACATTGTAAATATCGGGTTCGTTAGTTTTAGTTAAATACATTTTCTTATCATTTTCTGTTATACAAATATCTGATTTTATTTCAGCAATATATTTTGTATTGTTTTCTTTATTATCTATGGTTTTGAATTCGGTAATATCCTTTGTTTTTCTAACAACTTCTACTATATTTGAATCATCAAAATTGTATAATTTGGGTTTATATTTTAAATCAAATGGCCAAATATAAATACCTCTACATGTATAATTAAGCTCCTTTGTTAATAATAGTATTTCATCAATAGATTCTTTGTATAAATTGTAATACGTTTTAACTTTGAAATTGCATACATCAATGGTTTCATCTGGAGTATATTGTGTATTTAGCATTTTATATAAAATATCTAACCTTTCCGGCAATGTTTTATTTAGATAATGTCCTTCATAGCAAATAATGTCATTTATTAGAAATGTCCATGTATTATCTTTGCATTTAACCATTTCTCCATCTAACAATGTGTTTTTAAACAACTTTTTATCAAATAATCCTCTCCCAAAAATAATGCGCGGACGCTGATATCCAGGATGAATTTTCTTATCAATATAATACATGATTTCTATATCATTATATAGTGTAAAATAAAGATAATATCTATTACCATTTGATCTTAAATTAAGTAAATGATTTGATAAAATGAAATTAATATTATTATTATCCAAATTATGATGATGTCTTTGCAAAATTTTAATATTGTAATTATTATATAAATCCGATAATATTATATCTTTATGATCATTGCTCTTAATATTAAAAGCTATTCTGTTTGAAAAACTAATAATACCTTGCATTAATTTATAATAATTCCTTTATTATTATATTATCTATCATTTTTTTAAATAAAAACAATATAACACTTATTTGCGTTTTAATATATGAATACTATGAATACTTTATATTACGAATGGTTTGAAAATCCACTATATTGGTTTCAACATAATAAAATCACCGATAATTATTTATGCAACAAATATTTGAAACAGATTGAGAACACTGATAAAATTCTAGAATATAAAGAAATTTATAGTAAAGAAACATTGATTTCTTCGGTATTATTACTTGATCAAATACCGAGACATTATAAAAGATTAGGTTACGATATTGATGTTGATTATTATTCTGAAAAAGCTTGTAAATTCTCTAATTTTATATTGCAAATATACAAATCCTTATTAACTATCGACGAATTATGTTTTGTCTATTTGCCATATAGACATATTAAAGATATAGATAAAATACACGAAATCATCGATAAATTTATACTTTTATATGATAAATCTAATAGCAAAAATAAAACTAAATGCAGAAGATTTCTCAATGCGACCTTAAATAATATTTATAAAACTATAAGCAATAATTATGTTGTTAATAATTTACCTGTTAAATCGTGGTTTGAATTAAATGAAGATATTTTTCAAGTTACTAAAAAAGCAAATAATTATATTGACAATATTTCTAATATTATTAAATGTGAATTCTTTAAATTACCCAAAGATGCCAATATAATCGTATCGCTTTCAGGTGGAGTAGATAGTATAGTTGCATTGGATATTATTAGTAAATTGACGAAAAATGTAATGGCAATTCATATTAATTATAATAATCGCACAGAATCTACAGATGAATTGGATTTTGTTAATTATTATTGCAATAAATTAAAAGTTAAATTGATATATAGAACTATTACTGAAATAAAACGTAAGTCATGTCTCAATAATGGTCTTAGAGATATTTATGAAAATGTTACAAAAAAAATTAGAATGGATATGTATAGTAGATTCATAGACGCCAATACTTATGTTTTGCTAGGTCACAATAAGGACGATAGTTTCGAAAATATTATAACAAATATTATTAACAAAAATAATTATAGTAATTTATCTGGTATGGAAATATTGAAAAATATAGATAATATTAACTTTTGGCGACCAATGCTCAATATTAATAAAAAAGAAATTATCGAATATGCTAATTATAATAATATACCATATTTATTTGATAGTACACCTAAATGGTCTGTTAGAGGGAAGATTAGAGATAAATTAAAGCCTTTGATTTGCAATCTAAAAAATAGTGAAAATAATGATATAGAAGCTTTCTTCGATTTAAAAAATTATATTAAAGAAACAAATGATATTATAAATAATGTTGTTATAAATAATATTTATGATAAATTTCAAAAAGAGAATGATATTATAACAGGAATTTTAAGTATTAGCGATTTATATACATTTAGGTATAAAAGTGTTGTAAAAGCGTTATTTAATAAAATGAATATTAGCGTTTCTAATAAGACTCTCGGTGATTTTATTGAGTATGTTAATCGATTTATATTGATAAACAAGGAGAAATACTTTATACTTAATAAAAATAATAATATAACTATTAAAAATACTAATAATAATTTATATAAAAAATTTATAATAATGTAAAGTATGAGTAAAATAATTTCGGGATATGGCTTTAAAATTGCTAAAAATATAATGCCGAAAATTTCTGCAACAGAAAAAGCTGCTTTAAATTCGGGTTCTGTTTCTATAGATGGTAATATATTTAATGGTTATTTGAGTATTGATAATATAGTTAAAAAGTATAATATAAGTTTAAAAGAAGATGAAGTAAAATTTATAAATAACGAAACTAATAATTTATGTCAACTGATTGATAATAAATATGTAGATGATAATCAAAATTTACATAAAAACACTTGGGATTATATAAAAGAAAACAAATTTATGGGATTAGTAATACCAAAAAAATATAATGGTTGTGGATTTGGGGCACATGCACATTCGTTAGTAGTCGAAAAAATAGCGAGCAGAAACATTGCAACAGCAGTAAGTGTTATGGTACCTAATTCATTGGGCCCTGGTGAATTATTAAACCATTACGGAACCGAAGAGCAAAAAAATAAATATTTGCCCAAATTGGCAAATGGAGAATATATTCCATGCTTTGGATTAACTACTATGAATTCGGGTTCCGATGCTGCAGCAATGCACGATGAAGGGTTCGTAGTAGAAGAAAATGGAGTATTAGGAATACGTGTTACATTTTCAAAAAGATATATAACATTGGCTCCTGTTGCGAATTTAATAGGATTAGCATTTAAGGTTGTTGATCCTAATAAATTACTCAAAGAAGGCAAAGAAGGTATATCTGTCGCTTTATTGGATAAAGAGGAATTTAAAAATATTAGTATTGGTAATCGCCACAATCCATTAAATATTGGTTTTATGAATGGTACTATTAAAGGCAATGTTGTATTTATACCTATGTCGTGTATAATAGGAGGAGAGAAAAATTGTGGTTATGGCTGGAATATGTTAATGGAATCATTGGGAGAAGGTAGAGGAATATCATTACCAGCGATGTCTGTGGCTACTGCTAAAATGTGTACATTTGGAGTTGGAGGTTATTCGCGTATTAGAAAACAATTCAATATACCTATTGCTGAAATGGAAGGCGTTAAAGAGAAACTAGCAAAAATAGCTGAGAATAATTATAAATTAGTTGCTGCACAAAATTTATTTAATGCAATAGTAGATAATGGCGAAAAACCTCCAGTATTATCTGCTATAATGAAATACAAATGTACTGAATATGGACGTGAATCTGTTAATCATGGTATGGATATATTGGGTGGAGCAGGAATATGTAAAGGACCTATGAATTTTCTAGCTTCTAATTATATAGCAACGCCTGTGGCCATTACTGTCGAAGGTTCCAATACTTTAACACGATCATTAATAATTTTTGGACAAGGCTTAAATAGATCTCATCCACATCTATTAAATATCATAACAAGTATCGAAAATAATAACAAAGTCGATTTCCATAAACATTTTTACAATATTATTAATCACACTTTAACAAATCTCATTAAATCTTTATATTATTCTTTTTATGCAAAGATATATAGAAAGACGGATTTTCTAGATTATTATCAAGTTCATTTAAATAGACATGTGGCTAATTTTGCATTTTCTGCAAATGTCGCATTATTAATGGGTGGTAAAATTAAAACTGCCGAATATATTTCCGGTAGATATGCCGATATATTATCTGATATTTATATGTCGTATGCATGTCTATGGTTCTATAAAAAGAATGAAAATGTCAAAGATATTGATAAAATATTAGAGTATAGTTTAAACAATAATTTTAAAAATATTCAAGATAATATTATTGGAGTTGGTAACAATATGCCTATTTTTGGTATAGGTAGTATTATAAAATATATATGTTATCCTTTTGGAAAGGATTATAAAGGTAATAATGATAAATTAACTACTGCTATATCAGATTCAATTACGAAACCAAGTGAAATTAGAAAATTACTAACTGACAATATTTTTATTTCAAATGATAATAATGATAGAATAAACCAAATATCACGAGGTTTTGAATTATGCTATGATAGCGATTTGTTAATAAAAAAATTAAAAAACAATATAGAATTATCTAGCGATGATAAAATTAAAATAATAAATGCTTATAATATTAGAAAAAAAATAATAGAAGTCGACGAATATAATAACGAATTACGATAAATAATTGTTTAGTAATAATAATGCCGGAATTATTACCGAATTGAAACACCAGAGACTGCCTAAATCACTTATTTCATTTTTATAGGACATTAATAAAGAAACTATTATAGTTATAGTTACAAGACTAAATATTAATAATCCTTTATAAGTATTTTTAAATAATAAAAAGATTCCAAATACAATAATATAATATAATAACTTTAACAAATATTGTATGAATAAGTAAATATTATCTTTGATATTTAATGAATCCCATTTTAGATATATTTTATCTTTTATTTTTTGTGAACATAATAAATCATTATTATTATTTTTAACAACTACCAATACCCCAAATATTATTACTATTATTGAATATATAGTTAACAAAGCATATAAGGTTTTTTTTGATAATATAGTGGTATTAAATATAATTGCTCCCAATATTAATGATATAGGTTGTATAACTAATATTGTTCTACCAATTATGGTAGCGTAATGATTAATATTTTTACTACAATCATAATCATGCCACATAAAATATTCCGCCAATTGTATATGAATATAAACAAATGCAAAAAATGCGAAATGTTTATCGTAATTGTCGCCATAATTATATAATATAATAGCGGATATAATACCAACAGAATATGCTAATATAGAAGATGATTTATTATAACACATTTATAAATAATCAAGAGAAAAAACTAATAATTAGCTTGTAAATCATAAAAAATATTCTAAAATACACAAATTTATTTTCAACATATTGATGGAAAACGCAGATAATATTCGATAATAGTATAATTAATTAAGCGGCTGTATTGTAATCTATTATTTTTTAGCTCATTTAATTTATATTTAACTATTTTGTTATTAAGTGGTACTAGATGGTTTTTGTATTTATTTGTTAAAATATTATTCTTGATATTATATTTTGGCTGTAATATAATATTAAATTGTGAAAAAGCACTAGCAAATGTTAATATCAGCAATATAAAAAAATATTTAACCATTACTATCATAAACCCATATTAGTAATATATAATTTATCTTTAAATATTTAAAAATGAGTACATAATCTTTATTATCTCTCTCTAATTTAAAAGTTTATAAAATCCAAATAAAAATAAAATTATGTACTCATTTTATTCATTAAATCTTTCTGATAATTTTAATGATTTACTGGAATCTTTTAAAGTACATAATGGTATATTAGCAATCGGCAAATCATCCTTATGGGGTTTCGATGAATAATCAAATATTTGATTATAATCGTAATTTGGATCAGTATTCTCTACCAAATCTGTAGTATAAACTTTGTCTAATTCAGTATCAAAAGTGCGATGATCTTTTGTTTTAATATCATTTAATCTAATTATTTCATTGCTAAAGTTAACATTATTAATTTCATCCTTAGAGCTATGTAAAGATATATTACTTTTATTGATTAAATTTAAATCATTTTTATTTGGCAATATGTCAACCGGTTCATCATATAAATTAACTAATTTTGGAGGACATCTTACCTTTATCTCATGTTCACTATATGACTTTTCTGGCAATTTTTTAACAGGTTTTTCAAGTTCTGGTGCTTTTTTATATTCATTATTTGCAATTGCCATATAATAAAAAAATACTATAAAACCTAGCAAAAATATAATACATATTATTTCAATATAATAGACTTCTTTATCACTCATGTTACTATATTAGAACATTATTTTAATCATCGTCTTCAATAAATTTTACTTTTTGTTTTACATTATCATCTTCGTTATATTCTTGATAATTTATTAGCTGATTATCTTGATAATATGTTACATTATATTTATTTGTATCATAAAATTTCATTCGTGTATATCCTTTCCTTTTAAATACAGAGAATTCGTCTAAAAGATCAATACATAGTGGAACATATTTTCGTTCTTCCGGACGTTCTCTTAAAATTCTACCAATAGATTGTTGAATATCAGAAATAGGTGATGCAAATATAATAGTATTTAATGATGGAACATTGAAACCTTCAGATGCTAGTTGATATGTCGCTAATATTATTTGTTTTTCCGCAGATGTATTTAAATCCACTTGTTTCATACCTCCAACATAATACCCATAGTCCTTATTTACTATATTTTTACTTATTATATAATCCTCAATATCCTTCAGCAAATTTCTTCTTTCACTTAATATTAATATACGTCTTTCTGGATCCTTTTTAATAATACCTTCAAGAACGCTTATAATATATTCTGTTCTAGGTTTAAATTTACAGATATTATTAATCATTGCAGCTATATTCTCTTTACCATTCCACATCTGTTTTACTGCAGAATATTCTATATTTGGCTCGTAATATTTATGTATTTGCACTTCAACCTCAGTAAATTCCTTTTTCTTCATAGTATATACCGATGTTCCTATGTAATATTCAAACACCTTACGCATACCATCTTTACGATTTAATGTAGCAGATAATCCCAAAATAATTGGATTATTTAAATTTTTAAAAGCTCTAGAAAATACTTGCGCGCCAGTATGATGTACTTCATCAATAATAACAAACCCAATATCGCGAAATATCTCTTCATCGTATTCTCGCATTGCAAGTGATTGTAAAGAAGCAACTATAAAATCCTTATTGACTACATTAACCTTATTTTGTTTTATAATACCAATTTCTGCATTAGGTGCAAATACTTTAATAGTATCTAAAAATTGCTGATTTAAGAAGTCTTTGTGACTAATAAACATAGTTTTCTTTTTTAGCTGACATGCTATATATAAACTCATAATGGTTTTGCCGTAACCACATGGAACAGAAATAATTCCACCCATTTTTAAAGGATCTTTTGCAGCTTCTAGAAATTTATTTACAGGCTCCAATTGATAATCTCTGAGTTTACCTTTGAATTCAACAGCAATATCAGACCCGTGTGTTATTTTATTTGTTTTTGGCAATCCAATTTTCGTCAATCCATAATATCTTGGTACATACAATCTACTTTCAGTTTCTTTATATAACAAGAAGGTATTATCATTATTATCTTTGACACCCATATTAAAATTTACTTTGGGTTTCATCGTTAAATCTGTTTTTATTTTTACCAATTCATCAGCATTTACAGAAGCTTTTAATATACTATAGCCTTTATTTGACAACATATATCAATTACATTAATATTACCATGTCATTTTTTTATATGAATTATAGTAGAATACTAATAATAAATGATTGAAGATTCATTTAGAATATTAGCTATTATAATTATGTTTATAGTGATGTTGCTTGACAAAATACCATTTAGCAATATGTTTAAAAATTCGGTAATGCAAATATACTTAGCTATATTTTGTATATTTATATTAATGGTTTTTGATAATATAACAGGGTTTATATTAACATTATCATTATTGATTATCTATTTTAGAGTTTATACTATTGAAATGAAAAAAATAGAAAATATGAAAGAACAAAAAGATGTAGATAAAGAACCTTTACCCGTTGACAAAAAAGTTTGTACAAGTGGCAAATGCTCCATTGGAGTTGACGCGCCATCCACACAATCAAATATTGTTAAAAAAGCTAATAATGTTAATAATTTCGCGATTGACCCATCTGGTTTCCAACCATACATTACAAAAGAACATTTAATTGCAGCTCAAACAAATATTTTCAATGACAATATACTTGATAATGAAGTCGGCAACATATCTAATGAATATAATTTCGCTAGACCATTATATAAAGCACAAGGATTAAATAATGATAATTTGCATTTAGAAGGTTACGATTATAATAATAGCTATTTAGGAGATATGGAATGTTATACTTTAAATAAATTATCTTTTTGATAATTAGATTAAATGCAGCATAAAGAGTATTTTATATCACAAGACGAAAATAATCGAATAGTAGAAGATACTTTTATAATTATAGCATATATATTTGTATGTTTAATAATAGTAGTTTCTTTACTATGGAGTTATACTATAGTTGATAATATAGAATTATTTATCTCTATATATTCGTTGACATTCATTATATTTAGCTTGATAATAATATCAATCATAGTTATAAATAAAGATGAATACAACAAAACATCATATATGATATTATTTAATTCTAGTATATTTGTAATATTTTTGTCTTTTTTCGTAGGTATATATTTTGCTTATAAATATTTTTTTAGAGCATCAGTAAAAATAAACAAGGAGCAGTTGATTAATTATTCATATAAATATTAAATATAATTAAAGAACATTAATAAGTATAATATTATAAATAATGCAAATGCCTTTACTAATATATCATTAGCAATAGCTATATCTACCATATTTTCTGGCAATTTTTCATAAAACATATTCATAGTACCTGTATTATGAACAAGTAAAACTAATATTATTATAGTTAAATTCTTTTTTACGAGATCCATATCAATATTTAATATGGATTTCTCTTTGTTAGTTTCCACTGGATAATTATCGTATACATTATATTGTTGGCGTGGTCTATGATGTATTGGGTATGGTGGATCCATAGTTGCAAATTCAGCAGTATCTTCTTCATAATCAGGAATCATATTGCTTTCTTTTGGATTTGGTTGTGCAGTTTCCCGGAAATCTTTTAAAACATCTTGAACTATTGGATCATTTATATCATTATTCTCAGTAGTTTTAGAAGAATTAGATACAGGTAGAGTCGCTGTTGGTGTTGACATCGTGAATTCTATTGATATATTATATTTTGATTATTCATATTAAAACGCAATTTAAATTAGTATAGTTGGCAAATCACTATATGTATATGTATTATTCTTAAGTATATCTAGTTCACTAATATTATAAAATATTTCTAGCATTATTTCTTTATACATCTACCTGTTTTAGGATTACATTTTTTACCTTTATCATCACATTCCTTTTTCTTTGCATCTGTACATTTATCGACCTCTTCTTTCACCTCTTCTTTCACCTCTTCTTTCACCTCTTCTTTCATCTCTTCTTTCACATCTTCTTTCACCTCTTCTTTCACATCTTCTTTCACATCTTCTTTCACATCTTCTTTCACATCTTCTTTCACATCTTCTTTCACATCTTCTTTCACCTCTTCTTTCACCTCTTCTTTCACATCTTCTTTCACCTCTTCTTTCACCTCTTCTTTCACCTCTTCTTTCACATCTTCTTTCACCTCTTCTTTCACTTCCTGAGGCTTTTTGTAATTTTTATTTTTCTTGCATTTACCCGTTTCAAGATCACGTATTTGATCTTCTTTACATTTTTTAACACATAATCCTGTTTTCGGATTAACTTCTTTACCTTCTGGACAAACTTTAACAGGTTTAATGACAGCAGCCTCAGGTTTATAGTTTAATCCATTATCAGCTTTTTTAGTTGGAACTTTAGTAAGCGGCTCATTTACATTTATATTTTCATAGGAATATAATTCTTTAATATCGTTAAATTTCAGAGGTCTTAGCTTTAAATAATTATGTAAAGCTGTTTTAGTTTTTTCCGATTTCATTATTTCTCGCAATTGCAATTTATCATTTAAATAATTATCATACTCGATATTTTGAACAACCCTTTTATTTTCATAATTTTCATAGTATTTTTCTTTTTTTAATTCTAGTATTCTATCTTTATCGTTTTTGTATTCAAAAAATTTTTTGATATTACTTTTAAATTCATCACTATCAATTTCATTAGTATTATTTGTTATATCTATTATATTTTTCTCAATAATTCTTAATATTTCCATTTACTAATAATAAGGATAAAAATAATAACTATGGTAATATAATATCTTCAAACATACTTTTATAGAATGTTTGTAAACTTTCCGCTGGTTTCATTTGATCTTCATATATACTTCTAGGAACATATTTTACTAATACTTTATCTTTTTTGCATATTTTTTTGTTACTATAATACCCTTGTATTACTAACAAACAACCTACAAATAATACAAATATAGCAATTGCTTTCATATTATTAAATATAACTCTAAATAAAAGATTTATTTAATTTATTGATTTTTTCTTTCAGACCATACATCAACATTTTCGATACTTTCCTTAATACTAGACAATTCTACATTTCCATCATCTACTATATCATTATTTAAAGTGTCGGTAGGTGTTTGTGAAGCAGATACTGCAGGATTAGCAATAACATTGTTTTTACGAGTTTCAAAAATTACATCCTTGTCATCCATATTTTGCTTATACTCTTTCATTAATGTATTAAGTTGAGTATTCGAATATTCAATGTCGTTAATAAATTCGGGATCGGGAGACCATGCACACCAACAACCTACTTCAGCAACATAAATATGAAATTTATCACCGAGTTTTTTGAGGAATTCACTACGATTCCTGGCTTCGTCGATAGTATCAAATGTACCTCTTACTTTTACACCTCTGATAGAGGTTATACCATGATTTTCACTATTATATTTAGCTTCTAGTTCTTCACCATGAACCGACTTGAAAAACTTGAGTTGATCATTAAGATCATTGACATCGAAAATGTATTTATGCGTATCATATAAACTATCAATAGTGGAGTTAGAATCAGGATATTTCTCTTTAATAGATTTAAACAATTCATCAACATTTTTTGAAAAACTTTCTAAAAATTTGTTAAAATACATTATTTCCTTGTTTACTATAACATCTTCCGGACTTACAAATGAAAGCAAAACGTATTTTTGTCCACGAATTGGTTTATCTTCATCTAAATGGTCTTCAACTTTGATATCTACAAGTTCTCTTTTTTTATTATCAGTTGTTGTCATTATTTATAATTACTAATAGTTTGATAATCTTATATATATTTTTAAATGTAATATAAAATTAGATATGGAAAAAGAATATAAAATAGATTATTACGAAGCCGGAACACGATTATTTAAATATTTACTAGAAGGTTTCATTGTTGGATTTATAGCAATAATATTGCCAAAAAATAAATTAGAATGGAATGAAATATGGATAATTGGTTTAACTGCAGCATGCGTATTTTCAATATTAGATTTATTATCCCCAACTATATCTAATAGTGCAAGACAAGGTATTGGTCTTGGTGCAGGTTTTAGTTTAATAGGTTTTCCAATAGGTCTCTAAAGAGATGGGATAATTTCATAATTTAGATCGATACATATTTTTTTCCATATTTGATCTTGGACATAAAGTTTTTCGCGACTTTTTAATAGCGGAAAATACTTCAAATATTCTTTTAATCCTAATATTTGAAAAAATTTATATAATACATAACTATATGATAAAAAGTTTTTTCTATCTTTTGGACAATGTTTCAAAAATGGTGCTTGTATACTTCTAAACATATTACATAATTTTTCTTCTAATTCTGGACTAAATTGTGGAGTGGGGATTCCGTTGATTCTATTAATTATATAATTTATATGTTCGTAATATTTATTAATACGTAGTCGCTTGAGAATGTCACGCATTTTTGAATAAGTTATAGTTTTCAAGTCGACTATTTTTTCCTTTTTAATTTCTGTTAAAATCTTTTCAAATATTTCGTCGGGAATATCTGTGCTTTCTTTTCCTTGAACTTGATTACACCATTCTCTAAAATGATTTATTCTTTTGTAACAAAAATGCGACGTATCTTTAGTATTTTGCTTTAATATAGGTCTATTTTGTTCAACAAGTAACAATTCTTGGTATCCGCATAAATTACATATCATAATAGCATCTTGTTGTAAACAAAGCATTTGATTGTTACATCTTTTACATATTTCTATATTATCATCTTCGACATTTCTAACATATTTTTTATCAATTATTGACATATATTTATCGACTAATGCACTTTTGTCTTGTGAAAGCAATTTATCACCTAGCACTTCGTTATATTCTTTACTTTCATTGTGTTCTATATTATTAAGCGCATCTAATACATTAATAGTAGCCTTTATATTAGCATTTTTCTTTTTTTTGGACTCACTTTTAAGAACTCGAGATTGTTTTAAAGTCGGTAAATCAACAGAAGATTTTATAATATTATTGTTAGAAAAATTATTTATTTCCGATTGTTTATCAACAGTATCATAATATTGAAACAGAATGTAACTAGTATTTTTGTAATATTCTACTTCATCAAAATTATTTAATTCATTAATCTTATTTTTTACATCTATTATTTTCTCGCGTAAATTAATATTACTTGTCCATAATACATTTAAAGTTTCCTTATCCGCTAATTCATTTTCAATAATATTCAAAATATAGTTAGAGTCACTTTCATATAATTCTAACAATTCTTTTTGATTTTGTAATTCCTTATCAATATTTTCAAAATTTTTAATCATATTATTATGCATCGCATCAAGTGTAAAAGTATCATTATTATCTATATTTAATTTTTTTTTTGATGATTTTTCTTTAAACATCATATATAATACAATAATTTAAAATAAGTTTTATATGTGTTAATAGTTTTTTATTCGTATAGTAATTTATATTTTTTTCTCCTATAATAGTATAAAGAATATAGCGTAAATGGGTGGTGGTCTTCTTCAACTAGTAGCTTATGGTGCTCAGGATGTTTATTTAACTGGTAATCCTCAAATTACCTTTTTCAAAGTTGTATATCGTCGTCATACTAACTTCGCTGTTGAAGCTATACAACAAACTTTCAATGGAAATCCAGGTTACGGAAACACAGTAACATGCCAAATATCCCGCAATGGCGACTTAATTAATCGCGCGTATCTCCAAGTAACATTAGGTGATCGAGGTGCTGGTGCTACTGCTGGTACTGATGAATATGTAAATTATATTGGTCTTCGTTTACTCAAAAATGTAGTTCTTGAAATTGGTGGTCAACAAATTGATAAACATTATTCTGATTGGATGTACATTTGGAATGAATTATCTTTACCCGAAGGTAAAAGTTACGGATATAAAAAAATGGTAGGTGCCAATGCGAAAGAAAAAGATACATTATATATACCATTAGAATTTTGGTTCTGTCGCAATATCGGTTTAGCTCTTCCTTTAATCGCTTTACAATATCATGAAGTTAAGATTAAAATAGAATTCGAAACTAGAAAAAATTGTACTATTGGTACAGATACACATTTTGGAGAATTAAAAGATGTCTCTTTATGGGTAGATTATATATTCCTCGATACTGATGAGCGCAGACGTTTCGCCCAATTATCCCACGAATATTTAATAGAACAATTACAATTTACTGGTACTGAAAATTTATCAAGTGGAAGCAATCGCATCAAATTAAATTTCAATCATCCTTGCAAAGAATTAGTGTGGGTTGCCAAAACCTCCAATACTTCTGCAGGAAGGGAATGGTATAATTATACAACTACTCCGAATATTGCACCAAATGGTAATCCTTTCACTGATGCTATATTACAATTAAACGGCAATGATCGTTTCGCGGTTCGCAAAGGTTCATATTTCAATTTAGTACAACCATATCAACATCATACTAATATTCCTTCAAATCCAGGTATCAATGTATATTCCTTTGCTCTCAAACCAGAAGATCATCAACCAAGTGGTACATTAAATATGTCTCGTATTGACACGGCAACTTTAATGGTAACTACTGATGATCTTACAGGGGGGGCGACTTACTCTGGTATAAATATATATGCAGTAAATTATAACGTATTACGTATATTATCTGGTATGGGAGGTCTCGCTTATTCCAATTAAATTAATATTATTTATTTTTATTATTTATATAATAGTTAATATGTGTATAATAATATTCTTTTTTTTTTCTCCTATAATAGTATAAAGAATATAGCGTAAATGGGTGGTGGTCTTCTTCAACTAGTAGCTTATGGTGCTCAGGATGTTTATTTAACCGGTAATCCTCAAATTACCTTTTTCAAAGTTGTATATCGTCGTCATACTAACTTCGCTATTGAAGCTATACAACAAACTTTTAACGGAAATCCAAATTTCGGCAATCGTGTAACTTGCCAAATATCTCGTAACGGCGATTTAATTCATAGAATGTATTTAGTTGTTGAAACAGGTACTTTAGAAACTGCTGTTAAATATTTTGGTTTACGTTTAATCGATTATGTTGAACTAGAAATTGGTGGTCAAAAAATAGACAAACAATATTCCCACTGGATGTATATCTGGAATGAATTATCATTGCCTAAGGGCAAACAAGCTGGTTATAAAAATATGGTTGGTGGAAATGGTAATACTATATCTGACCAAACCTTATATATACCACTTGAATTTTGGTTCTGTCGCAATGTAGGTTTAGCTCTTCCTTTAATTGCTTTACAATATCACGAAGTTAAAGTTAATATTCAATTAGAAACTGGTGAAAAATGCTCGACAGGCACCGCATTAACATCAGAAGCCTTAAAATCTGTTAGTTTATGGGTAGATTACATATTCCTCGATACTGACGAGCGCAGACGTTTTGCCCAATTATCGCACGAATATTTAATCGAACAATTACAATTTACTGGTTCTGATGACATAACCCCATCGTCTTCTAATGTAAATACTAAAACTAAATTATCTTTCAATCACCCTTGCAAAGAATTATATTGGTTTGTTACACATGCACATGCATCGGACCAAGGTGTTACTAATACAAATTGGTTTAACTATTCTACTACACCAGCGACTGCTGCTGGTGAAGTAGAAGAGCAATTCTTAGCTAGTAATGGTGATGTAGATTCTAATAATCCTATAACTTCTGCTAAATTAGTACTAAATGGAAACGATCGTTTCTCTGAACGCCCTGGTTCGTATTTCAATTTAATTCAACCATATCAACATCACGAGAATATCCCTAAAAATGCGGGAATTAATGTATATTCTTTCGCTGTTAAACCAGAAGAACATCAACCAAGTGGTTCGTTAAATATGTCACGCATTGATACTGCAACATTAAATGTAAATGCTAATACAACTGGTTTAGCAAATACTAAATTAAACGTATATGCGGTAAATTACAATGTATTACGTATATTATCTGGTATGGGAGGTCTCGCTTATTCCAATTAAATTAATATTATTTATTTTTATTATTTATATAATAGTTAATATGTGTATAATAATATTCTTTTTTTTTTCTCCTATAATAGTATAAAGAATATAGCGTAAATGGGTGGTGGTCTTCTTCAACTAGTAGCTTATGGTGCTCAGGATGTTTATTTAACCGGTAATCCTCAAATTACCTTTTTCAAAGTTGTATATCGTCGTCATACTAACTTCGCTATTGAAGCTATACAACAAACTCCAACTGGAAGTAATAGTTTAGGTTCGAGAGCTAGTTTCCAAATTACTCGTAATGGTGATTTAATACATCGTGTATATTTTAATGCTAAATTAAAAAATACAAATACTAGTAGTGATGTTACAGCTCTAAAAAAACAAAATCTAGCACTTGTTCCTAACTTTGGTCAAAAATTACTCAAAAGTGTAGAATTAGAAATTGGTGGTCAACGTATTGATAAACACTACTCAGAATGGTTATATATTTGGAACGAATTATCATTACCTGTAGGCAAAACTGATGGATATCATAATATGGTTGGCGCAAATTCTGTAAATTTATGTACTAAACTTGGCCCTGACAAAGAATATGAAGTATATGTTCCATTAGAATTTTGGTTTTGCCGTAACGTAGGTTTAGCTCTTCCACTAATTGCATTACAATACCACGAAGTTAAAATTAATGTAGAATATGAATCACAAGCTAAGTTAATTGATACTGGTGAATTTAATTTAACAGCTGAAGAAACATTAACAACTACTCGCACAGGAGCGACAGCAAATACATTTTGCTCTAATGGTAATAAATTATTACCAAGTGCGACTGATACTGCTGCCCCTTACACAATAGATGTTTCAGGCCAGCCAACTGCTTTTGAAGTTTATTCTCAAGACGAAAGCAAACTCAAATTAATTGATGCTAATTTATGGGTAGATTACATATTCCTCGATACAGATGAGCGTAGACGTTTTGCCCAATTATCCCACGAATATTTAATCGAACAATTACAATTCACTGGCACCGACACATTAACCGGATCAACTAACCCCGATTCTATGAAATCTGTAAGACTTAACTTTAATCATCCTTGCAAAGAACTAGTATGGGTTATTAATGACGATGATGCATTTTGGAACAACTTTTCTGATAATAAAGTTAATACTACAGCCTCACAAGATGATTCATTCTTTAATAATAATTATGATATATCCAGCAATCCTGTACATAAAGCCAAAATTATGCTCAATGGTAATGATCGTTTTGCTGCTCGTAGTGGTGATTACTTCAGTGTAGTACAGCCATATCAACATCACGAAAATACTCCCAACCAGCAGCACTCGGGTATCAATGTATATTCGTTTGCTCTTAAACCAGAAGAACATCAACCAAGTGGCACATTAAACATGTCTCGTATTGATACTGCAGTATTACAAGTATCTTCTAGTATAACAGGTACTATACACGTGTATGCTTTAAGCTATAATGTATTACGCATTTTATCTGGTATGGGTGGTCTTGCATATTCCAATTAAAAAAATAAATTATTTTTATCAATATTTAATATTTAACCAATTAGTAATATCTTCATCGTTCAAATTTAATTTATCTTCAATTAGTTTCATGATATCAAATAACTTTCGCGAAAGCATATAACATAATTCATGTATATAATTATTTAACCCAATATTTCTTTCATTATAACAATAATCAATTTTATTATAAAGTATATCTATACTTTCATTATTGAGTTTTTTTATATAGATGACTAACCTTTCTTCATATACAGGCATTTTTTCGTCTCTATAGTTTAATATATGTGGTCTCAATATTTTTAATATATAAGATTCTACCATATCACAATTATAATTATTAATTTTATTTTTCAGCAAATATTTGAAATTACTTATATCATTTACTATCTTATGACAATCTTTAGATGTTTCTGCTAATTTTTTAAGGGTTCCAAAATCATTATTCAAATATTTGATAATTTCTCCATTGAAATCAGCGCAAAATATAGTTTTCATATTTAATGATAATAAATACTTATATTTTATATTATCATTTTTTATAAAAATTGAATATTATCTATTAATTTATTAAATTATGAGAATGAAATGTAACATTTGTAATAGAAAACTAAACTATACTGAAGAATTAACAAATAAATGTAAATGTGGAAACCACTATTGTAAAAAACATTTATTCTTTACAGACCACGAATGTACGTTTGATTATATTATAGATTATAAAGAAAAAGCAACCAGTAATATAGTAGATTTAACAAATAAAGTTATTAAAATTTGAGTACATAATCTTTTAAATTCTTTGAAAATATAAAATTTAAAAAATTAAAGATATTATGAAGATTATGTACTCAAAAATAAAGGTTTATATTTTTCAATATCTGACATAATAACAGATAGTAATATAGTATATTTATAATAATTAAAGTAATAGTTTAATTCATTGGTTATAGTATTATTAATATAAATAAATAGTGGAATTATTAGCAACCATAATAAATAACTATTAACTTTATATTTAATACGAAGAGTATAAGATAATATTGAAAAAAATCCTAAAGAGATATATGCTATATTATTTGGAAAAAATATACTATAATAATATGTTGGTATTGCCAATGCTAATGTATATATAATATGATAATATTTAGAATTACATTTACCCTTTCTAACTAGTGTCATTAAAAATGGAGAAAATTGTATTGCATATAGTGGTAAAAAATTATATGTAGGATTACATATACAACTATATAATGTTGCACCAAATTGTTTTTTTGCGTATTCATATTTTATCTTTTTAATATTATCTTCACTTATATTATCTGGATAAGGCATTGCATTTGTTGTTCTTGATTCTTTATCCCCGTATTTTTTTGTCACTATACCAGCTAAATAAATAGTCGAATATACTATTGTTAGTCGCGATAGTATTATTAACATAATATTATGGTTTACTTCACAAATTGATAGTATAGTTGTAAAAACATGTCTTGAAGCAAATATAATTGAATGTAATCTAAATTCGGGCCATATCATAGGTTTACTATATATTCTTTTACTCGGGACATGTATATTAAGTGATAATAATGGTAGAACTAAATGTGACAATGTTAGTATTATATCAATATGCTTGTAACTTTTAAATGGAAAACTATTATTATAAATAGCAATGTAATATAATCTAAGTATAAAGTTATATAAACATATTAAACCAAATATTGCATGAAGATGCATATAATCGTGATTTGTAAATAATTTTGCCATAGTATAAGTATAATAAAATATTGTTAAATAAAAAATTGATATTATTATAATTAATTATTATTAATAATGAACGACAAAGAACGCCAGGAATTATATCAACGTGCAGGGAATATTTTAATGGATAAATATGGGAATACTTGTTATAATAATATGCCAGAAAAATATAAATATTTATATAGTATATTTAAACCAGAGTCATGTGGAGTTAAAAGAAAACTACAATCTGAAATTTCAGATTATCAATCGACAGATTAATCATCGGAAATAATAATTGAGTCTAAATAAGGCTTGAGAATTTCGTTAACGATAAATTCGGGCTTAAACTCATCATATTCCATAAATATTTTAAGCAACTGCTCTGAAAATCCCGAAACCATTGCAGTACCATCCGTGTCACAATTAACAGGAAATGTTTCATTATTATCAGAACTAAGATTCCAGAAAACAAATTTTGGAGCAGTATATCCACTTAGTTTATATTTTCTAATTATATTTTTATAAATAGTTTCAATACCATCTCTTCCTTCCGATGCATGATTAAATTGCATATCGGTAAATACAAATAGTTTTTTTGGCATTTCCGAATCAGGAATATCATGTTTAATACCATAACTGATAATAGCTTCGCAACATTTTACAAAATCTGTGCTAAATCCATAATTAATATTAATCATCGAATTCAATGATTCGAAAAGAGTAGGTTCTTTGTATTCAAGAGTAACAAGCTCGGGTTCTTCACTAAATGTAATGAATTTATCTTTGAATTTACCATTGCAGCATTGGGACGTAAGAATACCTAGTGCAATTGCCACTTGTGCAGGAATACTGCCATTACTCGCCGAAAACATAGACCCTGAAACATCTACTATCGCCAAAGCATTATCGAAATTACCAGACTTTTTAACATTATCCAATATAGTACGCCATTGCAATTCAATAGTTTCATTTGGACCCTCTGTATCATTATATCGATTGTCAATGTAATATTTTGCCAGTTCGTGTGGCAAAATACCAGTAACTTTGATCTCTTTTTCACCATTTCTAACAGCATTAAGATATTCTGTATATCGTTGCTCATCGTTTTTCATAAATGCTTTAAGCAGTCTTTTAGAAGCAACCCCAGGAACACATTCATATTTAATATCAGACCATTTATTACTACACATAAGAGATTCTACGATATTAATTTTCTTTCGCAAAGGAGCAATAATTTCTTTGCGATATTTTTCCATACGCTTATCATCATCTAATCCATATATTTGTGTTGCTAGTCTTTTTGCCATATGCCTTCTTTTATCATTTCTATCATTTTCGCTAGGAGCCCACTTGGCACATAATGATATTTTTTTTTCATCTTTCAATAAAATTACATCATTCAACAATTTTTTAGAAAATATTTGAAGTTCATAATTTTTATTATTTACTTCCTTATTATGGTAATAAACTATATATAGCATATCCTTCCAACATCCATATTTATCTACATAGTTTGTCAAATTATCTTGATATGTTGCAAATTTGTTTCTCCTGAGCCACATCATCGCTTCATTCGCAATCTTCTTTTCTTTTTTTCCATTTACTCTATCACGGCCATTGAAAATAATCGCAATAGTTTTCTTTGGATCTTCCTTCCAGCATTTTTCAAGATAATTATAACTAATTTCTTTACTTAAATCCCTAGAGAACATCATAAAGTAATCAACTATATTACTTCCGCTCGATTTCAATGAAGTAGCGCCATTTGTTGTTTTCGTATAATCCATAGTTAATGTATTAATAAAAAAATAATCTTATATCAATTTTTATTTTGCAGCGGCAGCGGCAGCGGCAGCAAGTTTACTCGCAGATGGGGGAAAATGGTGAGAAATAAGTTTTTGAAGGATGAAGTAGTTGATTTCCTCATTCTCTTTTACGTTTAGGATTTTGCGAAGTTTTTCATCTGGAAGAATAAAACGCTTATTCTCAGGTTTGTTTAGAGTGTGTTCTTTAATATACGCGTTAATAAATCGTGTGATATCAGTACGAGATTTTTCAGTTCCACGTGGCTCACCAATAAAATCACAAAGTTCATCGGAGATTTTATTTGGTTTCGCAAAGCCAGATGGCGAATTCTTGGCGTTTTGACGTTTCTTTTGAACCTTTTCAATAATTTTTTGTTGCTTTTCGTATTCCTTGCTTAGCACTTTAACAAGTCCTTGAAGTTCTTTGCCCATAGTAACAAATGCATTTACCTTTTCTACTATGTTAGAAAGTACATTCTCTTGAGGAGCAGCTGGTTGATCAGGCTTTACTACTTCAACAACTTTTTCTACAACTGGAGTAGGTGTTACTACTTCAGCGGCTTTAATTACTTTAGCAGGGGGGGCTTTTTTAGCGGCGGGAGTAGTAGGAGTAGCGGCTTTCTTTGCGGTGGGCATTATATTCTTTTAGTTTATGGATATTTATATATTCATTTGTTTATATCATTTTTAACTCTCATAATAAAAGATTTTATAATTATTAGGATGAAAGTACAAAGAATTGGTACATATAAGACTGGTTTTAAATATTATCTTAAAAATGTCGAAATTACAGATACTGATAGAATACAAAAAATTAAGGATCTCAAAATACCACCAGCTTACTCTAATGTAACTATAGTAAATGGTAAAAAAATAATTGCATATGGTTATGATAGTAAAAATAGAAAACAAGTTATATATAATCCAAACTATATTAAAAAGCAAAATAATATTAAGTTTAATAAAATCAATAGTTTAACAAAACATTATAGTAAGCTTAAATCAAAATTAAATAAGGATGTGTCGAGTCTAGAAAATAGTAAAAATAAATTAATAGCTATTATAATATTACTTATAATAAATTGTGGCTTTAGAATTGGTAATAAAAAATACGAGAAAGAAAATAATTCATATGGCATTACTACACTTAAGAAAAAACATTTTAAAATTGAAAATGATAAATTAATTATAGATTTTATTGGAAAAAAAAACGTTAGAAATGTTTCTATCTGTAAAAACGAAGTTATTAAAAAGTTCTTTTTGTCTTTGATAGATAAACTAAATGACGAAGATTATATTTTTAAATACAATGACGTTTGTATAAATGCATGTGATGTAAATAAATATTTAGAATTATTTTCAAAAAAATATAATATGAAAATTACAACTAAGGATTTGCGGACATTAAATGCCAATACGCTATTTTTGAAATTTTTTAAAAAATATAAAAATATCAAAAAGGCAATACTATATGCTGCTAATAATTTACATAATACTTATAGTGTTTGCAAAAAAAGCTACATAGATCCTAATTTAATATTACATGCTGAAAAAGAATTAAATAAATAAAAATTGATTTTTTTATATACTATAATATAAGATTAAGATTTGCTAATAATAATATGGACATTGAAATTATTACTAAAAATTTGAAAGAAATGTTGAAAGATCGCGGAGACGATATATCATTGTTTGAAGAACACGAATTGTCTATCGATAAAGATGAATATGAAAACGATAAAAACATTATTGAATTACAAACTTCAAATACGACTATTATATTTGCCCTAACAAAAAACTTAAGAAAATTAATAATAAATGAATTAAAAACATGTGATACGGATATAGATAGTTTTATAAAAAAATATGGCAATATGAAGAATATTATACTAGTATTCAATAATGATACTATATCGCAACCATTAGTATCCCTATTAAATAAATATGATAAATTGTTTCAAAAAAATAACGGACTATTACAATACTTTCATGTACAACAACTAATGTTTAATCCTACAAAACATGAATATGTTCCTAAACACGAAAAATTAACAGAAACAGAAATTAGCGAATTAATGAAGGAATATATGATTAAAAGTAAATTATATATGCCGGTTATATTACATAGTGATCCTATAGCTAAATGGCTTGGACTAAAGCAAGGTGATATAGTAAGAATAACTAGATATAATGAAAATAGTGGTTTATCTTATTATTATAGATCTTGTTACTAGTTCGTAAATATATTTGTATTTATATATTAGAGAATAAATAAAACATATGTCAAACCCTATTGATTTATCCAGTAATGCTAAAAAATTTAAGGAATATATTGAAAACCTCGATACCAAATATATTTCTTCAACAGCTACCAAATTTAAATTTATAAATGAACTTATAAATGATAATTATGATACCACTCCTAATGTTCCCGATTATAGCGCTGGTAATGGTATATTACGTATTGATGGTAGTAACAAATTGTCTTCGCTCAAAATAGAAGACGATACATTTACAGATTTGCTAAAAACATCACTAATATTTGATGTAGCAAATATAAAAACGATTACTGCTGCTGCAACTGATGCTAGTTCTGACAATAATAGTGATACGTCTGACACTAATATATTAAAATTTGTTGATAAAGGAGGTGCTAGTATTGCTCGAGACACGTCAGGGGCAAGTCCCGCTGATATCATATATGTAAAAAATAATATTTATAAAATACTAAACATAGTTAGTTCTATAAATGTTTTAAATATATTCATCGATATATTAGAAGCTTACAAAGATGCGATAGAAAATGATACATATTTTAAAACTAGAGCTGATGTAGACGAAGTTAAACACATATTTATTGTTAATAAACATGCTAGACCTGTAGGCAAAGAAAGTAGTGATAATTCCGGGTACTATTTAAAAAACGCAACTACGGATGGGTATATGTTAGAGGGTAATACATTATTTTTATCAATTAATTCATATCAACAATCAACAGATTCATCTGCTGCATCTGGTCTAATATATAACCATTTATTTCAAGATTTAAGTAAAGTAAATACAATAAGCGGATTTCAAAGTGACCAATCAACAAGCACCGCATTTGATACTAATTTCGAAGTTAGTTCAGGAAGCCACTTATTTGATAAGACTGGAAGTGGCTATACTCTTAAAGATGTGGGTGGGGTCAAAGGTAAGATATGCGCTTATTATACTAGTGGCGCGAGCGCTCAACCAACTCATGTTGGTAGCGCGACCAACACCGTCGGCACCAACACACCAGGCGATTGCAAGATTGGTGATATTTTTAAAGTTAGAGATAAATTTTTAATTGAAACATTTATTCGTAATATTTTTGATATTGAAATATCAAAAAGAAGGGAAACTATTAATGCATTATATTTAATTTGTACTATATTAAAACAAATTTTATTATTAAGTATTTCATCTTGTAATTTACTTTTTAATAGTATTTTTAAATCCAAACCTGGAACTGGTACTTTAACATGGGCGCACGACGCGACGACATTTGCCAACGGCGGAACAAGCATTTTAAATTTACCGAAATCACTTATTGATAACTATAGTAGCGACACAATTAGTCATAAATATTATATTATTGATATTAATAAAATAAATAATGTTGAAAATATTAAAGATATTCTAAATTCGTTATATTACAATACGAGGACAGAAAATATTAAAGTTCCAACCAAGTTATTATTAGATGAATGGAAACCCGATAGTGGCACCATCGCAGCATCCCCCTCATACTCAACTACTAGAGAATACATAGAATATTCTATATGGAATACCGCTTTTCAAAGACATGAGGATTTGACACAAGAGATTGAAAGCAAATTAGACGAATTATATAAAAAAACTATAAGCAACGCCGGTATTTATACTGGTAGTGATTTCGCTATTAATACTAATACACAAGGGTTTGTAATTAAAGTAAAAAGCGAGGATGAACTAATATTACATCATCCTGATTTTTTATATGATAAAATATTTAAAAGCAATGTATATGAAACTATAAAAAGTAAAATTGAAGGAGGAACAAATCAGTTATCTCTTTATTTTAGTTTAGATGACATCAAGGGTTTAACAGATGATAGTGGTGCGGTGAATGGATCGGGTTGTTCATATACTGGTACGCCTTCCGCCTCCCCCTCTCACACAAATGTAAATGGATTTACATTTACGAATAACGCTGAAAATGACGCGTCGAATGAATTAAATGATTGCTTAGTTAATGAAAATTATAATGAATTAACTAAAGATATTAGTGATTGGGGTATAGTTATTAATAATCAAGCATTTCATATAAAAGAAATTGTAAGACATAAAGCTGCTGGCGGTAGCATGTTTATTGAAAGTATAACTATAGGAGCTAGAATAAAAACAAAAATAAAAGGATCTAATAAAAATCTACATGTACCACAATTAAAATTAGGTATGGATATAAATCGAGATACTCGAGTACCTGAATGTGGAACGCCCAATAATGCTGCCACTGATATGAAGAATAAACCTTATACTATTATTAATACAGATTTAAGCTATGAAACATCTATAGAGCAAGAATCAACGACTGCACCTAAAGATCTTACTGGTAAGTATATATTAGTTAGAGCTGGTGCCGCTAATAATCAATATAATCTAATAAAATTTGTTAAATTAAATAAATCAGATATCAAAAATAAATATAATTTAAGTAAATTAAAATTAGTAAATACCAATAATAATATAAATAATTATGAAACAAAAATCAAAAACTATAATACGTTATATGAATATAATAACAATAAAAATAGCATATTATCCAATAGCTATATTTCCTATTTAGTTATAGTATCTGTATTAATTATAGCTTTATTATTTACATATGTAAATAATACAGATAATTCAATAAAAAAATTAATTGCAATAATTTGCTTTTCAATAATAATATTATTATTTATAGTATATTTTATATTTAATACATTATATATTGAAGAAAATTTTTACGGAAGAGAAAAACTTGAAGGTGCTAGTACTTACTCTGATAACTCCGCCACAATATTAGATGATCCAGTAATTACTAAAAGTAGTGGTAACATAACTTCACATACCGAATTTGCTACTGAATCAGCTTTTATCAACGCTAAAAAAAATTATGTAGAAAATGGATTAATAAATTTTCATTATGAATTTGGTAAAATATTAACTATTAGTGGAGTTGCGATTTCTGCAGTTGGTGAAAATAAGGCTAATGAAGAATTAAGAAGAATTATTACTAAAGAAACATCATTGAGAGGTGGTATTGAAACTAAATTATCAAATATATCAAATGGAAGTACTACCGAAATAGATTTATTAAAATATGAAAGAGAAATATATGAAGTTAAAATTAAAACTATATTGATGATGGGATTATTATTTTCAGGATTATACACTATTAATTTATATACAAATGGTGTATTTGCTGAATCGCTAATATATATTGGGTTATTATTATTTATTATTATTATGTCTTATTATTTAATATATAGTTCTAATATTGTTAGAACAAGATCAAATAATATATATTGGGGCAAAATGAATATAAATAAATACAAAAATATATAAATCATAAATACTTATTAAATATTAATGGGTGAAGAAAAAGAAGCAGATATAACAACAAGTGAAGATAATTCTGACCTTGATTCAACATATAAAACTGATAAAAGTTCAAGTAATGAAAGTAATGAAAGTAATGAAAGTAATGAAAGTAATGAAAGTAGTAACGACGAAGTCGACTTTATAGATGAAGAATATAATAATGAGCCATGTGGTGGTTATTTTAATAAATATGACGAAGATGTAAGCAAACAAAAAATATTTTTGATATTAAAACCCGATAATAACAAGAAAACGAAAAGTTTAATTAAAAAGAAGAAATACGATTTTTATGAGTATTATACAAATGACGAGAAATATTATTTTGATAGTTTAACAGATGAAAAAAAAGATATAATTAAATATGCCGAGGATTCACTTAAAAATACATCATTCTCAAATGTTCCAATGCGTTTTAGAATATTAGATTTAGATATTAATGAGAGAACAAAGAAGAATATAATAACAAAATTAGATAATTTTAATAATATGTCAACATGTTCAAGTGAATATAATAAATTAAGTAATTGGTTAATGGCTTTAAATAATATACCATTTAATAAATATTATAATATACCTGTTAAGATTGAAGATGGCAATGAAAAAATATGCGGTTTTTTAAACAATATTAGAAAAAATATGGAAAATACTATATATGGACACAGAGAAGCAAAAGAACAAATAGTTAGAGTTTTAGCACAATTAATATCATTTCCTAGAGCAAATGGATATATTATAGGTATACAAGGTAGTGCAGGAGTAGGTAAAACGAAACTTATAAAAGAAGGTATATGCAATGCATTAAATTATCCTAATGCATTTATATCCTTAGGAGGTACAGACGATTCATCATTTTTAAGAGGACATTCATATACATACGAAGGGGCAACATATGGCAAAATAGCAGAATCTCTTATGAAAACAGGTATTATGAATCCCTTATTTTTGTTTGATGAGCTAGATAAAGTTTCTAATACATATAGAGGACAGGAAATAATAAATACATTAATACATATAACGGACCCTGTCCAAAATGATAAATTTAATGATAGATATTTCGAAGAAATAGATATTGATATATCGCGATCGATGATTATATTTACATATAATGACGAAGAATTAATCAATCCAATTTTAAAGGATAGAATGATAGTAATAAATGTTCCTGGATATACAAATGATGAAAAGCTAATATTAGCACAAGATTATATAGTTCCCGAAATATTAAAACAATATAATCTCAAAAAAGGCGATATAATATTTGACGAAGAACTAATAAAACATATTATTAATAATATTCAAAAAGAAGAAGGTGTTAGAAATCTTAAAAGAGCAATTAACAATATAGTTTCATGGATTAATATGATGATATATGTTCCTACGGATTCGACAAAAATTACATTACCATATAAAGTAACTATAAAATATTACGATAAATATTGTAAAACTGCGAATAATCAATCCGATTATGATAAAAACTTATTTCACTTATATTTATAATTTATATTTTTTTATATTAGATATATAATATAAATAATATATAAATGTCAATGTCAAGTTTTATTTTTTTTGGATGTTGGAATAATGTAGAATGTGATGAGGATGATAAAAAAGAATATATTATTAGAGACCTTGTTTTAAAACTTGTTAAAAAATATAATAAATATAGTAAAAAGGTAATTTACTTAGCGGGCGATAATTGGTATTCAAATAAAGTTAAAACAGATTCAGAGGAAACAAAATCAGAGGACTTAGCATATTATTTATTAGAAGTATTAAAATCCGGCTATGACAAAATTTATGATCTTAAAGCTGAGGTTCATATTTGTGCTGGAAATCATGATGTAAAAGATGATGGTGAAGAACCCAGAAATTTAAAAGATAAATGTATGATAAAAACCCAAAAAAAATATATTAAAGAATTAAATGATCTTTACGAAATAGTAAGTAGTAAAAGCCAATTACCAGAGTCTTTTGTTGCAGATACTTCTAAATCAAGTGATTTTGATATTTCTGTTGAAGATTTAAGCAAATTAGCATTAACTACTAGTTCATCATCTTCGCGTGAATTAGTTGAAAATTTTCATCCTTCACTTGAAGACTTAATGACTTATGATGGCAGAGATATATTACCAACTGAAAATAATATTATTAATATGTATGTTGACAATGTTGGAATAGTAAAAAAAGAAGATAGCTACGTTATGATAATTATTAATACAAATCGTCTTGACGATAAAACATATGTTGATAGTGTAATAAAAATATTAAATGAAAATTATGAAACTAAAAAAAAATTTGTAATGGGACATATACCATTTTATTATTTAAAAAATAATCAAATTAAAAAAAATAAAGAAATTCTAGAAACATTATTTAAAAGTATAGCTGCAAATAAATTCATTTACTTATGTGCAGACGCTCATCAATTTTCTATAATGACAATATCACTAGGTGATGAAAAATTAATACAAATAACAATGGGTACAGGAGGTGCTAGTCCTGATATAAATGATGAAACCGAAGATATAAAAGAAAAAAGTAGCAATGGTATTGGTTCTTTCAATACTATCGACGGATATACTATTAACTATAGTATAGACGAAAATACTACTATCAACTATTATTTAGTTAACGCATATGGTTATGGTATTGTATATTTGTATGATAACTATATTAAGGTTATTTATAAAAATATTAAAAGCAAGCAAGAAGATGATACGCATTATCCCGTATTAACTGAATATGTTTGTAAAATTGGTACTAGTACTGAAACTAAAGATGATAGTATATATAAGTTTGGTAATATTATAAGTATAGTAAAAGGTAAAACAAAAAAAATTACTGATTATGCTACTTTAACAAAAAATAAAAAAACATTATGTGATAAAATTAAAGCTGCAATTAAAGAAATTGAAAAGCAAAATGATAATAAACATGTTGTTAAATCAATAGAAAAAAAAGATGTATATTGTTTTGTAAAACGTAAAAAACCTAATAAAAAGTCCGGTAAAATGTCTGCTGCAAGTTCATCTGTAGCTTAAGATTATAATTCTAAATCTTCTGCAAAGTAAAATACGTAATATAACTTTTAGATAAAATTAAATAGTATGTTATATTAAGTGTTATAATATGATAGTTGTTACTATTATATCTATTATTATATTCGCAGTATTTTTTTACTATTTATTTTATAATAAAACAGAAAACTTTGAAGATAATATTAAGATAGTATTTATGGATAAACATGCTACTAAAGGTTACTTACAAAGCGATAATGATAATTATGTTAAAAATTTAACTGAATTAGATTTATATGCAAGAAAGGTTAAAACGGAAAAAGAATATATTGCAAATATATCTGAATTGGCAGATAATCTTCCTAGAAATAAAAAAGAATTTATTATTAAATGTTGTAATAATGCAGACGCGTATTTAAAAACATGCAAATTTTATAATAACTATATTAACTATAATGATATTGCAAATATTAAATGGATAATTGCATATACAAAGAATGATAAGTTAAATCAATACGAAGAAGGATTGCCTCATACGCGAGAAAATATTATATTCTTGTCTGATAATCTACTAAATTATAGCGAAAATGATTTAACAACTACTTTAACACATGAAAAAATACATATATATCAGCGTTATAACAAACCATTATTCGATAAATTAATATTGTACGAAGGTTATAAAAAAATAAACTATAAAAATAAATTTATCAGATCAAATCCCGATACAAATAAAGATATATATTTAGATAATTTAACTAATAATGTTATGGTTTGTTTGTATAGAAATAATAAACCCAATGGTATTAATGATGTTATTATGAACAATTTTTCTTTAGAACATCCTTATGAAAAATTTGCGTATGAAATAGCAAATAAATATTATAAAAATAATATATATATTAATATATAATATGGAAGAAATAATTAAACAATCACCGGAAAATTTAGATAAAGCTTTTATAGAAAACGTATTTAATAAACATGATGGTAATGTCTTAAATACATTATCGGAATTATGGGATATTTCTGAAAAAATCGAAAATATAAGTGAAGAACAATTAAAATGGCAAAAAATCAGAGATATATACGATGATATTGATAGTGAAATGTATCGTGTATTGCGAAATAATAAAAAATAATATATTGAATTAATAGATAATTATGGCAAAAAAAAGCGGGGATATTGAATTGAATAATATAGATAGTATTCCTGTTGTTAAATTTAATCAACTAAATGACATAATAAAAAGACAATATGCCGATAGAAATGCTCACAATAGATCGAGTTATATAAGTACTATGAAATATGGTCTAACAGGATCTATGTCTAGTTCTACTTTGGCAAGAAGTTTTCTCAATAATATTAATAAGGATAGAAATTTTAATAATAATATCAATATGAGCGATACATCTGTACTTTATGAAAATAGTTATAATTTGCCTATTTAAAAACATATAAATATTTATCATATTATTAATAATAGTATGAAATACATCACATTACTTTGTATTATTAATAGTGTCGTAGCTTTTGTACCTAGCTCATATAATTTCGGAAACTATGTTAAAAGTTCTAAATTATATTGCAATAAAAGTGTTTTATATAATAGTGTATTACTATTAAAAGCTTCATTAAATGAAAATAAATGGGAACCGCCAATGGGCTATATACCTAGTAGTAAAAAAAAACTAAATAAATGGGAACCTCCCGTTGGCTATGTGCCAAAAAATAAATTAATTACAGACAAAATTGACAAAGATATTGATGAATTATTCGACGAAGATGCTCTATTTAGCGATATTAAAAGAGAAACAGAATATATTAATAATAAATTTGATAAATTATTGCATGATATTGATCATATGAAAGATTCTCTTGAAAATATTAAAAAGCATAATAAAATTATTCATACTAAATCCGAATTTTATAATATGGATTAATTTATTTTTTTTATAATTATAATGAAATATATATTATCACAATTAATAAATTATAATATAATAGATTTATATATTATAAAATGGATAATCCAATAGAAAATGAAAATAATTTTAAAGAAAAATTAATAGATTTAAAAAATATAACTTTTGATTATATTATGTATTACTATTACAAATATGGTGCAATAATAGTAACTATATTATTGATAATACTTATATTTGCTATTTTAATACCATTTATAAATCTTGATTATCATGCTGATTTATGTGAAAGAATAGAAAATTTAAATAAATTATGTCTTTACAATAACAAGGATAATAACTTACCAATTAAAAATACATATTTATGGAATCTTTGTAATTATCTATATGATTACAAAGATTTAGATAAACAACTCAAAACAAAAAAACCTAATGTTATAGATAAAAATTTAAGGAAATTATATGAAATAGGTAATAAAGTTAATGTCGATGAAACTATTAAAGGCGTTTATAGTCTTGAAACTAATGAGATAGATAACAAACATAGAGTAACTCAATTGGAAACGTATTTAAAAAAAATAGAAGGTAAATTTCCTGAAATAATAACTGCAAATGACAATATAAATAAGTTAGAAGAAAAAGAGACCATTACACCAGATACCATTACACCCGCTGATGAAACATTAAAAAATGTTATAGGTGTTATAAAAAATTTATGTTCTGATGATTTGAATAAAGATACATTTGAAACTAAAATAAGTGAAATAAAAAATCAGGATTATAAATTCTTTAAAAAAAAAGATTATGATATTTTAATAAATTTTAATGATCAATATAATTTTACAAATCTAGAAGAACGCGCCACTGATGATGATTCAGATGAAGCTGATGATCCAGATGAAGCCGATGAAATAAAAAAAAAAGCAAAAAAGATTAATGATAAATCTGGAAATACAAAAGACAATTTAACAAATGTATTTAATCAAGAAAATAGAAAATTATATAATGTTTTTGATTATACATTAGATGAAGAAAAAAAATTACATGAAGAACTTGAAAGTCTTTTTTCTCTACAAAAAAAATTACAAGATACGATAAAATATCTTAAAGAATATCACGAAGCGGTTAAAAAATTAGATGAATATGTTAAAACCCTAAGCCAAAGTGGAAATCCTATCGGATCTACAACTCTTGAAAACGAACATAAGCTTGATCTAAAGACAATGTATGAAATATCAAAAGTAATATGTGATAATAAATCAGATTTGAGTTTACATGGTTTAAATGGAACTTATTGCGATAATCTTATTAAACCAGATGTTTATACTCCTGATTTTAATACTGAAAAAGAACACATTTTAAGTAATTATAGTGCTGTGAATAAGTGGTTGTTGCACAAAGAAACTTTTATTAATTTAAATATTGGACATGCTATAAGATTATTAAATGATAATTATGAATACTATAAAACTAATACTTTTGCAATATCTATTTTTGCAATAACTTTAGTAATTATAGCTTTTTTAACAGGAATTATTAATTTTGATAAATTAAAAGATAAATCAAAATATGGAACATATGGATTTCTTCTGTTTTTGTTTCTAATACTAATAGGTATTATACTTAATACTTTATATATGCAATATTCTAAATACTCGGCTGATGATGATGAAGCTGCTCGAAATTGGAAAAAATTGATTTTAGATAAAAAAGATAACACTTCAGAACAAGGTATTATTGAAGATTTTATAGCTTTTCATGGATTAACTGCGCCAGTTATTCTCGGAATTGCTATAGGCTATGGGTGGTGGAGAAAACGAAATAGACCAGAAGAATATGAAAGTATAAAGTATCTTATATTGGCAAGAGATGTATTATGGTTTATTTTATTACTAACTATTGCTTCATATGCAACACTTTATGGAATATTTAATGAAATAAAAAACTATAATGGTGGAGGTGGAGGAGGCGGAGGAGGCGGAGGAAGGAGAGGAGGTGGAGGAGGTGGAGGAGGTGGTGGAGGTGGTGAAGGAAGTGGAGGAGGTGGTGAAGGAAGTGGAGGAGGTGGGGAAAGGTTTGAAAATAAAACTATCGAAATAAAAGAAACTATTTATCAACTATATGATATTTTAAGTCCAAATAAATATAACGTATTCTTAAAACCTATTAATTTATTTGCAGTAAATAGTTTTACTATAGCTATTCTATTTGCATTATTATTATTGTTTTTATCACATTTCAATGAAGATTTTAATTTCAACACTTTTTTATTATATGGAAGTATATTAATATTTGTATTTTTTGTTATTATAGTAGTTTTCTTTGGATTATCTACAAAGAAGTTTTCAGAAATATATAGCCCAAATGATACAATTTGTTATGCATATATTATGACTATTAGAGAATTAGATTATTTAATAAATGAAGAAAATAATAACTATATTAAAAATATTTTTGAAAGCATTAATAGTGATAATATAAAAATCGATGATATTATATTAACAGACAAAATAATAAATAAAATTGAAGATTTAAAAAAAGATAATATAGTTTTAGATTATAAATATGCTGATGATAGTTTAAATTATATACCATTAACATTAACATCATTTGATGATGGTAAATTAATTACCTTGAAAAATTTACAATGCTTATATAATGATAAAAAATTAATAAAAAAAAATTACAACGATGGTAAAAATTTCAATGACAATATTGATAGAATAAAAGAAGAAATCGCAGATGTAACAAGATTTAAATATGCATATATATTTCTATTAACTATATTATTATTTATATTATCTAAATTATTTAAATATAACTTTACATATATTGCATTTTCGATAATTGCTATAATATTAATATGCTTATTTATATATAAAATACAAAACCAATTGGAGGCCTAATAAAATAATAATTAATTCTTTTTTTTCTTTATAAGTGTTAAAGTAAATTATAAACTTAAAATGAAAACATGGATTTTTGTAGTATTTGTTTGTATGATACTAATATTTATAAATGAACTAATTAATATTACGAAATCGTATTTATTAATACATTATTATAAAGACGTTGCAGATATTAACCTAAATAAAAATTGCAATGATATTTATTGCGAAGCAGAAACAGGTAGGTTTAAATTATCGAATAATGTATATGATATAATATTGCCAACTGATATTAATAACATGAAAATGTACTATTACGTTTTAGTATTTATAATGGTTTTTTTATTTATAGGATATTATGCCAAATTAATTAAAACATATGAAAAAATAGATATATTGTTTAAAAAATATGAAATATCTTCATTATTTTTAGTATTTTCTTCATATTGGTTATTCGCAGTTACATATTTCTTATTATTAATAACTATTATTATATGCATTACCATATTGTTAGTAAGAAGATATGCGCCAATAGATAAAAAAGGGTATTTGCAATTATTTAAATTAAATTATGACCAATTTATAAAAAATTATAAAATTAAAAATGCTGATATTAATCCTGATGGTATAGGAAATGTAAATACTATTTTTATAGGTTCGATTATTCCACTTATAGTCATTTTTGTTACAATAAATTTAATAAAACTAGCGCCCTTGAGTACAATCGTATCAGTTACAGAATCTGAAAGTTATAAAAAAGATAATAATCTATATAAATATTATATATCAAATTATTTATTCATTTTCGTCTTTTTAATATTTATATTTCTACTAATATTTATATGTTCAATATATTTACTTGCAGATAAAAACTATAATAACCCTTCAAAAAATATAGCTGTGAATTTTGATGGTACAATTAAGCCATTTTATGATGCACAAAAAGAAGATTTTATAATAAATACTACTAGTGTATCTGATGAAACGGATTATGATAAATACTCATTTAATGCAGGATCAACATATAATAGTATAGATACATTTTATGATAAATATTATTACAATGATACTAAATATAATTTTCTTGGTGCTGATATAAATTTAGATATTCCTACCATACTCGCTATAGCTTTTGTTATGATTATGTTATTTTTAATATCAACAACGATCTATATAAAAGCATTTCAAAGAAATGATGATTCTCTAGGTCCGGTGAAAATGTTTGGCCCTGTCTGTTTTGTTATTTTAGTATTTATATTATATATATATTTATTTACAAATTTCAATAAAGATTATAATAAAAACTATATATATGGCGTTTACAATTCTATTTATAATAATTATTTATTAAGATTAAATAATATAGTAGTTCCATATATACATTTACATGAGTCACAAGACTCTAGTAAAGAAAATACTGATTACCTTGAAAATTATATAATTACTAATGTTTTTGCATCAATTATAACAAATAATTTACCAATTTATAACGAAAGTCATACCGCACCCGCAGAAAGCGCGGCAGATATAGCTAGTGAAAGAAATCAAAGTTCCACAATAGATAATTTAATAGGTTATACCAAATATAGTATTTCCGATGAAAATGATATAAATATTGATGATTTATATAATTTAGATGACTTTACAACATATTATGATGAATTATTTGGTACAGATCAAATTAATTTAAATGAAATATTTAAAACAGGAAACCAAGATATTGCTAAATTAAAATTAGAGAAAAAATTAGAATTTTTAACAAAAACAACATTAGCTGATATTGCTCATGCGAAAGCAGAACTAAGTTCTAGTGATAATAGTAATGCAGATAAAATAACTATTATAGAAAACTATATTAAATACAATAAAGTATATAATAAAGCTGCGACAACCACCGATATATTAGATTTAAATATGAAATATTTAGTAACTATTATAAAATATTTTAAAAAAAATATGATCGTATCAGGTTCTGATAAATATAGCTTAAAAAATTGTAGCGTTTTACATAATAATATTTATTTAAAAGACCAAAAAGAAATTCATAAATTTATTATTAAATCAACTAACATAATAAATCATAATAAAGCAGATTTAAAAACATATAATTATAAATCAACAGAAGATGAAAAACTCAAAAAAATAGTAGAAAACTTTTTAATTAACCTTGAATATATGAAATATAATTTTAATGAATATTTATATATACTTAATACTGCAACTACAAGTGATGAGACTATATATAAAGCATTGACAAATACTGAAAATGCTAGAAAACAATTCAGACAGGTGTTATTAAATCTCTTTACACGTCGTATAGTAAGTGGTTTTAGTCTATATCAAAATACAGAATATAAAGAATTAGAACAAAATATAACTGATACTTATAAATATTTAAAAGAAGATAATTATGATGAATCTCATGTTTTTAAAGATGATATTGTGATTGGCGTAAAATATACAACATTAAAATATTTGCATGGTGATATTTTAAGTATTAAAAACCAATCGGGTAATGAAATAGCCAATAGTCAATTATCAGAAATAATTAAAGCCAATTATAAAAACATTTATAATGACAACGCGAAATTAGATATAGTTTCAACAAAATATGATGAATGGGGTGAAGCCAATAAATATGATTGTAATTTTAATGATAATAATAAGATAGATAATGCTAAAATAAATAAAATAGCAAATGATGCAAAAGATACTATTAACAACAAATTAATTTATATATATGTGGGTAATATTATTTTATTAGCATCAGTATTTGCAACTGGGTTGCTATTTGAAAATTGAAAAAATATATAAGAAATTAATCATATTATAATATAGAAGATACATTAATCTTCCACAAGCTCTCATAGCTCAGTCGGTAGAGCGCAAGGCTTTTAACCTTGTGGTCGTGGGTTCGAGCCCCACTGAGAGTGTTAATTATTTTTATTAAAAATAATATTTATTATTTTGTAGAATGAAATATATATTTATTGATATTCGAAAAAGCGATGAAGTTTATAATAAACGTTTCGCACCATCTGGTGATTATAAATTTTATAATATACCAATGGATATGATTAAATTTAATCAATATACCATACGTAAACATCTTGAATATGCCAACGAGATTTATATAGTATGTAGATCAGCTACACGTTCACAATATATAAAAGACAAGTATTTTGCTACAGATGCAAATATTAAAATAAAGGATACTTTACAATTCAATAATTTAGTTTATGGTAATAATATTATAAAAATAAATAATGATGTTATTCAGGTTAAAGTAGAAGGAATACCAGGGATTAATTTTTACAGCATAATGCGTATAGTTCAAACCTTATTAGGACTATTAATACTAATACTTGGTGGTTTAACATATATGGAAATGAATAAGTATAAGAATGTAAATATTATACCATTAATTATACTAATGATATTTGGATTAATGGCTCTAATAAATGGCATAACATCAACTTGTACTATATCTTTAATATTACAAGATTACTTAAATTAATTTTAAAAAAAGAGTACATAATTTTATTTTTCTAATGAATTTTATAAACTTTTAATATTCTTTGCTATTTTAAAAATTATGTACTCAAAATATAAAAATATATAATACACATATGTAACACTTATTTAACCGCTCATGACCATAGCGGTCATGATTCCTAGAAAACTACCGATTGCTGATAATTCCTGTATAATTTTGCGATTATTATAAATTAGTGCACCACCTATCTGCATACCATTAATGACGGGCTTGCTGATAGTATCAACATTAATATAGTCATTCAACTTATTGGCAACTTCGAATAGAGCACTATCTTCGCAATTTGTACCTCCAATGCTGTAATAAGCAGTGGCCTTGTTATTGTTGCAAACTTTGCATATCTCAGATCCTTCAATGTTGTTGAAAGTTCCAACGTCACATTCGACACACTTATTGTTTTTTTCGTAGTATCCTACAGGACATTTCTTGCATTCGCTGTCATAGTTGATAATTGATCCCATGGGACATATCATACACCCATCCTTGTTGTTGAGATAAGGCATATATTCCCTGAATTTTTTGTCACATTTGACACAGCTGTTACGATGTTTAGCAAAAGGATTCTTACCAACGACACTACCAATAGGGCAGAGTGAATGAATAATATCGTTTTCACTAGCTCTCTTGCATTGGCTACTACCTTCCTTCGAAATATAACCCTCGGGACAATGAAGACATGTCCCATTATTTGCGGCGCGGTAGTAGTTTTCAGGACATTTATTACATACAACATTGTGAATATCAAACTTGGAATTCTCATAATTAAATGAGGATCCGGGTTCGCAATTAGTCATAGTAACAAATTCAGTCAATTTGTCGAAATCGTCAGCAATCTCATTGTGTTTTTTAACAGCATTATCGCGTTCTTTCTGAATGTTGTGGCGACACATGCAAGAACTACCCCTGCTCATGCGGAGAGCACGAGCATTGGCGGTGGCGGCGAAGATAAGAGCAACGAGTACTATCTTGATCATAGTTATAAAAAAAAGTTAATCTAACATAAATCAATTTTTGTATTTTATAGAACAAATTAATTCTAGCGCATGCGGTCTTTGACAGCAACAAGATCCAAATCTTTAAGGCGGTAATACTCTTTTTTTTTATTAGGCATATTTCGTTCAATTATATATGGTAGTTTTCCCTGTGTCAATTCTTGTAAAGCTATTTGACGCAATTCCATATTCGAAGATATGTTTTTTATATCATTTATATACGATTTGCCTCCAGATGATAGTTGTTGGGTTCGCATACCAATAATTTTATCAAATTCATAAATAGTCATAATAGGCTTTGAAATTTTATCCTTCGATAAAGATTCATTAATTTTCGAAATATCTTCAATATGGTTTACTTTATTTGCAATAGACATTTAATATATCGTAATATCTAATATATTAATATCATTTTTTATTTTATATAAAAATAATTTTATAATATTAAATATGAAACATAATAAAATATCATATGGTATAACGCATTTAATTGATGGTACCAAAGTTCCAAAAAACAATATAATAATTAAATTTTTAGGAGAGTTGGAAGAATTAAGTGCAGAACTAGGATATTTAAATGTAATTATATATAAAAAAATTATTAAAAATAATTTAGATAATATAATTACAAAATATTTTGATATTTTATTGCAGTTTCAAAAGGATATTTATATACTGGAAAAGGTAATATTATTAGATAATATTAAGTATAATTTTAATATTGATATTATAGAAAAATATATTAAAGAAATAAGTGAATTGATTCCCAAACAATACAATTTCGTATTATCTGGCGGCAATAGTATAATAACATCATTATTTAAAGCAAGAGCTAAATGTAGAAATGCAGAAAGAAGACTTGTTTCTATGGTTTACTATTATTATAATAGTATTGAGTTGAATAATACCAATATCGATAACATACAAATATCTATGAATTACATTAATATATTATCCGACTATTTTTATATTCTCGCTAGATATATATATCATATTTTTAAAATAGACGAAATAACTATTTAAAATATACATGACTATGGTATATAATTTTTCCATTAATATTTTTATAAATTTTCATAGCAATATATAAAATTATAAACAATTGTATGAAACTGAAAATTATTATACTATAGCTATTTAATAATATTCCCCATATAACCCATAAAAGATATATTATAGCTAATAATATAAATGACGAAAAATCCAAATCTTCGGTTTTATTTGTAATGAAAATCTTATAAGCTTGTGGGATAAATGCCATAGTTGATAAAATACCAGCTAAAGTAGCAATAATTTCAGCATAAAAATTATTTTCCATTTAATATATACTAACATTTATTTACTACGTTTTCTGTTAAAAGGACATCCTAAAGGAATAGTGCAATTATATGGTATGGCCAATTTAACATTAATTAATTCACCACATATATCACATTTTTTTTTATTTACTAATGGTTTTTTAGGTAGTTTCAAGTCCAAATATGCATCATCCATTGAAACTTTATATTTAACTATTTTGTAATTTTTATCAATTATCCCCATGGTTATAATATAACTATGAGTAAATACCATATTACTGATAATTAGTAGTACTTTAATATAATAATTCATTATTAATAATAAAAATAATAACCTAAATCAATTTTTAATTTTGCTTCCATGTTTCACCACACGTTTCACAAACGTATAAATATTTCATATTTTTAGAATCATATTTAATATAAATAACCTGATTTTTATCTGGTGGAGCACTACATTCTGTATTTGGACAAGCAATATGAGGATCTATAATTCTTCTTAATGTAGGATCAAACCGCAAATATTTATTTACATGTTGATTATATAACAAATCATCTTCACTATAAATAGTTTGTGAAATTTTAATTGCAGTATTCGAAGATTCTATTTTTTCGAAGGCACAATGTTTACAATATTTAACTAATTGCTTATCTTCATTAGTTTTTACATATAACATATTATCACATACTTCGCAAAACTCCATTTTATAATAGTTATAAGAAAATTATAAATTTTATATAATCATTTTTTATAAAAAATGATATTAATAAGGTTTTAATAAAATTAATGTTTAATTGTGAGAACATTTTCGATGACATATTTAGTTATAAAATTTGTTGCAATAATAAAACCGAAACAAGATCAATAATTATTCCAGCAAAGAAAAACAATGTTTATAATACTAATTATAAGATTGCTGATAAAAATCATTACACCAATAATGAAGCCAAAAAAGAAATTGAGAGTTTAATGAATTTGCAATAATTAATCATTTTCATCGTCATCATCATCTTGTCTGTAACCAATACCGCGCCACCCTTTATTGTCATATGGTCGTGCAAGTATTTTTTCGAAGTATGCTTTGAGTTGATTTCTATCCGGGCATTTTTTACCTTTAGTAACATTGGATACTGACCAAATTCTAAAGTCATTATATAATTTTGCAATAGTAACGCGAGGCTCTTTAATTTTAGAGTCAATAATAATTTTTTCACTGATGAATTGTCCAATAATATCATTATTTTGTTTGTAACTTTCTGTAGCTATTCTAACTTCACTTGGCTCTGTTATTGACGACGGATTAATATTCTTGTGTCTTTCTATCAACATACTAATAAACACTTCCTTCCATCTATCAAATTTATCTGTTAGTTCTAAATCCATATGAAATTCTTTTTTTTCCGGATTCGGATTTTCACAAAAACGACTTGAGAAATTACAAACCTTAATACGACGCCAAGTACCACCATCATCACTTGGAACTTCAGGCAACTCATTGCAAGTTAATATCATTTTAAATTGTGGTTTAAATTCATAAGGTTCTTTAAATAAGGTTCTTACAAGTATTCTATCTTGACCTGATAATTCTTTCATAAGACCTATATTTAACCTCTCATTTTCACTAGGTTCTTGCATAACCGCAAATCGTCTACCCTTAGTTCTTTCTAATTCGCTTTGTGCTGCATTACTTGCTGCACGTTTTTGTGTCAAAAGTGCAATAGGCAATATACAATAATATTCGCCAATGGCTTTTTGAATAAGATCTAACAAACGCGATTTGCCATTGCTACCTTGTCCTGTAAATATATAGAATCTTTCTTGAGCAATACTACCATCAATAATACATGCTAGAACATCCATCACATATGTTCTTAAGTTTTTGTTTGTGAAAATTTTAGAGAAGAAATCATTTATCTCGGCAATTTCTGGAGCTTCTGGGTTATAACTAACATAATTTTGTTTTGTAGATAAATATATATAGTCATCTGGCATACCATCTCTGAACATATGCATTTTAAGATCATAAACACCATTATCAAATCCAATTAAATGAGATCTACTATCCAAAAGTTCTTCAAATTTTTCGTCAATAAATAGCGTTCTACATTCTTTCATAATTGAATCTTTGAAACTTGAATTCTTAAGTTGTGTTGCTATTTTAAGACATTTCTTACTTTTTTCTTCATTAATAGCTTTTTGAATAGGATCATCACAATATTCATTATAGTGATTACTTCGTTCCATAAATTTGCGACATATATCTGTGCTCAGTATTTTGCGCAATTCTAGACCTTCGCGACCTTTAACCCATTTATGTTTTTGTTTATCATATTTATACCAGAGATCTTTTGATATTGCTTTAAATTCGTCCTTGAAAATTGCATGAACAACACAAGCAATATCGAAATGTGCACCATCACTTCCTAGTGCATCATCAATATATCTAATAATAGCAGTATTGACAACATGTGAATATTTAACAGCATTATCTTGTTTAGCCCACCATCTCAGAGTTCCTAAACCCATATTATCTTTGCGCATTTTGTCCCATAATAGTTGACATTCTCCTTCAATATACGCACTGCTAATCTTAGAAAATTCCACCCATGTTTCTAACAATCTATAATCTATATTTCTAAGAACCCAACCTAAATTTATCCAATCTGTATAATTATCGGCTCTGTTTGGTGCTAAACATTCGTTAACAAGTCTTTTAACAAATACTAACTCATCGTCCGAAACTCTGCAATAGTTGATATTCAAAGATTTACCAAAGATATTATTCTGAACCTTATTTTTTAGTTTTTGATCAATAGCTGGTAATATATGCTTACTATATTGATTTATTTCATCTCTAAATTCATCTTTAATAACATCAATATAATTAGTAATTTTTTTTCTCATAGAAAACAACTTAATATATTCTAACTCATCATTAGCATTTAGTGTATATTTACTATCAATAGTTTTATTATCAACGTATTTATAAACAGATGAAACTCTGTAAGTTTCACAATCTGGTTTACGACTACCATACATTTGCCAACAATTAGAATCAATAATAGCTTTATCGACTATCGATTCATAGTCATTGCATATCGGCAAATCCTTGAATATTTCACTAGAGATATCCAATATTTTTCTTCTAATAAAATGTTGCACATTATTACTAACTATTATATTTGGAAATACTATATGTATACCATCTTTTAATTTATTTCTAAATTCGACAGGATTGGGCTTTTCCATAACATATGCGATAGCATCTTTTTCTTTTACATCTAAAAAACTACCTATAATTTTAAAATAAGCATCAACTATTTTAAAGATATTATTAGAAGTATATACTCTATCATATATCTTCTTATCATTTAATGAAGAATTTGAATTATGGGAACTATAAATACCAGATTTATCGTCTGGTATAGTAAAACGGAAATCTATATCTACTCGCAAAGGACTCGGTTCGATAGGTTTTTCTGTAAAATATAATAATATACCACTTGTTAGTGCAAGGCTATATATTTTTATAAATTCGTCATAGGATTCTTCGGGAATATAAAGACTTACTTTGGGTGATCCTATGCTCGTATTGGTGTAAGGTTTGCCTTTATCAACCTTATGTTTATTAATGAAACTACGCAAATCTTCATTTATACCCATATTTTAAAATTTAAATTGCTTTATATATATATCAATTTTTATTTTTATACATATTTAATTACAGATATATATAATATTATATTGATATATGGTAGGAATAATTATATTTTTATATATAAATGGTAAGAAACGTCGAAAAATATAGTAGCCCCAAATATACCAAAACACCATTATTATTCAATAAAAAGAATTTAATTGACTTGATTGATGCGTGGAATAGTAATCGCACCGATACTATTAATTATAGTAAACGCGATAGTGCAAATAAATTATCTAGTTTACTAAATGAAAAAATTAAAACATATTGTGACGATGAGCAATATTGGTGTTGGCCAGGTGTAATCGGAAGATTAACTAAAGATCCACGTATGCGTAAAAATATAAAATTAATTGAAAAAACGCAATTAAGACCAGAAATGCCATCAGATTGGTATAAAAACCCAATAGAATGGTTATCTAATTACGACATCGAAGATGTAATGATACAATACAATAATGATAAAAAGTTTAAATATGCTTTTTTAGGAGTTTTTCCAATTGATTTTTCCGAGGAAGACAAATTCGGAAGATGTTTATATAGTCATATATGTAATATTGATTTAAATAAGTATATAAATAAAGGAATAAACTATTTAGGATTAATAACTAATTTAGATAAACATGATGAAAATGGTTCACATTGGACTTCTACTTTTATTATTATCGATCCTACTAATAAATCCTATGGAGCACATTACTACGATAGTAATGCAAATACAACACCAAAATATGTAAAAAAATTTATGCTGAATATAAAAAAACAATTGAAAACTAAATATCCTAAAGCAAATTTTAGAATCACAAATAATGATAAAAGACATCAATTAAAAAATACAGAATGTGGTATGTTTTCTATGGCATACCAAATAAGATGGATAAATGCATTGTTAAAATATAAAACTATGAAATTAACATCTCCATATGAAGATATAAATTTTAAGAGATTTATAGTAAGTGACAAAAATTTAAATGATAATAAAATGGAAGAAAGTAGAAAATATTTATTTAGACCTAATTTAAATATGTATCTCAAATATAAAAATATTAAATTATAAATGTGTTATTTTTCTAAGGTATTTTCTGTATATATTTATTAAAATGAGTGTCGTAATTAATGATTACAAGTCCGAAGGTAATATTAATATGATAATAAATGCTAGTCAAAAATTAATTAACGATAAATATAAAGAGTTGAATATATCCAATGGTGAAATAGTTGATATAGTAAATAAAATTATTTATAGTATATGTTCTGACGCGGTTTTAATTAAAAGCGTCGTAAAATTAATGGAATTAAATAAAATTACATTATCAAAAGTTAGGGATCATTGTGATAATTATAATAAAGTTATTGAAAATGATATTACAGAACAAAACGACCTTACATATAATTCGGACGTTTTAATTAAAAAAGTTTTAGAATTGGAAAGTAAGCGAAATTCGTTGAGTTCATTAACAACTGCAAATATTCAACCGAAAATAAATAAAACTGAAAATGCCCAACAAGATAATAATATACACGCCAATATTGATATTAATTTAAAAATAATAGAAAAATTAGATAGTATTATTAAAGATAAAAATATTAAAACTAAAAATTTCATTATTAATAGCTATAATAGAGATTGGATCAATAACATACAAAGAAATATATTACGCTTTAGCATCAATATCGATTTAACAAAATATTATATTAAACCTACGAAAATATTATTATCTAAGGATATCAAAAATATTTCACCATATATAACCCTTATGATTACTGATAATAATATTACAAATAAATTTACATTTGCACCGAAAATTACAAACGATAATTGGGATATTTGGGAAATGATCAATGACGATAATGATAATATAGTTTCACTATCGGCTAAAAATTGGAATATAAGTTTATTGGATTTCTTAAATAAAGATTTAAATGTAGGCAAAGATGCAATAAAAATAATCGAAGTTAATGAACTTGGTGACAATTTATATAATATAGAAATCGATAATAGTAATATAATATTTTATAACGATTTCAAATTAAAACTACTAAATATCGATGATATAATATTAATTAAAACAAGTAATGATGATAATATTAATGCTAGAATTATTAATATTGAAAAAAATATAATAACTATATTTGCAGAAAACATAAAAAAAATAGATTTTGTAAATGCTAAATTATTAAATTATAAAGCACAATATAGTATTATTATGACATATTATTTAAAATTATAATATTAAAACTAATATGCTAGTAAATATTAAAACTATCATTGAAACTATATCCATTCTATATTTTAGTTTTAACTTTTCGCTTTCAGATAAATTATCATCGTAATCATTCGTTACATTATCTGCGACATCTACTAATGTTGCATATATTTGTGTATAATCTAATAAGGAATTTATATTATCGACAAAATCGTCTGTTCTTACTATTATAAAAACTAAAATAATAAATATGATAAATAAAACTATTTGAAGTAAGATATTTGAAGAATTTACATGAAAATTTAAGTAATTAAATATAATTCGAAATTTATATGAATCGTAATTTACTACACCTATAAATGATGCTAATATGGCTAAATATATAGTACCATAAATTATTATTGAATAATGTAAAGTTTTAACTATATTATAATCAATTAAAAATTCTATAGTGACTACACTAATAGTTCTTATTAAAAACATAAGAAAAATGTATATAGATTTATCGCGAAAATTAATTGCTAATACCTTTTCAGGATTTAAATTATATATATCTACTTTGTCGTGCAAATTTTCTCCTTCTGTTAATGAAATAAAATTGTTTAAATATTTTTTATCTGCTAATGTTTCTCTTTTTAAAATACCGCTATTATAATCGCTCCATATTGTTTCATAGACATTTGTTCCAATATTGTTTAAGGTTTCGCCCAATACATTTTTTTTAGATTCTTCTAAATAACCTAAATTTTCATGCATTTGTTTCATTAAATTTGTGAGATTTTGATTATCACTGAGAGCTATAAAATTTTTAAATGTACTATGTATTTTTTCAAAATTTCTATCAAAATCATAATCTCCTCCATAATATTTATATCCCCCCCTATATACAAGATCGCGATCATTTCTATCTCTGACTCTCTCTCTCTCTCGAAGACGGAGATATCTTTCTGAATTAGTTTTTTGATCTTCTTTGCGTGTTTCTAATTCTTTTTTTTTCTTTTTTAATAATTCTTCCAATGAAGCTTTTTCATTAACTATAGCTTTTATAATTGAATTTTGTTTATGTTTATTATCAGAGTCGCTATCGAATAATCCAATATTATAATACTTTAATATATAATTAACATATTCTTCATATTCAGTTGCTTGAGGTATTTTAGATAATTTAGTAATATTTCTATATAGTTTAATAAATAATTTTGGCAATTCTGCTAATATATCTGTTAATAATTTAATTCTTGCTTCAATATCTGTAATTTTGTCATTGAGTTCTATATCTTCATACAATCCTTCTTTATCTTCTCCCTTTCTTGCTTGAATTTGTTTAATGTGAAATTTTATTTTTTTTTCATTAACTTTATATATAGTTTTGGCTTTTTCTAAATTAGCCAACTCATCTAGTAAAATTTGAAAAATTTTTCTAGACTTTGCTTTAGCATATGCTTTATCTTCAATACTTAGTTTTTTATCTTCTGTACTTTGTTTTGTTTCTTTATTATTTGCTTTTATTTTTTTTATCCTATCATCTACCTTTTCAAGGAATGCATCCATATTTACTTTGTATTTTGGATTATAATTATCCTTACCTTTCATTTCTTCATCTGTCTTACCTTCAAAAATATCTATATTAAATTCAATTTTATCTTCTTTATCTAAACCTGCATTTTCTATTGTGCCCTTATCAGCCTCTCCGTATTTAGATGTTCTTAATTTATTAATAATTATGATATCTTCAGCGCCATTTACTCTTGCATCATGGTTTAGTATATTAACATCACTAGCACCAATTTTTTTTTCTAATATATTTTTTAAATAATCATGATGTGTTAAACTTATAGGTTGTGATTTGGAATTTGTATTATCAAATATTTTAAATCCTGATAGTTTAATATTAATAGTATTAGTATCTAATTTATTATTTTTTCCACGATCTACTCCTATCGACAATTGTTTCTGTAAAGCATTATTTAATGTATTTCTTAATTCTTCAATAGAAGTTTTCTCTTTATCAGAGTAAGTTTTTTGTACTTGATCAAAACCTGTAATATTAACAGATTGGATTTTATTATAAGCTTCATATATAAATTTATTTATAATTCCACATTGTGTTTCTAGATTAGTATTATTCGACTCATCACTTTTATTTGAAAAATTTTCATCTTTAAATATTTCTCCTAATAAATCATCTTCTTCACCATCTTTTTGCACTAAATTATAATATTTCGTTACTATATTAATATAAACTTCTTTTAGTTTTTTGTAAGTATCAATTATATTTTCTTCTTTAATTATTTGTTCTTCATCAGATACTTTTGTTAATAGTTTATTTGATGGTCTAGATGGTTGTACTGCAGGTTTTGTCGCAGGTGCAGTGGGTTTGGATGGTTTCGCTGCAGGTGCAGTGGGTTTGGATGGTTTCGCCGCAGGTGCAGTGGGTTTGGATGGTTTCGCCGCAGGTTTTGCTGCATCGGCGCCACCTTTAAATTTTTTTATTCTATTAAAATATTTCAATAAAGCCATATGATCTTTTGAAACTAATTTATCATACGATTTTTTTGATACCTCTTTTTCATCTTTTATATCAGCTGATAATAATTTTAAATCTTTATCCAATTCTATATCTAACTCTTTATCTATCTCCTTCTTTTTTTTTTCATCAATATCTAATGATTCTGTTAATGTGCTTGGATTATCCATATATTCATTAATTAGTTTTCTGTATCCATCGTTTTGAATTTTATTGTTATCAAAAATATGTATTAGTTTAGCTTCATCATTTTTTATAAGCTGATCATATATATATTTTTCAGGTTTATTATCTAAAATTATATTTATTTTATAATCACTAGTTAAATCTTTTAACATATATATATTAAATAAGTTTATTGTATCGCTATATTTTGTAAGTAATTTATCATCATTACTTTCCTTATATTTATTATAAATTTCGCTAATTTTATTTTTTAAATTCTCTTTCATATTAATTTCACGTTCGTAGTATATTTTTGCATCAATTTCAATATAATGATTATCATAAAGATTATTAATATTATATTTTCTTAAGTCTTTTTGTGTAATTTCATAAGAAGGTTCTCCACTTTTAAATCTCTCTTTAAATCCTTCGCTATTAATTTTTTTTTTATCATTACCTGGTCGAGAATTTATCTTTTTCCATTTTGAAAATGGTTCAATAGTTATTATTTCATTACTATTTTCTTTAATTAAAATATAACATTCTATATCTTTACTATAGAATATGTGATAGCTTATTTTTCCTATTGCTTGTGACGGCACGGATTGTGCTTCGGGATCCAACGAGCTTTGAGAAGTGACGTCAAATTGTTTATTCCAATGATATTTTTTAACGTATATATGCCCTCTTGCAAGGCGTAACCATAGAACACCAATTTCAAAGTCTGTTAATTTAATTTCTAATTCTGATAATTTAGTGGTAATATCATCTAAATTAATAGAATCATCGTTGTCTTCATCAAAAATGCTATACCACTTATTATCATCAGTTTCTAGTTCTCTCAACTTTTTACTTATTTTACTCAAAGCGTTATTATATTTATTATTCATTTCATCTGCATCTTTCATAGCATTTTTCCATTTATCTATCTTGATTGTTTCTTTATCTACACTCAATATATAAAATAGGTAATCAATATTTTGTGGTAATTTTGTATACCCCCTTATACTAATATGTAGATTACTTAACAACATAGTATCACCTTCTTTACTATAAAAATAGTAACCAAGATCATCATCAGGTGAGCCATATGTATCTTTAGTAGCTTTAGCTATAGTCATTATTAAGTCATAAAATGAATATTGTATTTGATTAATTTTTTTTATCAAAACCTTTTTTTCGATTTCATCTCGGTTATCAGTATTTAATATATCAAATAGATCTTTAATGTAACGGGTATCTAAAGCTAAATCTTTAATCTTACCTTTAATAAATTTTTGTAATTCATTTAAAGAAACTTTTTCATTTAACTCCTCGACAAATTTTTCAGCAGTTAGAGGAGTAGTACTAAAATGAGAGTAAATATGATTAACTATTTTAGCGAGCGCATAGTTTGCACCATGTGCAAGATCTATTTTATCATAATATATAAACATGTAACTTTGCGTAAATGGTGTGTCATCACCAGATTTTTTTTGCTCTATAAAAAAACATTTTTTAAATTCTGCACCGCTATCATTTTTTACAATAGTTGGTATATTTGGATAATAATAAAA
>Ga0315315_10000138_pt1 | contig 53242 bp, 79 predicted proteins | sample M140m3416metaG_FD_203699 | JGI IMG/M metagenome (GOLD analysis project Ga0315315, IMG submission 203699) | Ammonia-oxidizing marine archaeal communities from Monterey Bay, California, United States - M1 40m 3416 | ecosystem: Environmental > Aquatic > Marine > Intertidal zone | place: USA...
AAAACCATCAGCGAATAATGCTTCTGAATTTATATCGGAAATAATGTCTCTGCAAGTATTGAGGCAAGGCTCGTTATCCACAACTTTTTTCTTTGGTTCAATTGGATTGAAGATTTCTTCGTTGATTGTCATTTCTTTTCTATCTAACGTCTTAACTGATTTCGTTCCTAATTCGATTGGGAAGCTCATATATGAGGAAACAAGACTCGATTGCATTAAGGTTACGCTATATCGTTAAACTTTGCTACAACCTCTCCTTGGCCTTTTGCCAACCTTTGTATTTCATCGAGACTTTCCTTGACATTCTGATGACTCCATCGAGTAAGTATAGTCGCATTTTGATTCTCTTGACCGTATGGTTCGATTGAGACTACCGTATCTAGGTTAAATAGAATCTCTTGGTTCTGTCCCGCCGTATGTAATTTAATAAAGTGTGCCATTTAAAAATTTAAAAAAAGTTTTTTAAAAAAGCGGGGAGGCAAAAGCCTCCCCACTTTAGTTATGATTACTACTTACCTACTTTTTACAAACCGACCTAGTTTGTCCCGCTTCGGGACTCTCTTTGCCGTCTTGGGAACACTCATCCCCAAAGTCTTTTTAGCCTCATTATACCCTGCTTCATAACCAGCATCATAATCGCTATCAGTATAGTCGCATTGATTCTCGTAATCGGAATCATCTACATCATAATCACCGTAGTCATCGCAAAGTGGTTCTTCTAATTTACGCTCAAATAAAGAGACAACCTTGTATTTACAAGTGCGTAACTTCTGGCAGTTGCAGTCGGTAGGAACCGAAACAACATCAGCGGGATCAATCTCGACAATCATCAAGTTACCACTACTACCGAAATCACGGGCATACTCAAGACTACCAGCATGAAAACCGTCAGAGCATCCAATGTTAGCATCGTCACAAACAGAATTGCGAGTCATCTCCAACGTGTTTCCAACATTGTTGTCGAACTTACCACTATGCCAATCGGTGAAATCTTCTCTAACACTCTTGTATGCCAAGAAGTTACCGTCAGGAGTCAATGGCATTGACTTATGCTCAAGGAAAGCGTAAAGTTCCTGAGTAGCTCGGCGTGATGGATTACTCATCAACTTATCAAGAAATTTAACAAGTGGTTCGTATGGTAAACCTTGACGCATGAAATTAAGTATTCGACCAACAACGTGACCATGTACTTCTTCAGTCTTGTATCTTACAACACCTTCTTTGACAGAGATGTTGCCGTCAACGTAGTCCTCTACTGCTTTGCTGGTATCAAAAAGTTGTTCCAACTTATCAGCATCTTGATTTCTGAGAGCTTCGTTTGCTTGATGGAAAGCAGGGTTTGTCTTATCCATCGTGTATGCCTTTCCATTTACTACAACGGTCAGGGAGTTGTCGGTTAGTATGTACGGTATCGTCATAATGTTCTTTAATCTTATATTAAACTTACTTGCTTGTCAAGTTCCAAGTTGAATCAATTACGTTCACATAATTGATAGTGTCGTGAACCCAATCAGTATTCTCCTTGTTTCTCCAATCACAGAATAAATTATCGTCAATATTCTTGAGCATTGGGTATTTCTCATTACATTTAACTGCAAGGACTTCCCATTCTTTGAAAAGCTCATCCTTGATATCTTTGCAATCAAGTCCTGCTTTATCTATCCAGTTCTGAAGACTGTCACGAATTGACTGTAATTTACTATGATCGTCCTTATGATTCTTTTTCTCGTAGAACTCAATCAAAGCGTGGAGTTCTGACTGTTTGTTTAAGCCAAATGTTTTCCAATGATTCTTTTCAATCGCTTGAACAAGTTTGCCAAAATGTTGATTGACTTCATTGTGTTGCATACGGTTTCTGTTTCCATACCGATTTGAATGATAGTCAGTCAATGAACTAATAAAGGTAGCCTCAATCAGCTTTCGATGCAACTCTGCACCAAATTTATCCTTGACTTGAGCAACCATCCAATCACCAAGTTCAGTCCATTTGTGTGTTTGTCTCTGAACATCAAACGCTTTGTTAGGTTTAAAGGCGTAAACCTTTGGTACGGAAATGTTAAGTTGCTCGCAAGCCTTTATGATATCCTTTGCGTAAACAACAGGATGACATTCCCCGCAACCACTTCCCTGCACCATGAACCTATCAATCTTGATATACACTCCCTCCTTAACTGAGGTGAGGTCAACCGATGACTCATCAAAGAACTCACTCTTTAACGTAGCCCAATTACTACCCTTGCTCGCCTTGTCTATATCGTAAACAAACTCCTTTGTAGTGTGCTTGCTGGATTTGGCTACCGTAGTCCCATTACTACTGCTCTCATAAATATCTGATAACTTTACTTTGGGTAAAGAGTTCAGCTTTGGAAACTTCTTTGTCCCTGCTTTAGCATAGAAGTCCTTCTCTGCTTGTTTATTTTTAAACGATAATAAAAACGCTCGCTTGTAAAGCGTCTGACTTTCTGGTCTTGAATCATACTCCTTAACTAAAGGATGAATACGATTCGATACGCCATTTGTATCCTCGATAAAATTACGATCATCAATAATGAGGATATTATCGTCGCTACATAATATGTTATGAGCTTCTTCTTGTTTAACACGTTTTGCTTTCGACCATCTATCTGGTTTTGCGAAAGTCCTAACAATGGCATCTGATTTGTTAGCGAACGAAAAATGGTTATCTTGCACCTTCTTTCCATTCCAATAAAGAGTTTGGTTGTCAAGTATATTCCTTAATCGAGAACCTAATCCTCCATGACTAAACAGTTTGCCGTAAATCATCTTTGCCTCCCAAAGATTCTTACAGTCCTTCATCTCGTCACTAACTAATTTAGGAATTTCCTTAATTATACTTTTTAGCTTACTAATGATAACTTCTTTAGTCTCATCAGTATATTGCAATGCCTCTCGGCTTGCTGAAATATCCAAGTCTCCTATGTTGAAGTATAGACATAGTGATACATCGCCAAGGAGTGAACGCTCATTAGAGTTATACGATAGGTCTAACGCACTTGAGCTTAATGGGTACGCTATGTTGCCCATAACCGCAACTGAATCACCACTATCTCGGATAGTCCAATCGTCTGAGTGCATTAAAGACTTGGCATCCTCTTTGTAGAAATTGCCTTCATCTACGCCTTCCACTTGAGGCTTCACCTTAAAGTGAGTGAAAAGAGATAACGCTTTTTCCTTAAAGGCTGAAAAGTCTCCTTCTTTTGCTGGTATAACAATCTCAATGCCATCTTTCTCCTTTGATTTCTCGGATGTTAACTTTGAGATTTGACCAATCTGAGTGTCATCAATAAATGCGTTATAGGAAGTTTTGCTTCCCTTAACGAATGAGTTGATAACGAAATTATCCCCATAAGCAAAAGCACTTTTGCTGCCTAGACCTAATTGTCCGATTTGCTCATTTGTCCCTCGCTTGGTGCTTTCACCGTACATAGCATAAATCTGACCGATTTGTTTTTCTGTCAAACCTCTGCCATAATCTCGTACCTTGAAGTATGGGGAAAGTTGATTAGGTAATGTAACCTTAATTGGCTCATTAAGTTTGCCTACTTCTGTATGAGCGTCAATCGCATTAGTAGAATACTCGCGGATAACTGCTAATACTTTATCAGAGTATAGCTGATTGCGTAGGACATTGAAAATGTGAGCAAGTCCCTCTTTCTTGATGCCAAAAGAGTAAGATTTAAAATCTTCGGATTGCTTGACCGTTTTTTTGTTAGGCTTGGTAATCATAAGCTCCCATAAGCATATACCACGCTTAATGAGTTGTCAAGCATTTTTTAAGAAAGTTTTACAAAGTAGCCTTCTTTATTCTTTTTTGTTATCTTTTTAGCGTATGCTTCCGCTTCTTTTAATCCCTCATCTGAGAAAGGGAAAGCACCAAATAGATGATTATTCTTCTCTGACAAAACAAGATAAACTTTGCTTTGTTTAGTCTTTGCCTTTATCGCCATCTATTTTTTTAAAAGATTTAAAAAGTTTCTGAGCTAAAAGTTTATTCGTTTTTTCTTCTAGTCTTTCAACTTCTTGTTCTTCACCTTCTAATCTCTTTAGGACAAACTGCATCTTATCTGTTAGTTGACTGAATGATGACTCTAGTTGTTCTTCTGAATATAGGTCTTGATTAGAGTCAAGATCATTCATTTTGTTTATAATAGAATCCATTCTTTCTTCCCAAAAATCAATAGAGTTACGAATTATATCGTGCTGCTCTTGTAAATAGAAGCGAATATCTTCACTCAATAATGTTTTGATTTTTTTATTCATTTAAAAGTTTTTTTAAAACCTTGAGATGGAAAAGCACAAAGGAATCTCCTACTGCTTTTTCACCTTGAGCTTTACTAATCCAATAATCTTTTAGGTAAGCATCATCTTGAGCCGCTGCTTCAATTATCTGATCTAATAAATTATTTGCTATTTCCAAATTCTTATTTGTATTAATATCGTTCATAATAAATTACACTACTGGTTAATTATTTGGCCTTTTCTTATTCCTTTTTATTTTGAATATTTGGCTTTTTTTCTTTCACAATTATATGTTTCGTATGCCTTTATAATTTCTCTACCTTCTTCTTTAGTTATACCATACTTACCCCAATGTTCCTCATGCCAATCATTTTCTGTATCACCAAAGCAATTAAGAACTTTCATTAGAAGTTTCTTCCAGTCTGTGTCATTATTTGGCATTTTTTACTTAGTAATTACAGTAACCCCTCTTTGTTGTACTATCTCAGAGGCTTTTTGGTTAGAATATTTTATAGATTCGTCTATATTATTTGTCTCAAGCTGTTTAACAACTAAGGCAGCAAGAAAAGAATCTCCCGCTCCAGACAAGTCAAACACGGGTACTTTATTGGCAGTATAGTAGTGAAAGCCATTCTCTTTCATCATCATACAACCTCGGTCGCCTAGTGTTACGATTAGTTTATTAACCCATCCTTTAGGATTAATATCGTTTTTAATAGCTTCAAACTCTGGATTATTTATTTTTATATAAGCTGCATCTTTACACCAATTACCTATGCACTTTTTAGTGTCTAAAAATGTATTAGTATTATTTGTGCAAAAACGAGTAATATCTTCTTCAGAGAGAAACCCTTTACCATAATCGCTTATGACCACCGCATCAAACTCTGCTATCTCCTCATTCGTAATTAAATTACCCCCGTATTCTTGAAAAGTATCAACATTATCTTCACCTTCATCTACCCGTAGGAAGGTATAATTAAGTTTCTCATCCACATATCTAGTTTTTGTTATTGAATTTATTTGAGTAATTGAGTCTACCTTACAACCTAATGACTCTAGGTTGCATATAGTATTACCAGCCATACCGTTATTAACTACTTTTTTATTAGCTTTAAAAACTGGTGCAGGAACATCTGGGCAAAGCCTAGACGCGGAGCCATAAATAAATATATCGTCGCAAATCTCTCCTACTACTAATACTTTATTTTTCATTTTTAAGAGATAATATATGTTCTTTTACAACTCTTTGGACTCTTGTGTCTTCTGGCATATCCTCTGGTTTAAATACTGTGATTTTCTTCTTAACAGGGACTTCTTCTTTCTCTTGGGTTAGCCAGCTACTGCTTTGTATTTTGTCTCCTAGACCATAAACTGATTTTATGCCAAGTTCCTCACACAAATTATGCTCTGGTGTGTTTGCTCCGCTAGTTTTATCGCCTCCATTACAGAATAAAATTTCATCATATTTGTCTTTGTATGTTTCGTATATTTGCTTTATAGTAGCTTGGACTGTTTCATCTGTATCTATACTTTTTACAGCTAGTTTAATTGGCTTTAAGGCTTGAATAATTATTACTCTTTCTTCAAAAGGCATAAAGGGTTTACCTTTTTTATTTGTCAAAAAGTCATCAGTATTTACAATAGCAAATACATCATCTGATATAGATTTTGCTCTTTCAAATAATTCTAAATGACCTACATGGACTGGGTCGAATCCGCCGCTAACTATTGCTAATTTCATTTTTACTCTTTCTCTCTAAACATATGTTGGTTATAAGTATAGTTTTTGTGTTTCTCTTGTTTTCTACCTTGCTTGTCTGTATAAAATTCTTTTTTAGGAGGAGGTTCTCCTTCAAGGTCTTTCCAATTAAACTCTTTTTCAAGGGCTTCAAGGTTGTTCATTCCTACCCAAAACAATCCGCGACCATCTTTATCGTTAGAAAGCGTCAGCATACCCTTATCGCCCATTTTAAATAATAATTCTTTATATGTCATTTACCACTTATGTATTATATTGCCTACTATAAAAAAACAAGTAACTAAATTTACCAAAATAATAAAAGTCCTCAAAAAAAGACTTACCTGAGCCTGTCTCAAGGATAGTATAGGTATATCTGGTTCATCCTCATCTGTTTTACCTATTCGATGATCTACTGTTCTGCACCAAATTAACCATAGATTTTTTAAAAATTTCATACTAAATATTTAGAAGCAAGCCAACAATTAAAAACGACTAGGAACAAAATAAGAACCCAAAAAGCCGTAATTTCTTTTTTATTTAATCTCATGTATTTAATTTTTTAATATATTTGATATTTTATCTGCCAACTGAATAAACCATTGTTTGCTATGTCCTCTTGTAGTCTCTGCTGCCGTACCTATTCTTATACCACTTGTTTCTACAAAAGACCTTGGGTCATTGGGTACGCCATTCTTATTTACTGTAATACTGTTTGATTCTAATAAATCTGCCGCTTCTCTGCCACTATATTTATTGTTAGATAAGTTAATTAATATTAAATGACTGTCAGTACCATCTGTTTGAATTTTGATTTCATTATTTACGAAAACTCTACTCATTTCTTTAGCGTTCTCTATGACATTCTTACAGTATTCTTTAAAGTCTGGAGTTGAAGCCTCTGCGAAGGCTTGAGCCTTAGCTGCAATTATATTCATCAATGGCCCTCCTTGACTTCCGGGAAATACTGCTGAATTTATTTTTCTTGTATACTCTTGTTTATTCCAAAGTATAATCCCTCCTCTTGGCCCTCTTAGTGTTTTGTGAGTAGTGCTTGTTGTGAAATCTGCATACTCTACTGGGCTAGGGTAAGCACCTCCAGCAATTAGCCCTGAGTAATGAGCCATGTCAACTAAAAGATACGCTCCTGCTTCATCTGCTATCTGCCTAAAAATTTTCCAATCAATTATTCTAGGGTAAGCACTAGCTCCAGCTACAATCATCTTCGGTTTACAAGATAAAGCTGTATCTCTTATCTCGTCGTAATCTAAAAAGCCATCTTCATCTACTTTATAAGAATGCGATTCAAAAAATTTACCAGACACATTAACTGAAGCACCATGTGTTAAGTGACCCCCACTAGCTAGATCCATGCCGAGTATCTTATCGTGAGGCTTTAAGAAAGCTAGGTAAATCGCAGTATTAGCATTAGCACCAGAATGAGGTTGGACATTCGCATAATTACATTTATATATATCTTTTAATTGATCTATAGCTAACTGCTCTACTTCGTCCATATTGTCGCATCCATTGTAATACCTTTTAGATGGATAACCTTCAGCATACTTATTAGTAAATATACTACCACATAAATCCATAACTGACTGACTAGCAAAGTTCTCACTAGCTATTAATTCTATAGTAGTGTCTTGTCTAAATTTTTCTTTATCAAGAATATCTTTTATATGATCTATCATTTTTGAGTATTTAATTAAAATATAAGACTTCCTGCATCAGATTGTCGTCTTTGTGATTTTTTAGGTTTATCATCTAAGTGTTGAGCTATCGTCTCGGCTATGTGTTTTCTGGCTGCGGGGCTTTCAAAGTTTAATTGTTTGTGTTGTCTTTGTATCTTATTTAATATATTATTTATTTCTTTTTCTAAACTCATTTTTTCTTCCCTTTAAAATATTCTATTGCGTGACCTTCGTCTACTAAAATTTGATTATAACTCCTATCGTCAGTAGCTTTTATTAACTCCATAGGTAGACCGAATGATCTTTCTGATTTAGAAGCATCTATAGATATGAACCTGTTATGAATAGGGAAAAGCTGGCCAAGTAAACGACCAAACTTTCCTTTTTTATCAATATAAGTTTTCACTCTAAATTGATTATTACCTTCTTTGATAAGCTCTTCGAGTCTAGCTTTAGCTGCAAAACCTTTTATCTTTTCCTCTTTATCTCTAGTGCGACACTCTGGGGCATCAATGCCTTGTAGTCGAATACGTTCTTTTTTGAATATGCTAAAACCACAATCAATAACTGCGTCTACTGTATCTCCATCTACCACCCTATCCAACTTTGCTCTATACTCATACATAATAACTATTTTATTTGACCGACTTGAATTATATGAGGGTAAGCCTTTCCGTCTAAAGCAACCTCAGAAGCTATTTTGTCTTTTTCCTCTGGGCTAACTACCATACACATACCTACCCCATTATTAAATACAGACTTCATTTCTTCATCTGATATTCCCCCCCATTCTTGAATTGAATCAAATACAGAAGGGCGAGGAATATTATCTCTCCATTCGACATCTAAGCCTTCTGGCAAAACTCTATTTAGATTACTAAATCCTCCTCCAGTTATATGGGCTATACCTTTTATTTTAAATTTATTTAAAAGATGTCTTAGTCTGTATACATATATTTCAGTAGGTTTTAGCAAGTCATTTATAGTATCTTGTAATATGTCTAGTTCTTTAAGTGGGTTTCCAGATAGGCAGTACTTCCTCCTTGTTTGTAGAACTTTCCTTATTAAAGTATACCCATTGCTGTGAAAACCGTTACTTGGAAAAGCTATTACAGAATCTCCACTCTTAATAGTCTTACCATCAATGAGATCTTTCTTCTTAACTATACCTACGCAAAAACCAGCAACATCAAAAGTCTCACTAGATACTAAAGCTGGTAATTCTGCTGTCTCACCACCTATTAGTGGTATTCCATAATCATTACAACCTTTCTTGATTGACTGAACTACTTCTAAAAACTGAGTCTCATTTATTCTACCAGAAGCAAAGTAATCTAAAAAGAACAATGGCTTGGCTCCTGTGCATATAATATCATTAACACACATCGCAACACAATCAATGCCGACACCTTTTAGGTTTTTGTATTCTTGAGCTAAAATAATCTTAGTCCCTACGCCATCGGTAGAAGCAACTAAATAATTTTCATCACACAAATCGTACAGCCCGGCAAAGCCTCCTATATTATCAACTAAATTAGAAATACTATCAGTAAGTCTGTCTGCTTTAATTATATCTACCCCTGCTTCTTTATATTTATTCATCTTCTGCTAGTTCCTCCTCTACTACTCTTGCTACTTCTTTAGCTAACTCAGATGAGATTCTTTCGTGATCTTCTTGTATTGCTTGTTTCTTCCATAAAGGTAATTCTTCGTAGAGTTCATCATAAACGGCTTTATATCTTTTAGCCATTTCCTTATGTTTCTTAAGTATTCTAGGCATGAATTGTTATTATATACAGAACATAACAAAAAGTCAAGTTTTACCACTTTATTTCATCAAAATTATCCCTAAATTCTTCGTAGTCAGATATCCTATTTGCGTCTCCTTTTCCAGCGGGTTTCCTTTGTCTTCCTTGCGAATCTGTTAGGTGCTTTCCTTCTTTAACGTGTTTATAGACTTCGTTTGAGTAAGTCTCGCTATGTTTGTGCTTAGTTGAGACTTTCTTCCCTTCTTTTATGTAGTACCCTTTATGTTTGTGGGTTTTCTTCTCGCTCATATTAAGTTATTAATATATTTTTTTAAAAATAAAGAAATTAATAAGTACAATTATAAGCAAACCCTGTTCCTTCTAAGTCTTTATTATAGTCTGCTGTAAGCTCCTCACCTTTTTTTATTTCTCTCGTTGTTTTAAAAAAAGTTTCTAATTCTGGGTCAATTAAGAGATTTGGTTCTCTTGAACCATTCAAAAATTGACTGATATGAAAAACTTCAAGCTCTTTAGGGTGAATAAATAAACCTCGTTTATTTAAAAGATTATAGTCAAGTAATGCTTCTCTTGCGTCTTCATCAAGCCTGTTTAATTCAGAAATTGAAAGTCTTAATGTTTCTCCTACGTTATGATGATTGGGGAAAGAAAAAGGACAGACCCCTAAAGGTATGTCCTTAATGGCGAATACGCCTACTCCGTGAATGCTTGAAGGCTGAACTCTACAATAGATCCTATCTTTAAGTCTATCGAAGTTATTATTGTTGTTTTTCAAGCTTCGCTGGGATAATTTTAGTTATCGGCTTACCAATGAACTTAACTACCTTTAAGGTGGTCGTTAGAACATTCTTTGCCAATCCTATAGTTGCTACAATTGTACCCTCGCTGCCTTCAATCGCTGATCCTGCCGCTAGGCCAATTGGTACTATTACTGCTTCTGGATGAGTTTTTGCTGCTTTAGCGGTATCTTTAATTTTAAAAATTGATACAACTTCTTGTAGCTTAACTTTTTCTCCAGACTTCGAGGCTTCCTTAAGTTTAACCCAATCAACTTTAATAATCGATTCTGTTACTTCTTTTGAGCCTTGCATATAATGTCGTACATAGTTTCTCTTAAACCAAGTTTTTGGCTTGGCTAATTTAAACTTTGGTTCATTGGGGTTTACCCAACTACCATCTTCGTAAATAATAGTACGACCCAAGAACTCAAGCTCTTTACTTTCTTCTGCGTGAACAGACAGAGCAATCGCACTCAAGGCTACTAGACTTAAATATTTTTTGATAAACATATTTAATTGTTGCTTTTAACTTTATTATTTCTATCTGAGTTAATATGCTCAATAGACTAGAGGCCCAATGCTCCCACTATAATGCTAGTGACAGTTAGAATAGTCCAAGCAACCATAACCTTGGTGTCAGCGTTACCATTCATCCAACCCCAAACAAATGCGATAAGGCTTCCTATACCGCAAATAAAAGTTAGAATAATAGATGTTACGCCAAGGCCAGCCTTACCTTGTTTAAACATTGATACCCAAACTATCACAAGGCATACCAATGAAGGTAAAGCTAAAACTAGCTGAAGAGCGGAGACTTGACTAATTTGATTTTCCATCTCGAATTTCAGTTAGAGTCTTATTGATCTCAAAGATAACCAAGAGAATCTCTGCGTAAATGCGAACCACGATTGGTCCTAATATAGCTGTGCCAATTCCTGTCAACGGATCTACCGTCATACTAAGAAGGCCAGTCACTAGGGCCACCACCATTCCAATGTAACTCAGAATCTTTACGACTGCCGGAGTTATCATATACTCGTAATTAATGAACTGCTTCATATTTTTTTATTCTAATATAAGCTTGAGAATAAGTCAAGCTAAAAATAGACTTTCTATCTTGATTTCTTTTATAATCATTGTTTTAAAGTGGTACCCCGACTAGGACTTGAACCTAGAATCTACAACTTAGAAGGTTGTTGCCTTATCCATTCGGCCATCGGGGCAAAATAAATTCTGGGCCTTGCAGGATTCGAACCTGCGGCTAATCGATTATGAGTCGACTGCTCTAACCGCTGAGCTAAAGGCCCGGATGATCAAGAAAAGAAGTGTGTATTTATTGTGTTCGCAACTCTTCCAGCTTTATTTCTAGCTTCTTGAATACTGTCTGCGCGAGCTACTACAACTCCCATTCTACGTTTGCCGTTTATGTTAGGCTTTCCGAATAGCTTTAATTGAGTGTCGGTGTAGTCCAAGGCTTTATCTAGGTTTGAAAATAATATATTATTTCCAGAACCTTCTACCTTAATTACATGAGAGGCGCTATATCCATGCTGAGTAATATTTGGTATAGGTAAGCTTAGGACGGCTCTAACGTGCAAAGCAAACTCGGATAAGTCTTGAGAGATAAGGGTAACTAATCCTGTATCATGCGGACGAGGAGAGACTTCGGAGAACCAAACTTCGTCGTATTTTACAAACAACTCCACCCCAAACACTCCATAGCCGCCTAAAGCATCTGTGATTGATTTAGCTATCGTTTCCGCGCTTTCAAGAGCTTGAGTTGTCATTGGGTGCGGTTGCCAAGACTCAATATAATCTCCATCAACTTGTCTATGCCCAATCGGTTCACAAAAACTTGTACCGTCTTTATGCCTAACTGTAAGCAAAGTTATTTCATAGTCAAAATCAACCACTTCTTCTACAATGACTTTTCCTGCTCCAGCACGACCTCTAGACTGTGCGTGTTCCCACGCAGACTCAATGTCTTCGGCACTTTTGATTGTGCTTTGGCCTTTGCCGCTAGATGACATAATTGGCTTCACTATACATGGTATGCCTATTTCATTTATTACAGCATCTATGAATTGCTCTTTGTTGCTCGCAAATTTATATTTAGAAGTATTTAATCCGAGAGTTTCTGCGGCTAATGTTCTTATTCCTTCTCTGTTCATGGTGAGCTTAACTGCCGAGGCATCTGGAATTACTTTTATTCCATTCGCTGCCGCTTCTATGAACACATCTGTAGCTATAGCCTCGACCTCTGGAATTATATAATGAGGCATAACTTTTTTGATTGTGTCTCTTAAAGCATCTTCGTTAAGCATATCTACTACATAAGAATTATCTGCAACTTGCATCGCAGGAGCATTCTCGTAAGAATCAATTGCTGTTACTTCAACTCCAAGCCTCTGTAGTTCTATAGCAACTTCTTTACCTAACTCTCCGCTACCGCAAAGCATAACTTTTGTAGCGCTTTGAGAAAAGGGAGTGCCTATTTCTGTACTCATGTTATAACTGATGGTGTCTCAGGAGGCCACACTCCAGTAAAGTCAATAGACCCTAGCTCTTTAAAGCCTGTCCTTTCTTTCTTTAAGAAAAGAAGCTTTCCAGTGCATCTAAAAGGGTAACTAAATACCCAATCTATATCTTTAACTTCAGACTCAGCTATTTTACCTTCTTCGGTTACTAGCTTGATGTGAGTTGCTCCTCTAGGAATTGGACTTGGTTGTCTTTTAAGTGACATTATTTTTAATTACTTTTTTAAAAATTTATCTACTGAAAATTTAAATGAGAAAAAAGCAATAAATGGCCAAGCTGCAAATACGAGAAAGTTAAACCAACCTGCGGTTTCGAGACCGCTAACGTCAGTTGAACCTCCTATGGCCATAAAAATACCCACTACTACTCCTAAACCAAACAGCCCTGCAAAATTGAGAGCTACCATCGCTGCAAACCCTTTAATATAATCTATCATTTTATGTAATTGAAAGTTGTTCTGGAAGTTTACGATAAACTCTATAGCTATCGCTATCTTCATGGAAAGTACTAATTTCTACAAATTTAACATCTCCGCCTTTAGGCACTAACCTGTGAGGAATTAATCTGTCTAAGACAAAGGTTTCTCCTTCGTTTAAGGTTTTGGTATATATATCTGTAGTTATAGTGTCTATGACCTCAATATCAAGTGAACCCTCTAAGATATAAAAAGTCTCATGTTTCTTTTGATGAAAGTGCATTGAAGTAGAGTGACCAAACTTAATAAATAGAATTTTACCGCAGTAATTTTCTTTTTCATTATTGGCCATCCATATTTCATAACCCCAATTTTTATTTACCTTTTTTGGTTTTCCTAATACACTCATCACAATATAACATTATCTTACCTTTAACTTGCTTCCAAGTCAAGTTAATTTCATCAAAAACTTTCTTGCATAGACGACATGGACTCATAAGTCTGCCTCGCCTATTTCTATAAAATATAAAAGTCTGAGAACCTTATCCATCCCTTCTTCTGTTTCTGATAAGTCTATCGGCATTTGCATATCTAAGTCTTTGTTTGGCGTTAAGAGCCAATCAGCTACTTTATCGTCAGGCATAACCTCGCAGCACTCATTAACAAGGTTAACAAATTGAATTAAATTATTTTTTTTAATTCTCACTTCTCTTTTTTTCGTTCATCATACTGCCTACGTCTTTCATTAGTGTCAATTTTTCTATTTAAACTATTTTGGCCGCTTTGAAGTCCTTCTAACCTTTTAAGAATATATTCTCTCTTTTCTTTATCGTCTATTCTATCTATATATTCTAATCCTTTTTGGATGATTTTAGGGTCAATTTTAGGCCTTCTAGATGGGACTTTAATCACACTTGGTTGCGGTAGAGTTGGTAATGTCTTAATAGATTTAGAGCTTTCTCTCTTGGTCTTTTCTTTTTTATCTTTTTTTATAACTGTTGGTTTAGAGAGTGCTGGTAATGTAACTATAGATGGCAGTTTATGAGTCTCGAAAGATAAAACCTCAACTAATCCGTTATTATTTACTTCTACAACCCCTTTATTTACGCTTATTAAAGTAATACCAGAGTCTGTCCTTCTTCTTTTATTTAAAGTTAAAAATCTTTTTGGTATATCGTTAGAAAAAAGATATACATTTGTTTCGCCTTTATATTTCATTATTCCGGTTAGGTTTAATTTAACTGGTGGTTGTTTTAAAATCTCTCTAGCTGGGGGCAATCTTGGTACGTCCTCTAATAAAGTGAATGCGTTTCTCTTAGTGATTGCATCGTACGGATTATCTTCCGCAAAGACAGAAGTAAATAGCAGTAATTGTATTAGTATTTTTTTCATTTTATTTTTTGTTATGTGAAGCCTTTATCCATCTCTCTCTAGTTTATTAATATATTTATTTAAATCACAGCACTCTTTAAGTAGGTGCATAGAGGTTGTCCTCCAGAACTTACCTACCTCTCTTAGTGCTTCGTTTTGGTCCCTGAGTTCCTCTAGGGTTACCTCTATTTCGGTTACATGTTTTAGGGTCTTATCTATTAAGGGACAAGTGTTGTCTGGTATCTCAGGGCAATCCTCCCGTATTTCCTTGTAGCCTTTTGAGGGGAAGTCCATTAAGAGTGACTGGGGTTATCCGTTTTAGGAATGCTTCCAAAAACTTAGCTTTTCTTTTTCTTTCTCTCTTTTTTCTGCTGGCATTGAGATATAATTTATATAAGTCTTTTGCTCTGACCAACTCAATAGTTTTCTTAAGAGTCTGGTGAGATTAGAAAAGAACTTATATCTAAAAGTTCTTTGAAATAGCTTCCTTTTAGTATCAGCTACCTCCCAGTCTTTCTTTCGTTCTTCTTCTTCTTTAATAGTCTCTTCTATTTCAAATTTTATTAATTCTTTTTTATCAACGATCCCATTAACAAAAGTAAATTCAAATTCACTCCACCATACGTTTTTATCTTTATCACGAAAAGATGTATAGAAATTAATTTTTCCGCTGCGGGTGTCTCTAATCCAGTCTTTATTCTCTTTTACAAAGAGCTTTTGCTTGTAGAGTTTATATTGACTCAAGAAATTTTCAAGAGATTTGGTTTGATAATTGTTATCTTTAATCAGCTTCTCCTGCTCTTTTGTTAACAAGCCTTTTAAATAAGACTTTGGTATAATTATATCATCATACATTCCCATAAGGCATTCTCTCCTTCCATCTATCGTGTGCGTGTTTTACAACTGACATAGCTTTCTTTCCATTTTTCCATTCTCCTACTTTAGTAGAGGAACTTCGATCTATTTTATAGATTCTAAAAAACTGTTTAAATATCTTTAAATGACTATCTTCTATACCGCTCAACGTGCCGTACTTGTCCAGAGGTGACCAATGCGGGGCCACAATTAGCTTGTAATCAATTTCTTCGTCATCTACAAAGTCAAGTACTCCGAGAGGTCTACACTTCACTAGACTGCCCCTATCAATGGGATCGTGATTAAATATCAATACATCAAGAGGGTCGTTATCTAACGCATAGGTCTGAGTCACAAATCCATAATTTATCGGATACTGTAATGACGAAACAAGACACCTCTCTAATTCAAAAATATTATACTTTTCATTGTATTCATACTTTGTATTAGTTCCTTTTGGTATTTCTACAACACAGGATATGTGTCGAAAATCGTCAGTTGTTATTGGTATATCGTTAACTAAATTCACGGCTTATTATATCTATTAGGTTTCTTATCCTTCAACCACTTTATAGATTTTAGTTCATAGCCAGCGTCTTTAACAATTTTTTTCATCTGTGATGGATGAATTTCTATACTAATAAATTCTATTTGACATATTTGTTTTTTAGTGTCAAATTTTATTAGTTTAGTTAATTTAGTTTTTTTAAGTCCGTTTCTGATACCGATCCCACAAGAAGAACATACAAGTCCCTGTATGCTTAGTTCTACGTCTGGATCGAAATTAGCTTGGTCTATTGAGAGAGTGTTGGTAAAACCCCACCCAGCGAGAAAACAAATAATAATAGTTGTAATAATTCTTTTATTCATAAAATACCTCGTAGTCTTCAATAATCTCATTATATAAGAGCTTGTCTATAGCCTCTTGTATATTCTTTTTTACGTCCTCTTCTGGCCCTTCGTCTAACTCTACTTCTATATAACGACCAATGCTAACTTTTTTTAAATACTTAATACCTAAGCTTCTTTCAAGGTTGCTCTTTACCACAACTCCTTGTGGGTCAAGTGTATTAGCTTTCGGTCGAGTCATGACTCGAGCTTTCTTTAATGTTTTGGATTCCATCTGCCGTCTTTATGCTCAACTGACCACAACGCTTCCGAAACATTAGGAAAATTCTGCTTGAATATATTCTTACACTCTTCTGCTATGTCTCTGTGTTCTTTTTGAGTATTTTGTTCTGTACGTAGATCAATATAATGAACCCAGCTTCTAATACTACCTTTCATGTACATAGTAGTCTCTGTTGTGAGTGGTAGAACCATTCTGGCAGATTCTTTGGCTACTCCAGCTCTAATCAACTCATTGTAAAGAGCCACGCCTTTTGCGGTATGCTCTCTTACTTTTCCTAGTAAATGGCCATCACTAAATGTTTCGCTGCTGCTCTGTCTATTTTTCTCAGCTTGGACTCTAAGCTCTAATTCTTCTAAAGCCTGAGCCTCTGAATATCTTTGGCTAAACTCTTGAAAGCTAAAGCTTCTATGTCTGAGTATTTGTGCTGCAATTGCTCTGCTAGTTTTGATTTCGACGGTCATATCAACCATCTCAAACGGAGACCAATGTTTATGTTTAATTAAAAACTTTAATAGTCTCGGGGCTGTTTGTGTATTATTTTGATTTTCTGGGTTGCTTACTCTAGCACAATAAGCTATTAAATCTTCTGGATTAGTTTTCGATTGCAGTACTGCTTCTCGTAAATCAGAATTATCTTCAATGTATGGTTGAGTAATAGATATTAATTTTACTTGCATTATTTTCCAGATTTAAATATTTTTTTTAGCTCTTGCAGTTCTCTTTCAAAATCATGGGCCATCTCTACCTTAGTGGCATCATCGTCATCCATCATTTCGTGATTACGCCAAATTTTTTTATATTTATTTATAAGCTTATTGATATAAGACATAGTCTTTTTGGGTTTATTTCTTTCAAACTCTGAGATATTCATTAAGATGCTCTTTCTTTAGTCCTTCATTTCTTACTAGATTGATAGCAAAAGCAGTTTTGATCTCATGCTCATTCTTTAATACTCCTTTTGGTTTAATATCATTAACTAGAATTCTAGCACCAGAAGGAATGTCGAAAATAATTTGATCATACTTTATACCGACATATTCTAATACTTTAATTGTATGTTCTTTATGTCTTCTAGCTCTAGCGGTTGTTAGAACTACTTTATCGCATTTAGGTATATTTTTTAAAAACTGCTTGCTAGACATTAAGGCTTCTTCTTGTCGATGTGAAATCTTACCATGCTTGCCTATGATTTGGTCTAGTCTCTCGTTTGAGGTGTTTTTAAGCAACGTGCCATCTAAGTCAAAAAACCATGTTTTACCTATCTTACTATGGATTTGCTTATTTTCTTCTATTCTGTCGTTTTCAGTAAATGTGTTTTCTATCATTTTTTCACTTAAATTTTTGCTAATTACTTAATGCGCCTTCTCAAGAGAAGCGGGTCGATGTTGTCGTTCGAATCGTAAGCAAATGGCTCCCATCCTTTAGGGATGTTTTTAGTGTTGGAGGTTTTAAACTCCCACTGCTGATTCGGATCCCAAGAAGTGATTAGTGGGCTTGATGAAGCTCCTGTGCTGAGTACAATAGTAGTGGTTAAAAGTACGCCAATAGCAAATGATTTAAAATCTAGTATTTTCATTAATTTAACTTATGTGTCTATTATATCGTATACTTACACTTAGGTCAAGCAAAAAAGAAAGAGGGAGCCTAAGCTCCCTCCTAGTTAGTTGACTCTTATTGAATCACTTACGAGACCTACTCTTCTTCCCCTTGCCTCTTTTCTTATTCTCTCCTCTTTTCTTTCTCGCCTCCATGGCTTTTTTCATAGCCGCCTTCTCATTGTCGCAAAGTTTACCATCTTTGTTTTTGTCGAATCTCTTTAATAGAGATACTTTAGATGTCTTGGATCTTTTAGGAGCTACCTTTTTTCTAAGCTCTGCATACTTTGCTTTTGCTTGAGTTGTAGTAAGCTTTCCAGCTTTAACTGCTTCTCTGATTTTTTTAGCAGCTTCAGCGTACTTCTTCCTAGCTTCAGCCGACACTTTATTCCTCTCTGGCTTCTTATCTTTACTTGCTTTAGCTTTGGTAGCTTTAGCTTTGGCAACCTTATTTGTTTTTGAATGGTGATCAGCTTGTGTAGCGTTAACGCCTAACATTAAAACTGCCGTCATGATTAATATAATATATCTATTCATAAATTTTTATTCTCCAGTATTATTACCATCAATTACTTCGTCTCTTTTGTTTTTAAACTCATCACGAATTTCTTTAATACGAGTCCTGACCTCTTCTCTATTACCTTTCATGCCTTCAAACCATTCTTTCCTAAGATCTTTAAGCTGGTCTCTGAGTCCGTCTTTATCGTCGTTCGAAGCATCTTTCATTTGCTTGTTTAAATCCTTTATTTTGGAATGATGTTCTTTGGCGGCAGAGGTAAAAGCTTCTCTAAGTTCTTTAACTTTTTCGTCATCTCTAACAAGTTTGCCGAACGCTTTACCTTTGTGATTTAGTTTGTTACCTTTCTTTTTTGAATCTTTATGATTCTTTTTACGTTTTTCAAAGGCGGCTTTAAGACGTTCTTTGATTTTTTCCTTATCAATCTTTTTTTCTGGTTTAGGGCGTTCCGGTTTCTCTTTATCTGGACGAGCTTCCGCTGTAGTAAGCGAAGCCACGAACAGAGCAATCAATCCAATTTTAAGAATATTTTTCATGTTCATATTAATTACACTATTATTCAACATTTTCACCAAAACCAAACAGTATAGTCCTCTCCTTCGAAGTCCTCTGGTAATATATCGTAATGTTTTCTTTTCATATTAAAAGTCATCCTCTAGCGATCCCGCTTGTTGGTATTCTCTAACCCGTCTCTCGAAAAAGTTACCCATTGCTTGTACGTCAACGACTTCCCCGAGCCACGGGAACGGGTTTTTGTCCGACGGAAACCTATATTCAAGCCCAATTCCTTCAAGTCTCCTATTACCGATATAATGCATGTAATCAACAAACATATCAGCATTAAGACCAAGGATACCTCTAGGTAGTACATCATTAGCATAAGCGATTTCAAGCTCTACGGCTTTTTTAATATGACTAGTTATTTCTTCTTGAAAATTCTTAGTCCAAATTTTTGGGTTCTGTTCTATAATTTGATTAATAGCATAAGTGCCAAACTGAATATGAGAGCTTTCGTCTCTCAAGGTATACTTTATTTGATCTGCGATACCCTGCATTTTATTTTGTCTTCCAAGAGCCAAAAGCATTGCAAACCCACTAAAGAAAAATATACCCTCGCAAACAATCCAGTAACTAATAAAGTTTCTTAGAATCTCTTTCTTTCCTTCTTGCGTGTTTGGGTTAAAGTCCGCTCTACTTAGGTCGGTAGTGATTTCCATTAAGAAATCATCTTTAGCTTTGATTGATGGTATATTGATATACGCTTGATATACTTCGTCTATTTTAAGATCCAAAGAATCGCAAACGTAAACAATAGTAAGGTTATGAAGGCTCTCCTCAAACGCTTGTCGTAAAATATACTGCCTACACTCAGCATCAGTAATATAACGAAAGCCGCTAATAAGAAGGTTGTTACCAACAAGAGATTCGCTACCAGCAAAAAAGCCAAGCGAACGTTTGACCAAAAGCTTTTCATCATCTGTTATTTCTCCGTTTTTCCATTGTTTTATATCCTCTGCCATTGATATTTCTGTCGGCATCCAATTATTAGCGCAGCCTTTTAGAAATAAATCCCATGCGGTTTTATGTTTATGTGGAAGTATGCAGTTTACACCAGCAATATCTTTCCCTAATACTTCTCCAGTTTTACTTTCCTTTTTCATTTATAAAAAATTTCTCTCTGTTTGTTGAAGTCTCCTTCAAACTCTATGTTTCCTCTGTGTTTTAATTTAATATCTGTTAGTGCGTATATTTTTCCTCCGCACTCCTGCCAAGTTTTACAAAACCCGTAATCTTCACTTTCATACTTTTTATTTTTTGGATTAACCCAACATCTAAAAAAATCATAAAAATCATCTCCGTAGCTCATGTATCCGTCAATATCATTGTTATATTTTAAATCGGGCTTGGTCTTTGCTATAGTGTTAAATACACTTGTTTTAATTAACATAAACCCAGTTGCTGCGTAGTTGACCTCTATTAAGTTTTCATTACTTTTAAAAACTTTATTATCAAACTCAGAAGAGAAATCTCCTACTAATTCTCTCCAGAAAGCTGGCATCTGGCTGTACTTTTTTGAAAGAAATTGAATCTTTTGATTATTTATATATTTCTTTGGGTACAAACCAACTGCAACATCCTTATCTGCATCTATTAATTTAATTACATCATTAGCGTCAAAAATAACATCTGTATCTATAAACATTAAATAGTCATCTTTGTTTGATAGTGCGGCGGCTGCACTTGCATTTCTAGCTCTACTAATTAAGCTTTCAAACCAAATAGAGGGGCAGCTAACACTTATACCAAGCGCGGCTAACTTATTAACAAGATTAATCATACCCATCATGTAGTTGCTATGAACCATTCCTCCATAAGCTATAACTGGCAGACTTATTTTCTTACCTTTATAACTTACTGACATGCTTCGCAAGCCTCCGGATTAGCGATTGAACAAGCTATTTGCTCTTCTTCTGTATATTCTTTCTTAGTTGACTTTTCAACTTTAGAAGCTCCTCTATTTCTTAAATAGTATGTAGTTTTTAATCCAGCTTCCCATGCAGCCATATAAATATCATTTAAATATTTTAAACTTGTTTCTTTATTGTAAAGATTAAATGAGACTCCTTGGTCAATCCATTTCTGCCTTGCTGCATTACATTCAATAAGCTTGAACATATCTCTATCAAAAGCTGTTTTATACTTTTCAATATATTTTTCTGGTATATCTAAAAGAGTAACGTCTCCGTCTACGTCTTTTACTGCCTCTGCTAATTGAGGACTCCAAAGACCTTCTTTCTTCATGTCATTTACGAACTGCTCATTTGTTACGTAAAAATTACCACTCTTACATTCGTAAACAAACATTACCGAGAAGTTCGGTTCGATGCTCTGCTCCACACCGTTAATATAACCAATAGTGGCAGTAGGAGCAATTGCCATAGTGTTACTATTTCTGATTCCATATTTTGTAATGTGTTCTCTTAAGCCTTCCCAATCTATATCTTCGCTTCCGACCTCTGTGGTTTTTTTACCTCGAAGCTTCATTAAATCATTATAAGTATCGATTGGTAATATATTCTTATCCCACAAAGAGCCAGAGTAAGTTTTGTAGCTTCCTTTTTCTTTAGCTAACTCACTCGATGCTAGAATAGCATTATAAGAAAAGAACTCTGTAAGCTCGTCAACAAACTTTACTGCTTCATCTGAATCGTACTGCACATCAAGAATCTGTAATACGTCATGAGTAGCCATCATACCTAGACCAATAGGACGATGTTGCATATTCGAATTCCTAGCTTCTTCGGTAGGGTAGAAGTTTAAATCGATGACATTATCAAGTATTCTGATAGCTGTCTTTACAGTAGAGGCCAAAAGCTCCCTGTCGATCCTTGGCTGCTTTGCTTCGCTAGGGATTCTAAGATGATTCTTAAGATTGACAGAGCCAAGATTGCATACAGCAGTTTCGCCAATCTCCGTTTTAGTTCCGTTCTCATAACTAGATGGCTTTGTATGAAGAAGGATCTCCGTACAAAGGTTGGAACTATGTACTACACCTAAATGTTGGTTGCTGTAACGGATATTTGATGGATCTTTAAAGGTAATCCAAGGGTGAGAAGTCTCGAATAAAACCTTTAACATCTTTTTCCATAGATCTTTAGCGTTAATGGTGCGATAATTTGATAATTCTCCTTTATCTGCCTTTTCGCACATTTCATTGTAAACCTTCTCAAATTCCTGACCAAAAGTTTCATGTAAATCTTTACAATCAGATGGGCAAAACATATACCATTGTTCATTATTCTTGACCTTCTGCATGAACAAATCTGGAACCCAAGAAGCAGTATTCATATCGTGACAACGCAAACGGTCGTCACCTGTGTTGCGGCGCAGATTGAGAAAATCTTCAAAATCAAGATGCCAAGGTTCTAGATATGCACATCCAGCCCCGGGCCTCTTTCCGCCTTGATTTACCGCGACAAGTGTGTCGTTGAGGATTTTGAGCCATGGCACAAGACCTCCAGAAATCCCGTTTGTGCCTTTGATATAAGCCCCAGAAGCACGAAAATTAGTAACGTCAAAGCCAAGACCTCCAGCGTACTTACTCTTTCTGGCTTCTTGCCAGACCCCTTCGAATATTCCGTCAATGCTGTCATCGAATGTATTTAAATAACATGAACTTAATTGTGAGTGAGTTGTTCCACTGTTAAACAATGTAGGAGTGGATGGAGTATACAACATATTACTAAATAAATTATAAAACTCAATTGCTCTCTCTTCTTTATTTTCTTCATTAATTGCTAACCCCATTGCTACTCTCATCCAGAAAGCTTGGGGAGTTTCCATTATCTTATTATTTACACGAATAAAGTATCTATCTATTAAAATTTGCAGACCTAAATATTTGAATAAAGAATCTCGTTCTGGCTGCATAGCTACTGAAAGCTTCTTTAAATCAAAATCCAGTAATTTTGCAGATAGAATGTCTTCTTTAACTAATTTTTTTATATTTAATACAAATGCTTTTTTATATTGTAAGTCAAAAGTATCGCTGTCTACGCTCTCCCTAAATACTTCCTTATATAGAGCGTTGGCAGCTAGCGCGGCAGCGACTTTGCTATAATTTGGTTCTTTTTCTATTTTTGCTCTAGCAGAAAGAATTAAAGCTTCATCTATCTCTTTGGTTGTTATCTTATCAAATAATTGTAATTGAGCATCTAAAATTACCTCGCTCGCTGAAACATTATTTCCGTCAATTCCTTCACAAGCCCTGTAAACGCACTTGTTTATTTTCTCTACATCAAAGTTCTCTAATTTTCCGTTTCTTTTCTTTACTTTAAGATTCTGCATATGTGTGGTATAATAATTACAGTTAATTTGGTTAACTGACCCAGAAAATACTATTCTAACCTAAACTTTTTTTTAGGTCAAGCAATATCCTTTAATTCTGACAATTTTGTGAATATTTTTTGACTTTGGATACCAATATCATCAATAAAAACACAATCGTCTCGCTTAGAACCCCTAATTATGACAACATCGTCCTTAATTGGAGCCCTACCGTTTACAAGCTTACTCTCGTCTATCTTCTGATTAAACTGTAGACAAGTAACGTTGCCTGTCTCATCAGAGCAAAGCAAACGCATATATTCAGAACCTTTCTTAGATTTACCTTTGAAATAGTCGGCAATACTAGATATAAACACGACTCTCTCTCCGACTCTTCTGCTGTTTACGTTATAAATACTCATTAAATTAGGTACTTGTTTAGAGTAAACCTCTTTAAGCGAATTAGCATGAGAATAACCTAATAACTTTTTCTCATAATACCAATTAGCTAAACTTTCAGATTTGCTATTCTGCATATAGATATCTTTATAAGGTTGGTATTTTTTCTTAATAGTCCCAAATCTTGATTCTTTAATATGCACTTTTCCGTTTTCGTCTTTCCTCTCTGTTAAGTCTTTTATAACTTTAACTAGATCAAAATCAAATTTTTCTCCAAGAGAATAGGCTATTCTTTTTTCTCTTTGGGTTAATAGGTTCCAAAGCTGAGCCTCTAAGACAATCTTACTTCTAGATTGAGAGAATCCTTCAAATGCTCCTGCTTGTATTAGAGCTGAGAGAACTCCTATTCCTACCTTAGCTTCACTTGCAGCTTGGAATACCTCAAACTTATTAGCAAAGTCAGATCTAAAGTTATTCAACTTCTCTATAGTCTTATCAGATATACCTTTGATAGACGTAAGTCCGTACCTAATATTCTCACCTTCAATAGAAAAATCCATTTTAGATTTAGTTATGTGAGGTGGGAGCAGTTTGATATCAAACAATCTAAGCTCAACTTGAATCTTGTTGATTTCTGCAAGAGGATCTGGTTCATGCTTTGTCATTTTAAGCAATGAAAGAAAGAACTCTTTAGGGTACTTAAATTTTAAGTAAGTCGTTATTGCAGCAAGAGCAGCGTAGCAAATAGAATGAGATTTATTGAAAGAGTAATTAGCTGAATCCTCTAACACTTTCCATAGAACATCTCCTACATCAGTTTTAAGTTTATTCTCTTTAACTTTTTCTGAGATCTTCTTCTTCCATTCTCTTACCTCTTTAACTTTCTTCTTGCCTACGATTCGTCTTAGAATCTCCGCTTCATCAAGAGTGAAACCAATTTTGTGAGCCATCTGCATCAACTGTTCTTGGTACAAAGCAACCCCACCAGACTTTTTGAGTATATCGTCAAATAAAGGATGAATAGGTTCATATACATCGTTATTTGAATAACTAGCATACTGATCTACAAAACCCAAAGCTCCCGGTCTACCTAGGGCTAAAACAGCACTAAGCTCCTCTAAGCTCTTAGGCTTAACTTTCTGACAAACACGGTAGTTAGTGTCTGCTTCAATCTGAAAAAGGCCGTGAGGGGTTTCTAAGTCTTGAAGGCTCCTATATATAAAAGGATCGTCAAGATTAATATCAGTGATTTTAAGATTAACTTGCTTGCATACGTCATCAACTACTGAGACACTACGCAGACCAAGTATATCAAGTTTAACATTAAATAAAGACACCCAGTTCATGTCATAAGACGATACTAAAGCTTTATCTGATGTTAATTCTACTGGACAACTATCCTGTAGTTCGTCATACGAGAGTAAGATACCAGAAGCGTGAACACTCTTATTTTTAATTAAGTTTCTTAACTTAAGTGAGATATCATAAGCTTCTTTGTTTTCTGAATCATCTGCCCAGTCTCTAAACTCTGGCACTTCGTCATATGTTTCTTCAAGATCCTTTACTTGACCAAAGATTTTAGGTATGTATCCGGAAACAGTATTCATTTCTGTTTCACTTTTACTAGCTATAATCTTGCCGCATTCTTTTATTAAAAGCTTTCCACTTAGAGTATTAAGAGTCAGTATCTTAGCTGTCTTCCCTTTAAATTTATTATCTATATACTCTAGAACTTCTTGTCTCTTGTAATAGCATACGTCATTATCAATATCAACCATTAGGTTTCCATCAAGATAAGTTACTCCATCTACAACTTGTTTTTTAGCTCTGATCTTCGAGATAAATCTTTCAAAGAATAAATCGTATTTTATTGGATCTAAGTTAGTGACTCCTAGAAGGAATAATACGAGACTACCAGCAGCGGAGCCACGACCTAGCCCAATCGGGATATCACTTTTCTTACAAAAATCAATAACGTCCCAAGTGAGAAGCATATAATCCACAAACCCTAGCTCTATCATTGTATTGAGCTCATGCTTAGCTCTGTCAGCGTATTCTTTGGCTTTAGAGGGGTCTATGTCCTTAGCTTCAACTTTGGTCTTGTAGCCTTCGTTGCAGAGCTTTTTTAGGATCGAGGCGTTGTCTTCGTCTTTATCTGCTCCTAGTCTATCTCTTAATGATTGACTCGCCTCAAAAGATGGAAGTCTTACTCCGTGAAGAGGTAAATCAATTTTTTTAAATTTTTTAATAAAAGTCTCTGTTTTCATAGTTCTAATGCGTACTTTAATTTATTCCATACTTTAAGGTTTAATTCTAAATCTACTATTGCATTATGTAGCTTATCATAATCGTGTTCAATATTAAACTCTTTTCCTAAGAGTGTTAAGCTGCTTCTGATTCCTTTTCTCCTTGTGTTAACAATTCTATATTGATACTCAGTAAAGTCTTCTTCTGGTTTATATGGTATCTCCATCTTCACTCCTCTTGCTATGCAGTTAGTGTCTATTAACTTAGGAACAAGAGGTTTATAATCTTCCCCAAACATTTTATACATCTCTTTAATTAAATATATGTCAAAACCTATAATGTTATGTCCAACAATATAATCAGCACCATCTAACCATTTTTTTATAGTGGGAAAAACTTCTTTAGGTTCTCTTCCGTTTTTTTGGACAAACTTGTCATCATATCTAGTTATCCTTTTTGCGTCTTCACTAATTTTAAAAGGGGTATCCCATTTTATATAAAAATCCTTCTCGTCTTTCTTATATGTACCATCTGTACTAATCATCGATATCTGCCAAGCTACGTTATGGCAAAAGTTAAGGCAGAGGTTATATGTCTCGCAGTCAATAAAGACTACCTTTTTATCTTTTCTAAATCTGAGTAAATGTTCGTCCATGTTATTAAATACTTTTAAAATTTGTTCTGAAAAATAAATGTGTTAAATCTAACTTACTTTCTTTTTTTCTTTGTGGGTTCTTCCTGTTGTTTGATTCGTTTGACCATCTTAGATTTACTGGCCTCCAATCTAAATACTGCCAACCAGCGCTTATGTCAAGGGGGTTCCAATTAAAAGCTTCATAGATTTTGTATATGATATCTTCGTTGTTTTCGTTAATATGATCTACTATAATTTGTGATCCGGGCTTTGAGTTTTTATGAAAGCAAAGGCTTACTAATTTATGGATAGCTATTGTAACACCACCGGGACTAACGGCAGGATATTGATTTCTATTTGGGCCTATAGATAAGACCTCGTTTTTTTTGACATTTTTAACATACGGCATACAAGATAGCTTTGGGTGACCTTTTGGATAAATAAAAAAAGTATCAATATCTATTTTATTTAACTTCTTTATCAATCTGTTTCCTTCTTTAGAGTTTATGTCTCCACCTTTATATTTTATACTTATTTTAGATATATCAAAACCTCCTTCTTGGGCTTCGACTTTATCGTAGTTTGAAAAAAGCTCTAGCTGCTCCATTACGCTTTGGCTTGAGACTCCTTCCAACTTTCAAAACTAAATTCATTAGAGCATAAATGATCAAACCTAGGATTTTCTAATGTGGTTCTGTTATTGATACATTTAAATGTTAGATAAGCTTTGAAGTCTTCTTTCTTTTCATAGTAAACCGACTTGACATCAAGGGTATTAAATTTATTATCTTTGCAGTAGTTTAAAACTTTTTTTCTTATTAAGAAATCGAAAGGGATATCGTTATCTTCTAAGAAGAATACAGGTTTAGTGAAAGAAAAATCCGGAAAGCACAAAGAAAAAGTCAGAGTGTTATTAAAAAGAAATGAATCATAAAAAGGTACGCAAAGCTGTAAGTCTTTATCAGACCAAAAAGATTTTATTTTATTTAGATCTGTTCTTGGCTGGTAGTAGAATCCCTTAGATGCTGCATCGCTAGATATCTTAATCAGTCTCTTGTATCCTTGCTCATTTCTTGCTAAGATAACATATTTAGATTCTTTAGACACGGACTCTTTATCCTTCACAGATGAATCCTCACATACGCTCACTCTTAAACCAAAGACTAATTTTATGTTGTTGTTCTCGCAATTCTGAAAAGCCTCAAGGAAACCGTTCATACTGTCCTCGATTAGAAACACAGAGTCCATCTTGTTTCTCTTAGCTATCTCTATTATAGAGGATGGCTTTTTTGCGTTTGGCTCCTCGTTGTCTTCTAAGGTAAGTATTGACTTACCTATGCTATAGTGGGATTTAAATAAAGGTACAGACTGCATCTTCCTTTTTTTAGGATAACGCAAACTTTAAATAATGTCAAGTTAAAAATCTGAGAAGTCAAAAGCTTTAGATGAAGAAACAGATTTAGGGACATTAGACCAAGCTGGGCATCCTTCGTAGTCCTTCTTTGTTATCTCGTATTTTCCGTTCTTGTCGTCCAGATCTTCTTTAGAGAAGGCGCTTCTAATTATTTTGCCAGTTTCTTTATCTTCTAAGGCATAGAACTGAAAAGGCTTCCTAACTGGACAAATCCACTTTCCGGGTTTTTCACTACCACAAAGCCACCTATATTTTCTTCCTTCTTTAGCTAGATTTTCTTTAGCTTTGTTTTCGTCAAATACAGCTATTTGTTCAGCAAGGGACTCAAGGAATAATTCAAACCCTTCTAGTTCTTCTTTTGTTAGTTTTGGAGCTTCTTGCTCTGGAGAGTCAGGAAAACGGAGGAATAAGAATTTAACACTAGGAATAACTCCATCTTTCTTAAGAGTAGCTAAAGAATACATTAAAGCTTGGTAATTAGCATTTATTTCTTCTTTATTGAATTTAGATTTGCTGCTCTTGTAGTCCCAGATATCTATTTTATTTTTATAAAAAGCTTTTTTATCAATGAAGCCGTTAATAACAAAGTTTGACCCTTCTATTTCAAAATGCTCTTCTGGTTTTAATTCTTTTGAGCCTTTGCAATAAAAGTTATAATTTAGCCCTACATAAATCATTTGGTAAATTAAAGAAAGGTTTTCTTCGTCATCTACCCCTAATAGTTTTGCATGGCTGAGTACGTGCCTATGTACTGCCTTGCATTTGAATATTGATTCTGGACTCTTTTTAAGTCTATTAAAATACTTAGCTTTATGCCTAGGGTTAAGTAGTAGCTCAAAAACTAAATGTACGATGGTGCCTCTGTAGGCACCGTCGTTGCCGGTATCCGGCGTTTTTAAATTGTATTTAGAATAAAAAAGCCAACTACATGTATCTAAAGTCTTGATTTTACTGGCACTAAGCCGTACTTTGGGTTTGTTCATGAAAAAAGTTCCTTAAAAGGGTAGGTTCCTGCTGGTGCATTTCGTTAAAATCGTTATATCCTTTTGGTAGTTTTATTGTTATTTGATCGTAATCAAAAAAGTCTAACATTTTTTTTCTAGCTATGTAGGCTGCTTTGTTACCTGCTCCACTATTAGCGGAGTCATCATTAAAAGATATAAAAATTTTATCTGGATCAAGTCTAGTTAATACACTAAGCATGTCTGGTGATATAATTACACCAAAAGAGACTATTACATTTTTGATATTATTCTCCCATAAAGAAAGCATGTCTCCTATACTTTCTACAATTATAACAGATTTTTGTTTCCTTATTATTTGTAGATTGTTGAGAAGGGGATATCTCCATTTAGATTTGTTTCCTACGTGCTTCCATTTAGGCCTAAAGAATTTTGAATCTTCGTTATTGGTTGGGTTTAAGTCTCTACCGGAAAAACCAACTATCTTTTCTTGTTTGTTAAATATGGGAAAAACATATCTATTTGCCATTGTTGACTTCTTGCCATTTTCTGTTATTCCTCCCTTAAAGTGACAAAGAGTATCGTTGCTTATCCCTCTGCTATTCCAGTAAGAATGGTCTGGTATTAATTTACTTAATAATTCATTTTTAAAAATTTTAGTTTGTTTAAGTTGAGGAGCTCTAGATTCAAGATTTGACTCATTTGGGCTTACGCCTTTGTCTACAAGCCACTTTGTCGCTTCTCCGTGAGATTTCAGCCTAAGAGTTATCCTTATTAAATCCTCAAAAGAACCACCTATATCTTCTCTGAAGTCTTTCCATCTACCATTAGACTTATCTATGCTTAATACAGTATGACTACTAGAGTCTCTATATAAAGGTTTAGTTCTGTAATATTTACCTTGGTCGCTTAAAGAATAACCAATGTCAGTAAGTATATCTCTTATTTGATCTGGGTCAAAAGATGTCATAATAAGTTATCTCTCTCGCTTTCTGAATCATTAAGAGTGGCTTGCATGGCTCTGTTTTCAGATATAGTCTGTAAGGTTCCGTGTTCAGAAACGCTAAAGTTTTCAATGTTATAATTTATAAAGTTAGGAACATATTTGTATCTATTTCCTTCTGCTACTCTGACTAAGTCTGTATGCCCTTGGGCTTCTCTACCTTGGAACCTTGTGGCTAGAGGTATTAATTTATGAGTGCCAAACTCCCTACCTTCTTCAGATATCTCTTCTGGACTTTTTCTTCTAAAGATGGCGACAAAAGAGGCAAACCATTGCAACCTATCAGATTGAGCAATAGCACTACTATCATCCACACCACTCTCGGCAGATCTATTTAACTGACAAGCGGTAAGTAGTGGTATGTCTAACTCAAGAGTTAGCTCTTTTAAGGTATTTACTTTTTCGCCTATGAGCTCGTATTCTTTTTTATTGTTATCTTTCTCTCCGGTAAGTTTGATGTAATCATAGACTACAACGCAGTTATTCCCTCTTCCTACATGCGTGTAATACCATCTCCTAACTATAGAGCAAATTTCTTGAATAGGTTTTCCCGCTACAGTCATGTGCATGACGTTACGTTTAGCTTGATAAAATCTATCTTTATTTTCTTCAAACTTTTTAACCATGTCTTCGTTCTTTCTCCATTGACCAGTCTCTAAATACCAGACAGGTATTCCGGTAACTGCTGAAGCTATTCTGAATTGAACATCTACAGTTGACATTTCTGTATCAAGAATCAAAGCTGGGCATTCGTTTATAACAGACATCTCCGTAGCTAGGTGAGATAAAATAGTAGACTTTCCGTGTTTAGGTCTACTCACCCAAGCATATATATTACCTTTTCTTATGCCACCGAACATAGTGTTGAAATTATCATAAGGGGTTTTTAAACCCATTTCATCTTGAGGATCTAAGCCCCTTTCGTTTATGAGATCTTCTATACCGTCAAATAAAGCTTCTGGTTCATTAAGTTTAGAATACTCTTGTATTTTATTATTATATATTTGATCTGCTTCTGTTACTATAGAGTCAGCGTCTTTATGACCATTAGTTTTTACAAAGTCTTTTAATTTAGTAGCTGTTTCGTCTATTTCTCTTCTTATCCTTATTTTGCATAGCTCTTTGCATGCTTCTATTAAAGCTTCTTTTGTTATTTGAGTGAAATATATATCCTCAATATAATTAAAAATATCTACTTCGCTTTTGAAGGATACTCCTAAGTTCTTAATTTGATGAGCTAAAAGCGTTTTATCTAACTTTTTACCAGAAGATAGAATATCTTTTATTGTAGAGTATATAACATAATGCTCTTTTGAGACGAAATCTGATGTAGTGACGAATTTATCTACGTCAAAGAATACATCTGGGTACTTAAGTAAGCCGCCTAGAACGTGTCTTTCTATTTTGAGGGAGGATATATTGGGCATCCTAAACCAAGCTTAACATAAACATGAGTAAATATCAAGAAGAAAAATCCGAATCTTCATCAGAATCAAGATCATCAAACCATCCTTCGCTATCGTCTTGGCTTTCTGGATTCATAGTATCCTTCATTTGCTCTAAGTTAGCGGCTTCCATTCCTTCAATCCAGTATTCTGCTGTTTTTTGTAAAGCTAATAAGTGCATTTCAGTGTCAAACTTAACATAAGACCTAGCTGTGCCTACCTCGTCAAAGGCAAAAAGAAGAAAACCTCCACTAGAACATTCGTTTAATTGAGATAAAATAGAGTTAGGTATGACGAAGTTCTTTTTCATACTATGAATTACACTATAAATCCACTTTAAATTTATTTTTAAAAAACTCTTCAGATAGAAGGTTTACTTCATCGTGGTTAATTTCTATTAAGTTATACTTGTTTTGCTCTAACCACTCTAATTTTTTAAAGTCTCTATTGATAGACTTTAGGTAATTTACCCTAGAATTTGCGTGAAAAAACTTGTTAAAGTTGCCGTGTTGAGCTCCATTAACCTCAACTGCGATCTTTTTTGTGGCATTAAGTATGTCTACCTTCATTCTACTGCCGTAAACAGGAAATTCTTCGTAGACAATGCAAGATTTCCAGTATCTTTTTAAGAATTGTTTTACATCAAATTGAAGCTTTGACCTGCTTTTCCCGTCCCATTTTATTAAATATTTATTAACGCCTTTGTTTTCTAAGCGTCCATATATATTATAAAGCCTCACGACATAACTTGGTTGACCTGAGACTCTAGTTTTTTGACATAAGAAATAAGATTTGAGTCAGAAGCGTGATTCCTTTTGAATCTTTTAAAGTCTCTTTTAATCTCTTGTTTTAGGCCGCGCACGACCATATCCCTGCTGTTTACGATACCTTGCTTGACGCTACGGGTTCTCTTCAGCTTCTCCTTCTCTGCCTTTCTTTGCGCGTGTTTTGTTTTCATCTTCTCTTCTCGTTTGAATGCTTTTATAAGCTCTTCATAATCCATATATAAAAAAAATGGTGGTTGGATTATTTGTTTACCAACACCTTTTCGGCTCCCTAGAAACAAAGTTTCATATCAACCTACTTCGGACTCACCCACGTTTTCCCTCTGCCACTTGGCCGTTGGTACTTCCGCAGATGCTACGTTACCCCCTTGGGAGGAATTGTTCCGTCACACCGCCTCACTCCGTCGAGAGAGGAAATTCTTACTAACGTTTTATTATATTAACATAAGCCTAACTCTATGTCAAGCTAAAGTTTCCTTGAATTTATTATAAAAGTAATTAGTCGCTTCTGAGTTTTCTTCTAAGTAATTAAATAAACCATTCTTTCCTTGAAACTTCTCTGGTATATTTATCTTATTTGCTTCTAACTCTTTTACTACTTCTTCTGATACTTTAATCCAAGCTCCTGACTTTGTTACAAACTCATACTGAATTAAAAGATCAACAATTTCTAACTCTTTCCAAATACTAGTACCTCCTACTCTACCTCTTTTGATTGGGTAAGGAATCACAACATTAGTTTTTTCATTTGGAGATTTCTTAACTGTAACTTTAGACCATTGACCTAAAATTTTATTTGTAACTCTATCTGGTGCTTTTTTATCGTCTTCTAAAATATAATCCTTTTTATAGCGCGGTTCAAACTCTAAAATCCAATTAGCAAAGTGAAGCAGGGCATTGCCCCCTGTTGCTGAAGTTTGACGCACTGGAGCTTTAGAATAAGGGTCTAACTGTATGTCTGCTCTAACCTGACTAATAAAAATAGCCATATGGCCTCTCTTGGTTAGTGCGGTAGCTACTTTCTTCATAAAGACAGAACTAATAGTAGCACCACCAGCAACCTTTGTTGCGTCGTCTAGAGCTTTTTCGCTGTCTCCTTTAGTTTGAAGACCGTCAACAGAGTCGAGTATAAAAAGATACTTTTTTCCTTCTTCGTTAAATTGAATAAGCATCTTCATCATATCGAAGACAGATTCGTAGATGTTACTTTCGTAGATAAAACAAGTCCCGTCCTTCCAGCTCTCTGGCTCCCTTGTATCAACAAAAGGGACACCACACCTTTCCCTCATTTCTGGACTTAGTCTACCTTCGCATTTGAAATATACAGCTCTAGAATTGGGCATCTTCAAGAAATGCTTGGTGACTTCCAAAGCTTCTGATGTTTTACCTCCTTCATTTATTCCACAAAAACGATGAAGTCCCGGGCCTAGTCCTCCACCTGTCTCGATATCTAAAGTAAGAGACCCTGTAGAGACTTTGTATTCGACAGTTTCCTCGTAGTTGTAGTGGTCTTCTTTGTGTGTTTTTAGGAACGAAGATAATTGTTCCGCTGAAGTTACTATACCTTCTTTATTTACTTTCTTCTTTACTGCCATCTCTTAAAAATTCTAATAATGTTTTGGGTTTTCTTTTGTTTATTTTAGGGTCTTCCCCTATCTTCTCTTTATCTAGTATAGCATGTTCTTTTCTGAAGTCAAGCTTAGAAAGCTCTTTTTGTTTATTTAAATAATTTTTAAACTTTTTTGTACGAAACTGAGCTAAGCTCTCTATCTTAATACCGTCGAAAGAAAGATCTTTGAATATTTGTTCTCCATGATCTTTTATTAAAGATTTAGCAATTACTATTTCTTTTGGCCAGTTTACTTTTTCTGGCTCTTGACAAAACTTCCAGACAAGATACTGATAAATATTATTGATTTTCTTCTTCTTCATTAAGTATCTTTTTAGTTTCTTCCCAATTTTCTACTTGCCAAAATATATCAGCTTTTTGAGCTAAGGAATAGTCGTTTCCTCCTTTATCACATTTATCACCGAAAAATATAATAGTGTCTTCTTTTAAGTGTTCGACTACTTGACCTTTGTTGTTTCCTAACGGTTGTATGTCTAAGGAGATCTGACCTCCTATCAGAGCTTCTATTTTGTATTTATTTTTAAATTTTTTATTAAATTGATTAGCTAAGACTTCTCTTTCTTTATTGTCTGTATCCCATTTAGAATAATACTGCCTTAGTTGGTTGTCGGCTCCGCGACCAACAATGCTAAAGTTAAGAGTGCCAAATCTGTATTCGAAATGAGGAGGTTTTCTATATTGGAAAGTCGAAGAGTTGACCTTAGAAGACAGCCAGTCTTCTATTTCATGTGGAAGCTCAAGTTCTTTTCGGTAAATATATTTTTCTCCATCCCAGTACTCATTACCCATAGATGAAAAAACTCCTTTACATTTATTAAGTATGAAAACAGGGACTTGCTCTTTTATTTTTGGTAAATCGCTACCAGAAACTAAGTAAACGTTTTTATTATCCATCCAAGAAGAAAAAAAGTCCGAAAACTCAGGACTCATTTCTTGTCGGGGGTCTGTTAGAGTACCGTCTACGTCAAATAAAAAACAAGGCTTTAAACCATTATGCATAACTATCTAAGTCGCATTGTACCATGTCCTCTATCATTTTGTCAAATGAAATTTCACGATTCCATCCGAGTTCTTTTTCAGCTAGAGATGGATCACCATGAAGCAAATCAACTTCTGCTGGCCTAAACCATTCTTCGCTAATCTCCGCTAAGATAGTATTTTCTTGAAACAGTCTAAATTTTGCGTCCAAGCCTTCTCCGCTCCAAAGACCCGGTATACCTGCCGCTCCAAAAGCTTTAGTAACAAAGTCTTTAACAGAGTTGGTCTCTCCACTAGCCAAAACATAATCTTTAGGTTCATTTTGATTAAGCATGAGCCAAACGCCTCTCATAAAATCTCTACTATCGCTCCAATCACGTTTAGATTCTATATTGCCTAATTTAAGAGTTTCAAACTTTTCTTTATTTTTAGTTTTATGTTGTATTTCTGCTACTTTTTTAGTTATCTTCCTAGTGACAAATTCTGCTCCCCTTCTTGGGCCTTCGTGGTTGAATAATATCGAGTGAACAGCATAAAGATCATAAGACTCTCTGTAAACTTTAACTAGGTGCCTAGCTGCTGCCTTAGAGGCTCCATAAGGGCTCCTAGGTTTGACTGGGTGCTTTATATCCTGAGGACTATAATCAACATCACCAAACTCTTCAGACGAACCAGCGCTATAAAATCTACAGTCAGGTTTGTGTTTCCTAATGGCCTCTAAGCATCTTATTACTCCAGACGCGTTAATATCGAAAACACTCAAAGGAGTATCCCAACTAACTCCTACGAAAGAATTAGCTCCAAAATTAATAAAGTAGTCTGGTTGTATTTTAATAACCAAGTCATCAATACTAGCGGAATCAGTAAGATCTCCATCGACTAAAGAAAACCTGTCATGAGCAATAAAGGATTTTATGTTTGATAAATTAGGAGTCCCAGATCGACGTTGCATTCCGTAAACTTTATTATCTGTATTATTTAGTAGATACTCAGCCATATTTGAGCCATCTTGTCCAAGGATACCTGTGATTAGAACTCTCTTACTCATATTTTTTATATTATATTAAGAACTGGAGCATAAGTCAAGCATTTTATTAATGCCAGTCAGAAAAATTTATAGACCTATTATTTATTTCTTTCATTATAGATTCTTTATTTTCTCCAGTTTTTTCATCATGAAATTCTACTACAAGTTGATTGACATAGCTTAGAGAATCATCTTCTATCATCTTATTCAAAACTTTATATTCAGCCCCTTCTATGTCCATCTTTATAATTATGTTGTCTTCTTTTTTAAAATTATTTAAAATAAACTCAGAAAAATCAAAAGCTTCAACGTTGACTTTTTCTTCCTCTTTATGTACAGTCATGTTCCATTTAGACTTTTCTTTATTTAGCGTGCTTGCTCCTGTAAAAGCATTATCTTTTCCGTATTTATCTACTTTCACAACATAAAAGGGTAAAATGCAATTACTTACCCAGACAGCTTTTTCTTCTAACTTGCAGAAAGAATGTCTATCTTTATGAGCTTGGAATAAGTATGGATTAGCCTCGAATGCAAAGTATTCATATTTATCTCCTTTTTGATTGTATGTGTCTTCAGTAACGTCTCCTACGTTGTATCCACAGTCTATGAATATATTCCTCATTAGTCTAGTTCGTACTGTTTACAGTTTAAAGTCTTTCCGTTTAGCTTAAAAGACTTAGTGTTTTCATTGATGTAAGAGTTTTGTTTATTTAATTTAGGCCTTATGAAAAAAAACAATACATCTCTAGGTTTAGAGTTTAAGGAGGGGCAACTAGCCCTATGGAATATATTAGGAGTATGAACGACGTATGTCCCAGCAGGACCAACTACATTGTTGACTTTCCATCCTTTCTGTTTTACATTTTCTTCTACAACTTCAGTAGGTATTCTGGAGCCAGCATAAATCTGAGGAGAGTGGTAATTAGGAGCTATCCTAAATGATTCTAAAACGGGGGCATCTCCTTTTTCGTCTGTCAGGTATTTAAGACAACCACTATCTTCAGTGACCTCATTTAAATAAACGAAAAACTTCAAAAACTCTCTAGGACAATCATCGTAATGCCATTTCCAAGAAGATTCGAGCTTGTCTGTGTCCCATTCAGTTTTCATGTCAAATTTACTAGGGGTATTTCTGTAAGGATGTAAAAATTCTATTGACGCTCTACAGCCAAATAAATGTTCCTCTAGTATTGGCATAAAATAATCAGATAGTATCTCTATTTCTTTTATATCTTTCCACTCGTTTATTCTTATGGCGTGGCTATCATTGTAGCAGCCTATATTATTATGTATTTTGTGACAGAATTTTTTATGTATTTCTGATATTAAATTTAAATCTAAATCTCCTAATATAGAATCATCAATAGTTAAATCGTAGAGTGAGTTATATTTTCTTTTTATTTTGGTATTGAAAGGCTCTCTACATAAAGCATAGTGTTCTTTGTATGTCATAATTAAAATCCGTGATACTCTTGTCCGTAACCGTGATTAAAAAAAGAACTATTTGGAAAACATGAAGAAACGTAAGTCCAAAAAAGCTTATATTGATATCTATAAGAGTCTTCGTTATAGAAAGAAGGCATGTTAGTTTTTCCTTTCTCGAATGCATGTTCCCCTTTCCTTATGTAAGAAGTTCCATCTAAACCCACAAAATGTACTTCCTTAACACCTAAAACGCAAGCGAAAATTATCATCCTAACGCAAGCTCCTAGTTTACTGTAAAAATCAGTATGCATTAAGAAATACTTTTCGTAGTCATCGAAAGAATAACCTTTCCATCTATCATGTATCTCAAAACCTATCATTGGTTCGAATTCATCCCTGTAGTCTAGGAACTCTTTTGATTTAATATCTGGCTCTCCCATTATCATAGCCATGTCTATTTTTGTGTTTTTTAATGTAGGGTTTAAATAAAAATGATTACATGACCATAGATAATCAAAGTTTAAAGAATTGAAATCTAAATTGTTTGTTGAAGGGCCTCCTCCTATTATTAAAATTTTAGAATCTTTATATTTACTAAAATGAGAACGTTTAGAAAAGACTATACACTCGCTTAGGGCTGGATCATCAATAACATGATCTGGAAAATGACCGGCTTCATTTTTAACAAAGCCAATAAAAGATCCTTTTCTTCTGTGACTCTCAAATGGGCTCATTCTTAGTAGACCTTCTTCTATGCAATCTTTATGCCGTAAAAGTTTTGGAGTGTATTCCTCTTCTAAATTTTTCTCAAACTTGCTCATTATGTTGCTGTATCCCAGTTATCTTTTTGTTTGCTCAAAGCGTCAAGAGCTTTTAAAAAACCTGCTCCATCGTGAAAGTGACCTTGCCATACTTCTATAACTTTAAGTTTATTTGAATCTAGAAACATAGAAAAATCTCCAATGTTACCAGAACCAATATCTAAACCTTCTCCATCTACTCCTTCTGCATCAGCAAGATGGAAATGTCCAATTCGAGACTTTAGTTGGTTGTACCAATCTAGCCAGCTTTCTTTAGAATACTCAGCGGAAAGCGATAGGTGACAAAGGTCTAAGGTTATATCTATATCGTGTTTATTTATATAATCAATATCACTCTGAGAATTAAATAAATCCAACTTTACAGAGCCTCCGAAGTACCAAGCATAAACAGGCAACCATTGTGGATATATTGACTTTGGGAGATAATTAAATAGTTCCTCTAATATATCTTCTCTTTTCCTTCCGCATTTTTGAGAGAAACTTCCTATTATAGGTACGTTCTTTCCTATTTTATCACTTATTTTTTTAGCAAATTCTTCTGTCCTTTTTATTAACTCTCTACTGTCATTTCTAGTATCTTTATTTGTGGATATTGGGTCTACTATCCTGTTTCCTTCTAGGTAATCTGGCAGATGTATTGATATATAATCATCTTTATCAACTTTAGATGATGAGTCTATTAGTTTATCAGAAAACACTTCTGTATAAGATAGATGAAATTCATACACTCCTGTATTTATGAGTTGTCTGTATTTGTCTATATCGTGAATCCTAACAGGGATGCCTACTAAGTTATCTCTTGCAAAAGAAGAGAGTTTGTCTTTATTGTAACTTGTTATTTTAGTAAAGTGCCTATTTGATAAAGCCTCACCTTTATTTAAATTTATAAATAACGGTTTGTTAGAAAAGTCTTCTAGATATTCTCCAACTGACATACCTACACGCGGAGCCTTGATCTCAAAGTCAGACAAGCTATGAGATATAGAATCAATACAATGCTTTTTTGCATACATTCCTGTACCTAGGTTCTGCATATTAAGTATCTCTCCTTGGTTTGGTAGCCTATTTTTGTCGCCCATTATATCGTTCATATTACGAGCGTATCTATCTAGTAATTTGAAATCTGATAGCTCAGAACTAGAGGAGTCGTCTAGCCCTTTTCCTTTTGAATTATTAGTGAGATGTCTCTCTATCCATTTTGCTCCAATAGCCATAGCCATTAAACAGACCTCTATATCTTCATCGTGACTAGAGTAGCCAACTTGGGTAAAGCCTAACTCTTTTAATTTTTTTATAAAAAGTAAATTTTGAGCTCCGAGCTTTGTTGGGTAATTTGGGACACAGTGAAAAATAACTAAATCTTTATTAATAAATTTAGTTAAAGTATCTTCTATTTTTGTTACTGAGTGACCTCCTGTGCTAACCATCACTTGTTTTTTAGTGTTTAATAGTTCTTTTATTAGGTTGTAGTTAGTACACTCTGCAGAAGGAACTTTAAAGAAGTCAAAGCTATTAGAGGCTGATCCAAAAACTTTATAATCTTCAACTCTAAAAAAACTAATACCAGCCTTCATACCTAATGACCTAGCTAAATCAGCAAGTAGTGTTAAGTCTTTTGGATTTAAATCTGTTCTGTTTATTTCTGCTGAAAGTATTTCGTCTCCTATTTCATTAGAAGACTGATAAAATGTTGAAGTATCCCTAAACTGAAACTTTACACCCCAACAGTTAGCGGAGGCTGCTTGTCTAACTAGAGATTTAGCTTCTTCTAGGTCGCCGTTATGATTGCAACCTATCTCAGCTATTATAAATGGCCTATTTTTGTTCACCTTAATCCTGAGCTATACAGAGACTCGCACATATCAAACTGCCACTGGTAATCTATATCTAAGCATTCTCTCTCTTGCATTGGAAAAAGTTCTATATCTCCAGATTTGTTAAAATCTCCCATCCAAACACCTTCTCCTATCTTGTCCATTCTACCTGCATAAAGGCAATGAGCTGCCTCGTAAGTCTCTTCTACAAATTTACTATTCATAACAGCATGTCCTTCTGGCCAAGGAGTGACTAAGTCAAACTGTTTATTCCAAAAGTAATTTTTCTTTTCCATAACGCCAAACATACCATCAGCTTCAGAGTTTATATAAGCTTTAGTGAAATTTTCTATAGTTTCTGTTTGTAGGAAAGGAGCGCAAGCATTTATAAGAACACAATATTTGTAAGGTAGTTTATTCCACCATTCATACATTAAGCTCATAGGTGTCCCTTCTGAGTTAGCTGATTCTTCAGACCTATTAAAAATATTAACTTCTTTTTGTATACATATAGACTTTAGTTCATCTTCGTATACAGATACAAAAAATTGAGAATTAGGTATAAAGGAAGAGGAGCTTATTTTGTCTAAACATATATGCATTAAAGTCGTACCAGAAAAGTCTTTTATCATTTTTTGGGGAACTCTTTGGGAGCCTAGTCTTGCTTGAATTAAAAAAAGTACATCTTCTATTTTTTTCATGATAGTATGTTTAATTTTATATCTTTGGATTCTATCCATTCTTTTATACTTGGGACGGCTGCTGCATTAGATTCCATATCCCAAGATATTTCACAGCCTCTATTATACATGTTTTCTTTTTCTTTCTCGTTATAAAAATGACTACCATGGCCATTTAAATCCCAACCTATTGTATTTATAGACTTAACTCCAGCATGTATAGCTGTGTAGAAAACTGTTTCTATCATGATTCCGGGACCTGTACATCTTTCTGTACATGTTTTGCTTATGAGAAAGTCGTCGTAGTTTCTTTTTACCACGAGAGTGTTTTCCTTCCCGCCTATTTCTTCAAGAAGGGGGATTCTGAAAAATATATCACATCTTTGATCTTTATTCCATCTTGTTCCTTCTTCATAATTGCTACTTGCTATTACAGCCTCCGGTTTATGATTTATATACCTATAGGGTATATTCATATAATCCAATGGTAAATTTGAGCAATTCCAGAAATGAAAGTCAGTTTCTTCTTCGAACCTGTCGTAGGCCTGTTTAACAGAAAAGACTAAGTTATTTCTTAGTTTTTCTCTAGTCTCTTCATTGTCGTATTTATTGAGAGAAGGTCCACATGCTAATATATAGCAATCTTGACCTGACTTCGAATTTTCTAAATCTTTAAGATCCACCGTGTTTATAATTATAACAACAACCTAGAAGTTTGTCAAGAAGTAATAAAAAGCCCCGCCCTTGAGGGACGAGGCTTTCTGAACAAATAATAACAAATATTAAGATTGCTTTTCTTTTTCTGATTTGGCTGCGTCATCTCCTGAGCTTAGCTGCCAATACTTCATAGGTGAAAACTTAGCTAGGTAAGCGCAGACAAGTTGACTTGCTGTAATTGGCTTTAAGAAAAAGTTTATAGGTATACCAGCTTTTCCTTCTGATGCCTTAACTACGTAGTCATCGAAAGCTGTCATAAGAGAGTTAGTGTCAATGACTTTATTCTTTTCTATATCTCCTTGTTTCAAGCTACTGACTACAGTCTTCAGATAATCGGAATTTAAATCTTTGAAGCTAGCTCCGTCTCTTGCTTTCTTGGCTCCAGCGGCCATTCCAGCATTTACGCTGTTGTCTGAAGCTGACTGAACAGAAGCAAGCTGATCCATAACATCTTGAGCAGATGGTTGTAAGGTTTTAATTGAAGAGGCTACTTCATTAGATTTAAGGGTAGGTATGATTCCCATAGTAATAACATCAGCGTGAGCTTGAACATTGCTAGTGCTTAACATATTTTTGACGTTATTAGAGAACTCTGCATCTACTCCGAAGCGCCCTTCCATATGAGCGAAGAATCCGCCTTCTTCGAATTGAGTCTCTAAAGCGCTAGTAGAAGAACGAGAACTTTGGCTGGAGGTTGTTTCATCCATTTTAAGTATATGAGCCATACCAACAAAACTAGAACCATAAGTCGCGCCACTAATCAGTTTCATACCCACTGTTTGATCTTTAATTCTTTTGGCCATCGAATCCTCATCGGTAGTGTTTATGCTTTTGCCTTGTCCGGGATTATAAACATTCCAAGCTCTAATGCCTTTTTCTGGATCAAGAATAAAAGGAGCGAAAATATCTGCGGCTTTATGAGTGCAGGTTGCTGTAATAATTAGTGTTCCCTCTATACTGTGATTGGAAGTCTGACTTAATACAGAATCATGTACGCTGCTAGCAGCTTGAGCTCCCCAACTTGGTCCGAAAATAGTAGAAACTTTAGCTGAAGCGTGTGCGGCTAGACTACTGGCGTGAGCGTCTGACCCGTCTTGTTCGTTCTCGTTTCTAATATATTGAGCATCTACGATCATAGAGTCGGAGCTTATATCCATCTTTTTGATCGATGACTTGTTCCAATCTATTGGTGATTCTACTTCAGCATTAACTGAGTCGCTACCTTTTACTTTCTTTTTTGCTGCTTGGACTTTAGGTCCTTGCGCGAGAACAGTTGTAGCGTAAACTCCTGCTTGTTTAGCTAAATCTGATTTTACTTTATTTATTTGGGTCGTAAACTTAGAAAGATCTTTTGAGTCTACTTGCATGTTGATCAGCTCTTGCAAAGTAATAGCGAGGCTTCTCTCTGTCGCAATTAGCGAGTTAAGGTCGTCTTGAGCTAAGTCGATAGGTCTCTTTGCTTCCGCTACTGCTTCTAGAGCAGCTATCTTTCCGGGGTCTGCAACGTTGCCTAATACTAATGATGGGTCAAATGGAATTGATGTTGGCATAATATTTTATTTTTTATTAAATTTATATATAATTACACTAATTTGATAGAGATTTGTATAATTATCATAGCATGTGTAACTTTTGCTTAGCATGAGCGATAAGCCATCTGTCTTTTTTATCTAAATGTGATCTAAGATGATCGTCAATCTGTTTAAGCATTTCGGGCTTTTCACCCATATGAGTGTCTCTTACTTTTTGTATACCCTGTACGACTTTAAGTAGTGTTGAGCTAGCTCCGGTAGCTGGCATAGCAAATGGAGCAACGACTCCTACAATTTTAACACCTATAAATAAAACAACTAAGAAGATAACAACGCCAACGATCCAATATACTTTGCTCATTAAGCTAGAATACTTGGTTGCTTGAAGTGCGTTTTCTTGGTTTATTGCTTTTAGCCTTGTCTGAGCATCTTGTAATTGACCAGATAAAATCCTGTTTTGATTTTGTATAGCTATGAGTTCTTTATCCATTGTAGCCAAAATCTTTTGTCCGTTCTCAACTTGTTTAGGATCTGTAGAGAGAAGACCTGTCACCATTTGGTCTGATTTCATAGCGTTCTCCATAGAAGGTGGCCCTAGTGCAGTTACCCCTCTTGTTGTCATTTGTTTAGCCACTTTAGATTCTGGTGATGGATCTGGATCTTTTTGTAGTGCTTGGTCAGCAGCGTAAACAAACGTTCTTCCGCTTTCTACTTGCTGATTATCATTATTTTTCTTTTCTTGCTGTATGTTCTCTACTACTTTTTCTTGTTTGTTAAACTTTCCTAGTGGAGTGGCGCATCCAGCCATAACAACCAAAGATAAAGCCATAATATAGAAAACATCCTTAAAATAGTTATTCTTTTCTTCTTTCATAGATACTTATCCTTTATAATCTCTAAAACCTCTTTACAGTTATTGATATTTATTTCTTTTTTACAATTTTTTAAACTATCTTTTATATGATTATCGTATGTTTTAATAGTTTGTTCGAAGCTTTCTTCTATTTCGTTTTTCTCGCAATAGCTCTTTAATGCTCCAGAAAACAAAACTGTTACAATTAAACAAACAGCAGCCGATTTCTCGTCCTTCTCTTCATTCTTCTTTCTAGATATGTCTAAATTAGGTTTAAGATCTTTTTGAGACAGGCAGAAAAAATAATTATGTAGAGAATCTGATAGAAAAAGACAATCTTCATCTGATAGGCCTTTTTTGTAGCCCTCTTTAAAAACCATTAATTGAGATGAAATTTTAGAATCTATCTTTTTTAAAATTTTTTTATTAAGTCTCTTTTTGGAAGCTTGCCTAACTAGTTCAAGTCTATCGCTTTCTTCCTCTGTTAATTTTTTAATTATAGTTTCTTCGGACTTTAGTAGTTTTGCTATATAAGAAACTGTAGAGTTATTAAGCATATCATTGTTTTTCTCTATACTTCATACCTCTTCTTTTTTTAGAGTATTTCTTCTCAGCTTTTTCTCTAATAGGGTCAGTGCCTCCCATGGCGTTTTTTCTTTTTTCGCTAAGCTCTTTAGAGTAATCCCATATATCACCCATCGTTCCTTTCATATCTTTAGTCTTTTGTCTAAACTGTTCTGCAGAAAAAGGATCTGATGCCGCATCGATAGACATATTTGGTACAGTAAAAACCCTATCAAACTCTACTCCGTCTTCGGAATAAGTATGCTCTTCTTTTATCGACTGAAGAACTCTAACAACTTCTCCTGTCTCTGGGTTTTCATAAAAATACTCAGGCATATCTATAGTTCGTAAATTAAATCTAATATTTTATCTGTAGTCTTAGCGTAGGTAAAATCTTTTTGTAGTTTTAATCCTTCTTGATTAACTTTATTTGATTCTACTCTTTTTATTGCTTTTTCACAACTTTCAATAAACGATTCTTCATTAAAGTCAAATATTTGACCTTGGTTATAATCTGATCCTTTATGAAAAAACACTCCATCATTAGAATCAATTTTGGAATCTGGCTCAAGTAAAACGCTGTTTGCCTCGTTAGCCCACTCCTTATAACCTGTAGCGTTCATAATGACTGCATGTTTACCGATAGCTACAGAATGAAACTCAGGCAAACCCCATCCTTCGCCACCAGAACATCCAAGAATTATGTCAGCAGAATTTAAATAATCGTTGTATACATTGTTTTTAGACATATAATCAAGAAACTGTATATTGAAATATTTTTTACCACCTAAGATTCTATTAATTAGAGCTGGCATTTCTTTTTTAAGAAAATGATTATGAATAGAGCATTGTAAATGATACCTTTTATCTCCACCAAATCTTTTAGCCCAAGAGCTAATTATCTTTTGATGCCTTTTTCTTTTCTCTAATTTACCGCAAAGGTTAAATACTATTCTTCCGTCATCGTAATAATTCTTATCGAGTTTTGAAAAATGCATTGAGTCAAAACCTAAAGGTATGACGGTTGTGTGGCAAACATCTTCTTTATTAAAGATTTCCTTAGAATGCTCACATGTAAATGCTAGCCTGTCTATGTTGTTAGCTATGTTAATCTCTGCTTTAGTTGGAGAGTCTAATTCATAAAAAGACAACATCACATTCCTTCTGGAAGGATTGTTTAGAGCTGTAGCGTTTAAGTGCCACAGTTGAAATACTGGGTTTTCTTTATTATGGTTGGATGCAGTTTTCCTTATGCAGTCCTTTAACCATTTTAAAAAATTCTTATCAAGAGAATAAGATGATACATCCTCGTTAATAGGAAATAAGCAAGGCTCAAGCCCCTTTTTGTATAGCTCATTTAAGATACAAATAGAGACTTGGCCAAAGCTTAGACCATTAATAGGAAGATTTAGAGCAAACTCACTCACAGCAGAGCTTCGCTAGTCTCCTCCTGTTTTTCTGTAGTATTATTTGCTGTTTCTGTTTCTGGTGTTGAACCAGCAGGCCTAGAAAGATAAATCCTGAAGTCAGGAGAATTCTCAGACTTCTTATCTTTATTGTGAAAGGCCACTACATTAATCTTTTTCTCCTCACCAAAATCTGTTTGAACTTTGATGTGCCCTGAGAAGTATTTCCTGCCAGAACCTTGGGCTTCCTTTGTCCACAAGGCTCCTAGCTCTCTCTTCTCCCATTCGTTATTAGACTTACTTGTATCAGCCATACTTCAACCAGTATAAAACAAACCTAAACAGTTGTCAAGTTTTTTATTTTGATTTTTAATATATCTGCTCCTCTTCTATGTAAGTTTATAGCCGTCTGAGAGCTGAATCCCATTTTTTTCCCTATCTCAGACCAAGTCATCTTTTTTCCAGAGAAATATCTAAGAGAGTAAACTTTAGCAACTCTTTCATCTTGTATTGAGCCTAAAGCCTTATTTAATTCTTGTCTTAAACTTATTTTTTCTATAGGGTTAGATACGAATAAATTATCATCAGTAAAAATTTTATTCTTATATCTCTCCTTCAATGCACAAGTTTTTCTAGATTTATTCATTAAATGTAAGCATTTATATTTAGTTATATTGCTTAACCAAGTGCAAAAGCTAACACCTTTATCTATATTAAAACTCTTTATTGACTCATAAATTATCATATCTTTATCATCTAGTATATCAGCAGGGTCGGCCCCTGACTGTTTCATTGATGAAATGAACCTAGAGTACATAGATAGAAAAACAGGAGAGTACCTGTCTATTAATTCAGATAATGAAGATTCACACTCTTCATCTTGGACTTTTTTTATTTGGGTATTATAATTTTTCATAATTTAAAAATAAATAAAAAGGAGGATTCCGCAAGCGGAATCGGCGTATTTTTTTAGCGCTCCGCTTGCATAAGAAAGAAAGTTATTTTGATGTGGGCACACTTCACCCAACTTACAATAAAAACAATTACAAAAGAACGCTTCAGCTTCCATATTAGTTCTATTCGCAGGGGGTTATTCCCTTTTCGACCCTATCTCTCAAGAGTCTAGCTAATGACTTTCGTAATCTATTTTTTTAGTATAATTATTTAACAGTAGAACTTTCTTAGATGTATACTTCTCTCAAACGCCGCCTGCACCCGCTTGTAACGCTCTATTATTCATAGTATTGAGAAGCCCCTTCGGGGTTGTTGGTCTCTTAAGAGTTTACCAGACTTGCTTCCGCTTAAACTGTCATCATACTTTTGGAAGTATAGAATAAGCTTGACTTTTTGTCAAGTCTTTTTTAAAATTAAAAAATGAGCAGGTTAACTTGGTTTGAATACGGAATGGAACTAGCTAAGACAGCATCTCTAAGAAGCGAAGACCCATATGTACAAGTTGGATGTTGTATACTTAGGCCAGATAACAGCATAGCTTCTTTAGGATATAATGGTGCTCCTCCGGGCGTAAATATTGATTGGTCAGATAGAGATAATAGAAGAAAGAGAGTTATTCACGCAGAGACAAACGCTTTAAGATTTATAAAACCGGGAGAAGCGAATAGAATGTTTGTGACTTTAATGCCTTGTTCAGATTGTCTTAAAAATGCATCCTCATATGGAATTGATCAAATATTCTACGGTAAGACTTATGATTTTGATACATCAGCAAAAGACTTAGCAAAAGAATTTAGAATAACATTACAACAGATAAATAAATGAAAAAAGTATATATAAAAAAAACAAATACTCTAGCAACAACCCCAACTAGAGCTAATGATTCAGACGCAGGATATGACCTATATTCAAACGAATCGGGATTTATTAAAGGACGAGGGCGAGGAATAGTAAGAACAGGAATCTCGATAGCTATACCTCCCGGTTACTATGGTAGAATTGCTCCTAGGTCAGGTTTAGCAGTAAAGTTTGGTATAGACGTACTAGCTGGAGTAGTAGACTCGGGTTACAGAGGAGAAATAGGAGTCGTTCTTCAAAACCTTTCTGATAATACTTTTAACTATAAAGAAGGAGAAAGAGTAGCTCAATTAATACTAGAACAGTGTAATACTATAGAGTGGGTTAAGGTTGATGAATTAGATAACTCACAAAGATCAGATGGAGGCTTTGGTAGTACAGGTAGTTAAGACATTGGCAGCTTCTTTAGCTACTTTTGGGATACTTATAGTATGGTTTAATACTGACTCTTTTGTGCAGTACATTAGATTATTTAGGTTATCTAGATTCACTTATATTAAGGAATACGAACAAGAACTTTTCGAAAACCCAGATTTAAGTTATTTAGATTTTGCTTATTTCAAAGAGCCTTCTTTTTTTAATAAATTAATTAGTTGTCCTTATTGTTTTTCTTTCTGGATCTCTTCTGTGACTAGCTTAATAGCAACTGGTGATCCTTTATTGGGTTTTGTTGTATATCCAATATCTCTAATTACATACCTTATTTTTATTAAAATTTTTTTAAAAGATGCCTAAAGGACTTCTAGTTTTAAGTGGCTGCGGTAAATTTTGTTCTTTACTTTTGTCTAAGCCTATGATAATATTAAAAATACCGGCGCTAAAGCGTTTAATTGATCAGTGTTCCATCTCTTTGACTGGTTGTAACTGCAGTAGGAAAGATAGAAATAGACTAGCTCAGAAAGGTGCATTTGAAATACTTTCTAGTCTAGATAAGGAAGATAAAGATCATTTAAAAAACCTTTACGACGAAAAAGAATACAAAGGTATAAACATAGAATTCGAAAGTATAAATAAAAACATAGTAATATGATTAGATCAGACGAAGAAAAAAAGAAAATGGCGGACATTAATAAGAAAATGGTGGATAAGGTCGTTAAGGTCGTAGACACTATAAATGATTCTTATTGGGTGGGTAAGGTTATGGGAGTAATTGATCACGAAACATTTTCTATAAGAAGAAATAAAAACAGTGAGCCTAAAGACATCAACATGTTCAACGTTAGGTCCATGTAATGAACGTATCTGAACTAAACATGTTCGACAGAATATACTTTGAAGCAGACTTGCCTTTAGATAAATTACCTAAAGAGTTACAAGATCAAGATATTTCAGAGCTAGAATTTCAAACTTCTGACCTAGGAAATAGTATGGAAACTTGGTCTGTTTCTTCAGCAGGAGAATTGTTTCACCACGAAGTAGAGCAAGAAATTATTAAAGATTCTCAAGAAAGTTTTTCTGTTAAGGAAAACCATAAAGGGATAAAGAAAGCAGAAGATACTATCTCTATCCATTTCTACAGAATCTTTGAATGTGAAGAGAAAGACTACTGGGTATCTTTCGATGCTCTTTTCCATAAAGGCAAATTAGTGTTAGTAGACTTAAGTGAGTTAAACGAAGTAGACAAAGAAGAGAGACAGAAAGCTAAGGCTCAAGCCGATGAGCTTGTAAGAGACATGCAATCTAAAATGAATAAGAAGACTATTGCAGTTTTATATCCTGTCAAATTTGCTATAGGAATATCTCTTATTGCTTTAAATTGGTTAGGTAGAAACTTGTCTAAAATTAATTCAAAGATATGATTGGTATTAGCGGAATAGCCACCTCAGGTAAAGACCTTTTCTGCAGATTACTTCTTAAGGAAATGAAAGGTTATAGGATTGCTTTAGCCGACCAATTAAAAGAAGAGATTAGGCCTTATATTACAAAAAAGTACGGAGTAGACGTTGTAAACTGTTCTACTGAATCTAAAAACAAAGTAAGAGACTTTTTAGTATTTTACGGAGGTTTGAAAAGGTTCCAAACAAAAGGTCAATATTGGACAGATATAGCTCAAAAAAAAGCGGACTCCTGCAAGAGCACTCCAATAATAACCGATATTAGATATGACGATTACGAAAACGACGAAGTAGACTGGGTTAAAAATAAAAACAAAGGTGTTTTGGTTCATATAAGAAAGTACTGGGAAATTGAAAACCTATTTGAAATGAAAAGGCACTACTTCGATCCTCCTAATGAGGACGAAAAAAGAAACGACCCCAAACTAATGTCTAAAGCAGACTATCTAATAGAATGGCCTCACATAGAGAACAAAAAAACAAAAGAAATAGAAGATATTTTAAAACCTTTCGTCAAAGAATTTGCCGAATGGTACAAACATAGGAGCTAAACATGTTTTACGAAGCATTAATAAAAAAATACGAAGCGGAGATCTCTGAGTCGCTAGCGACTCTTCAGGTCTATTTAAACAAAAGTGTTGGTATTGGAGAGCATTCCGATCTAATAACAGAACTAGATAAATATATCTCTAAATTGTCAGCAGCAGAAGATAATCTAGAGACACTCAAGAGACATAAAGACACACTATCTGTGACTACAGGTGTGACAGAAAGTGCCGAAAGTCTAAAAGGTTATACATTAACAGCCTAAAAAGCTAATAAATAATAAAATTTAAACTTGGCACGTAAATTGCATATATAAAACTATGAGTAATACATTATCATTCAACAACATGGGCCTAAGTAACATATCAGATATGTTCAGATGGGCAGACGAAACACTTAACCACGCTTATGACGATGAGTGGCTTAGCGCTTGGAGAACAGGCGGACCTAGTAGAGTAACAGGAAAAACTAACTCTATTTTTTCAGAATCGGAAGATTCATATTCACTTTATGTACCTTTAACTGGGCTCGGTAAAGAAGATGTAAATGTCTCCGTGTTAGATGGAGTCGTTAAATTAACAGCTAAAGGGTCAGTCGCAGGACAGGAACTAGACATTTCTAAGACTCTCCCTCTTCCGACAAAAGCCGACCCAGAAACTTTGGAAGCTAAAATGGATAAAGGATTGCTGAGTATCTCAGTTCAAAAAAGGCAAAAGGATAAACAGAAAGTAATAACTGTATCGTAAGAGACAAGTAGCATCCTTAGAGCTTCTACATAAAATCACCATTGAAAGATGGTGATTTTTTTTATTGACATGGGGTTAAGTTTTGTATATAATATTGGGATATGATACAGTTCTATAAAGCAAATCCAAAGGTGACAGGAACAGCTTGTTCGTTTTCAGTAAACCCTAAAGATAAATCTGTCTACGCTAGTTTAATTAAGCAAAAAAGCTGGGATGACAAAAGCAAGACGGGTCGATTCGATGCCGACAGCAAATGTATCACTAAACTAAGCACTATGGAGCTTGGAGCATTAATTCATGCTATAGAAAGCAAAACTGATTGGTCAGCTTATCACGGAACACAAACAAGAGCGACTAAGATGAATTTTTCCCCATATTCACAAGGAGGAAATGAAGGGTTTAATTTTAGAGTAACCGCCGATTCCAAAGAAGACTCTGAGAATAAGTCCACTTACTCAATGGGTTTTAGATACGGAGAAGCAGAAGTTTTAAAACAGTATTTTAGTTTTGCTATGCAATCTATCTTTCAGCAGTCCCATGAAGATATGCTAGCATCAATGTCCGGAAATAAGAAGACCCCTTATTCAAATAAACCTCAGTCACAGAAAAAGGAAGAATCCGTAGACGAAGATGTCGTCTGGTAAAAAGAAAAAACTACTATTCCATAGTGACTCAGCCTTAGCTAAAACTGGCTTTGGAAGAAACTCTAAGGAAATCTTATCGTACTTGTACAAAACAGGCAAGTACGAAATTTTTCATTATTGCTGCGGCGTAGCCAAAGGCGACTCAGCTCTATCTAAAACCCCATGGGATAGCATAGGGGCTATGCCTAATGACAGACAAGAGCTTGTAAAACTTAACCAAGACCCACAACAAGGTAGAGACGTAAACTATGGTGGATATTTAATAAATGAAGCCGTAAAGCAAGTTAAGCCAGACGTATATATAGGAGCTCAAGATATATGGGGAGTAGAAACTTCCACAAAAAAAGACTGGTTCGATAAAATCACTTCTGCTATTTGGACAACTTTAGACTCCTTACCTCTCTATCCAAGCGCTATAGATATAGCTAAAAGAATAAATAACTTTTGGGTTTGGAGTTCTTTCGCTGAAAAAGAGTTTGACAGGCTTGGTATTAAAGGGGTAAAGACTATCCACGGAGCTATAAACCCCGATAACTTCTGTAGACTTCCAGATGAAGCAAGATCTACATTAAGAAAAAGATTTAATATAGAAGAAGATGCTTTTATTATTGGTTTTGTATTTAGAAATCAATTAAGAAAATCTGTTCCTAATCTTATTGAAGGTTATGCTAAATGGAAAGAATCATATAAACCAGATAAAAAAACTTATTTATTACTTCATACTCATTGGGCAGAAGGATGGAACATTCACAAACTTACTGATGAATACAAGATACCTAAAGAAGAAATAATTACTACTCATATTTGTAATAAATGTAAAAACTATTTTATTAAACCTTTTAAAAAACAAGGTGATACTTGTGATGTCTGTGGTTCAGAGAAAAGCCAAACTACTTGCTCTGTGTCCCTAGGTATAGAAGAGAAAGAGCTAAACGAAGTTTATAATTTAATGGATGTTTATTGCCACCCATTTACCAGTGGTGGTCAGGAGATACCAATCCAAGAAGCAAAGTTCACAGAACTAATTACTCTTGTAACCGACTATAGTTGCGGAGAAGAAAGCTGCGAAGAAGGGTCTGGATCTTTACCTTTAGCTTGGTCAGAGTATAGAGAACACGGCACTCAATTCAGAAAAGCTTCTACATGCCCAATAAATATATCCGAGCGTATTCAGCAAGTATATAAAATGCCAAAAGAAGAAAGGCAAAAAAAAGGTAAGCTAGCAAGAAAGTGGGCTATTGATAATTTTTCCATTCAAACTACAGGTAAAATATTAGAAGATTTTATAGACAAAGCTCCTTATGCAGATTTTGATTTCGACAGCCTAACTTGGAAGGCGAGAGATCCAGAAGCTATTGTACCAGAAATAGTAAGCGACTCAGAATGGCTGGTATACATGTACAAGCATATACTTAAAATGGACATATCAGACCAAAATGATGGCCATAAGTACTGGATGAATCAAATAGAAAATAAAGTACCTAGAAAAAATATAGAGAACTTCTTCAGAAATAAAGCTAAAGAAGAAAACAAAGAGAATATTCCTTTTACCATAGAAGACTACTTAGATAAGTCTGACGAAGGAAAACGTATTCTAGTAGTAATGCCAGCAAGTATAGGAGACGTATTTCTATCTACTTCTGTTCTAAAAAGCTTAAGCGAAACCTACAAAGATCACAATATATATTTTGCAACACAACCATCTTATTTTGAAATTTTAGACGGTAATGAGTATATACATAAGGTCATACCTTACGACTCAAAGATGGATGACTTACTATGGCTTGAAGGTAAAGGAGAGCATAAAGGATTTTTTGAAGTAGCCTATTT
>Ga0315315_10000139_pt1 | contig 53110 bp, 51 predicted proteins | sample M140m3416metaG_FD_203699 | JGI IMG/M metagenome (GOLD analysis project Ga0315315, IMG submission 203699) | Ammonia-oxidizing marine archaeal communities from Monterey Bay, California, United States - M1 40m 3416 | ecosystem: Environmental > Aquatic > Marine > Intertidal zone | place: USA...
CAAAAACGTAATAAATCTAAGTAGCGGCATCCCTTTCTTGCGGAGCTCGTACTCTTCCGTCTCCATGCGAGAATAGGACATCGTTATAGCCTTTCCCTTCAGGTAAAGCCTTTATATAGTCATCTTTATGGAAACTCACGTAAATAGTTCGTCTACATTTAACCGATTTAGTAGGCGCAGGAGCTACATGCAAAGTATGACCATAATGAACCGTCACATCACCTGGACGTGCTGATACTGGAATAGCACTATCAGCTACATGCGCTATATCCAAACCACCTGAGAATTGATGTGATCCGGGCAAAAACATCAATTGGCCAGTCTCCTCATTCGCTTCATCAAGCTGTATTCCAATATTCAATCCTGGGCATATAAGCGGGTGACCGCCCATCCCACAATCACGATGCCAAGGTAAGTCTGACAGTCCATATTCAATTTCTGGAACCTTCATCACAACAGAAATTCCATCACCATGAAATGGCGTTGGGCGAAGATTCTCATCAGCGAGATTTGCGAGGACGCTCAAACGTTTATCGTTCGGGAGTCGAGTGAAGTAATCCGAGCCCTCGTTAAGGTACGTGATCCGACAGCAATGCTCATTACCGTTTCTATCAGTTGCCCACCACGACCTTTTATCATGGGTAGACGCAATTGATTTACGTTCCTCAACCTCAGTAGACATTAAATCTATCTCGTCAGGATCAAAAACATTCTGGACAAGGATGAAACCCAATTTTCTCAGTGATTCCATCATCTTCTCTTCATCCAAACCATATTGAAAGATGTATTTACTTTCAGTCGGTATATCCTCGGGCGAGAAAATCGGTCGCTTGTTGTAGAGCGCTTGCAAGGGGGCTTCCCAAGCTGCGACATGGTTAAATTGACCTGAGACTACCGCAATTTTGTTTTGCAGTATTAATCCCATCATTGACCAAGATTCACTGGCTAGATTTTCCCACGATTTTCTATCAGTTTTGAGGACCACCTTCGCTTTATTGACTAGCCCATCAAGCAGGATTCCCTCTTCGGTTGATAAAAGCCTGAATTCAAAATCGTTATCTAACTTGACACCTAGAGAACGCCCTAATCCCACTGCATGGGCCGCCTGTTTCCCAAGCGCCCCACCACCGGTGTCATTCAAGATTTCTCTGTGTAATTCTGCGATGCCTCGTTGAGAAAAGAAAGAGGAGTCAAGTTCCATCTCTTTAGTGTACTCTCCACCGCTTGTCGAGGGAATTCTTCCCTTGCCAACATTTTACAGCCATTCGGATTTCAGGTGGACTGGTAAGGGCCGAATTCTGGGATACCAGGGCGACCGAAGGGGATCCCCATCTTTAAGCGAGAGTGAAAGACCTGGAGTTAGTGGCACTGTTGGCTTAGTTTCAGGTCTCGACGCGTAACATATATCATCACCGTAGATTCTAATAGTGATAGCTCTTCTTTTCCCCAGAACAGAAGTAGGACCACCTCCGTGAAGAACACTCGGGTGAGCAATGATAATATCTCCAGGCGTTATCTTCCATGAACGAATATCGTAGTTCTTACGGTTACTTTCTATATCAGGAAGAGGCGGGTACGATCTTCCATAATGAGGCAGCGTGGGATCTTGCGACACTTTAGATGGATTGAAGCCATCAAAGATTACACCTCTATGTGAACCCGCAACATACTCCAAGCATTCATCTTTTTCCAAAGAATCTAGTGATATCCAGGCTGAAGCTATTTGGTTTCCTTGGATTGGCCAGTACGGCGTGTCTTGATGCCATGGTGTTCTAGCCGAATTCCCCTTTTCTTTAATGAAGAATTCATCTGAATATAACCATAAGTTTTGAGACTCAATTACTTCTCCGATTAGGTCTGCAATCGGGGAATCATATACTAACCTTCGAATTTCGGGGATGACTTCGAAATTCCGGATTGTTTCTATGAACTCACCTTCTTCCCCTTCAAAGAAACGATGCATTTCCTGACTGCTGTTATTGAGAACACGCTGCAATCCTAATTCTAATAAAAGAAGCCATTCTGAGTGAAGAACGTTCTCCAACATGACAACCCCATCATTTTGGAATGTTTCTTTGACGGCATTAGTGATAGAGGACAGCGGATCCGTCACTGGTTTTTTTGTGGAGGACTTCAGGTTAGAGGCTCGTATACGCGGATCAGTTTCACTCATTACTGAAATCCCTGAAAATCTCGCATAACGTCACCGGGCAAAGATTCGTCGAGGAATAACCTGTTTTGAAAATTCCTCATTCCTGATAACCATTTCTCGGGGTTCTGGGCTTTGAATTCTGTGTATCCCTTTACTTGTGCATGTGGAAGCACTAGGAACCTCTCTTCCTTAATTGCTTCCATGCAGATTTCGGCAACATTTTGTGGTTCAACGATTCCATCAGAGCTGGCAACCCCTCCCTCTTCCCATTCAGGACTTTCACCTTCTTTATTATCTGGACTGTTCGTTAAGATATCAGTTCTTACTGCTTGCGGGCATAGGACAGAAACTCTTATTCCTTGATGAAAGTGGGTAATAGAAATCCATTCAGCTAGGGATACTGAGGCACTTTTAGTAATTGAATATGCAAGAGAACCGATTTGAGTCAGTAGACCAGCAGCAGATGCAGTGTTCAGAAGGTAGCCGCCGCCGTTTGCAATCATTTGTGGGATAACCGCACGAGCTGCATAAATGTGAGCCATAACATGGACTTCCCACATTTTCTGAATCCGATCGTTTGGATCCTCGAGTCCTGCTGATGTTACGAATCCGGCATTTGAACAGAACAAATCAATGGGTCCGTGCTCATCCTCAATTGAATCAACCATTCGCCGTATCTCATCTTCATCAGAGACATCGAGTTGATATGACTGTCCTCCAATTCTTTGAGCAACTTTTGACGCATTATCACCGTCTATATCTGCAACGATGATTGACCTCGCTTTTCGCTCTACTGCAATTTCTGCCAGAGCGGCACCAATACCTGCTCCGGCACCAGTTATTACTACAACCTTTCCTTCAATGTCCATTTATCTCCATTCCTTATGCCTTCGCTTAGAGCGAAGTTACGATGTTACGTTAATTCAAGTAAATATGAGTTTTTAGAATTCTACGAAAAAAAGTAATTTTTCATCTTTCTCAGTAGACTATAAATGCTGTGGCGTTGTCACGTAGCATTGCCCGAGAGTAGTGCTCTTGATTCATGTAACGGCTCGGATCTTCGGATTCGAATCAACAAGGAGATTAAGCTATCAAACAAAGACGATTCTGCTATGACTGTGCGTAATTTCGAAATATTAGTACAGAAGCATCTGGATGATCGCTCAACTTCTGCTGAGCTATTAGAACTTCAAAGCAATAAACCCCAGTGGATTGAAACTCTTTTTAGATTTCTTGAACAAACTGACAAAAATATCATTTCAGTACGGCGTCAGTTCCGCGGAATCAAGCGCAGAACCGTTCTAGAAGATTTAAATTCTGAGGCGGATCGGATTGATGAAGTTTTAACAGAACTTCTAGGGCCTGCCCCGAGTCAAGAAAATCCAATCATTGAAGCTGAAGAGGACGCCACTGATGCAGAAATCCAACTTGCGTGGCGCGACGGTAGGCTTATCGCGTGGCTGGGGGCGCATAAAACCAAGAGCTTTAGCCATGACACAATTTTAGATGGTTTGGGGCGACTGGGAGCTAATTCAATTGAATGGAGTCCTTCTGAAGATTTGCAGCTTCCTGCTGAGCAGGTTGCTCCATGTGTCTCCGCACCGATATCTTCTACGTTAGGTTGGCTGGTATCACTTGGAAGCGATCGGCCCGATACTGTTGGAGCGACATCAATTTGGATGGGTTTAGCTGCTGGGCTTGCCGTTAAATTAGTCGTAGAAGGGAAGATTTACCCAACCCTGAGCGAAGTAAGCGGTACCCAGAATCGTGATTCAGGTGATGCTTTGTTCCATGTACGGTGGTCGCCCGCCCTTATCGATTTAGAATCCCATGCAGCACTTGTTTCTTCAACTCCTAGTGCAGTCATGGTTGCATGTGATGAAACCGACCGACATCGCTTTTTGGGAAAGGTACTATCAGATTTAACCGACGCAATTGTTCGTATGGCTGCGAGTCAAGTGAAATTGCCCTATGCCCCACCTGAAATCAAGTCGAGAGAAGATTTCGGCGAAATGGTAGTTTCTGGTCTTGACGGAATGGCATTTCGAGGTGATTCAGATTACGGGTCTGACGTCTCCAGAAGACTTAACCAATGGGCTGTTCCAGTCACTGGTATTGAGAAGTTTCGTCTCCTTGTTCGCCTAAGCCCTCCTGATGATTCAGGAGCTTGGTTAAGTGAGGTTCTCGTTCCCATTGAGACTGGGGGTTTGGAACCCATTGAAATAACGATAAACACTGGAAGCGAAACGAGAAGAAAATTAGTAAATAAACAAATATCTCGTTTGGAACGACTTTTTCCAGAATTGTTACGGCCTGGAGGGCGAAGGCGCGGAGAAGTTCTTCTATCACAACCGGAAGCTTGGGATTTAATGACTCATACTGGTGAGCGACTCACAGCCGCTGGCTTCAATGTTGAGGTCCCGCCCATGTCAAAGCGGAAATCAACACCAATTTTGCGTATCACGGCCGAAACACAAGAAACAATGGTTAGTGCTCAGCAACTTGCTGACATCAGTTGGAGTGCAGTCTTCGATGATGTAGAACTTAATGCCGATGACATTGAACGTCTTGCAAGCGAAGCGCGCCCTCTCGTTGAATCAAAGGGGCAATGGATCGAATTAGATAAAGCTGATTTAGCTGAAGCGGCAGCTGCTCTTGCAGAGTTCTCAAAGAAAAAACAAATGAGCGGCGCTGAAATGCTTAGGCATGCTTTAGGTCTAGAGGGGAATGCCCTTGGCGGCATCACACTAGATGGAGACGGCTGGGCCGCAGAGCTACTGAGAAGCGTGAATGCATTGCCTGAAGATCCTGAGACACAACCAAAGGGTTTTGTTGGCGAACTCCGTTCGTACCAAGCTGACGCTCTGGCATGGATAAATTTTCTCGACAACGCTGGTTTAGGCGGATGCCTCGCACTCGACATGGGATTAGGCAAGACTCCTACGACTTTAGCTAATCTAGCTAACACTCCGCGCCCTGAACCTGGTCTGGTTATTGCTCCGCCGGCTGTGGTTGGGAACTGGAAAGTTGAAGCAAACAAGTTTGTTCCTAACGCTACAGTCTTAGTTCATCATGGACCTAGTAGAGCAAGAGGTGCAGCGCTTGAAAAGAATGTTTCTGAACACGACATTGTTATAACTACTTACGGAACAGCAGTGAGAGATATAGACCAACTTAAAGACATCCAATGGTCTAAAGTAGTTTTAGATGAAGCACAGGCAATTAAAAATCCAGCGGCTGAGACATCACAACAACTCCGCAAATTGAATGCTCATTCACGAATTGCTTTAACAGGTACTCCCATTGAAAATGGGTTGGGTGATCTATGGTCTATCCTTGATTGGGCTAACCCAGATCTTCTCGGTCCAAGAAATCAGTTCATTGCTCAACTTACCCCCGAAAAGCGAATTGAATCAGGTAATGAGAGCGCTTTAAAAGCTTTAAATGGGATCATGGTATACCGACGAACGAAATCTGAACCTTCGATTGCTGCCGAGCTCCCAGACAGAATTGATGAGCTTGACCACTGTGCCATGACTGCCGAACAAATAGGTCTTTACAAAGCTGTTATCGATAGTTTGATTGAAGAAACTGAGAAAAGTAAAGCTGGGTCTCCCCAAAGAAAAGGTGCTGTTCTCGCTGCTATTACTGCATTAAAGCAGATATGCAATCATCCATTGAACTACCAGGATGATGATCGCGGGATAGAAGGTCGTTCAGGTAAATTAGAGCGCCTCTACGAGATAATTGAAACTGTCTTTGCAGCTAACGAAAGGTTATTGGTTTTCACGCACTTCGCAACATGGGGTGAACGTCTTGCTACTCACCTCACTGACCGTTATGAGTTACCCATCAGTTGTTATCACGGTGGGTTAGGAAGGGCTACTCGTGACCAGATGGTTGAATCTTTTCAGAAAGGCACAGGTCGTGGAGCAATGGTGCTGTCCCTTAAAGCTGGAGGAACGGGTTTAAATTTAACAGCAGCAAACCATGTAGTGCTTTATGACAGATGGTGGAATCCCGCAGTTGAAGATCAAGCTAGAGATAGAGTATGGCGAATTGGGCAAAAGAAAACAGTAATTGCTCACCGTTTGATTTGCCCAGGAACTGTTGATGAGCGAGTAGAGGAAGTTGTTGCCGGAAAACGTCAAATAGCAAACCTTGTCCTGCCAAAATCAAGTTCAATCGGTGATCTTGATGCGACTCAATTACAAGAAGCTTTAGGTATCGATTCAGAATCTATGCTTGCTTTCGAATCTGAACAAAGAAATGAGAATAAAGGCCATGAATAGACGAAATCCGAATAGAGGTTCAACCTCTACTCAACCAATGAATACAAACGGCAGAAAGAAAAGGCGTAGAAACAGGAACAGGTCAGATCCTAAAAAGTTTTGGGGAAATAAAGACACTCTTCCACTCCCAATACATAATGTAAAAACTCCAAGAGCTACACAAGCAGTATTGGATTCTCTAGGCAAGCCTCCTATCCCCGGTCAAGAAGTTCCATCTTTAGAACATTTGGGGGCTATTTACGATCGTTCAGCGGGATTGGCTTTTGCACTAGCTGCCGCTGGTGGGCTTGATAAGCCACTTCCTGAAGGCGTAACAGAAGAAGCCGACCCTATCAACGCTGTGAATGACGATGACCCTTATAACCTGATTCGTCCTGAGGATGAGATTGATGGGAACAGGCTTTGACACTTCAAAATAACTTTTCCTGCACACTTAATTGATCGCCACTAAACTCACCCAGCTCGACTGCAAGCCCTAAAATTTGATCTAGGTCAGCTACTAACGTCATGCCTGAGCTATGGTCTAGGGCTGCGACCTTTCCGATAACGCTTGCGACCTTCACATCGTGGCTTCCTATTGAAAGACTATTTGGATATTTCTGGATATTCGCCCAGCACCCCTTAAAGGCATATTCATTTTCCCAATCAGAATCAATTTTTGTAATCTCTCTAAACTTTGCAGACGAGATGCATCGCTCCACTTCTGCTGATGCTGCATTAACAAGCTCTCTTAGTGCATCTAGCTTTAAAGGGTTCAGTAATCCGTCTATTTTTTTTCGTGTTGAAATTGCTTGCCCAATCCCTAATTCGTCTGTGATTAGGTCTTCTAAGATGCGCACTGAAATCCCATCAGTTGTCTCAACTATCAGATTTGCGTAAATCGCTCCTTGTTCGAGAAGTCGTGTTTGGATACGAACCGAGGCACTTGTTCCTACTTTTATTGATCCGTCAAAAAATCCAGCTATATAGAGAATATTTGGTCGTTCCATACGCTTTAAGATTTCGGCTGAAGTTATCTCTTGTTCTCTGGTATGAACATTGTGGAATTGTGCTGCGTAGATGCTGTCTTTACGGGTACAGGCACCGCATTTTCTTCCTTTGATAACTAATTTTTCACACGAGTCTAAGACTCTGTTCTCTGACTTTGAGTCATAGTTAACGCATATTCGTTTAATGGGCGAGATCACTTGATATGTAAGAGAGTGCGTAATTAGATTGACACTTGTGACTTTATCTGTGTTCTGATCGAATATTTGACCATAGGGTTGATCATCTTTCCAGAATATTCGTAAGTACGACACTATTCGGTTTAGAGAATTAGAGATCATATTTTCATTCTAAATGCTTTAAACGGTGTACGGTCAGAGTGTTCTAAAGCTATCGTTCCTAATTATGGAATCTTCCTCACCATCCCAATTTCTTGTTACCCTCGACGTTGAAGGTGTATTGACACCAGAGATATGGATAGCTGTAGCTGGTCATTTTGGTATCGATGCGTTAAAGAAGACTACAAAGGATGAACCTGATTATCAGTTACTTATGGAAGAACGCATAGGGTTGATCAATAAGCACAATATCAGTTTGTCAGATATCCAATCCGTGATTTCATTATTGTCTCCCCTTGATGGTGCTTTGGATTTTTTGACTGAGCTCCGTTCAACTGTTTCAGTTGTGCTCCTTTCAGATACTTTTGAGGAATTCATTGGTCCGTTGATGATTCAGTTGCAGAATCCTCTAGTTTTGTGCCACAGGCTTGTTACAAACCATGAAGGATATATTTCAAGCTTTGCGGAGCGGACTCCAAACCAAAAGTTTGAAGCCGTTTGTGCCTTTCAGAAATTAAATTATCAAGTAATCGCAGCAGGCGATTCGTACAACGATTTATCCATGATTGATCAGGCTGACGCAGGGTTTTTATTTAGAGCGCCGGATCATGTCCGTAACGAGCGGTCCGACCTAACATGTTTTGATGATTACAGCGATCTACTCTCGTCAATCAATGAGATTATTGAAAACGATTGCTAATCCCATCTGACAGGCAAACTTGCAAACCCTTTTAGTACCCCTGCTGTAGTTTGTGTTGGAAGGCCATTAGTACGTATTTTCGGCAACCTTTCAATTATCGCTTTCAAAGCGACTTTGCCTTCAAGGCGGCTTAGAGGTGCGCCAAGGCAATAATGAGACCCAACCCCAAATGATGCATGATTGCGGAGATTTGTAGGATCTCTGCTGATATCAAATACATCTGGATCAACCCATAGGTTTGGGTCTCTATTGGCTGAACCGAACATCATACAAACCTTTGAATCAGCAGGCACTCTAACTCCGTGAATAGTGGTTTCCTCTGTATTGGTTCTGAATAAACCATGAACTGGGGCGTCGAACCGAAGACTTTCTTCAATTGCATTAGGAAGTAGTTCCGGTTTCAATTTAAGTAGCTCAAATTGCCTTGGATTCTCCATGAGTCGATGCAGAACGTTTCCTATCATGAGAGTTGTTGTTTCTGATCCGGCTACTAGAAGGAATTGGCAGAATCCAAGAATTTTCTTTGTTGAAAGTTTCTTCCCATCATTGGTTACTGAAAGAAGTCGGGTTAACAAGTCTTCAGGGACATCCCCACCGCTCTGCAGAATATCTTTCCTTTCCTCGATATGGTTGGAAAAATATTCGAAGAAATCCTGATAAGCTGCTTTCACTTTAGCAGACGCCTCCCGTCCTTCTGAATAAGCGACAGATTCGGCCATCGGAAGAACCCAACTTCGGAAAAGCCCAATATCAGTTGTAGGAGTACCAAGCAACCAACACATAACAGTTAACGGAATCGGAGCTGCGAATTCCTTAATTATGTCTCCCGACATATTCTCTTCAAAATCATCAATCAGTTGTTCAGTTAAATCAGCAATTTCCTTTTCCATCTTTTCAATTACTGACCCTTTAAATATTCTTGAGATTGCAATCCGCTCTTGTGTGTGTACTGGAGGGTCGCTTGAAACAAGCACTCCAACTCCTGGCTCGGAATAAGCTAAACCTGGGCCAAACTTTGAAGACCAAGTTTTCTCATCTCGTAAAGCTGCTGTTACATCTTCTCCTCTTGTTAACGTGAAATGGGCAGATGGTTCGATGGTGTGATGAACCGGACACTTGTCTCTCAATAAAGCCATCACACTCGTTGGATCATCAAGAAAATTTTGATCAGCGAAACTAAAAGCAATATCGTCTGGATTCATTTGTTCCTAAAATGAGCGCACAAGATTTGCTGCTTGATGGATTGCATCTTGGATTCCATTTGTACCCGAGGCATCACCAATAGTGTGTATTTTAGTTTTCATTTCTGTGAATTGGCCTACTAGATAATCGCCTAATTCTCTATTTGGGTGATTATAGGTAACTAAAGCCACTGTGTTGGCTTTCACTGTCCTTTTCCGTTCGGTGAATGGGACTCCTATCATAACTTCATCTTGAGTTATGGCTTGGAGGTAATGCCCTCCGATGAAGTCAAAATCTTGCGACATGAGCCGCTCTCTTGCTGCTTCAACGGTAGCCGGTGGGTATGGAAGCGAAGCGCCGAGGCTCTCATACCTACTCACAACAGTTACTTGCATTCCTCGTTCAAGAAGAACGTCCGCTACCGAAATTGCTTCAAATGTTCCTGTATCATCGAAAACAACTGCAGGTCCTTCTGTATTGACTCTTCCACCGAATCCGAGAACATCCCAACTGCTATAAACATGATCTAGATCAAACCCTTTTAAAGGAGCAATCGGCGTTGTCAACTGGAACCCATCTGTTCGAGGCGTAGATCCGGTGGCTAGAATAATCCGGTCGGGAGATATTTCGTCGACCAAGTCGGGGTCTACTAGCGAATTCAAAGTTACGTTTATTTTAAGCCGTTCCATTTCTGCTTCAAGCCATTTTGTGATCGCTCCAATATCAGCTCGATGCGGCGCAGTTGCAGCAATCGTTACTTGTCCACCCAGTCGTTTAGTTGCTTCATGTAGGTGTACCTCATGTCCGAGTATTGCAGCTGTTCGGGCAGCTTCAAGTCCAGCGGGTCCACCTCCGACAATTAGGATCTTTTCCATTGATTTTGGCTTTCCGGCAGGTTCGAATGTAACTTCTGTTTCTTGTGCGGCTGCGATATTCACGACACAACCAAGTTTTCCTGTTGACATAATTTGCCCAACACAACCAAAGTTTGACCCAATACAGGGGCGGATTAGGTCTGTATTGCCTTGTTTCGCTTTATTAACTAGTCCAGGGTCGGCTATCAGGGCACGAACCATGGATACCATATCAGCCTGTCCTTCGCTTACAATCGTGTCAGCTTGATCCAGTGTCATTATCCGTCCGACAACAATTGTTGGTTTTGACAACTGCTTTATTATCGGCTGATTCGCTTGCATTTCGTGGCCCAGAGGGTCATCCATAGGAGAGAGTAATTTATGGAAACGCCAGTATGACCCCATATGGAGTGAAATGTAGTCAACGTGTGGTTCAACTATTTTTGCTATTTTCGCGTTATCTTCAGCTGTCAATCCTCCAGGTATATATTCTTCGTTGGGTAGCCTTATGCCTACACAAATGTCGTTGCCTACCTCTTCTCGAATGGCGTGGATGATCTCCATAAGGAATCTCATGCGGTTCTCTAGAGAACCTCCGTATTGGTCTGTTCGTATGTTATTCGCAGGTGAAAGGAATTGTTCAATGAGATATCCGCTGGAGGCATGTATGTCAACTCCATCAAGGCCGCCATCTCTACACCTGCGAGCAGCATCTGCGAACGCCCGAACCATCTCATCAATCATTGAGAGAGTCATCTCTACCGGAATTCCACCGGCAATGGGGTTTGGAATGGGGCTAGCGGAAATCTGGGTTGTTCCTTTCCCTGGGCCACGTGCAGATCCTGGATGGTAGATTTGCTGGAGCATTTTCATACCATGTGGTTTAAGGGCGGTGCTTAACTCCTTGTAGAAATCAATAACTGAATCATCATGTAATGGGATGATGCTTCTCATAGCAGGTGAAGAAAGATGAACACTTGTTGCTTCGAGCGTACTCATTCCTACTCCACCGACTGCACGTGCTTCATGGTATGCAATAAGTCGCTTGAGAGGTAACGCTGTTGAATGAGCAGAGCGAACGATTCTATTTGGAATAGTAAGCGGCCCAACTTTGATTGGTTGAAATAATTGCTCGTACATGGCTTCCCCCTCTACTAAAGCACTGGTACTAGTTTCTATCCTCGTGGTTCTCTGTCAAGTCCGAGTACGCGTTCTCCGAGAATATTACGCATTACATTCGATGTCCCCCCCATTATCGTGTACGCAGGGGCGTAGGCTAAGCCCTTGGTTACCTGATTATCAAGGAGGGCTTTGGGTCCAAGTATCCGGTTTACAAACTGGGCTACATTCCACTCGTGCTCGGTGCAGAAGCATTTTGTGGCTGCACTGAAACCTGAGGGTGCTTGTTGCAGGGTTTCACGGTACACGAGGAGTCTTCCTATGCGATATCCGGTTTCAAGTTTGCTGATCTCTTGCCGATTTAACGAATCAGATAGGTTCGCGCATTTTTTTGCTTCGTCGTAAAGTGCTTTATTGGATACAAGTCTGTCGATACCGCCTCGTTCATGTTCAAGTTGCTTCATTGTTTGTTTGAATGCTGCCCCTTCTTGACCTACGAGATTCTCTACTGGAACTTCTACGTCGTTGAAATACACTTCGCAAAAGTGTCTGTTCAGTGTCATATCAGTGATGGGCCTCACCTCTATTCCAGGAAGGTTCATGGGGACGATGATTTCTGAGATTCCTCGGTGTGGCGGACCTTCGGAATTGGTTCTGCAGATGAGATAGCAGAAATCTGCTACGTCTCCGAAACTTGTCCAGATCTTTTGACCGTTTATGCGAAAGATGTTTCCGTCACGTTCAGCTGATGTTGATAAGGACGCTAGATCTGACCCGCTGTCTGGTTCGCTCATGCCTATGCACCATGTTGTTTCTCCGGTGAGCATCTTCGGTAAGTACTCTGCTTTTTGGTCATCGGTGCCATAAGTTATAACTGTTGGTCCCATTTGTCGGTCTGCGAACCACATTGCTGCGATCGGAGCTCCAGCAGCGATCATTTCTTCGGCTACGATAACGCGTTCGATCGGTGGACGTTCTTGCCCACCGTGTTCTTTGGGCCATCCCATTCCGATCCAACCGTTTTCGGCCATGGTTTCTGCGAATTCTTTTGAAAACCCGTTGATCCAACTGTCGTTAAAGCGTCCGTGCTTTTCTACGCCTTTGTGTGCTACTTCACGGGCCTGTTCACGCAATTGTTGTTGTTTATCTGTGAAGGCGAATTCAAGGGTGCTTGTCATCTACTTAAGCCTCGTTAGCGTAGTTCGTTTACTTTCGTGAGGATTTCTTCGGCGTGTTCTTTGGTTTTGGGTTTGGTGAACACATGCACGATCTTTCCTTTCGGGTCAATGAGAAATGTTGTGCGGTGAAGCCCCATATAGGTTTTCCCATAGTTTTTTTTCTCTCCCCATACACCATACTTTTCAATGATTTTATGGTCAGTGTCAGCTACGAGAGGGAATGATAGGTCATATTTTGTTGCGAATTTTTCGTGGCTTGCATTCGCATCCGGTGAGATTCCTATCACTTGAATATCGTGTTTCTTGAGAGTTCCTAGATTGTCTTGAAGGTTGCAGGCTTGATTTGTGCAACCTGGTGTGTTGTCCTTTGGGTAAAAGTAGACTGCAGTATATTGCCCGAGAAAGTCTGACAGTTTAATTTTGTCGCCGGTGAAAGTAACTGATTGAAAAGCGGGCGCTTTCTTTCCAACAGGTAAAGGTTGTGCTTGTGTATTCATAAAGTCCTTTGATCCATATTGTTATTCTACCACTTAGTTTTTTTAGCTAGAAATCATCTCAGAAGTGACAAGTTTTTCCTCTACGTCGGATATGAGCACATTGATTATGTAGTCCATACTGTCTTTAGTTGAGACGGGAAGTGTTAGTTGCCCGTTTTGATGCAGTGATGAAAATCCGCAGATGGTTGAGAGTACGAGTCTATTCCAATGGGTGATTACTGAGTCATCAATGCCAGCATTGTGGAGTATCTTCTGCATCGGATAGTTAACGCCCTCAATGGCTTCGAGCATTTGGGTGTCGGTACCTGGTGGGTAAATTGACGCCGCAAACTCAGCTGGATGTGTCAGAGCGAAATCAAATTGTGCTTTAAGAACCGATCGGACGGCATCAATACCGGAAACACCTATAGCTGCTTGATTTAAGCATTGTGCAAGCTTTTGTAAGCCACGTAACGCAATCTCACGCTGAAGACCTTTTGTGCCATCTACATGCGCATAGAGTGATTGCACTCGAATGCCTAAGTGGCCGGCAACAGCCGTCATCGTTACTGCTTGCACATTCTGTGTTTCTTCGAGTAATTCATAGGCAGTGTCTATAACGTCAGCTTTTGAGATTCCGATGCGTGCAGCCATTTTCCTCTATTCGGGTTGCTATTTCTGTCTAAATATATCAGACTTATATCTAATGTCATTAGATATACATGAAATCCTTGAAATACCTGATAGCTCCGAAAGAGAACTACAAGACCTATTCCATGAAAAGGGTTGGGGTGACGGTCTTCCGATGGTTGCCCCTACACGCGATCGCGTTGAAGAAATGCTGAGTGCCTCACAGGACCTTGACCCTGATGAAGTAATTGCATCACTCCCACCTCGTAATGGTATTGCAACAAGGCGAATCATTGCCGTGAATGCTGTTATGGCTGGCTGTAAGCCCGAGCACTTCCCTGTCCTTGTTTCAGCTATTCGTGCTCTTAGCGCACCAGAAATAAACCTTCGAGGCGTGAATGCAACCACACATTGCGTCGCTCCGCTACTGATTATTCATGGCAAAGCCGCTAAGGATGGGAATTACAATAGCGGTATGGGGGCGTTCGGACCGGGTAATCTGGCCAACGCAACTACTGGTCGGGCTGTGCGCTTGACACTCCTTCATGTCGCAGGGGCGACTCCAGGTGTTGGTGATGCTTCAACACAGGGAAGCCCGGCGAAATACTCGTACTGTGTAGCAGAAAACCTTGATTCATCCCCTTGGGGTGGTTACGCCAGAAGTGTCGGCATTGACGATGAATCTGCTGTGACGGTCCATTGTGGGGAGGCTCCGCACAACGTCCACGATATGGAATCGTCAGAACCGTCGGCCATTCTTGATAAAGTGGCGTCGGCGATGACGTCATGGGGGCAAAATAACGCACCAATAAGTCAAGGCGAATATTTTATTGCGCTCTGCCCAGAACACGCTGCAACATGTGCGGCGCATGGGTGGAGCAGATCCGACATTGCCTCTTATTTATTTAACAAAGCTACTGTGAACGTTGGTGACGCTCGAAAAGCGTTCGAATTACGGGCATGGGCGCCATGGCAGCATGCACTTGAGGATACCGACAATATGTCAATGACTGAGAAAGCGGAAAATATCAGAATCTTTGTGACCGGTGGGGCTGGCAAACACAGTTGTGTTATTCCCAGTTGGGGTATGACGAAAAGTGTGACCGTGCCGGTGCTGCCCTGAAGGAGAAACGATGGAAATTTATGCACCTACTGGAAACACAGGAGAGCCACAGAACTCACTCGCTTCCCCTATTCCTGTATTGAATGGGTTGTCGCTGGGAATTCTTGATAATACGAAACCTAACGCAAGGGTCCTTCTTGACCGGCTCGCTGACCGTCTTGTCGAACGCGTTGGTCTCACACTAGCGCTTGCGGAAACTAAAAATGCTGCTCTTGCAGCCTCTGATCAGGTTCTGGAGTCCCTTTCAAAGGAAGTACAAGTTGTCTTGACGGCATCAGCCGATTGAGGGAGTTGCACCTCATGGAGTGTCCATGATGCTGTACAACTTGAGAAGTCGGGAATACCCACAGTGGTAATTACAACTCAGAATTTCAGGGAACTCACCCATCAGGTAGCCGCATCGTTAGGGTACGCCAATCTTCGTATCCTTACGGTTGGTCACCCGTTGGGTGGCACAAGTGAAGAGGTCGTGCGTGAATGGGCTGACGACGCTGTTGAAGAAACAATCAATCTACTAACTGGAGGGCGAACATGAGTATTGCTATTGACTTAAGGGGTGAGAAGGCTCTGGTTACCGGCGCTGGAGCTGGAATCGGGCGAGAAATTGCCATCTGGCTAGCGAAGGCTGGAGCCACAGTTGTTGTCAATGATCTGGTCCCTGACCGAGCCGAATCAGTAGTGAAAGAGATTACTTACAATGGTGGGGAGGCTTATGCGGTTCCGGCTGATTGTCGGGATGACACTGCGGTAGATGAACTGGTGAAGCGGAGTGTTGAGGTTATGGGCGGGTTAAGTATCGCCGTTAATAATGTTGGTATGCTTCCCCCGAATCGAGGTTTGAAACCTTTTGTTGAGTACAACGGGGATGACTGGCGTGACATCATTGACCAGAATTTGACGCTTTCCGCACTCTGTGGACGAGCTGAAGCTGAAGTGATGTCCACAAATGGGGGTGGAGTCATTATTTTTATTTCATCGGGCGAAACCACACGCCCCTCCCCCTACAATTCTGCCTATGCAGCGTCAAAAGCCGCAATCAATCACTTGGTCACTTCAATGGCAGTGGAATTGGGCCCAACTGGGATACGCGTTTTAGGGATAGCGCCCGGCACAACACTCACTGAGACGGTTGCGGCTGCGTTTACCGAAGACCGGATACAACAACTCGTTACATCAACACCGTTACGGAAAATGGTAGAACACGATGAACTAGCACGACTCGTAGTTTTCTTAGCAAGCGACCTTGCGCGATGCATCACCGGACAGTTCTTTATGACAGACGCAGGAGCATTCCTTTCTAGAACTCGCCCAGGAAACCTTGAAGGGGTCCGTACTAATGACACCTGAAATAGCTGAACAACTGAAAAATTCGCTGACAACTTTAGTTGAGCAGGATGGTGGCACTATTGAGATTGTACAGTTTACCGGTGACAGTATGGAGTTTAATTTGCTACTAGATAGTGCGGAATGCGCTGAATGTGTCATGCCAAAACAGTTCCTTGAACAAGTCTTTCTTGACCAAGCTCAGAAAATCTATGGTAATTTACGATCGGTTCTGATTAACGATCCTCGAAAGGAATAGCTTCTGCAATGCTTGAATCCCCGAAGAATGTTGCCGTCGTATTGTTAGATTCGTTGAACAGGCATCTATTGGGCTGCTATGGGAGTAATGAGTTTTCTACCCCTAATATCGATCGTTTCGCATCCCAACAGGCAGTTCGATTCACTAAGCATGTCACAGGTTCACTTCCCTGCATGCCAGCACGTCATGATATTCTCTGCGGTGCATTAGATTTCCTATGGAAGCCTTGGGGATCGATTGAAGTCTGGGAGCAGCCAATCACAGCTGTTCTACGAGAACGAGGCATCACATCCTACTTAGCTACCGATCATCCTCACCTTTTTGAGGCCGGTGGGGAAAACTATCACACCGAATTTAGCGGCTGGCAATACGTGCGCGGACACGAGGGTGACTTGTGGCGAACATACAATGATCCGTCATGGATGGGTTCACCGGCAATGCCTGCACGCCCAGGTGGCTGGTTTTGGTCCCGTTACGGCATTGACACACCCGCCCGAGGGTATGACAAGTCTCGAACATTCTTCAGAACTGAAGATGATTATCCTGGCCCGCAAACAATGAAAGACGCTGAACGTTTCCTACGCGAAGCTTCACCGCATCATGATCGCTGGTTTCTATTCGTTGATGAATTTGACCCACATGAACCCTTTGATACTCCCCCACCATGGTCTGGAATGTACTTTGATGAACCCTGGGATGATGAATGGATTATCTGGCCACCATATATTGATGGAGGCGTTACCGGTGGAGTCATTACGGAGAAAGAGGGGCGACACATCCGTGCCAATTATGGTGCCAAGCTATCAATGATTGATCACTGGTTCGGTCGCATCCTTGACACCTTCGATGATCTGAACTTATGGGAAGACACAGCACTGATTGTTTGCACCGATCATGGCCATTACCTCGGTGACGAACGAGATGGCCGAGATATTTGGGGGAAACCTGGGGTACCTCAATATGAACCATTGGGGCATACCCCTCTTCTAGTTTCTTGGCCCAGTGTTGAGGGTGGGACCACAATAGATGCTTTAACGACCAATGTTGACCTGTTCGCCACGTTAGCTGATGTCTTTGATGCACAGGTCGGTCACCGCACGCATGGCTCATCCTTGACGCCATTACTTACCAACAGCGCCTCATCTATCCGGGAGTGGGCAATTGGCGGCGTATGGGGTAACTGGGTACAAATAACAGACGGCAACCATAAGTACGCTCGATCAGCTGTTGAAAGCAATTACCCGATTTCTATCTATTCGAACAGATGGTCAACAATGCCAATTCATGTCAATGGCATCACGGGCATGCCTCCGCCTGATCAGCGCGCTTACCTTGACACAATGCCTGGCACGGACATGCCGGTACTGCGCCAACCTTTTGAATATGGCGACCAGATGCCTATCTGGGCTTTTGGGGATCGTGCAGTGGGCAAACATTTCTTGTTTGACATTGCAACAGACCCCAATGAACAGGAGAACCGAATTGGTGAGAAGACAGAATCTGACATGATTGAACTTCTTCGGGTGGCGTTGACGGAGTTGGAAGCACCATCTGACCAATTTGATCGAATCGGTTTACGTTAACGACTCTTTCCCATTTGGGTAGACAGCGATACGTGTGTGGCGTTCAGTATCTGTGGATTCAGCAAACGCGTCAACAGCTCCATCAAGATTGACATGCCCTGTCTGCCAAAAACTCACATCTATTGTCCCAGACGCCAACGCATTGAGAGATTCGACGTAATCTTGCCCAATAGGGGAACCACCAAATTGGACATTGATCCCTTTTGTGTGGGCGGAAGCAGTAAAGAGTACTTCGTCGTCAAGATTTTGGCCTGCGACAATAACTCGTGCAGACCATGGGGCCGTAATCAGTATTTCATTCAGCACTCCAGGCGCTCCGACACATTCAACAACGACACATCGCGATCCCATCGAAGCATTTGAGTTCCAAATATCCATGGGATTCTCAGTATTTGGGTCTACTACCACGTCAGCACCCATCTTCTCAGCTGATGTTCGCCTAAAAGGAGAAGGGTCCGAAGCAATCACCGGACCTATTCCTTGCGCTTTCAACGCTGCGATCACAGCAAGCCCTATGGCACCACAACCTATCACCAAAGGAACTTCACCTTCTTGAAGGCTCGCGATACGCGCATATTGTATTCCTACTGAAAGCGGTTCCATTAATGCTGCCGTTTCCGTCGGCATAGATTCCGGAACTTTTTGAACCAGTTGTTCGCTCAAAGCCAAATACTCTCCAAACCCTCCCGCATATTCATTGGAGTATCCGAGTACGGCGAAACCATCCGGTCCGAACACAACAGGCTGGGACACTACCCTGTCCCCAATTCGGAGATCCTCTGACACGGATTCCCCAAGCTCTACGATTTCGCCACAGAATTCATGACCCAGAACAATGTCCTTGTCAGGGTTGAAGTTGAAGGGTCCCCCGAATTGTTGTGACCATTGCGATAACCGTTTCGCATTATGCACCATATGTAAATCACTGGCACAGATACAGCAACACAGGGATTTCACAATGATCTGCCCTGCTTTTGCAATCGGGTCAGGAAAATCATCAATCCGTAATTCGCCGGAACGTAGTAGCAATGCTTTCATGAACCCTCCTACCTTAACAGTAACGCGCAAAGCAGTGAGAGTGAAAGTACCTGATGGCCAATTGCATCTATTGCATAGTTGATGAACAATGGGAGGGGAGACTGCTATGGGTGACTTGAAGAACTTATCTGTTGAGGGAACGGTGATTTTAGTTACCGGTGGCACCTCGGGAATAGGGAAAGTAGCAACTTCGACCTTGTGTGCTCAGGGAACCTCCGTCGTATTCACTGGTCGTAACGAAACCGCTGGCGATGCGATCCTCACGGATCTCAGAAATGCCGGACATGATTGCCATTTCGTCCCCGCCGACCTCAGAGACCAAGAAGGCATAGCGAAAGTTATTGATACGTGTTTGTCGACTTTTGGCCGGTTGGATGTTGCCTTTAATAACGCAGGCATCTTTGATAGCTCCGCACTTTTCCACGAGTACAAGGATGAAGACTGGGAACTGATGATTGCATCAAACCTGACCACTATTTTTCGATGCATGAAAGCCGAATTAGAGGTAATGGTAGAGCAGGGCAAGGGAGTCATTATCAATAATGCTTCTGTTGTCGGTCACCGTGCGACCGAGCGAGCAACCCCTGGATATGTTGCCAGTAAACACGGCGTTATTGGCCTAACCAGGCAAGCTGCACTTCAATACGCCAATGCGGGCATCCGAATCAACTCCATTTCTCCTGGCCCTACATTCACCGAATCCCACCAGCCTCTTGTCGATCAGGGACCTAACGCTGTAGCCGACCACCTCGGTACACTGAATCCGCGCGCACAATTTATTTCACCGGATCAGATAGCAGACGTTGTTCTCTTTTTGGCACAATCCGCACCGGATATGCTCACAGGGCAAGATATAGCTATTGATGGCGGGCAACTATACAAGTTATGAGGAGGATACATGACCACACCTAGTTGGTTGGGATCGATAAAACAAACCGCATTTGTGACCCACGACATTGAAGCGACCGCTCGGGAATGGGTTGACGTCCATGGTATTGGTCCATGGTTCATCTACACGGTTGATATCCCCGACACTCAATACGGAGGACAGTCAATTCCGCTAAAAGCGCGCATGGGCTTGGCGCAAAGTGGTTCTCAGCAGATTGAACTTATTGAACCATCGGATAATCCCTCTATCTATACAGAATTTATTGACGAAGGCAAAGAGGGCATTCACCATATTTGCTACTGGGCCAATATCGATGATGCGCGAACACACTTCACCTCTAATGGGTATGACGAAGCCCAATATGGGGTTACCGCAAACGGAAACGAATTTTTATACGTATACGGCTCGAAAGATATACCATTTATTGAAATCGTTGACCCAAACGAGTCCATGGCAGCGTTCTTCACACTCGTTGCACAAAGTGCTCAGGACTGGGACGGGTCAGATCCTATCCGGTTTTTGTAATGGACCCATTAAGAAAAGTTGAAGCTGTACAAGACATTACGCTGATGCTTCATGAGCAGGCACGTCTCGCTGACCTAAACCGACCCGATGAACAGGTTCTCTGTTTCACCGAAGACGTTATCGCCGACTACTACGGTGAACAACTGTGCGGCAGAGACGCAATCCGTGCATTGTTGGTTCCTGCCCTCAACCGTTGGGTAGCGAGTAGCCACAGCATCAGCAATATCCAAATCAAGGTACTCGACGAGAAGTCAGCTCAATCCGTTTCATATGTCCACGCATGGCATCGAATTGACGAAACAGGTGCTGGTGATTACGAAGTAAGGGGGCAGTACCATGACGAGTGGTCACTCACACAGGAAGGATGGCGAATCAGTAAACGAACTTTTCTCACTATGGGCGCCACTCCTCCCCGACCTGATGCACCTTCAATTGCAAGGCGCACAAACTCTTAACTTGTGGACTCTAAATACTGGTCTATTACTTCGTGGAAGCGTTGCACTCTATGTTCCTGTTTTGCGAGCGTGACACCAGTAAAGCCTCGGGAACCCAACCCAAGTTGTTGACCCACTACGATGCTGAGGTCTTGATCCGCTATTCTTCGGTTCATTAACCGCTCTCCATAGGTAAAGAATTGACGCTCTTTCCCTTCGTGTAGCCACTCCTTGCCTCCGAGACCATCAAGGTCAGCGTCGCTTTCACTTCCTTTTGCTCCGAAGGTGAAGTTGTCGTAAAAGCATTTTCCTGGATTTTGTGGATGTGGGCGCATGCGTTGCATTGACACATATTCGCACCCTGCAAAACTGACGGTGACATTCGGAAAAATATTGTAGTGATACGCGTCTGTTAGCTGATCATCTTCAAGCTCTCCGATCTGGTAGCCCTTGGATTCTGCGTGTTCCCGTTTAGCCTTTTGTAATGCTAGTCGAGTGTCATATTCGCACCCAGCAAAATCATTCGGATCCAGACCCCAAGGCGTAAGCATGGATGCGAGCTGGTCATCTATCCGCAAATCTTTATTCTTCAATGATTGAGCTGGCGTCCCCATTTGTATCGCCATCCGATTATGACCCTCATCGCACCAGTCAAAGACGCATTGTGTGTAGTCATGCTCGATCCAATATTCCCCTTGAGGGTGCACAGTCGGAAGATGATAGGACTCGCATGAATTATCCTGGGGAACTTTCCAGTTGCAATCAACAGCTACCGTCGCCGCTGATGTGCGAACCCAATCCTCACTCTTATACCTTTGCCAGTCGTCCCAAACCGGTCCCAGATACTCCTGCAAAGTGGGTCCAGTTTCGTTCATGGTCATGAAAACAAAGCCAGCGATGCTATCGTGACGGAATTGAGTCAGAGAGATACCAGATGGGTCTACTGGTACACCGTCAAGTAACCACGTAGCTTTGCAATGCGGGCAGACAATCTCATCAATGTTTCCTTCGGGTTTGAGGATGAGTCTCCCTCCTCGATGAGGACATTGATTTGCGAAAACCTGCACACTGGCATCATTTTGCCGCATCGTGATCAATGACTCTGTCCCTATGTCCTCTAACGTATAGTCGCCAGCGTTTGGTATATTAGGTGCCCGAGCGACGAGTAACCATACTTTGCTCCAAATTTGGCCCCATTCTCGTTCCATGAACTCAGGGTCTGTGTATCGTTCACCGCTAATTGGTGTATGGCGCAGTGGCGGATTAGTCCACCTGTGCGCGTGGGCGTAACCCATCAGGGGTTCCTAATGAGCGTAACGTTCCCGTTTGTTCCGTCAACTGTGATCGTTGCGCCATCTTGTATCTGTTCTGTTGCGTCAGCGACTGACACCACACATGGAATACCCATCTCTCTGCTGACAATTACGGCGTGGCTTACTTGCCCACCGACGTTAACGACGACACCATCAACAGCGAGAAATAAGGGCGTCCAAGCAGGATCAGTTAACGGTGCCACCATGATGTCACCGGGTTCCAAATCTGGCGGAGATGTGGGGTCTCGAACAATACGTGCTCTTCCGGTGACAACGCCCGAGCAACCGGCTGTACCAGCAAGCACATCTCCTTCAGTGAGACTGCTTTCGACCAAGGGTGTGCTTGTTTCCCATTCTGTGAGGGGTGGGATTATTCCATCACGAAGAAAAAATGGTGGGGTCAGGTCCCAGAGTCTCAACCAGTTCTCGTACCGGTCATGAAGGAGTGCGGAATAACTTGATGGGTTAGCTACGAACGATTCTAATTCCTCGTCGAGCAGCATGAAGATATGCTCCGGGTCGCTCACTGTCCCTGACTCTGCGTGGCGTCTGCCTAATTCTCTAATTGCCATCCGACTTTCATGGAGGACACGAACCAGACTTGTTTTTGCTCTCTCGCGAAAAACCATTTGATTCGCACCTACTAAAGCGCCTTCAAAAACACCAACAAGTTCGTCGTTTCCAAGTTCGGCCAATTTGCCGCGTACTTCCTCAACAACATATTGGCGGTCTTCGCTTGCACTGTCGGCACCATTTTGGGGATTCTTCCCGTCTGGTTGTTTGCGAACTTGGTTCAAGGTACGTAGAGGTATAGATGGGTCGGTTTCCCAGGTATTGGCGCTGAGTTCCCATTCGTTAGGTCCTCGGGAGCCGTACTCGTATAAGAATCTATGAAAACCATCTCTGAACTGTTGAGCATTTGATGAGTCAATCCTCCCAAGCCGATCAAGTAACCCGTCTACCCCATCGTCAAAGAGCGCTGAAAGATCTTCATCGGCTCTGATCAATCTAGAAAGTTCCCATAAAGCAAATGATGGTGCGGCAGAATCCACGTCGCCCAAGCCTGCAAGAACCCGCATCGGCATAGTGGGGTCACCAATTGCTTCTGCAACGGCCCCTAACATTCCCGGCGGTATTCCGCTTGATGTGGCAGCAACCATTTGATTTGTCGTGAAATCACGAATGTACGGATGCAATTTACGAAGATGCGCCACAAGTTCGTCATCAGTTAACGATGCTAGGTCGGGGCGGTCTGTGCGAATCTGAGCAGCACGTTCTTTCTCTTCTTCGAGTTCCGGCCAATGTGATGTCGATAGAACGAACTGCATATGGGCGTCTATCTTTTCTTCAAGGTGCGGCTTGTCATCTTTGGGGTGGGGCTCATATGGAGGTGTATCGGGGCGGTCCCCGAAAAAAGCTAGATCTAATTGATCAACTGTGATCGAAGGATTGCGGACAGCTTGGATCCGAACGCATGACATGTTGATGTAGAAGTATCCACCGAAAAATGTCACCATTTCGGGTTTCCCATCACGGTAATCGTCCTCTTCATAAGCGCCCATGACTATTGAAGCCTCCTGGAAACCGTGCCCTATGGCGTTATCAAATCCATACGTCTGCCCTAATGGGCTAGCAGGTGTGGGGAGAACTTCACCTGCGTTGGCTCTTGTGTAGTGAGGATACCGTTCGCTTGGCGGATGATCCGTAAACCATTTATCTTTCATAATTCCTCCTATGGACGCTGCCCATTCATGTACTCGTCAATGATTGAATGCAGCCAACTTATTCTGTCTTCCTGTCCCGCTGCTGTAGCTCTCTGAAAGCCTCTTGATCGTAACCCAAGTTGCTGACCAGTAGTGATGGCTACGTCTTGGTCGGGGATGATGCCCATAGGTCGGTCCCCATAGTCAAAAAATTCTTGTTCCGCTCCCTTGGCATCGATACGAACATTAGTCTGTGCACGCAGAAGCTCTTCGCCTTTGTGTGGGGTAAACGCATAGTACCAATGGTCAAACACGCACTGTTCAGGGTCAGTCGGATGTGGCGTCATGCGTTGCAGTAAGACCCCATCAGCGCCAAAGGTCAAGGAACAGTTGGGGAAAATGTTATACATGTGCGCGTCTGTTAATTGTTCGTCCCGCAGATTTCTGTAATGCGCATGCCCTCGCTCAGGTCCTACTCTTCGCATTTGTTCCTGAAGTGCTTTGCGTGCTTCAAGTGCGCGATCTTCAAAGTCTGCAGGATCAAGATCCCATAGTTTCAAACGCTCTGACAGTCCTTCTGTGAGTGGCGGTTCAGGACCATATTGTGTTTCAGATGGTGTGGCTCCAAGCATAATCATTCTGCTGTGCCCCTCACTGCAGACATCAAACGATGTCTTCTGGTAACTCTCTTCGTGTGATTCTCTTAGCTGAGGATGCACACTTGGTAGGTGATATGACTCGCAAAAATTATCTTGAAGGACCTTCCAATTACATGGAACGTTGACGGTCATAGCTGTAAATCGTTGCCAATCATCTGGCTGATAACGCTCCCAGTCCTCCCAGACGGGTCCTAAAAAAATACGCAGTGATTCGGAGTCCGGATCCATATTGACCCACACGAAACCGGCAAATAGTTCACATTTCAGTTCAACGAGTGTGACATACTCACATGGGTTTCGGGGGAAATCTTCTGGGTCTTGTGCTTTAATTAGTTGCCCATCAGTGGCATATTCCCAACCATGGTACGGGCAAGTAAATGAGTCCGTTTCGCCGTCACGCGAAAACGTTAACCTTGACCCGCGATGCTGACACACATTAAAAAAAGCCCGCACAGAATAGTCTTCTTGTCTTACCAGCAGAATTGATTCTGGCCCTACATTTTCAACTTGATAGGTGTTGGGTATGGGTATTTCCGACTCTCGCCCAAGCAAAAGCCATGATTTTGCCCAAACAGTGTCAAATTCTTTTTGGAAGAACTCTTTAGATGTATACCTTTTACCATTCAATGGATGCACTGGAACCGACGGGTTATCCCACTTTGGCGCAGGCAAAGATAATTCCTCTGGTGCGGCAGTACCCTTCTTCTCTTCTGACATGTTCCCCCTGCACAAGACTATATGAAGTCATTTGTTTCTCGTAATCGCTTATCTTTAAAAATTGGGTTAACGTTTCATCAAGAAATTGAGAGGAAGGCTAATTATGGGTGTCAGAAGAGTAGTCACCGGACACAACGATGAGGGGAAAGCTATATTTGCTAGCGATGAGATTGTGGAACCCGCAACCTTGTCCTTACTTCCCGGTGCTGAGTTCTTTCAACTTTGGGGTTCAGATGAAATTCCTACATTCCCAGACGACGGCAGTCGCCCCCCGCACACAACCTACTTTCCCCCTCTAGGAGGTTACCGGTTTGGAATTTTTACCGTCCAACCGGATACTGAAGCTTCAATGATGCCGGAGAATTTTGATATTGAAGCCGCAATAGCTGAGGTAGAAGAAAAACTACCTGGAATGGCGGAACACCTTGAAACAGATAACCCAGGAATGCATACCACTGACACGGTTGATTACGAATTTGTTATCTCCGGTGAGGTTGTTCTGGAACTTGATGATGGAGCCGAAGTTACCCTCAAACCCGGAGACACGGTCGTCCAAAACGGGACCCGTCACGCTTGGCGAAACAGAACGAATGAACCAGCAGTACTGGTAGTAGTCCTCATTGGAGCCAGAAGGGGCACATGATGGCTCAAGTTGAGCACAAAACCCTCAATGACTCCGAAGATGAACTTCTCTCGCTTCTCGATCGTGACGGAGGAGTAATCATTGAGGGCATCCTCAGCGAAAAAGACCTTGGCCAGGTTAAGTCAGACCTTTCTCCATATGTAGATGCTTCCCCGACAGGTGAGAACCTCTTTTGGGGTTTCCAAACCAAGAGAATTGGGGCGTTAATGGCCCGTTCACCCAAATGCCGTGAACTAGCTCTTCACCCACTTATAAATTCCCTATGTGAGACTTATCTTGCCCCCTATTCAGATGGATACCAGTTACATTTCACCCAAGCTATAAGCATTGGACCTAATGAAGACCCACAAACCCTTCACCGTGACCGAGGAGTTTGGGGTGGATACATTAATCGATCTATCGAAACACAATTCAGCACGATATGGGCAATTTCCGATTTCACAACAACCAACGGGGCCACGCAAATAGTTCCTGGTTCACACAAATGGGATAAAGACCGACACCCCAACAACGACGAAATAGTTCTTGCGACAATGCCAGCAGGGTCCATAATGATTTACAACGGGTCGGTCATGCACGGCGGTGGCAAAAATACTACTCATAATGATTACCGTTTAGCCGTGCTTCTGCATTACACCCTCGCATGGTTGCGACAGGAAGAGAATCAATACCTTTCCTGCCCACCTGAAATAGCTAAGGATCTCTCCCCTAAACTAAGGAGCCTGATGGGTTACACGCAGGGTGGTCCTGTACTGGGTTATTATTCAACGCCTGGGTCACCGGGTGAAGGTTTCGAGATTGCCGAACCAGAAAGACTTTTTAGTTGACTTTTGGACTTCAGATAGCCCATTCATTCGCTATTTCCTCATCCTCAAATATCCGGCACAGATGATTCATATCTTTCATTTCGGGAATACTTGACGCATGCGCTTCAACTAACTCTCTGTTAGCAACAACTATCGACAAACATTGTGCCCTGCTTAATGCAACATTTAATCGATTAGGCTTATAGATGAAATCACCTCGGCCGGGCGGGACAAGATCCCCACTTGTAGTGGCCATAGAGTAGATAACAACCGGAGCTTCTCTACCCTGGAAATCGTCAACGGTACCTACTTTTATTTCAGGGAACTGGTCACGTAGTGCATCAAGAATTAAGAGACGTTGCGCATTGTATGGAGTGACAATCACGAAATCGTCCTCTTGAAGATTCTCACCCACTCTGCCATTAGTCTTCTCATCATATTTATAAATCTTTTCGCCGATCAAACTAGTAACAACTTGTTTGACAATAGCCGCTTCCTCTCTTGATTGATTTACGCATTCTTCAATATGCTTTGCATCAATCCAGAATAACCCATTCCTTTCACCATCAATTTCACGTTCTTTACAACGCTTCTCCGAGTTAAGTTCATCTTCATAGAACTCAGAGGAAATATAAGTGCATATCTCCGGGCGAAGCCTATAAGTTGTCTGCAATAGAATTCCTTTATCGGAATCAATGACATTTTTCTCCCCGATTAAATATTCAAGTGCGCTTTGCCCAGCTCCAAAGTGGTGTGAAGCTTGTGTGACTTGGGGAAGTTGTTGCGGATCACCTAGAAAAATAATATTCTTAGCGCTGGCACAACAGGATATAGTGTCAAAAAGAGAGAATTGGCCTGCTTCGTCAATAATGAGATAGTCGAACTTTTCTTCATCTTCAGGCATCTTGACGAACCCCCAAGAAGTTGCGGCTACTAAGTTTGCATCTCTTTTCCTTGGCGCATTCCAACGAAGCGCGTCATAATCCTTATCAAGCAAAAGCCTGTCAACCTCAGGATGGTTTTTGTCACCTTTCTTTTTATATGCCCGCAAAAGAGAAAGGTCTTTATTCTCCTCAAAAACTCCAATAACTTTCATGAGCAGGTTGTCAATTGCCGAATTAGATTGAGCAGTTATTCCTATTTTTAATGCATTACCCTGCGCTTCGCTAAGAAGATTGTGCACTATGTGAGCTCCATTGTAGGTCTTCCCTGTTCCAGGTGGTCCTTGTATCGCTATATAGGAACTCTTTAAACCTCTTATGCGCTTTACTATTTCTTCAAAATCCCCATTTGTTTCTTGGATAAGGCTACTCTTCTCAATTACTGAAAAAGCCAATTCGTTATGATCCACCACATTTTGAGGGCGCTCACTACCTTCCTCTGAGTTTGCGATAAGCGCATTTAAGTAGTCATCTTCACCTGCAATGCCAATGCTATTCAAATAGGCGTTTACTATTCTTTCAACTGATGCTTGATGGTCATTCTTACGGAATATTGTGAACTCAGTTAGTGCATCAACATCTGTTAAAAGACTGAGTTCCGCTTCCATGACCTCTGCACCTTTGACAATTACGAATTCCTGTTTACCGTGGTTAACGCTATAGATTTTCAATGATTTTTTGATGAAAGGTTCACCTTGCTCATTTTCATCATCTCTACCCCCGTCAAAGGAACCTTTAGAATCATTTTCAGAGATCGGGGATTCGTAATTTGGATTCTTCCAACAAACATCTTTTCCGACAAGCCGCGCCATATCAACATTTCGAGAGTCGTACTGAAATACGTACCCGGTCTTATCCTCAATATTTCTCGTTTCAATAAATTCAAAGCTTTTTATAGTGTAAATGTCTTTGAAATCAGGTTCCTCTAATTTCAAGACTCTTTCCATATGTTGGAAAGACTCTTCTTTCCTGTTGAATTCCAGTAAGCCGGAGAGAAGAAGTAAACGTTCTGATATTTCGATACCAATCTCTGTCATAACTCACCTACCGCCAAATGATGAGAAATTCGGTTAATGAGTTCCTCGGCTGGTCCATTAGGCAATTCAGGGGGAGGAATATCAATCACATATCCATTCGTCGGCAATTCATCATGAGATTCGCGTTGCTTTATCAACCATTCATGAAGGTACCGAGTAGCTTGAACATCATCCTCGTTGTAATCAGCTATTAATTGCTTACGTTTCTCACGTTGCATTCTGAGTGCTTCGGGGTCATTCTCCTGCTGATACAGTTCATAATTTGAATACAGTTCATAATGGAAAACCGCTCCAGCACCAGCGCTTATGGCGCTACCTAAACCTTCAAGGTCTTCAATTGGGTATTCCCGTCGTTTGAAGCCTGCTAATTTTTCCATATATTTCAGACTCATTGATTGATAACCGACTTGCATACTATTGCGAACAACGGACAATAGATCGACGAATACGCCATTATCTACGAGTTCTTCAAATATCTTTAAATGACTGCCTTGAGAATCTTTGAACGCCTTAGCGATAACAGAAGGTGCGTCAGTTAAACTATCTGCGTCACTAGCAAGGTCACGAAGAAGAGTTCTCTCTGTGTGGTTGTAATGATAAATATTCATTTGAGGATTTGTTTTCCACATCTTGTGGAGCCGCATGACCAGCTCGATCGCAGCTTCTCTTTCTTTTTCTTTAGTCGGCATATCATTTTCGTCGTGTGACCAGATACTTTCATACTCCCAGTTCTGACCATTTTTAAAAATGTAACCAAAAAGAAAAATAATCTCTTCTTCAATTCTCCAGAAGGGATGACCCTCGAAATCTAGATAAATATCGTGCGGGGATGGTTCATTTAGCCCTAATAGGCTTTCTTGGAGCCTTTTATAGCCATAGACTTTTTCTTGAAGACTCAATTTTTCGTATCGATCTAGCATTTTTCGCTTAATTTCTGATTCATTAAACAGAAAGACGGGGGCAACAGCCTGGAGGTGACGCGGTTGCAAACTAATTACATCACCATCCTCATTTTGTACCTCTTTAAACATCGATGCAGCACAATTTGGGCAATTAGTATCATCCTCCGAAATTTTATTGCCACAATCTGGGCACAAGGCATTCTCTTTTCGAATGGTTTGCAAACGGGCTTGTCTCCATAGCTTTATTAGCTGCTCACCGTCGAGAGATTCTTCGCTGTCACGATCCTCCCATCGTTGGCTCAGATCAACGACATTTCCATACTTATTTTCTAATTCCGGAACAAGCTTGCTGAAGTCTTCGTTGGTTCTATCGTCAAAATCTCTAATATCCGGATCAATGAACGCCTTTGGAAGAAGTGCAAGTTGGCCTATGCGTTCAATTTCCCTTTCATTAATACTCAAAGCTTCACGGTGAGCTCTCATAACTCCGGCTAATTCGTTCAGGGAGTCCTTGCCCCAGCGGTTTTTACATTTCTTTACGAAATCACACATTGAACAAAACGAACACTTTTCTGGCACAGTCCGACTCTCTAAAGCAGCCTTAGATAAACCGGTAACCCTGTTTATAGCGCTTCGCTTACTCTTCCAGTGCCACCAAAATTTTGTAGTCTCGAATGAAGTTAATTCTGGAAGTTCACCTCTGGGTATTGCCTTTCCGAGAGCGATATGAACGTTATCAGGTAAAGGTAGCTTGGTTTTCGCTTCAAGTGCTTCAGCATAGAACAGCAATTGAAGCAGATGAGATTTGGAGGCATTAGAACGTGCAAGCTTCGAGTCAACAGGCTCATACGTATACCCGATAACTTTGCCGCTACTATCAACTTTCTCATTCTTTATAAGAAAGTCAGCTAAACCGCGCATGCCTTCGTGCTTAAAGGGCATTTGAAAAATAACGTCATACCGTGCTTGACCTGTTTCCTGATCAATATCAAATGGTTTCAGCTCATCTATCTTTTCGATCCACGTATCCCATGTGTCACTCTTCTCAGGGTTTGGCACTATTAAGACGCCATCACCGAAATGCGCTTTATACGCCTCAAGGCATCGGCGTTCATGAAAGTTTCCCTTTCTCCTAAGCATTTCCAAAAAACCGCTCGGAGGCAGTTCCGATTCATCATTCTCCGCAAGCCAGGCAACGCTCTCGTCCGCCCCCTTCTTGTCTAGTTGTCGTAACGTTTCAAGTGATAAATAATGCTCGCATGAACTCCAAGCCGTCACCTTAGATGGGCTTAGCGTAATTTGAACAGGCGTTATTCGGTCAGATGTCTCATTCCCCATTCTCATAATCTACCACTAGCGTAAGACACTGCAAAAAGTATGTTTCCATAAGGTTTTGTCGGGCTGAGAGGATTTGAACCTCCGACCTTCGGTCCCCCAGACCGACGCGCTAACCAAGCTGCGCCACAGCCCGTTTGGTTAAGCCACTTATCGTAGCCATTTTCTCGTTTTCCACCTACTCTTCACCAGATAAGTAAACCAACACCTTGAATAAGACGCCATCCCAGGTATCCAATAACGGCTGCTACTCCTACCCAGAAGTGCCATGGTACTTTAACAGTTTCATCATCCAAATCGTGCGCCATTTCTCCAATGGTTACCTGACGGCCACAATCTGGACATACGCCTTGCTCATCTAGTGTCGCAGGGTTGAAAAATTTATCACAGGCATTACATGAAGGCATAACATTTATTCGCGTCTAATCGCCAGAATTGCTACGTCATCTTCAATGGCTTCCCTAGAGAAGTCCCTCGCTGATTCCAATAACGTCTTTGTAAGAACATCCGGAGCGATACCAGGGTCACGAGTGATATGTTGAGCGATTCTATCTTCTCCGAAGAGATCTTCGCCATTCCTTACTTCAGCAAGACCATCAGTGTACATGAGGATCATATCGCCTGTTTCTAATGGGATTTCACGACTCAAATACGTTGCGTTCGGGTTAAGCATGAGTAGCGGGCCCGTGGCTTTCAAGGGTCTTACTTCTCGCTGATGCCAGAGGAAGGCTGCCGGATGACCAGCTGATGCGAAGCGTAAAGTTCCAGCCTCAGTATCAAAAACGACTACGACTAAAGATATGAATTCTTCTATTCTATCTCCCCCAGCCATTTGCGCATTGAGTTCTTCTAGGGCTTGAGCCGGATCCCTGAATTGTGCAAGGAAAACTCTTAGGAGGTATTTAGCTTGGAATGCAGTAATGCTTGACTCAATGCCGTGACCTGCGACATCTCCTACGACTGCCACAAGTCGAGATTCTGAAACCTTAAATAGATCAAAGAAATCTCCTGCCATAAGCCCTGTTCCTGCTTGATATATTCTTCCTACCTCAAACCCAGAAAAATCAGGGAGTTCGTCAGGTGCTAGTCGCCCTGCCCACGCACGTGGGGCTAATGTTTCCTGATTTAAGGCTTCTTCAGCTCTTTTCTCCATCTCAAATCGTTCTTCGCTGAGTCGGGCTTCTCGCACAGCATTACGGTTGTAGATGAGTGTGAACAAGGCTGGAATTGCAAGCAGGCCATATATAGAGACGATTGATAGCGAATCTGTCAGCCCTACAATCAAAGATGCCGTTGCGAGAAGAAGGTACAGCATTACTGCATGTAAATCTCGCCGGTAATCGCCACGCGTAAGAGCTATTGCCTTTCGTTGCGCAACGGAATCAAGTTCTTTAACATCGTGCAGGTCAGTTTCTAGTCGATCAAGAAGTCGTAAACGTAGTCGTGCTGATCTACTCCATGCATAAGCCGCACACACGCTAAGAACTGCAAGACCAATCAGGAATACTGTTTTCATATCCATAGGCTACCTGCCTTATTCGGTCAGAGCCGTTTCTATGCCCTTAGAACTACCTTTTTTTACTTTATTTACTATTAATGCAGGTCAGGGTCTTAATCGTTTCGGTTTCTGACGCGTATTTTTATAGGTATTGAACCTAATTCTAGTTGTTCTCGTAATTGATTCTCCAAATAGCGTATATATGTTCGTGGCAGTTTTTTGTTCACAAACAGTGTAAACGTAGGAGGCTCCGTCGCTCCTTGCGTGGCGTAAAGCACTCTAGCTCCCCCTGGTGCTGGGTGGGCAGATTGCGCTTTTCGAATGATGATATTTACTTTTCTAGTAGGGACGCGCTGGTTGTAACTGCTAATGGTGTCCGTAAGGATTGGGTAAAGGCGATGTACGCCCTTGCCTGATATTGCAGTTGTTTTCATAACTGGTGGATCACCAAGAAAACCTAATTTGCGTTCAATTTGTATCATAAGCATATCTCTTTCATCGGTATCAACGAGTTCCCATTTGTTAAAGACAATCACGATGGGACAACCTGCTGCATCTATACGTTCAGCCAATCGTTGATCTTGGTGCGTTACCCCAATCGTAGAGTCGATAACCAAAAGCGCTATGTGCGCTTTATCGATAGCATTAAGTGCTCTGACAAGTGAGTAATATTCTGTGTCTTCCGAGATACGTGCCTTTCGGCGCATGCCAGCAGTATCAACAAATTTAATTACTCCAATTTCTGTCTCTATCACAGTGTCAATTGCATCTCGTGTCGTTCCAGCTTGATCATGAACAACTGCTCTTTCTTCACCGATTAACTTATTAAATAAAGTTGACTTTCCTACATTAGGTCGACCAACTATGGCCACCGCTACAGCATTTTCGCTTTCTGCTTCTTCCAATTCATCTGAGTCACTGTGGAGTTCGGGCATAACGGCTATGACTAGGTCAAGAAGGTCAGCTGTTCCCCTTCCATGTAATGCCGATACTGGATTCGGCTCGCCTAACCCCATTGATAAGTATTCCCACATTCCGATTTCATGATTGACGTCATCAATTTTATTTGCAGCGAGAAAAGTTGGCTTTTCTCTTCCGCGTAACATCTCTGCAATTAGTGTGTCTTCGACAGTTGGACTTACTCTTGCGTCGACTACCAGAATTGTTACATCGGCTTGATAAATTGCTAGTTCTGATTGTTTACTGACTTTATCATCTATTTCTTTTTCGCTTCTTGATTTTGGTAACCACCCTCCTGTGTCGATAAGAGTGAAATCACAACCAGCCCAAGTTACTTCAAACTCATTCCGGTCTCGAGTTACGCCAGGGCGTTCCTCCACTATGGCTTCTCGTCGTCCTATTATTCGATTAACTAAAGTTGATTTTCCTACATTCGGTCGACCTATAACTGCGACTGTTGGTTTATTCATGCCTAACCCCTATCGCTTTTTTAAGTGCTATCCCATCTGTTGGTATGATTTCGACTTGACGTGGAAGGTCTGCGGGTTCCAACCCATCTAGAAATTTCCCTTGTGAAAGGCATACATCGGGGAGTAGGTATCTGTGACCTTTTGGTTCTTTTTCAAGAGCTTTAGCAATGTCCTCTCCGACTAACAAGCCTGCTACGGCTACATTTCCACCAAAAAAATGATTTTTTACGGGAATTATTCTGATGTCATGCCTTCTGAGGGGCTCAATTAAGGGCTGAAGTGTCTGGGCTCCATACTCACCGGTCAGAATCCCAATTGGACTATTTTTCCGGGTTCTGAATACGAGATTCGATGCTGGGTTTCTGATTGACCTATACCCCTCTGGTGGCGCTCCGTCCACCCAAGCGAAGAAACCAGCTGCTGTGTTAGTAGGTTTATCTACCTCCCCCACGAATTCTCGTTCAAATGTTCGTACGATCCCTACGCCGTCTTCGTACATCTCAAAATTGTCGTATTCATCGGTGCGAGGAATTGGTTGTCCAGCCACAAGGTAATATTCGTCAGCAGCGTGAACGATATTTTTGCCTACTTCTCTGTTAATGATGTCTTGCCATTTCTCAACAATTTTCAGAACGTTAAGTGCTTCTTCTTTCGTATGCGGCCGCATTCTTTTTTCGTTTGAGTGTTTACTTACACCTAGAGGCACAACGCATACAGACTTGAGAGACAAGTATCGTTCATAAATTGTGCATAATGTATCTTCGAGAATCTCTCCATTGTTCACATCAGGGCATACGACTATTTGACCATGAATTTCTATACCGTGCTCCAAAAGTGCGTCAAGCCAACGCAAACTGGGTCCACCTCTTCGGTTACGTAGCATGTTGTTTCTGGTAACGGCATCGGTTGCATGGATACTGACATTCAATGGAGAAAGGCCCTCTTCGATAACACGCTCTAAGTCAGCTTCTGTGAATCGGGTTAGCGTTGTAAAATTTCCATATAAGAAGGAGAGTCGGTAATCATCGTCTTTGAGGTAAAGGCTTTTCCTCATTCCCTTTGGTAGTTGGTATATGAAACAGAACTCGCAGTGGTTATCACATGTTCGGATTTGATCAAATACAGCTGAATGGACTTCTAACCCTAGTGGCTCTCCTGCTCGCTTCTCTACCTGAACATCCATCTCAATACCACCTCTTCTGATCGACATATCAAGATATGGTTCGTCTGTAAGTATTTGGTATCGAATAACGTCTCGGAGAGTCTCTCCATTAAGTGAGAGGATTTCGTCGTCGACAAATAACCCAGCATGATGGGCTGGTGAGTCGTCATAGACATTAATCACTCTTGCAGTAGCCATATCTAAATGGTATTCGCCAAAGCATTGGAAACGTTGAATATAGGTGGATGTGACCGAAATATCTCCATATTTCTGCAGAAACACCTCTGCAATAAGCCACAATGTGTATATGACTATTACTAAGGTTTTACTTGCTGCACCTAGAGGATTCTGTGCGGGTGTTGAGATGGCGATTAAAGCTTTGACCTGGATGGTTCGTGCTTTCCCTGCGCCTGTGTATTGCTACCATGAAATCGTTCATAACAAGATTGTTGTGGAACGGTTCGAATCTCTTGGTGTTGTTTTCGTCGATGATATCAACGAGGTACCCGTTGGCGCCCCCGTAATGCTAAGCGCCCATGGATCAGCACCAAATGTGGTCACCAAAGTCCGACAGGATGGTGGGTTTGTGGTTGATGCTGTGTGCCCTCTGGTAACGAAAGTCCACCATGAGGTGAAAGTGCGGTCGCGAAAAGGTCATCAAATCATTTATATAGGTCACGAAGGACATGAAGAAGCTATTGGAACGATGGCTGTTGCCCCTTCTTCAACGCACAGAGTTGAATCTTTAAACGAGCTTGAAGCATTGCCTGATTTTGATGCTCCTGTTTCGCTTCTGGCCCAAACTACACTTAGCCACCGAGATTGGTCATCAATACTCTCTGCTGCTAAAGACCAGTTCCCCGAATTATCAATTCCTGGCCGCAGCGATTTGTGCTTTGCCACCACAAATCGCCAAGGAGCTTTAATGGATATCGCAGAAAAGTGTGACAGCTTGATCGTTATTGGGTCCTCTAACTCTTCTAACACACGAGCACTGGAACGTTTAGCTAACGAGGCAGGATGCAAACAAGTTTACAGGGTTAACCAAGCCTCAGAAATTCCCTTACCTCTATCTGGGACCGTAGGCGTGACAGCTGGAGCATCAGCCCCAGAAGAGCTAGTTCAGGAGGTACTTGACGCTCTCGCTCCTATAAATGGTGTTGAAGAAGTTCATTATGTCACCGAGGAGGAGTATTTCCCACCGCCAAGAGAACTTCGAAACCTAATTCATGCAGTGGGCTTCTTCGCTGGCCTAGGGCTCTCAGATTCTAAAATTAAGCATGAGGCGGAGGATCGTTTGATAGGGGCTTCAGAAGTCCTTCGGACGTTGACTTAGCTATCAGGGTTTGGACAACCTGCCTTGCGTTGAGCTGTGTCAAACAGGTCCTGCAATATTACATGAAGGTCTTCCGAGTATTCTCTGATTTCTGATCGCGTCACTCTCTTGGAGCCTTCCTTCGGCTGAGGGGCTGGGATTAGATCCCCGTAGATGATAACAACCTTATGAGGCCTTGGGATGTAAGTACCCTTAGGCATAGAACGCTCGGATCCCCCGATCCCAACGGGCAATATAGGGGCATTAGATTTAGCAGAAAGCCACACTGCCCCATCTAAGATGGGGTGCACACGCGGCCCTGATTTCCTTTGCCCTTCTGGAAAGACTGCTAGTGCCTTGCCTTCTTTTAGTGCTTTTAGAGAGGCATCTAAAGCCAACTTATCTGCCCGGGAATCACGATCTAAGGGAATCATTCCACATCCCAGTAAGAGCCAAGCTATGAATCTATTCGTCATCAGGGAACCTTTCCCGAGATAATGTAGGCGACGTTGAAAAAAGGAACCCACCATCGGAACGTCTAAGTTGCTTCTGTGAATAGGAGAAACGATAACAGGACCTTTTTTGGGCATGGCTTTCGCGTTTCTTACAAAAAGACGGCAATAGAAAAAGAACGCTAAGCGTGCGAGGTACTTTACGAAGCAGTAGGCCACAAATGATAATATTGTTGGCCCTTTGTCAATTTTTTGACGAGCGGAAGATAGGGCCTCAGACATTAAAACTCCTCAGCACTTCTTCGGCTACCTCAGCTAAAGTTTTGTCTGTTGTGTCAACTACTATTGCATTTGAACTGATCGAGAGAGGTGAGTCGGCCCGTGAACTGTCTATCTCATCACGCTCTTGAATTTCATTAAGAATTTCTTTCATTGCTCGACCTGACTCAAGGCTTCTCCTGCGTGCCCGCTCTTCAGGTGTTGCTGTTACATAAACTTTGAGCTTCGCTTTAGGAAAGACGACCGATCCGATGTCTCTCCCCTCGAGAACTCCTCCACCTCTTTGTCTAGCCCAACTTCTTTGTGCGCGTCTAAGAATTGCTCTTACCCCCGGATTTGCGGCAACGTAACTCACAATAGCGTTGACTTCTGCGTTTCGTATCGTTTGAGTTACGTTCGTATCATTTACAAAAACTTCCTGCCCATTAAATGCAATATCGGCATTTCTGGCTATTTGCGTGACTTCCCTGTAGGCCTCTGGGTTGATATTGGCAGCTATTACTTCCGCTGCGATACTTCGATACATGGCTCCAGTATCCAAATATTCAAGTTCCAATTCCTGAGCTAGAAGTTTCGCCAATGAGGATTTACCTGAACCTGCAGGTCCGTCTATAGCTAAGATCGCTAAGTCTTTATCACCCTCAAGCCTTAGGCTATCAATATGTTCAAAGAACTCCGGACAGGTCTTTGCTACACAATTTGGATCGTCGATGATGACTCCTTCGGTCAAAAGGCCTAGGACAGTGAACGCCATAGCAATTCGGTGGTCATCATAACTATGGATCACATTTCCTGTCGGCGATCCAGGCTCTATGACGAAACCGTCTTCCTCAATACTTGCGATGACCCCTAGTTTGTTCAATTCCGTTACGACTGCGGTCACGCGATCAGATTCCTTATTTTTAATAAAGCCGATATCATTTACCCGAACGGTTCCTGAACAATATGGAGCTATCGCAGCCAAAGTGGGTGCTGTATCAGATAGTTCTCTCATTGAAATCTCTATACCGTTAAGCTGATTTTGCCCTGATACCTCAATAGCATTAGGTCCGATGGAGACTTTTGCACCCATCTGGTCAAGAATATTAACGAATTCTAAATCACCTTGAATTGAGTTCTCCCCAATGCCATGTATGACGACTCTTCCTTGACTTACGGCTGCCGCTGCGAAGAAATACGATGCCGTCGATGCGTCAGTTTCAATTTCGTAATTACGCCCCTTGTATCCTGTTGGGTGCACAGTGAAAGTATTTGGTTCGGAGAATTCGACTTTTGCGCCAAATGCTCTCATCATCTCTATCGTCATGTCAATATAGGGAACTGAGACTGCGTTTCCTTCTAAAGTAAATGTTATCTTTTCTGGCAAACATGGGGATACGAGTAACAGTGCTGAAAGATATTGACTGGACGTCTCTCCGCTTATTGCAATATCTTGCACTTTCAAGTTAGAACCGTTGAGAGTAAGGGGCAAGTGACTCGGCTCGCCGCCGTATGTTACTTCTACGCCTAGTTTATTCAAAGCCTCCAATAAGTCGGCTTGGGGTCGCGATCGAATTTGCTCATCTCCATCTATTTGAATAGGCGCTGCGGTTAGTGCCGCCATTGGAAGAATGAAACGTGCTGTGGTTCCACTTTGCCGCACCCATAAAGAATCTTGTGGAGCATTCAATCTTCCATCAGTACCAGTGACAATTATTGTCTCCGCTATTTGGTTTGTTTTGATATCAATACCAAATGACTTAAGGCAGTCAATCATTGCAAGTGTATCTTCAGCGAAGAGTGCTCTGGAAAGAGTAGAAGTGCCTTCGGCGAGAGCTGAAATAACCAATGCCCTATTTGAAATGCTTTTTGAACCAGGAAGTTGCAACTCTGCATCGGGCGCTTTACTTAGCGAGTCGATCCGAAGCATTAGGCTTCCATAGCCCTTACTGAAGGTCGGTATCCGTTAGCCATCAATCCCCCCATAAGCCTTTCACTCTTTTCAAGTGCTATTACCATGATGACCACACCTTTTTGGCCTTCGGTTGAATGAGCAATTTCTATATCGTAAATATTCACATCAATGTCAGTTGCCAGTCTGGTGAGACTTGCAAGCTCACCGGGCTGGTCAAGAATTGGGACTCGAACAATTGCTAGGTCAATATCCTCTGGTACCCCAGTTGGGAGATTAATTCGTGCTGTTCTAGCCTGCTCGAGTTTCTCCAATAGAGCTATTTTATTTTGTTTGGAAATAAGGCTCTTTGTTTCTTTAAGCGAGCCAATTACTTCATCGATCACAGAGAGAATTGCATCAGCATTATCGATACAAATATCTGGCCAAATATTTGTGTTCCCGCCTGCAATGCGAGTCATGTCACGAAAACCTCCTGCGGCCAGGCGGAGTAAAGATCTATGTTCTTGAGAATGATTGTCAGCAATACGCATTAGAGAACCTGCTGCTAGGTGCGGCACATGAGAGACGATAGCTACCAGCTCATCATGGGAATCTGGGTCGATAACTACGACGTCTGCCCCTAATCCGATAACACAAGATTGAACAATTTCAAAACAGTCATCATCGCTTCCGTCCGGAGGCGTAAGAACCCATGCAGCACCTCGGAATAAATCGGAGCGGGCTCCTCTAATTCCTTCCTGTTCACTGCCTGCCATTGGATGCCCAGGTATAAACCTCTTATCGTTAACTTGATTGACTATTGAGCCCTTTACGCTGCCAACATCAGTAACGGCGTTTGCGCCTTCTTGAAAAGCCCGATGAACAGATTCTGCTATTGACCCGACAGGAGTAGCTACGAAAACAATTTCGCAATCTTGCATTGAACTTTCTGCAGTGATTGCCCCCATACTCATGGCTTCATTTACCCGCGAGGGGTCAGAGTCTCTGCCAATTACTTCCCAACCTTCTTCCTTAAGCGCTAGGCCAATAGATCCACCTATTAGCCCTAGACCGATGATTCCTGCTTTCTTCTGCATATTTCCTCTTTGAACCTGATGGTTAGAAAATTACCTCATACGAGATGGTAGTTCGTCTTTCTAGTACGGCACGTTTAATTTTGTCATTCCAGTAATTATTGCATCAATTTCGTTTAATCAATTACCTGATCAACTTCGAAATGCAACAAATCAAGTGTAGTGAGTTCTCTCCACTGACCTGATTGCAATGTGCGATCAACTAAATTACCTATTCGAGTTCGGATTAGCCGCTGGACTGGATGCTCTATAGCTTGGAACATTCTACGCACTTGCCTATTCTTCCCTTCGTGTATAACGATCTTTATCACTCCATCTTGAATTTGCGATACGCGTGCAGGTGACGTGAGGCCATCGTCTAGTTGAATACCTTCACGAAGTTGGCGCAAACCTCCTCTTGGTACTTTTTTAGCAACTTGCACTAAATACTCTTTTTCTATTCCATGCGAAGGATGAGTTAACCGATATGTTAAATCCCCGTCATTGGTTAACAGAATCAGCCCCTCAGTTTCCTTATCTAATCTTCCCACTGGGTAAACCCGGGGTTCGGTTGGAACTAGGTCAACGACAGTTTTGCGACCCTGAGGATCTTTGGCAGTTGAGATAATGCCGCGAGGTTTATGAAGGAGATAATAAATCAGTTCCGGTGAGACTCGTAAAGGAACCCCGTCAAATAACAGTTCATCTTCATGACGGTTAACCCTCTGACCAATGTGAGCAATTTCTCCGTTGACAGTGATTCTCTCATCGATAATATAATCTTCAACCACTCTTCTGCTAGCGAGCCCGATACTAGCTAGTACTTTTTGAAGCTTCTCTTGAGGTTGGTTTTCGCTTGACACCAAATCTATTCCGAATTTGTCTCGTCGTTGGCTATCTCAACTTCCTCTCCATGCGCTTGAGGTTCAAATGTTTCACCAAAGTGATCGGGGCGTAAACCACCTTCAAGAGCTTCAACGACATCAGCTCCTGGCACGAAATTAGCTAATGGTGGCAAATCGGAAATACTATTGATTCCCAATCGTTCAAGGAAGAGTGATGTAGTACCGAACAAGATAGCATTGCCAGGCCCTGGGTCTTTTCCTACTTCCCCTATGTAACCGCGTTGTTGCAATGTTCGTATGACTGCATCCACGTTAACTCCTCGGATAGCTGAGATTTGCATTCTTGAGATGGGTTGTTTGTACGCTATGATCGCCAGTGTCTCAAGAGCGGCCGCTGATAGTCTTGAATTCTGTCCCTCCAAAACAAATCGCTCTACGTAGGGTGCCATTGTCGGGTCTGTTTGATATCGATACCCACCGGCTATATTCGCAAGCACAAATCCTCGATTATCGTTTTCGTACTCTTGCATTAGCTGTTCGCAAATTTGCTCTACTTCAGCTTTCGGAATTTCTAGAAGCTGAGCTAGTAGGCCAGCTTCAATCGGAATATCAGAAACAAGTAGAATTGCTTCAATAGCTTTCCGAGATTCTTCTGTCTGCATTTAGCCCTCGTATGTATTGATTTCGGCGTAATCCGTGTTCTGATCAAATCCAAGCCAGCTAATAGTGAGGTCACCGAAAGTTTTGATTTGGGTAAGATCAACGATTCCCTGTTTGTATAGCTCAAGAACAGCGAGAAAATAAATCACGACTTCTACGCGATCAACGGTTGATTCTGTTAACTCTTTCAGCGTAGTTTTTCCGATGACCGGAAGTTCTTCTATAAGGAATTCAACTGTCTCAGCTACTGTCAGTTTGACTGGTGTTACGTGAAAAAGGTCAAGCTGAGGTTTAGGTGCCGTTGCCCGGTGATATGCCTCATTGATAGCTAAAGGAGTCACGCCTTCAAGAAGGTCCGGCATTAGGCCAAGGAACTGCTCTTCCATTCCAACAAGTCGAGGAAAAGATAATGAAGCGTCAATTGTCAACGCTTTTAATGCTTGCGATGCATCTTTGAAGGTTTTGCATTCGAGTAATCTAGCGAGAAGCAAATCACGTTCTTCCCATAATGCAAGTTCTTCTTCTAGATCTAGATCAGTCGTGTCAGGTAATAGTCTTCGACTTTTAAGCTCTATTAGAGTGGCTGCGATTAAAAGAAACTCTGTTGCGACAGCTAAATTCACACCTTCCATGCGTTGTATTTCAGCAAGGTAAGCTTCAATAATTCCTCCAAGAGAAACTTCGTATAGATCAACTTCGTCTTGCAGGATTAAATGAAGCAAGAGATCGAATGGCCCTGCAAAAACTGGTGTTTCTACTTCATAACTCACGGCATAACTCTAGACCTTCTATGTGGGTTGCAATGGTATATCTCATCATATTTTTATTTTTATACCCTCGCTAGAATTAGTGCTTCTATCTGGGAGTCCAATAAGTTAGAGATATGAGCATCTCAGTATGCTGGTTCCGCAAAGATCTTCGTTTGAATGATAACCCTGCTTGGAGTAGCGCTTGCGCAGCAGGTCCAGTGATCCCCATTTTTGTGTTTGAACCATCGCTTCTAGAGTCAAGCTCGCAACAGAAAAAAGACGTATTATTTTCTAACCTAAAAGCTTTGCAGATTGATTTGGAGTCAATTGGTGGCTACCTTCTAACTCTGAATGGGCCGTCCATAGAAGTCTTACCAACTTTGCTTTCGGATTGGAAAGCTACAAGCCTCCATTTTAATAAAGATCACGCACCCGCAGCTAAGGAACGTGACAAAGTGATCTCTAAATCACTCAATATCGAACATCATGGATATTGGGGTAATTTAATACACCCACCTGGTGCAGTCGTCTCAGGCTCAGGCTCAGTTCATAAGGTTTTTACACCTTTCTACAAAAAATGGGTAACCATTGACAAAGCATCTGGCTACGATCTACCTACCGCTAATTTCCATACTCAGCCACGGACCTCGGATCCAATGCCACTTATTGGAGAAACCCCAACTTTCGCTACAGGCAGTATGGGAGCGTATCAACGTCTCGAGAAATTCCTAATGAAAATTTCAGAATATGAAACTGATAGGGATTATCCCAGCATCAAGGGAACATCATTACTTTCATCTGACTTACATTTTGGAACAGTCGGGCCGCGAGAAATCCTTGACTTAGTGGGACATGAAGCAGAGCATTCGGCGTCATTTATTCGTCAACTTGCTTGGCGCGATTGGTATGCACACCTGATGGACATGTCGCCCGAAATTGTTCATTCACCAGCAAACACTGTGTACAAAAACATTGAGTGGCGAAACAACGTCACAGATTTTGATAATTGGATTCGAGGAGAAACTGGATACCCAATTGTTGATGCAGGCATGCGGGAGTTAAAGGAAACTGGCTTCATGCATAATCGTGTTCGCATGATTACAGGATCTTTTCTAGTCAAGCACTTACTCATTGACTGGCGGTGGGGAGAAAAGTATTTTCGGCACACGTTGATAGACGGGGATACTTCTCAAAATGTTGGCAATTGGCAGTGGGTTGCAGGAACTGGTTTTGATGCAGCTCCTTACTTCAGAATCTTTAATCCAATCCGGCAATCGGAAAAATTTGATAAAGAAGGCTCTTACATCCGCAAGTGGATTCCCGAACTTTCGTCGTTGAGCACCAAACAAATCCACTCACCATGGGAAGTAAATGATGAAAAATTGAATGAAGTAGGTGTGCAGCTTGGGATTAACTACCCTTATCCAATTGTTGATCATTCGTTCGCTAGAGAGCGATGTTTAGAGGCTTACAAAACGGCTCGCGCTAAATGATCTAGTAGTCAATCCCGATACATACCAAGCACTCCCCACCATCATGTGTAGCAAGTGCTTCTTCGCTGTCTTTATCTGTTTGGTATTGCGGAGTAGCTTCTCTTGTAAGCCTATTGTCATTTGCTTGCCCAGTTGAGCTGACTGCGAAAACAGCATTTTTCCACTGGTCATTATCTGACCAGCGAAATTCCAAATCAAGAAGCGTTTCCTGTTGCGCTTGATCAACGAGCTCGAGTGACAACTTCAGAATCGCTCTAGTTAACGACGCGTCATGTATTTTCCCCATGGTGTATCCCTGGGGAAAATCAAGGAAGGTGGCTCGGGGCATACGGACGGCTTTGGTGATATCTCTAGCCGTAGAAATACCCACTGTAGCGATTCCTGCTTCTTCAAGTTGATGCGAGATCAAACCCACGGTTTGATGACAGACAGGTCAAACCGGTACTAGAAGCACAATATCAATTTTGTCGTCAATGCATCTTTGGACGAGTTGAGGAGCTAACTCATCTGTTACTGCCCGTTGGGAATATATTCCTCCCATGCAAGTAAGTAAATCATCGGCGACAGAGCCCACGAAACCCTCTTGGTAAAGCGAGCGGAGTCCCTCGATAGGGAAAACCACATTTATATCTTCCCTAGCTCCTGAAAGATCATAAGCGAAGTGCGTCGCTCTCAAATCTGATACATCAGTATCAGATGGAATAGCCCTATACGATGTGTCATCTTTGTAATGAAATGCGACTTGACCTGTTCTGTAAACTCCTCCTGTGGCGACCATTCCAACTTTGCATTCAGCGAGCGGCTTCTTTGGTTGAAAAAATGGAGGTCTGGTTTCCCTTTGATGCCATTGATACTGCTCATACCCTAGTGCATCATACGTTGCTGTTATACGCTCTATGTATTTGACCGGAGGTTGCCTGTCCGTTGACATAATTTGATGTTACCTCGCACCCCGCACAAATTTTGATTATTAGTGACCCATTTCAAGTGTTATGTGCCCTAACCTTGAGCAGGTGGCTAGAGTTTTTAGTGGTATCCAACCCTCGGGACAATTGCATCTTGGCAATTTGCTAGGAGCGCTTGTTAATTGGGTTAACCACCAGAAGTCACATGATGCTGTGTATTGCATAGTTGACCTTCATGCGTTGACGCTTCCCAAAAGACCTGAGGACTTACGGAAAAGCTCTTTAGAACTTGCACAATTGCTAATAGCTGTTGGACTCGACCCAGATGAAAGTATTCTTTTCATGCAAAGCCATGTTCCTGAGCATTCGCAACTTGCATGGCTTATGGAATGCACAGTCAGTTTTGGAGAGTTAAACAGGATGACAGCTTTCAAGGATAAGTCTGGGCGAAATGAATTTATTTCTGGTGGACTATTTACATATCCGGCGCTTCAAGCTGCTGATATTTTGTTGTACGATACGGACCTAGTCCCAGTTGGAGATGACCAAAGGCAGCATATTGAGATAACTCGGGATATCGCTGAGCGGTTTAATAGCAGATTTGGAAGTACATTTGTTGTGCCTGAGCATGTTATTCCACCAGCAGGGGCACGGATTATGGATCTTCAGCACCCGGAAAGAAAGATGTCTAAGTCAGAAATGTCTCCTGGTGGAACCATCAGTGTGCTTGAAGACTCTGATTCAATAACTAAGAAAATTAAACGCGCCGTAACCGACAGTGATGGAGAGGTTCGTTTTGATTTATCTCTGAAACCAGGTCTTTCTAACCTTCTGTCTATTTTAGCTGCGGCGACATCATCGACACCTGAAGAAGTCGCTAAAGGGTATAGCCGATATGGGGATTTAAAGACCGACACTGCTGAAGCTGTTATTGAACTTTTGCGTCCGATCCAAAAGAGATTTCGGGAGCTTGAATCAGATCCGGCTGAGACAAACCGCTTGCTTAAATTGGGCAGCTCAAAAGCTCGAGATATCTCTTCTGTGACACTTGAACGAGCTATGACCAATATCGGGTTATTGAACGTCTAACTACTTTGAATCTCGAGCTCTTGCAGCATACAAAGCTACCGCTAAGCTCGTGGCTACGTTCAATGAATCGACATTGTTATGCATAGGTATTCGCGCAGTGCAGTCTGCTGCAGAAAGTGAATTTGTTGTTAAACCATAGCCTTCCGAACCAATAATAAAGGCTAGAGGCTGAGAAGACGTTTTGAGAGTTGCTTCTAAAGTCGGAGATTTCGGATCAGGCGTTAGCGCAACTGTCTGAATGCCTTTTCGTCTTAGAGTAGTGATCGTTTCGGGCATTGTAGGTATCTGCGCATGCGGAACAGAAAATACTTGTCCCATCGATACCCGAACTGCGCGCCTGTAGAGAGGATCACATGATTGAGGGTCAAAGAGAACTGCGTCCACTCCGAAGGCAGCTGCATTTCGCATAACCATGCCCATGTTGGTCGGATTCTGAACGCTTTCCGTCAATACGATTAATTTAGCTCCTTTGGTAATATCATCGGGGTCATTCTGTGGGGGGCGACGAAATGTCGCTATTGGGTCTTTTAGATTTGGTCTTCCAGTTATCGCCTCTAAAACATCTGGAGAGCACCTATAGAAATTGCAGTCTTGAGAGATAGCCTCTACCTGAGAGTGATCAAATTTTTCACTAGCAATTAAATTCAATAGTTCATGTCCGACTATTAAAGCCCTCTTGATGACTATTACACCCTCTCCTATAAAATAAGGAGCCATATCACCTCCTTCTTTTTCTCTAAGCTGACGCAACTTATGGTTACTCAGCCCTATAAAATCAGCAATCCGTTCGTCTTTAGGGCTATCAATATAAAACTCGTTCATACACGGTCCGCTCTTGACAACGTAACGAAAAGCGAAGGGTCTAAGGATGATTCATCCAACCTCTTGTGGTGGTCACGAGCCCAAGCTATCGCGATCTTATTACTCTCAGCTTCATTAAGAAGAGCAGCTCCTATTTCTGGGTGCTGAACATAGACAGCGATTCTGTACCTTATAGAACTTTGCCTGTCTCGACTCCAGTTATCAATTCGGGACAATCCAGCAACTGCGGCAACGCAGGTAGCAAAAACTCTGCCAAATATACCAAATCCTGACTTAATCTTGCCTACGTCGTGCATCGCACTAGCGATAATTATGTCTGGCTCAAGAGGCGCATCTGCCAAAGTTAATAATTTCTGTACATTTCGGTAACTGTGTTTCTTGTCTATTCTGCTTTGAGCATGAAAGAGGGTCAGTTCCTTCTGGTTCAGCAGAGTAGTGAACTCGAGCGTTTGACGATTTTTTCTTGCTGGCAGAAAAGAAAAAATGACCCTCTTTATTAAGTGCTTAACTGAACCGAAGTGGGATGATATCATTTCAAAGCTCTTGGGTGTGCTGATCTATATGCCTCAATCAACCTGTCGGATGAGACCTTGGTGTAAATCTGGGTGGTAGTTATACTCGCGTGCCCGAGAAGTTCTTGAACTGTCCTGATGTCTGCTCCGTGTTCAAGCATATGGGTTGCGCAACAGTGGCGGAGAGTGTGCGGTGATAGTTTTGAGCCTAGTCCTACTTGAGCTCCATATTTCTTTACGATGCCCCAACCACCTTGCCTAGTGAGACGACCGCCTCTCCTATTAAGAAAAATAGCTTCACTGTCATTTCGGGATTTCCACACTTCAGGTTCAAGCAAGCCCCTCCCAGAAGGCTTCAGCCAGTCCTTCAACGCTTGCATCGCAAATGTTCCTATAGGTACGATCCGCTCCTTGTTTCCTTTCCCTAGAACTTTAAGAAGATTTTCTACGTAATCGATATCGCCGAGTGAAAGGCTTACAACTTCGGTGATCCTTGCCCCTGTTCCATATAGTATTTCCAATATCGCTCGGTCTCGTCTAGCAATTGGATCTTCTCCTTCAACGGCTGCTAATAGTTCATTTACTTCTTGAGCGCTTATTGCCTTTGGTAGCCCTTTAGGAACGCGAGGTAGTTCAATATTTTTGGTGGGGTTGTCATTTCGGAGACCCTCAACATCCATGAACATGTAAAGCGAACGAACTGACACCATTGTCCGAGTAATTGTCGCGTCGGAGTAGCCAGTATCTTGAAGATCACGTAGAAATTGGATAACTTCACTTTCGCCTAATGTTTGGATTGATAATTTGCAGTTATTAACCCAATCAGAGAATTTTTTTAGATCCCTTTTATACGCTGCAAGAGTCGTATCAGCTCTTCCCTTTTCTACTCTCATCCACAATAAGAAATCGGCTATTGCCCTATCCCCATTGTTCAATTTATCGCTCATTGAGGTATTGCATAGCTAGCGATATCCCAATGATCGTTTTTGCGTCAATAATTTCCCCTGATGCGATGTAGCTTGCCGCTTCCAAAAGTGAGACTCTTTTAATTGACATGTATTGTTCTTCAAGTCCTTGCCTATCATCATCAACCTCTTCGCAATCTAGAGCAAGGTAGCAATACGAGTACTCGTCACAAAACCCAGGGCTGTTATAGAATTGAGCAAGTTCCACCAAGTTCTGAGACATCAAACCTACTTCTTCTCGTAGCTCTCGATGTGCAGTAACGTCTGGTGACTCACCCTCTACATCTCTTTTCCCAGCGGGAATTTCTAGGAGGTGATCATCAGTCGCTGGCCTAAACTGTCTGATCATAACAACTTTAGACTCTATAACTGGAACGATGCAGACGGCTCCAGGGTGACGTGTTATCTCTCGCGTTACCTTTTCGCCATTTGGCCCTTCATAATTAGATTCATATATGGATGTTATTTTTCCTTCGAACTTAAGCCGCTCATTTAGTAATTTGAATTCAGGCATTATCTTCTCAGCGGATAGATTGTGCTTCGTCAATATTTATTAGCTGCGGATTGCGCCCCGCTGCTCTTACGGCAACTGCGGAGATGAATGCTTCAAACAGCGGTGCTGGACGATCGGGCCTACTTTTAAATTCAGGATGTGCTTGCGTTCCAACCCAAAATGGGTGCGTAGGCAATTCAATAAACTCCACGAGTCGACCATCTGGGCTTTCTCCCGAACAGACAAAGTCGCTTTCATCAAATCGTTGCCTGAATTTTGGGTTGAACTCATATCGATGTCGGTGCCGTTCTGATACAACTGTTTTTCCGTATGCATTTGCTACTTGTGACCCTTCAATGAGTTCAGCTACGTAAGCGCCCAAACGCATCGTTCCGCCCATATCGGTTACCTCACGCTGTGATTCCATTAAGTCAATGACGGGGTGCTGTGTCGTCGGGTTAAATTCTGTTGAATGGGCTCCCGTTAGCCCCAGCACATTTCGAGCATATTCAATCGTCATTACTTGCATCCCCAGACATAAACCGAGGCAAGGTATTTCATTCATTCGTGCGTATTCGACTGCAGCAATTTTCCCTTCGATACCTCTTTCGCCAAAACCACCAGGTACGACAATTCCATCAAGGTCTTTGAGGCGTCCCGCAACCAATAATCCCTCAACATCCTCTGCTTGTATCCAATCAATCTCAATATTTGTTCCAGCATGAATACCAGCATGATTTAATGATTCGACTACAGAAAGGTAAGCGTCAATCAAAGTGACATACTTCCCTATCAGACCTACCCTTACCGAACCCGAAGCTGACCTAACTTTCGTGACTAGCGTTTTCCATTCCTCTAGATTTGGGTCCGGAGAAGAGATCTGGAGAATATCACACAAGAAATCGTCAAGTCCCTCCTCATGAATGACTAAAGGAATTTCATATAATGAATCTGCGTCGGCTGCATTGACGACGCCTTTGAACGGAACATCACACAGATTTGAGATCTTTCTCTTCAAATCATCATTTATTGGCTCCTCGCTTCTACACACTATTGCATCAGGTTGAATGCCTCGGCTTCGGAGTTCCGTAACCGAATGCTGAGTGGGTTTAGTCTTCTGCTCTCCTGAAGGACCTATGAAGGGAACTAAAGTTACGTGTACATAGCAGACATTCTCACGCCCGATGTCCAAACGAAACTGACGAATCGCTTCTAAAAACGGAAGAATCTCAATATCTCCTACTGTTCCTCCGATTTCGGTTATAACAACATCAACGCCATCTTGTGATAGAGAGGAAATGCGTTGTTTAATTTCATCAGTGATATGGGGAATTACCTGAACAGTTTTTCCTAGGTAGTCACCTCGGCGTTCAGATGCGATAACAGAGGAGTAGATAGATCCAGTAGTAGCATTTGACCCTCGCGAAAGGTTCTCATCTATGAAACGCTCATAGTGACCTAGGTCAAGATCTGTTTCTCCTCCATCATCTGTGACGAAAACCTCTCCATGTTCATATGGGTTCATGGTTCCAGGATCAACGTTCAAATAAGGGTCAAGTTTCTGCATAGTAACTCGTAGTCCCCTAGCCTTAAGCAATCTACCTAGCGCTGAGGCAGTTATACCCTTCCCGAGAGAACTCGCTACGCCACCTGTCACAAAGATATGTTTGCTCACGGGACTCCATCCTAACGGTCTCTTTTGATCTCGCGTTGGATAATTACATTAAGTCTTGGACATGCACTGCATTTTCAAGTAACTCAAGGGCATGTTTTCGAGCATTTTCACTATCGGGTGAGCCTGATAGCATCCTTGATATTTCAACAATTCGCTCCTCACTATCTAGTGACTCAATCGCGATACTGGGGAGCCCTTTAGTTTCTTTCTTTGTTACTTTAATATGTGAATCAGCATATGAAGCCACTTGGGCGAGATGGGTGACCACTATGACTTGCCTATTCTGCGATAATTTCTTTAAGCATTTCCCGACTTCCATAGCAGTTTGGCCGCCTATTCCCGCATCGACTTCATCGAAGATAAGGGTTTCGGGATCGGTTGAGAGCACAAGTCTTGCCGCTAATGTTGTTCTGGCTAATTCTCCCCCAGAAGCAACTTTGTTTAGCGGCTGTAAAGCTTGGCCACGATTCAGCGACACATTTATCTCAACTTTCTCCCCGGCATCCCCGCTGACTTGAAACTCTACTTTTCCCTCCGGAAGGGACAATTCATGGAGGTAAGACTCGATTTCCTTTGCAATTTCTGGGGCTGCTCTCTTTCGCAAAACAGAAATTGCTTTCTCCTCTTTAGCTAAATTTTTTTCAATTTCTTTTAGCTTCTCTTGCATACCTTTCGACATTTGATACGCATTCTCAAGATTCAATATTTCTTTAGTGATTTGTTTATGCCTGTCCAAAACATCTTGGAGTGTCTCACCGTATTTTCGACGGATATTTTGTAATAATGCTATCCTCTCCTGGACTTCTTCAAGTCGATGTGGATCTACATCAATTAACTCGGCAAAATTTCTAGCCTCGCTTGCAATATTCGTCATACCATCAATCAGATCAGTTACTTTCTCTTCAAAGCCCTGCAATGATTGTTTCCCTTTAATATCTTGTAGCAACTTTCCTAGTTCCTCAATCAATGAACTCTCTGCATTTAAAGTTTCCGAAATTTTCATGCTAAGAAATTGATTGCCCGTAGCATCTGCAAGAAGATTTTCAGACTCCTTAAGTTTCTCTTCCTCATCGGCACCCTCAATTTGAAGCTGCGATATTTCGTGTTCTTGAAATCGTAAGAATTCTAATTCCTGTCGGGAGTCTCCCTTTCCTAAAATTTCCAACAAAGCATTCTCAATGTCGCCTTTATGCTTTCGTAACTCTGTTAGGTCGGTGAGGTCAATCTTGGCGAACCTATCAAGTGCTTTTCTTTGCTCTACTGATTTTTCGAGCGATGTATGACCATGTTGGCCGTGAATCTCAATCAAGTTTTCTGTAATCTCGGAGAGGGCGGAAACTGTTGAAATTGAACCGTTGATATATGCTCTTGAACGTCCATCTTTAGGAACTGCTCGCGAAATTATCATTTCGTCATTTCCAATCGTATACCGGGCGTCTACACGAGCTTCTTCTCCGAATGGCCCGATCAATCCGGAATCAGCGCGCTGACCTGTAAGTAATTGCAACGCTGTGACGATAAGGGTCTTTCCTGCCCCTGTTTCGCCGGTTAAAGCTGTCAATCCGGAAGAAAAAATTAAAGACGCGTCCTCGATAACTCCCAAGTTCTTAACATGCATTTCAATTAATTTTGCTTCTGTCTCAGAGGTAGATTGAGTGACTTCTGTCATTTAGCGTTCTGTGCCTTCACTTATCGGTCCGATAGGCCAAATTTTTCCTTCAGTGCTTGATGGAAATTGCTTCCCCCGAATGAGACTAATTGAGCAGGTTTAGTTGCCGTTTTGCACGTAATTGAATCATTTATTTCTAGATTTCCGATGACCTTTCCATCAACTGCGAATGAAGCCTCACAATCAGGCAAAACAGATATTTTTAGTTCATCATCTGGAGAAAGAACGAGCGCTCTATCGAATAGCGAATGAGGTGCAACTGGTGTAAGAAGAATGGCTTGATGCATAGGGTCAATTATTGGTCCGCGAGCTGACATCGAATATGCAGTTGACCCAGTAGGTGTGGCAACGATCAATGCATCTGTAGCATATGAGGTAAAAAACTCTCCGTTGATCTCAAGCGCTAACCGGACCGTTCTTCCAGCGTCAACCTTTTCGACCACCACCTCATTTAAGGCATAAAGCGAGCCACTTGTATTAGCTGAAGTGATTTCGAGTCTCATACGTTTCTCAAGATAGAAATCACCATCTAGAAATTGGTTAATTCTCTTATGAGAGAGGTTTGGCTCAACGCCCGAGAGGTAGCCTATGCGTCCAAAGTTAATCCCCAGAACCGGAATCTCAAGATCGCTAACTGCTGTGACGGTTCGCAGAACTGAACCGTCACCTCCCAATGCCATGGCTAATTTGAAATCATTTGTAATCTGATGTTCCTCAATCGCAAGATCAATTCGTCCTATAGCAGTTGCTGATTCAGGCGAAAAATAGCAAGCAACTCCAATTCCTTCAAGCCACTTTAAAAGCTCCTTGCCATGCTCGATGGCTTCAGGGCGCCTCGTATTGATGTACGCGATAAAGCGAGTCATACACTTCATCGTAGGCTTAATCGCTTAGTTAAACACTAAGGAACGTCGATTTTAAACTAATTGAGAGTATTTAATATCCTGTATCGGAAATTGTTTCGAGATGAAAAGAAAGAACTCTTTATTGCCGGCCTTTCCGGGTAGTGGCGA
>Ga0315315_10000140_pt1 | contig 53083 bp, 34 predicted proteins | sample M140m3416metaG_FD_203699 | JGI IMG/M metagenome (GOLD analysis project Ga0315315, IMG submission 203699) | Ammonia-oxidizing marine archaeal communities from Monterey Bay, California, United States - M1 40m 3416 | ecosystem: Environmental > Aquatic > Marine > Intertidal zone | place: USA...
TGATTGAGCTTCTTGTTGTTATTGCCATTATTGGTGTTCTTGTCGGTCTTCTTTTGCCAGCCGTTCAACAGGCTCGTGAATCTGCGCGGCGGGTTTCATGCGCAAATAATATGAAGCAGCATGCTCTTGCAATGCATGTCTACGAGAATGCTCGAACGTATTTTCCTGCTGCGTGTTACACCATTGATTCAGATCCATCTAACGATGGGCCGACAAAGGGAAATCCATCTGGAAAAGAACACGCGTGGACAGCTTTTGTTCTGACGAATCTTGAGCAGGGTAATGTTAATTATGACTTTACAAAGCACTGGTGGGATCCTGCAAATCGTGTTGCAGCCACAATCCAGCCAAGTGTTTTCAAATGTCCCTCTGCGCTGCCACCAGCGGGTGGATATACACCAATTGATGGAGCAAGCAGAGACGATGACTCAGCTGCTCCATCACTTGATCCAAATATTTTTGGTCAGCGTGACTATGAAGCAATGACTGGGGTCAAACATAAAATTGTTGCTACTGGTAATCCATGGCCAACCAAAGCAGAAAGAAAAGGTCCCAGGGGTATGGGTGGACTTATTAAAGATGCTGAAACAAAGGTTTCCCAAGTTACTGATGGTATGAGTAACACCTTGATGTTTGTCGAGAAAGCTGGTGCCCCGGATGTCTACAAAGGCCGTGGTAACCTCTCGCCAACTGGTAACACCAATCAGACAATTGCGGCGCTTGATTCTCTTGGGCCTTCAAAATTAGATGGGATTGATCCAGCCACAGGAGAAAAGCGTGATAATGACGACGGCAATGCAGCCTTTAATGCAACGAACGACGGTGAGGCATATAGTTTTCATCCTGGTGTTCTTGTTGTGAGCAGTATGGACGGTGCAACTCATGTATTGTCAGAGTCAGTCTCACCAGTTCTTTTTGGGTCAATGATAACTCGCGCTGGTGGTGGTAGTCCTGGTTCTACTGGCGCTAGTGAACCAAATATTGAATGGTAGTTTTCCAAAAGGAAAATTGATTGGTTTATGGCACATAGTCACCAACCAAGCGTAAATTTAAAAGCTGCGGCCGCGCTACTCTCTTGTAGCTCGGTCGTAGTTTTTTTTGTTTTCTGGGGAGCCACTGGAGAAGCGGCACAGCCAGTTTACGACAACGTGAAACCGTTGCAGTGTCAAATTGTCGCAAGCGCAGTATTTCCGGAGATTATTCTTGCGAAAGAAGATCCATCTGTTGCGCACGATGTTCCTGTAGTGCTCGGTGGAATAAGTGACGTTACTGTTGAAAAAGCACTTAATGACAGAGGGCAGTTTGTGATACGGGTGCTGACAGACAGAGGGCCCTCACGCAAGATTGAGACAGCACGTGGGAAACAAAGAGTATTCCTCAATCCCTCTTTTGTTCCAACAGTACTCGTCTTTGGGGTTTCAGGGTGTTCACTTGATGGGAGTCGTGGGGAATCAAAGAAACTCAAAATAAACCTCCAGTCTCGGTTTTCGCTTCAAACCCCGTCAGGAAAAGTGATTACCGGGCGTTCAAACGGTCTTGAAGGTGACGATAGCATTGCAAACCCTTCTGGTGAAGAATTGCTTGCTCCCGATGTTAACGGGATTGATGCCGAAGGCTGTGCTCTTCTCGCTGATGGAACCTTCTGGCTATGTGAAGAATATCGACCATCAATTTTATGTTGTCGAACTGATGGCACAGTTACCAAGCGATACATTCCGGAAGATGTAAAACTTCCAGCAAGTGATATACAGATTGTTACAAATCTCCCAGCTCATTATGCGAATCGCCGACCCAATAGAGGGTTTGAATCATTGGCACTAAGTCCCGATGAATCAACAATCTGGGCATTGATGCAGAGCCCATTCGGCAATGGAGCAGCTGAGCGTTCAGGGAATGTGCGGCTCCTCGGATGCAATCCAGAAAATGGTCAACCAACACGTGAATACATCTATCGTCTTGGTGATCCGGCTACCGCCGATGTTGTAACCGGAGGAGTAGTTCCTAATGATGGGAAACTTTGTGCAATGGCGTCAATCGGCCTGAAGAAGCTTCTCGTTCTCGAGCAATCAGATGATGGGGATGCAAAAATGTATCGCTGTGAATTAGACGAAGCGACCAACATCCTCGGAGATGTTAGAGACTTGGATGGTGTCCGTAACCTGTCACAGTTTGGCGTGGTGCCAGTAAAGAAAACACTGGTAGCAGACCTTGCGAGCCTTCTGCCATCATTTGCTTCGGATATTACTGCTGGGCAATGGCAACCAGAAGTGGATGAACAAGTTGCCGGTCTTAAGCTTGAGGGTTTGGCAGTTCTGGATAGTAATCATGTCATTGTCGTAAATGACAATGACTTCAATGTAGATGGGCTCTTTGATGAAAAAGAGCTGAGGAGGCGATCCTGCATGTGGGTGCTATCACTTCCACAATCTTTGTAGTTAAAGTTTTTAAACTTAATTTGGAGTAAGGAAAAATGAAAAATTTTAGTTCGGTGAACACAAAAATAATTTTCCTAGTCATGTTATTGGGCCCGCTAGGCTGGTTCAATGTAGGTTGTGGAACCTCAAGCCCAGGAGTTTTGAAGGAGGTTTCAGAGGTCAGTGGTACAATCCTCTTGCCAACGGGACGACCACTGAAGGGAGGGACGCTCATGTTACGTCCCTTTGGTGGTGTACGAGGTGTAAAACGACTTTCAGCTGATATTAATGAAGACGGGACGTTCATCATTAGACCTGATGAAAAAACAAAAATTATCGCTACGAACTATAAGGTTTTTGTAGGTTTGAATGACCCTAAATTTCGAATTTTAAAAAGACAAGTGCCAGAAAAATATCTAGATATCAGTGAAGATGAATTCGAAACAGATCTCTTTATGAACCTAGATGATCAGGCAAGTAGCATCGTGCTAAAGATGACAAAAGGATAAATCCTCATTTTGAGTTGATTGAAATTTATTACCGCGCTTGAAAGGTAGAAGTGATTACGTGTTTGGTCGATTCTTTTTCTTGTCTTTGGTTATGTTGGCGTGTGGATTCATAGCTGGTGAGGCAACTGCTGAAATTACGTTAAGACCGTTAGGAACTTTCCGTACAGGCTTGTATGATAAGTCAGCGGCTGAAATTCCGACGTACTGCCAGAAGACAAAGCGAGTCTTTGTAGTCAATGCTGAATCAGGTCGAGTCGATGTGCTTGGGCTTGGTGATGACGGCAGTTTGACGAAGGCAGGCTCGATTAATGCAGCAGGTGATCTTGGAAACGGGATGTCGGCGGTCAACAGCGTGAGTGTTTTTGATGGAACACTTGTGGTAGCTGTTGAGGCGGACGTTATTACTGAGAATGGTCGGGTGGCTTTTTATGACACCGGGTCATTGCAGTTGAGAGGCTCGGTCGAAGCTGGGGCGTTGCCTGATATGGTGACGTTTACACCGAATGGCCATTGGGTTCTTGTGGCGAATGAGGGCGAGCCAAATGAGGAGTACACCATCGACCCGGAGGGTACGGTTACGGTTGTTGATGTTCGAAATGGTTTTGACCAGCCAAACACGCGGACGGTGACATTTCGAGACTGGAATCTTGACGGAAAACACGCGAAGCAACTTCCAGAACTGAAGAAGCGTGGGCTTCGTATTTTTGGACAGGTGTCTCAATCAGGTGACTTCGAAAAGAAAACACCAGCTACGTTTGCACAAGATGTTGAGCCCGAGTGGATAGCTGTCGATCATGAAAGTCGTTTTGCATATGTCTGCCTACAGGAAGTGAATGCAGTTGCAGAAATCGAGATAGCCAAAGCAGCAGTCTGTCGCATCATACCTCTGGGTTATAAAGACTTTGGTGAAAGTAAAAATGGAATTGATGCGAGTGATAAAGATGACCGTATTGATATACGTCCTCGCTCAGGACTCTTTGGCATTTTGCAGCCTGATACAGTGCGAATCTATCAGCAAAATGGCAAGCGTCTGTTGGTAACAGCCAATGAAGGTGATTCGCGTGTTCGTCCAACATCAGATGATGCAGTTGTAGGGATTGAAGAAGGTGCTGTCTTTGAAGATGAGGCAAGCCTTGAAGATTGGCCCACTGCCGGTACTCAGTTCGAAAAACAGACCGCTGATACAGAACTCGGAAGGCTCAAACTTGTACGAGATTTGGTTGACGACCATCTCGACGAAAAGGGTCGACCGACTCAACTTTTTGCATTCGGTAGTCGATCATTTTCAATCATAGATCTCACGACAGGTGACATTGTTTTTGATAGCGACAATGACTTTGAACAGATAACGGCTCAGCACTATCCAGAGTTTTTTAATGTGAGTAACGACTCATTAAAAAAAGAAAAACGAAGCCGAAGTAAAGGCCCAGAGCCGGAAGGACTCGTTCTGGGTACGATCGGTCAGAAGACGTATGCATTTGTTGGTCTTGAGAGAATTGGTGGCATTATGGTCTATGACATTACGCAGCCAGAGTCTTCCAGATATGTTGGCTATTTCAATAACAGGCGGTTTGAAGTACCTGCTACCCTCGGTGATGGAACAGCAAATCCAGAAGCTGGTGACAGCGGAATTGAAGGATTGATTTTTGTGCCAGCAGAAAAATCACCGACGTCAACAGATCTTGTGATTGTTGGAAACGAGACAAGCGGTACCACAACGGTCTGGGAAGTTATCCCAAGTCAGTGAGCCTGTTACGTTTCACGCAAGCAAAAATTTCTACAGATGCGTAGATAATAATCGTGAAAAAAAGCTGAAAATCAGGAATTCTGAGTACTCTGTAGTACGAAATCCGATTTTTCAAAATAATGACTCATTGGCAGATGATATAGTTCAATAAGTGCCCGCCGATCGACTATTCTTAGTCCGCGTCAAAAAGTTGTATCACTTTCTGACGGCGAAGCGGTTGTTTTCCATGGAGCGATCCTGTGGTCCGCAACTTTGTATCTTGCCGGTGGGCGGTGGCTGAGCGATTCAACGTCGTTGTTGCTCACCTCATGTGGAGTGTGCTTTGTTTATGCATGCCACTATCAGTGTTCTCAGAAGAGGCACCCTCGTTCACCCGTGATATAAAAGGTCTGCTTTCAGATCGCTGCATTCGCTGTCATGGCCCAGATGCAGAGGATCGTCACGGTGGTGGCGAATATGGCTTACGGCTCGATACATTTGAAGGCGCAACTGAAGACCTCGGTGGATACGCCGCGATTGTTTCAGGTAACGCTCAGAAAAGTGAACTAGTTATTCGGATTTCAGAAGAAGATGCCGACCTTATCATGCCACCCCCAGAAGCCGGTGAGCCACTTTCAGCTGATGAAGTCGCATTATTCCGACGTTGGATTGATGATGGGGCGAAGTATGAACCACACTGGTCATATACCCCTATTCGTCGTCCAATAATTCCAGAGGTATCTAACACTTTCTGGCCGCGGAACCAGATCGACAGGTTTATTCTTGCGAAGCTTGAAACCAAAGGTCTTGTACCCAGTCAAGAAGCAAATCGTATGACACTTGCCCGTCGGCTTGCGATTGATCTGACTGGTCTTCCGGTCAGTCCAGAGCAGGTTGATGAATTTGTTGTAGATACATCAACCGATGCCGTGGAACAATTTATTGATACATTGCTCTCTCACCAAGGCTATGGCGAGCACATGGCGCGCAGCTGGCTTGATCTTGCACGGTATGCTGACAGCGCAGGGTATGCAGATGATCCACCCCGAACGATATGGCCCTATCGAGATTGGGTCATAGGTGCTTTTGATAACAATATGCCCTTTGATGAGTTTACGATTGCACAACTTGCAGGTGACTTACTTCAAGATGCAACGGTCCATGATGCGATAGCCACTGCGTTTCATAGAAATACTCTGACCAATAATGAAGGTGGAACAATTGATGAAGAATTTCGTTCAGTAGCTGTTGTTGACCGTGTGAACACAACGTTGAGTACGTGGATGGGCACGACAATTGCCTGTGCACAATGTCACGACCACAAATACGATCCTCTTTCTCAACAAGAATTTTTTGGTCTCTATGCAATCCTGAATAATACCGCTGATGCGGATCGAAAAGATGAATCTCCGCTCGTTTCAATACCGTGGGAACCGTTGGATGTGAAACGCAGGCCATTGGAAAAAGAGTTAGCTGCCATATTGAAGGCGGTACCAGAGATGAAGAAGATTACTCCCAAGAAGCAGGTTCAACCACGAGGAGAGCCACCAGAGTTACGACCACTTCGGAAGCATACAGACACACTACGAAGAAAAATTGCTGCTGTGAAAACAGTGACGGTGCCTGTGATGGAAGAGCTTCAGGATGATAAGCGGCGGGTAACAAAATTGCAGTATCGAGGGAACTGGCAAGACCTTGGCCCAGTTGTCAAAGAACATGTTCCTGCTGTGTTCCCACAACCGGAGCTTGCTGATGGGCAAAGAGTGAGTCGCCTGAAGCTGGCTGAATGGCTCGTTGATCGAGAAAATCCCCTCACTGCACGAGTGCTTGTGAATCGCTTATGGGAGCAGATTTTTGGTATCGGTATTGTCTCAACAAGTGAAGAGTTTGGAAGTCAGGGTGAATTACCAAGTCATCCAGAACTACTCGATTGGCTAGCATGCGAATTCATTGATAGTGGTTGGGATATTCAAGCAATACAACGATTGATTGTTACAAGTGCCACCTACAGGCAGTCATCGAAACCAACTCCGGAACTGCTGGAGTACGATCCAGAAAATCGTCTGCTGGCATGTGGTCCTCGCGTCAGACTTTCAGCCGAAGTTATTCGTGATCAGGCACTTGCAGCAGCAGGACTACTTTCTTTGAAGAAAGGCGGCCCTAGTGTCCATCCTCCCCAGCCAAATCTTGGTTTAAAAGCAGCATTTGGAGCTGGTATCGATTGGAAGACGAGTGCTGGTGAAGATCGGTATCGTCGAGCGATTTATACGACGTGGAGGCGGAGTAATCCATATCCTTCGATGGCTACCTTCGATGCACCAAATCGTGAAGTCTGTACGATCCGCCGGCCTCGAACAAACACACCCCTACAAGCACTTGTTACGTTGAATGATCCAGTTTTTGTCGAAGCTGCACAGGCACTTGCAAGGCGTATCATTCGTGAAAGTGAGGCGAATGTAGAAGCTCAAGCCACTCGAGGTTTTCGTTTGGTTTTGACAAGAGAACCACGTCCGAGTGAAGTAGAGCGTTTAGTCGACCTTTATGAGGAGACATGTGCCAAGTACACGACACAACCAGGTGCCGCGATGGCTATGGCAACGAAACCACGAGGCCCATTGCCAGAAGAGATTCTGAAGCATTTTGATGGGAATGTGAGTGAAGCTCATATACATCTGGCCGCATGGACAGTTGTAGGGAATGTGTTATTGAATCTCGATGAGGCATTTATGTGCCCTTAGGAAGACAGCGATGAATCCATGTATTGAACAGAAACTGCTCGCCACGCGTCGTCATCTTTTAGGCAGTATGGCTGGTGGTATTGGTGCAGCCGCACTTACTGATTTGCTAGGGAGTGGTGCACAAGCAGCGTCGCCAATACCTTCTTTTTCTGATCCACTTGCCATTCGTCCCCCTCACTTTGAACCACGTGCAAAACGGATGATTGTGATTCATCTCACAGGCTCACCACCACATCTTGATATGTACGACCACAAGCCACAGCTGGTCAAAAGGGATGGTGAGGAGTGTCCAGCAGAGACAATAGCAGGAAAAAAGTTTGCGTTTACGAGTGGAACACCAAAATTACTGGGTACACGAAGAAAATGGAAACGGTGTGGCCAGAGCGGCATGGAGCTCTCAGATGCGATACCGAATTTACATCGTGTAGCAGACAAACTATGTCTGGTGAAGAGCATGCACACTGATCAGTTTAATCATGCACCAGCTGAATTAATGGTCTACACAGGGAGTCCACGCGCGGGTCGCCCAAGCCTTGGAAGCTGGGTCACGTATGGTCTTGGTAGTGAGAATGCAAACCTACCCGGTTTTGTTGTATTAATATCCTCCGGTGTTCAGCCTAATGGAGGCACAAGTAGCTTTGGGTCGGGTTTTCTGCCGAGTGTGTACCAAGGAGTTCAGTGCCGATCAAAGGGTGACCCGGTACTGTATGTGTCGAACCCAGAAGGCATGGATCGGCAGTTACGTCGAAAAAGTCTGGATGCTCTGAACGATTTGAATCAGATGCAGGCGCAGGAACTTGGAAACCCTGAAACTCTCACCCGGATTGCACAATATGAATTGGCATATCGAATGCAAACAAGTGTGCCTGCGGTTATGGATATTTCAAAAGAACCGAAGCATGTTCTGGATGCCTATGGTGCAGAGCCCGGTGGATCAAGCCTTGCCAATAATTGTCTGCTTGCTCGGCGACTGGTTGAGGATGGGGTACGATTTGTGCACTTGTTTGATTGGGGATGGGACTTTCATGGAACAAACCCGCAACAAGATATTCGGGATGGGTTAACTAAAAAAGGTGCAACCTTTGATAAACCAGCTGCGGCTCTGATAGAAGATTTAGAGCAGAGAGGTTTACTCGACGACACACTTGTCCTCTGTACTGGTGAGTTTGGCCGAACACCGTTCCGTGAAGGCCGAACATCAAAAGGTGGAGTGCTTGGTCGTGACCATTATCCCGATTGCTATTCGATATGGATGGCAGGGGGTGGTGTCAAAGGAGGACTCACGTACGGGGCCAGTGATGAACTTGGTTTTCAAGTGGCTGAAACCCCAGTTCATATTCATGACCTGCAAGCTACGATTCTCTATCAACTTGGGTTCGATCACACAAAACTGACCCATCGTTTTCAGGGTCGTGATTTTCGGCTCACAGATGTACACGGTCAGGTTGTTCGAGAGCTACTATCGTAATACTGTTGTATTTCAGCAGATTTTATAAAATCCGATAGTCACATCGCTGCATTTGAATACGATACAAAGACGAAGTAACGTGCATACCGTGCGACTTTGTTTTCTGTAGCCAACGGCTGGTTATGCCGCGAAGAAATAAAAAATATCAGCCGGTAAGAAATTTCATGGATGACGGTAATGATAAATGCAGCGTCCATAATCTTTAAATAAATCAGGAGTGCCAATGACTGCGGTGACTATTGTCTGGTTTCGGCATGATCTTCGGTTAGATGACAATCCAGCTTTTATCGAGGCGTGCAGCCGCGGAAGTGTTGTACCTGTTTTCATCTGGGCTCCAGAAGAAGAGGCTCCGTGGGAGCCAGGATCAGCTTCTCGTTGGTGGCTTCATCAATCTCTAGAGAGACTTTCAGAGAAACTCGCGCACTTAGGCTGTCCTCTTGTGATTCGTCGAGGTCCGACGCTGAAGACTCTTCAGCAGCTAGTGCAAGAAGTTCATGCAACGCATGTTGTCTGGAACAGACGATATGAACCTGTTGTTATCGAGCGTGATACTGCGATTAAGAAAACGCTTTCCAAAGAAGGCCTCCAGGCTGAGAGTTTTGGTGGCAGCCTTCTGTATGAACCAGCACATATTGCAACAAAGCAAGGTACTCCGTATCAGGTTTTCACACCTTTCTGGCGAGCGTTACTCGCACGAGATGAGCCGGCTAAACCAATTGCTGCACCAAGAAAAGTGAAGCCATTTTCTATAAAAAGCCTAAAGACGCTGTCACTGGATGCATTAAAGCTTCTTCCAGAACACGATTGGTCTGAAATGATGAGTACGGCGTGGAGTCCAGGTGAAGCAGGTGGAAAGAAACTTCTGAAGTCTTTTCTTAACAAAGGACTCGATTCGTATGATGATGGGCGAAATCGGCCCGACCAAGAGGGGACGAGTAGCCTTTCACCACATTTACACTTTGGTGAAATTTCACCACGACGAGTCTGGCATGCTGTGCGAGAGGCCAGCGGAGGAAAGCCAGCAAAAAGTATCGTCGGCAGTCCTGAAGTGTATCTTCGAGAGATTGGTTGGCGTGAGTTTGCAAACCATCTCTTGTATCACTTTCCCCACACTCCAAATGAGCCACTACGCAAAGACTACAATCGTTTTCCGTGGGTGGATGATCCTGTTGGTCTTCGGGCTTGGCAGAAAGGACGCACGGGATTTCCTATCGTCGATGCGGGGATGCAACAATTATGGAAGACAGGATGGATGCATAATCGTGTGAGAATGATTGTTGCAAGTTTTCTTGTCAAAGATTTACGGATTACATGGCTCGAAGGTGCACGTTGGTTCTGGGATACGCTTGTCGATGCAGACCTTGCTGCGAACACGCTGGGCTGGCAATGGGCTGCTGGGTGTGGGGCGGATGCGGCCCCATATTTTCGAATTTTTAATCCAACGAGCCAACAGCTGAAGTTTGATCCTCAAGAGGAATATATAAATCACTGGGTTGTTCGAGATGACACGTACCCAGAACCGATTGTTGACCATGCAGAAGCACGCAAACAAGCACTCAGTGCACTGAAGCAAGTCACTGGAAAGTAGGCCAGCAGATCTTTTCCTCATTGCGACTGAGCAAAGCTTCTGTCTAGATAAGTCAAGAATCATGAGAATCTTCTGTTTTTGTCTGAAGCATGTGCATGAACTATGATTTTTTGAGCAAATTCTTGCTTTTGAACGAACTGTAGGTTATGCCTACTTAGTGTTGTTCAACTCATTCTTCTCACTCGGAACACCACTGAGTTGGCAGCGAACCTACTGAAAAAGTGATTGCAAGATGCCCTATTCAAAAGACACACTGGTTAGTTTCGAAGTGCTTGAACCAAAACTACCACTGACCGGTAGTCCCGGAATAGCACGAGGAGATATTACAGCGACTGAAGTGGTCATGATCAATAAAGATGTTGTTGGTCCATTACCAATAATCTTTGAAAAAGCCGACTTTTTTAATAACAACATCCCTAGTTTTATTGTTGGTCATGTTGCTCATGGTGTTGTTGAGAAATATGACGAAGCAACAGACTCTTGGAAGAATATCTCAGCTGTTCCTGCGACGTCAAATCCGCGTGAACTAATAAGGATTATGAAGTTAAGAATTATCGAAGCTGACGATGAGATCCGTTGGCGAACGGAAAGCTTTGATGATATGCGAGAGGCATTTACGGTTATTGGGTGGAACAACGGTGAAGAAGTTGTCGAGGAAGCTCCTAATTATCAAGGGACGAATGAAGAAGAGTGGCCGAATTATGTTCCCGACCAGGAGCTAGGTTTTGGACAGCTCAATAATCTTGTTGTAAATCTAGCTAACAGTACGACTGACTTTGGCAGCAGCTTTGATCTTGCATGGCTTTCATCGTTACCGTCTGGTCCGAAAGTTGAACCAACACATTTTTATCCAGTGACAACAATTAATGGACAGCCGCTCCCTGGTGAGATGAAGCCATTACAGAATGTGCAGTCTCTTGTGCCTATGGACTATATCGATTCATTTGGACGAGAAGTGATTATTCATAGAGGTATCCGAAAAGCTGGAACACGAGTTGGTATTCATATTCATGAATACGGTGGATACACACTCGTTCTTTCTGGAACAATCACAGATTATGTTGAAGGAATGGACCCTATGGTCCACGGGCCTGGTGATTGGTACTATATGCCGCCAAACACTCCAATGTCTGCGGCAAACAATGATGAGTTTGTAGACGCAGAACTCATTGATATTTTCATTGTTCCACCGGGACAACCAGAGATTACGATTATCGAACCAGGTTGGCCGGCTTCTGATGCTGATGGTGTGTCGGATGATCAATGAGGTGAGTTTTAATTAGGCTACATTGCATAGAACCTATATGCCTAACGTTTTGGCATTTAATATCAGTGCAGCGGTGCGTAGTCGTACTTGTTAGTAGGCAATATTGAACTCAATGACATGTGGATAAAATCACGTGCGACCCTAAGGGATATAGGATGTCGATATGTGGCGTTCCCTGGCCACATGAAACACACGAATGGGCATCAATGAGTATGGTTGAATATCATGTCTGAAGTTCAATTGGTTCATACGACAGATACTCCAAAGAATATGACAATGGTTAACAAATATGCTGTAACAATACTGTTTCTTGTTCCAGGATTTAGCTTTATCGGATGTCAACCGGTAGGCAGTAGTGATATTCGTAATAGAAATCCAACATCTGGCGTAAAAGTTGAATTAAAAGTCGCTGCATGTCAGCCCACGAATCTACCTGGTCTTGGTGACGCTATTCTTGGTGTCGCAGACCGTGTTCGTGCGATGACTTCAGGTCGCATAGAGCTTAATGTCCAAGAACCAGGTGCTCTTGTACCGGCGCTCGAAGTACTCGATGCAGTTTCGAGTGGCACTGTTGAAAGTGGGTTTGGACCAGCTGGCTTCTGGGCTGGGAAAATGCCTGCCGCACCGTTATTTAGTGCTATACCGTTTGGGCCGGAGGCCGGTGAATATATAGCCTGGATGTATCATGGTGACGGACTTGAACTTGAGCAACGAATGTATTCTGATGCTGGTTTCCAAGTTGTGTCCTTGCCGTGTGCATTGCTAGCAGCTGAAACGAGTGGCTGGTTCCGGAAGCCTGTTGACACGGTAGAAGATCTTCGTGGATTGAAGATGCGGTTTTATGGACTCGGTGGACAAGTCATGCAAGAACTTGGTGTTGCCGTCACGGTGATGCCGGGAGGAGAAATTTATCAAGCGCTCGAGAAAAATATTCTTGATGCAACAGAATTTTCCATGCCGGCAATAGATGAAAAACTTGGTTTTTCTCGTGTTGCAAAATACAACTATTACCCGGGTTGGCATCAACAAGCAACTCTTCTTGAACTACTCATCAATAAGAGTATCTGGGATTCCTTATCGAAAGTTGATCAATCAATTATATCAAATGCATGTCAGGCAGCCATGCTTGATAGTTTTGCCAAATCAGAGGCACTTCAGGCTGACGCGATCCGTCGAAATACTAATGAAAGAGGCGTTCATAATCGCATGTGGTCTCCAGAGATGCTTGCACTATACGAAGCAACATGGCATGACGTGGTATCTCGTGAAGCAGCACGAGATCCTTTTTTTAAAGAGGTCTGGGAAGATTTGCAGGCATTTCGTAGTCACTATCGAGAATGGGGTAGTAGAGCTTTTCTTCCTCGCAAAAAAACATCATCTCAGTAAATTTATGAGAGAATGAGGAGGATTGCAGGCTGTCCAGAGGGTCGGATGTGAATAAAGAAGAGGCGATCAACAAGCAGACGTTCAATGTCTGTCAGCAGAACAATGTTGAAAAAAATTCACTAAGTCTATTGCGCAGACTTATAGGTTCAGCAGCCATATTATTTCCATTGCTTACCTTGACGATTTTTATTCACGTCATCTTACGGTACGCGTTAGGTATCAATTTTGTGTGGCTCGAAGAGTTGCATTGGCAGTTGTATGCCTATCTTGGAACCCTTAGTGTTGCTTTTTCATTTATTACAAACGGCCATGTTCGACTAGATCTTCTACGCGATCGTCTCAGTCAGCAGACACTTAGAACAATTGAGGTAGTCGGCCTGGTGTTCTTTGTTGTTCCATTTACTGGACTCATCTCGTGGCATGGTTTCCAATCAGTCGCGCAATCGTATTTGATCGGTGAGCATTCAGTAAATGAGCAAGGGCTTCCTTGTACATTTATTGTAAAATTGGCACTCCCACTGTCTTGTGCATGCATTCTCTCTGTTGCTGTGATACGACTTGTAGCGTTTTCATCACAACGCACCAAGACTGCTCCTTCATTAAGAAGAAATAGTTTTCAAAAGTCCTGGTGGAACTCAAGATCAGGGCTAGGGGCTGCAATAAGCATCATTTTTGGAGGACTTGCTTGGTGGGTTGGGCAGATTGACCCAAGCTATGCTTTGGTCGTTGCTATGTTTGTAAGCTTTGTGGCCCTCTTGTTTACAGGCTATCCAATTGCATTTGTACTGGGCGGTGTCGCCGTAGCTTTTATTTTTGTGGGATATACCACGGACTATCTTGGGTACACACTGACATTTGATCATGCAGGGACAAAGCTTTATCTCGGCAGTGCAGCTGGATTTGTAAATCGGATATACGGAGGACTTTTAAGGAAACCAGAACTTGTCGCACTTCCAATGTTTATTTTTATGGGTCTTTTGTTAGATCGAAGTGGCATGGCGAAGCGAATGATGAGAGCGATGCAACAACTGTTTGGACGGGTTCGCGGCGGCTTGGCAATCTGTGTTGTCTTCATCGGGATTTTACTTGCTGCAAGCACAGGTATTATAGGAGCCTCGGTGGTTCTGCTGGGGTTGATTGGCCTCCCAGTGATGCTTCACCAAGGTTATGCAAAGTCGCTTGCTACTGGTACTGTTTGTTCTGCGGGTACACTCGGGATACTGATGCCACCGAGTATCATGCTTGTCATTATGGCAGACCAAGCATCTGTTCCAGTAAGCGATCTCTTCATGGGAGCGATTCTCCCGTGCGTTCTGCTAGCTGTTTTGTATGTGTTCTATTTAGTTTTTATAGGAAACATCAGGCCAGAAGATGCACCACTTGGTAGTCAGCAAGAGGGTTCAGCAAAAGTATTTTTTGATATCATACTCGCGATTGTTCCGGCTTTTATGCTTATTCTTGTCGTCCTCGGATCAATTTTTGCCGGAGTTGCCACGGTGACAGAGGCCAGTGGTCTTGGTGTCGTTGGTGCAAGTATCTTAGCAATCACACATTGGTTATCCAGGACGGATCAAGCACACCAAGAAAAATTTGACTACCGCACAATTCTCAGCGAAGGATGGCAATGCTGCGTCGATGCCTTTTCTCTCACTGGATCCATTGTCGGTATCCTTATTGGCGCGACATGCTTTGCATTTATTCTTCGTGAGTTGGGTGGTGATAAGCTCATTCAATACGGACTAGAAAGCTTGCCCTTTGGTCCGTATGGTGTTGTTGCGGTTGTCTTAGGCATCATTTTTTTCTTGGGCTTCTTTCTCGACTGGATCGAGATCACAATTATTGTTTTACCTCTAGTTGTGTCGACTATTGCAACAATGGATTTTCAGTTTGTTGACCCCACACTCTATGAGCGTCATGAGGATTTTGTCGCGGCCCGTACGGTAGCGAATACTGTTTGGTTTTGTATCCTGATGGCAGTGTGCCTTCAGACTTCTTTTCTCACTCCACCGGTCGGATTCGCAATCTTCTATTTAAAGAGTGTCACTCCACAAGAAGTCGAACTGAAGGATATTTACCAGGGTGTCGTACCGTTTGTAATGCTTCAGCTTGTTGGACTCACCTTTGTTTTTTTCTTTGGGAAGTATTTTGTGCTTTGGTTGCCACAATATATATACGGTTGATAAATGAATGATTGATTAGCTGCACATAAGTATCACGTATTGTGATGAAAAGACTCTGTCATTTCTCGTGCTAATTTCTGTTCAACAAAGTATGAACCGATTGCAATTACAAAACACCAGACTGAGAATCCGACGCACTGTGCTGTAAAGTCGACTCCCGAATCGATCAGGAGCCCGGTAAGTCCAGGCCCAATGGCTGTAGAAAAAACCATGATCGTAGTTGTGAGGGACCGTATTGAACCGAGATGTTGAGTTCCATAAAGAGCAGGTAATACCGCACCCCAAAGCGCACTCGACATGCCCATCGTGACTCCCATTGAGCCGAGTGCAATATACCAAGCCGTTACGCTTGTCGCCTGACTAATGAGGGCCATACCAAAACCAATTGGTAGTAATAAAAATGGTATGAGTCGATATCCTCCAAATCGGTCAACAGCCCAGCCGGCCCAGAATGATGCCATTACACCTGACAGTGCAAAGCATGTAAATCCGGGAGACATCGCAACAAGATCCCATTGTTTTATTTCAGCAAGATGAGTCTGGTTAAAGAACAGTACGGTGCCCATCAGACCAGGCGTGAGAAGTGTCGGCAGGAGTGCAGGAAGGAGCCAATGACGTAGAGCCTCTTTACGAACCCAGTGCCGTCCCTGAAGTCCAGACAGCACATCATGTTCGGTTCGTTGTGCAGGCACGCGATTCGTTCGGAGAAGTACCGCTGTAAGAGGCATGAAGATGAGGATTAGAAAAGAAGCGACACAGAGCCACAAGGCTTGCCATCCAAACGTTTGAATAACGATAATTGCTGGTGCCGCAAACAAAATCTCACTTGCTGGATATCCAAGATTTGCGAGTGCAACCGCTCGACCGCGATGATTGACAAACCATCGACCAAGGGTGGTCATTGCAATGTGTCCAAACATGCCCTGCCCACAGAACCGAAGTAGAAATAATGACCCACCTAGAATCCATGTGGATTGACCACATGCCATACCGATAGCAGCGAGTGTGAATAAACAGGCTGTTACTAATGTCACAATTCGCGTTGGTACACGATCTACAATTGAGCCCTGCCAGAACATGATTACTGCTGAAGCAAGCGTCGCGAGGGTGTAGATACCTCCCCAGCCACCGTCAGAGAGATTAAATTGCTCTTTTATGGATGGTGAGCAGAGAGAGATAAACCATGTCTGCCCACCGGTCGATGCAAACGTGAGAAGGAATCCCACGAAGAGCCAACGAATATTCTGGATTAAAAAGTGAATCATAAAAAATTGGAGTTCTAGAAAGAGTATCCGAACACCTTCTGGTATTGAATACAATGGGAACTCGTATCACGCGTTTTTATGATAGTACGACCATTACTAATCCTATAGCAGCGAAGCGATTTGCTAGCAGATCATCGAGAGACAGTTTTATAGATGTCGAAAAAACAAGTATTTTTTATCGGATCTCTCCTGGGTCTCATGCAGTTCTCTATGGCTATAGTTATAGAAGAAAGCCTTTTTGAGCTTTCAGAAAATGAAACTAGTGGTGTTACACAAAGGTCACCGAATTAAACTCCGGTATCGATTACTTTTTTGTGAAAATGATGCAACACATACTTCAATCGAAGATCGTTACAGTATTCTTTCTCATGCAAAATCGCGAAGCTCAAGCGACTGAGTGCAGATGAAAAATTACACGAGAATGTCGTTCACAACATGCCCATGTACATCGGTAAGACGATATCGACGACCTTGGAATTTATAGGTCAGTCGTTCATGGTCGATTCCGAGTAAGTGAAGAAGTGTTGCATGAAAATCATGTACGTGTACAGCCTCTTCTTCAATATTGTATCCATACTCATCGGTTTTTCCCCAACTGATACCAGGTCGAATACCGCCACCCGCCATCCATGACGTAAAGCAGCGAGGATGATGGTCACGGCCAAAATCAGCACCAGGTTTGTAAAGTCCTTGGCAATAGTTTGTACGACCGAATTCACCACCCCAGATCACAAGGGTGTCATCAAGCATTCCATGATCAGCTAGGTCTTCGACAAGTGCTGCAGTTGGCTGATCAGTTTCTTGACATTGCTTTTTCAGCCCACTTTGTAGTCCGCCGTGGTGATCCCATCCTTGATGATACAGTTGGATAAAACGGACCCCTCGTTCAGCGAGTCGCCGTGCAAGAAGACAATTGGCCGCAAAGCTTCCTGGGTTTGTAACATCCGGTCCGTATCGTTTGAGTACATGTTGAGGCTCGTCGCTTACATCCGTGACATCCGGTATGCTGGCCTGCATTCGATAAGCCATTTCATAGTGGGCTATTCGGTCTGTAATTTCGTTATCAGATGTTTCTTGAAATTGGTGTTCATGCAATCGTCGCAAGCCATCGAGCATAAGCCGGCGACTCTCTGGAGATACCCCTGGTGGGTTGTTGATATAGAGTACGGGTTCAGGTCCAGAACGAAAGCGTATCGCTTGATGCCTTGACGGCAGAAAGCCTGATCCCCAGAGATGACTTTGTAACGGCTGTCCACCTTTGTTCTTTGTGAGTAGAACAACAAACGATGGTAGATTATCAGTGATGTTACCCAATCCGTAGTCTAGCCATGCCCCAATACTTGGACGACCAGGAATCTGTGATCCACTTTGCATGAAACAAACTCCTGGACCATGATTAATACTTTCCGTAAACATGGCTTTGATAAAACAGAGTCGATCAGCAATAGCCGCAGTGTGTGGTAGTAGTTCGCTCAGGGTGGCACCACTCATGCCGTATTGTGAGAATTTGAAGGGTGATCCAACGAGTGGTATGGAACTTTGGTTTCCACTCATACCGGTTAGTCGTTGTCCGCGACGCACACTTTCAGGAAGTTGTTGACCGGTCTGTTGAACAAGAGTTGGTTTGTCATCAAATAAATCAAGTTGTGATGGTCCACCAGCCTGAAAGAGATAAATGACCCGTTTTGCTTTGGGAGCATGATGCAGGTGCTGAAGAACACCATTGCTATGAGTATCTTGTGCCTCCGCGGAGAGCATTTCATTGAGTGCAATGCCTCCAAGGCCCATGCCAAATGTGTTGAGCCATTGTCTTCGGTTTATGGAAGAGGCCGTTCCATGAGGTAAACCACTCATCGTTTCACCACACTTTCGTCATGCGCAAGCAAGGCAGATACGACTGTCGCAACAGCAGCTACATCAATAGGATCTAAAATTTTATTTCGTGCTTTCTGTCCAACAGCAAGAAGCTTCTTTGCATCTTCCGGATGAGACTCATACCAGTGTCGCTGGTTGTCTATCATTCTGTTCAATATTTCTTGTTCATCATCGTCAGGATGACGACTGGTCAGAAGATAAAAAGCTGCTTTGATTGCTGTTGATAAATTATTTGAATGTTCGAGGAGAACATTCTCTGCGAGCACACGAGACGCTTCCACGAACTGGGTGCCGTTAAGAAGAACAAGAGCGTGCAAGGGTGTGTTGGTTGTGTCACGTTTCGCAGTACAGACGACTCTATTGGGAAGATCAAAAGCCTCTAAGAGAGGAGCAGGGCCACTCCTGCGCCAGTATGTGTAAATACTCCGACGGTACAGAGCCGTCCCGGAGTCAATTTTTTCCGGCTTGAATGATTCTGCAATGTCGTATGGCTTCACCGGTGGCCCACCAGATTTTTTATCAAGTAGCCCACTGGTTGCGAGTGCGGCATCACGAATCATCTCTGCAGGTAGTCGATGTCTGGGACCTCGCGCAAGCCACTCATTGGCTGGATCGTTCACCATTGTTTCGTGCCGAGCCATGCTTTTTTGTTGATATACGTCTGAGGTCATGATGAATTTCATAAGTGCTTTCACATCCCATGAAAACCCACCCTCTTCTTTCGCGTGGGAAAACTTCCATGCAAGAAGATCAAGAAGTTCAGGATATTCAGGCTGTGTTGCCTGGCTGCCAAAGTCTTCTGAACTGCGGACAAGGCCATGACCAAAAAGTGACTGCCAAAAACGATTCACAGTAACACGAGCCAAAAGAGGATGTTCAGGGTCAAGAAGCCACTGACTTAATCCAAGCCGGTTACGCGGTAGTTGAGTTGCAAAAGCAGGTAGCACGGGAGGCGTGTCTGGCTGAATGGCTTCGCCTTTTTTATCGTACTCGCCTCGGAGGAGTACGAATGCTTTCTTTGGTGGTGATTGTTCTTTCATCACCATAATCTCTGATGTTTTTTCAACGAGTTTATTACGAGTCTTATATGCACTTTGAAGTTGTTTTTGATTTTGTAGGACATCTTTATCGATGGCTGTAAGATACTCACCCACTGCATGCACATTGGTGTTGGAGTGCATGACCTGCGCAAGCGTGCCAGGTTGGTAGCATTCTTGAATTTCAAGAGGCGAAAGAGCCCGATTGAAAACACGAAATTCATCAATAGAGCCGTTCTTGAGACCATGATCTCGCATGCGCTCCCCAATCGATATTGTGTTTCCTTTGCGGCTGGAAATGGTACGAGTAAGAGTATCGTGCACGACTTCCGTTTTTGCTTGTTGACCATTAAGAAATATCTTTAGCCCATCAGTTCGTCCTGTCCCATCACTGCTTACAGCAATATGCACCCAGCGATTCACTGGAATTTCGTCAAGCATCCGAATACTTGCAGCATTGCCTGGCCAAAAATGAATTAATGACCAACGAAGATGACCAAGGTCCACGATCAGTTCATACCCCTGACTTCCCGCATCAGTCCAGGCTTTTGATCGATGGAAGACAACAGCCCGTTCATAAGAGGTAGGAATGTTGACCCAACATGACACGGAGAACGAATCACTTCTGCTGAAATTCCCTACGGGAGTCTTTACAGGGTGATCACCTGTTAGTTTGATTGCCTTTCCGGATTGTCCTGGAATTAAGGTATTGTTTGGGGGCGATGTTGCGGCAGTTTTTAAAAGTGTTGCGGACGCATTGGATGTTTTAGCTTCCGCAGATTCGAGTGTTTTAGAGCTCAATTTCTGATCAGGTTTTCTAGTGTCAATCAGGCACGGAAAACTATTGTTTTTTGAGCGAGCGTCAAACGAATAGTGAGCCACTTCACCAGGTATGGAAAAGTTTTCTGGATTAGATCTATCGCGGACTGACGTATTTTCGATGATCGATTTTTGAATAGTTTCCTGCTTATGTTTCTTCAACTGTTGCAGGTCCCGTGCCTGTTTATGAATTTCTTGGTTAGCACAGTTGATCTGTTCGTAAAGTTCTGCGTTCCCTAATTGCAGCGTTGGCGTTGGCGTGGCTTGAGTAAAAAAGGAGTATAAGCCAGCCTCTTCAATATCATCAAAAAATGCAAAAAGCGAGTAGAAGTCTTTTTGAGAGATCGGATCAAATTTATGATCATGGCATCGACAGCATTCAAGAGTAAGTCCTAGAAATGCTGTGCCAAACGTCGTCACTCTATCGTTAACGTAACGGATTCGATATTCCTCAGAAACGGATCCTCCTTCATTCTCTTGCTGATGCAATCTATTAAATGCAGTTGCAAGAATCTGATCGTCGGTGGCATCTGGCAGAAGGTCTCCAGCCAGTTGCCAAAGTACGAAACGATCCCAAGACATGTTTTCGTTGAATGACGTAACGACCCAATCACGCCAAGGCCACATATTTGGTCGCGGAGTGTCTTGTTGAAATCCATAACTGTCTGAGTAACGAGCTATATCCAACCAGTCTGCTGCCATTCTTTCGCCATACCCAGGACTCTGAAGAAGACGATCAAGCAGTTGTTCGTAAGCATGTGGTGAGGAATCTTTCAGGAAAAATTCAAGCTCAGCCGTGCTTGGCGGAAGCCCAGTAAGGTCAAAACTCGCGCGTCGTATGAGTGTGGAACGGTCTGCTTTTGGTTGAAGTTGGAGTCCACGATCGTGAAGTCGACGAGTAAGCAATCCATCAATCGGGTGAAGTTCTGAGGAATACGTTTTTGGTACTTTGGCAGGAATGAATGCCCAGTGAGGTTCATAGATAGCTCCGCGAGCAATCCACGCTTTAAGAAGATCGATATCATCTGATGAAAGTTTGCCGAGTTTGGCTGATGGCGGTGGCATAACAAGATCAGGGTCGTCAGAACTCGTGCGAGCAATAACTTCACTTTTCTCAACTTCATTGGGAACAATCGCGTGCAGACCACTGTCAAGAAGTGCGGTTGCGCTATCAGCGAGGTCAAGTCTAAGGCCTGCTTCACGATTTGCTTCATCCGGTCCATGGCAGGCAAAGCAATGCTCGGAAAGAATCGGTCGGATATGGTGATTGAATGTAATTACATTTTGTTTGGACGATTCGTTTTGTGCGTGTAGATGTTCTAGCTGAATGGTAAAAAATATAAAAGTTAAGACTGCGCTTACCAATCGAAAAAAAATAGTGGAAGAGTCTCTGTTCCAAATATATTTTTGGTGCAAATTTCTTGATTGATGACTTGTCGGGAAGAAAAAATTGGGAACCATATTCGAATCCAAAAGGGATTACAATTTACTCGGTTCCCGCATCGCCGAAACATGGTCATAAAGGCCGTAGAGTCGCGGACTAAGAAAGTCGATCAGCGGGTTTTCTGTCAAAACAATCCAAAGGTGCTTGGATGGCCTGTTGTAACAGACACTCTTTAATTTTAATGCAATCCAAAGAAATGACAAGAAATTATTCAACGTACGTTTGAGGGTAAAAAGATTCACTGTTTTGGAATTCAATTTAGTAGTTTAAGACGAAAAAGCACATGTGTAATATGGAGAATGGTCTACAAGAGTTCAGGCCTTTTTTTCCATGAACTCCAAAAAGAGGAACCGGATGAACGTTTTGAAAATATTCAGTATGTCGTGGCGTTGGTGGTTATTGTGCGTTCTCCTGTGCACATTTTTTCAGTCTTACTTTGTATTTGGGCAAGGGGACGTACGCGAGACAGGAAAGTTTCAATCCTGGGATGTGAATAAAGACGGTGTTCTCACTCGAGAAGAAGTTCCTGCTGGTCCCCGTCGTATGTTCGAACGCATCGATATCAATGGTGATGGGAAAATTACCTTCAAAGAGCACCGCTCGGGTGGTCGCCAACCAGATAGAAATACCCAAACGAACCAAGACCCAACTGACCTAGAAAAGAAACAGAATACTCTTCGATATACCATTCGGCAGGCATGGGTGCAGGAGCCCACAGGTATCGAACGGGAGTATTTTGTTCGTTCCCCAAAAAACGATACTCATTCGTACCCAATCACAATTCTTTTTCACGGAAACGGTGGTGCAGCAGAACCGATGATTCGTAATTGGGACAGAACACTCACAGATCATATTCTTATTGCAGCACAAGGGTATGAACGTAGTTGGAATATCACAAAAGAGCGATCGAAGGCCCCAGATGTAGATTTTGTAGAGATGATATTAGAAGAGGTTCTGAAGCGTTACCCACAAGCAGATGAGTCCCAGATATCATTGATTGGATCATCAAATGGTGCTGGCATGGTGTATCGGCTGCTTATAGAAATGGATGACTCGATTCGCATCAAGAACGCGATTGCATTTGTTTCATCATTAACTGAATCGCAATATCATGATAAACGATTTTGGAAACGAACTGATGAGGCAACAAGTCGTTATGATCTGGCGATTGAAATTCCTGAAAAGCGACGCATCATAACGATTCATGGTTCCGCAGATTCCGTTGTACCCTACTACGGAGGGCGAGGGCCCGGTGGTATCCATCTGTCGGCTCAGGCCACAGCATATGCGTGGGCAACTGCTCAAGGATACCGGGGAACTCAAAAAACCGACACTGCAGGAAAGCCGTGTGGAGTGAGGCTGCTTATGTATGACTATCCACAGAGTGGAGTAACTCATATCAAGGTGATTGATGGAGGGCACGGTCTTGGTCCTGCCGCTGCCTCCCTCAAGCCGCTACTTATAAAAATGCTTGGCTGGTCAGGTAATTCATAAGTATGAAGCACTGCCCTCAGTGCGATAGCTTGTTTAATAGTCTCTCATCCCTACCGCTCACATCGGCGTGTATCAGTTGTGCAGATTAAAGAAGGCTCGTAACTCTTTCTGACCGAAGTGCTTTCCTAATACCGATTGTTTCTGTAAGCGAAAAGGACAACCCAAACCCTAACACCCCAGTCAGGAGTATTTCATGCGCCGTGCGCTTCTCATTGCCATTATCATGGCAACAATGTTTGTAGCCTCAAGTGGAGAGGCGTCAGCCGCTCGTTATTCTCGGCAAAGTCAATCTGTTGCGACACGTCGATTTCGCCCCTTTGCGAAACTCATTGAACTGGAGCGACGGAAAAATGAATGGCTGCGAAGTGTGTTCTTCGGGCGTTAGCTAGTTGGATGGAATTATAGAAGAGTCTTAATCATTTATTTCTGGCCGGGAGAATTATCTGAATGCTCCCGGCCAGAGCAGAGTCCCATCAATAGAAAACCGGGGTTGGCTTTTTGTAACCCTATGCTAGCCAGGCTTCCTCTACGGTTTTCCGTTGCATGCAACGCGTTTTTCTATCTCATGAAAAAGTGGCAGTTATGTGAGTAGACGATTAACATGCTGGCGTGAGAAACGTGATATTTCTGCATGAAGAGACAGTTTTTGAAAAAAGTATGTCCGCCAGCACGCACCGGGTATAAGATTTTCAGAATCATGCAATTATGTAATGAACAGAGTCATTCTGTTCCGTGATAGGTGCCGATCGATTTCTCACTCTTTGTTCAAGCGAATGATTTTGGTATGAATCGCAGACTTTTTCTTAGGCAAGCCGGAGTCAGTATTGGGCTGCCTTTTCTTCCATCATTGATGTCTCCACAGATAGCGGTGGGTAGCCAACAGGCAATGTCGGGCTCCAAGAAGATGGTGTGCATTGGTAATATGCTTGGATTTCATCCAGCCGCTTTTTGGCCATCCGAAAAACAGGTTGGAATTGAAGGAGGATTCACAGCGGTCCGCGAATTTGAGTACGGTACAACAACGCAACCACTTAAAGAAATAAGGGAACAGAGCACCCTTATTCAGGGGCTTGATCATGACACTAAAGGAGGCCACTTCGGAATCCATTCTTTTCTGTCTGGTGTGAAGCAGAGTGAAGCGAGTTCCATGATCAATGGCAATGTCACGATTGATCAGTTTGCGGCAGAGTATATCGTTGGGCAAACACGGTTTCCCTCTTTAACTGTTGGAAGCCTTGAAGGTATTCATGGGGGCTGTCAGCTTTCTTGGACACGGACAGGTACTCGAGTACCACCGATTCCTGGTCCAGAGCAATTATTTAAAAAGCTTTTTGTTGACGTGACAGAGAAAGGTAAAGATTCTACAAAAGAGCGTTTTTCTCTTCATAAATCGATTTTAGATGTTATTCGAGAACAGGCGCATGATTTGGAGCGGTCTCTCAATCAGCATGACAAGAACAAACTTGATGAATATTTTACATCAGTTCGTGATGTTGAAAAAAGAATTTCTCGTCAACAACGCTGGATCGATGTTCCAAAGCCAGAGGCGATGATCAAACAACCTCAGAATCGAAACATGGTTGAAGATCTTCCATTACTCTATGACTTAATCGTGATGGCATTACAGACAAACACGACAAAAATTGCAACGCTTGAAATAGGTGGTGATTTTAATCCGGTAGATCTTGGAGTTCGAGGAGGGTACCACAGCCTCTCACACCATGGGCAGCTTCAGTCGCGAATTGATGCACTGATTACTTTGGAGACCTATCAGATTGAGCAGTTCGTTCGATTCGTGAAAAAGCTTGCGGTGACCCTTGATGATACAGGTCCGCTGATTGATACCACGACGGTTCTTTTTGGAAGTGGTATGGGGGACGCGAATTCGCATACCAATCGTAATCTTCCAATTGTTTTAGCGGGAGGAGATTTTTCTCATGGAAGGCTTCTTACTTTTGATGCCAAGTACCCACATCGACCTCCGTTAGCGAACCTTTTTGTGACGATGCTTCAAAAATTTGGAGTTGAATCAGATTCCTTCGCGAAGAGCACTGGAACGTTACGGGGTCTTATCTGATGCAAGTTCCATGCGGTGGAAAGCTTGTCTTAGGAACCTGTTTTGCCCTCTCTGCACTTTTTGTGATTGAAGAGAATGCAGCCGCTGAACAAGTCGCAAAAATTGATGTATTTCTAAAACAGTATTGTAATACGTGTCACAACAGCATTGATCAAAGTGGTGATCGTAACTTTGAAAACATCAGGCTGTCTCAGACTGATGCTGAAACCCAGTTGCTGCTACAAGAAGTCATCGATCAAATGACACTTGGTACGATGCCGCCTGAGGATGCAGAGCAGCCGAAAGATGATGCACTGGTAACGGTGATCCGGGCACTCACAACGCGTCTTCAGTCCATGCGTCAACATACAGCAACTACTGGTGGCAAGACGGTTCTACGAAGGCTAAGTCAACGTGAGTACAGAAATACCGTAAGTGACTTACTCGGGATCAGTATGAATACATTTGATCCAACAGAAGCGTTTCCGCATGAATCTCTATCACGTGGTTTTGATAATATTGGTGATCAACTTGTGACATCAGGATTTCTCTTGGAGCAATACCTTGAGGCTGCAGATAGTTCTGTTGAGAAAGCATTTCTTTCGGCACCATATCCAGATCCGCAGACGTGGAGTGTTGATTCAAATTTCAAACAGCAGCCAGAATTAGATAGCGCGCATCAAGAGGCGTTCGATCAAAAATATATGGTTCTCTATGAACACCCCTTCAATGATAAGCCAGAGGGAGCATATGGAGCACTGAATGCATTTGCACAAGGTGTTCCGATTGATGGTTTATATAGAGTACGTGTGCTTGCGAGCGCCCTTCACAGAAAGACACCTTACAGCCAGAAGGCTGTGAAGATAGATGCATCTGAGCCATTTCGGATGGGTATTCGGCCAGGTAGTTCGCGTGTCGGCGCACTCTACAAAGCCCAGCCACTTCAGCCAAAGTTGGCAGAACACGTTGTTGCTGATGAGGTAGAAAAGTGGTACGAGTGCGTTATTCCACTCGATAAAGGTTACAGTCCTCGTTTTACGTTTGAAAATGGACAGCATGATATTCGCGGTGCGTATTTTCGTGTTTTCAAATTTCATCGCGACACATTCCCTAAATCGCTGCGTGATCAAAAGGGAATTGTGCAGCATAGAATCGCCGCCCTTCGTGATGGATTTATGCCCCAAATCCGAATTCAGAAAGTAGAAATTCAGGGCCCATTGAAAAGCTCTCCTCAGATTAAAAATAATGAGCGGCTTGTTGGTGGTGTGCCCTTTCGCGGGGACGAAATTCTTCATCGTATCGACTTATTCGCGACACAAGCATTCCGAAAACCAGTTCCGTCCCAGGAATTGAAGGAATTTCATGCACTGTTTCAGTTCCAAAGGCAGGCTGGACGGACTCCTTTACAAGCGTATAAAGACACGCTAAAAGCGATTCTCTGTTCACCCAAATTTTTATATTTCAATTCGGAAGAGCAGGAAGTAGATGCTAGAAAAAGGGAGAAGCCGATTTCTCAGCACGCTTTAGCAGAGCGAATCTCCTACTTTTTGACATCATCTTTACCTGATGCAGAACTTCGGCGAGCAGCTGATGAAGGGAAGTTGAATTCTCATCACGCATTACGTGCCGAGGTATTACGGCTTCTTGCAAGTGAGGCTTCTCATAATTTTGTGCCTGACTTTCTAGAGAGCTGGTTAAATCTTCGTGAGCTCGGCAGCATGCCGCCAGATTTTGAAACATTTCCAGAATACTATGCATCAGATCTTCAGTCAGAGATGAAACAGGAAACACAAGTTTTTGTTCATCATGTACTGGACAATAATCTTCCTGTACGGGACCTACTCAGTGCAAACTATAGTTTCCTAAACCGTGATCTTGCAAAACTGTATGGAGTTGAGAATCAGCTGCCTCCCAGTAAAGCAGGAGAATTTAGACGTGTGCAATTTGCAGATAAAAATCGCGGTGGATTACTTGGTCAGGGTAGTGTTCTTACAGTATCAGCAAATGGAATCGAGACATCACCAGTGATTCGTGGTGTTTGGGTTTTAGAACGGATTCTTGGAACACCCACTCCTCCACCACCGGATGATGTTCCTGCTATAGACCCGGATATTCGGGGTGCGAAAACTATAAAGGCGCAGCTTGAGAAGCATCGTTCTTCGGCAGCATGTAATGAGTGTCACCGCAAGATTGATCCACTCGGTTTTGCCATGGAATGTTTTGATCCAATTGGGCGAGCACGAAGTGCTTACGACATGCGAGGTAAGAGTAAAGTTGATACAGCGGGTGTTTTGCCAAGCGGTGAATCGTTCTCAAATCTTGCAGAACTAAAAAAAATCTTGGTACGGCGGGAACCGTTTTTTGTACGAACGCTCATCACACATCTTTTGACTCATGCTCTCGGACGTCATATCGAAGCTGAAGATCGATTTGATATAGACAACATAATGAAGTCAGTAGAAGATGATGGTTACCGGTTTCGTGATATTGTTGTAGCCGTTGTTGCTTCAGATCTTTTTGCTCGCCCGTAGAAACCGGATAGAATATTCAAGTTTTTTGGAGAGTCAAACAATGTCATACACTCGGTTTATAGTATTCCTCCTTGTAATGTGCCCTGCCGTGATTGTTCTCGGTGGGGATATAAGAGATTCGCTATCAACAGAAAAATTTGCAAATAGAGCAGCTGAGCGTGGTGATTGGTCATTTCAAGAAGGGATTGCCTCAGTTGTTTCTGATCCGGAGTTGTACAAAAAGTACACAAATCACGGTCCGATTTTAAAATGGGAAACCAATTGCTCTCAAGGTACGACAGCCTTTGATATGAAACCTACAGATTGCCAGCGAGTTGTTTTTACCCTCAATGGTGATGGTCATGTTTTTAGGATTTCATTAATGGACCCTGAAAAGGCAATGAATTCATTTCAGAAAAAAAGCAAGTCGCGGATGATAGCTTGGGCTGAAAAATCATCGAAAGCAAACAAAGGAGAATCATTTCAACTAGATGGATTTCCGTCGCTTGGAGAACTCAATAATAAATGGACGCACGTATCTGTTGCTGTCCGAGAAAAGACGGCATCGATCACAATTGGCGATTTTCAGGCAGATATCACACACGAAGCAATGCAGCGAGATAAAAAACAAATTACCATTTCATTTGCATCTGGTAGTTTTCAGCTCCGCAACTTCACGTTTCAGGAAAACAAATAAACCAGTCATGCACTTCTGAATGCCAATGACAACGGTGCTGAGACACGAAGTTACTAAAATGTTGAAGCCGTTGAACTGTGGGTTTAAATGAAAGTAAGAACTATGTCATTTGGATATGCACTGTCTATATGCACTCAAAGCATTCTTTTGTTGGTATTTCTCATAAGGCCAACGTACGCCTCGGATCCTGTTCGCATGGGCTGTGGTGTTATGACTTTTGATACCGTTCCGGGATGGGGGCTTGATGCGGAGGGGAATCCACAAATTGGTCCGACACATGGAAACGTCGTTGTAGACAGTCAAGGGAAGATTTACACGAGCTCCAAACTTGGAGTTTTTGTTTTCTCACCAGATGGAAAGATCGTAAAGCGGTATCTAGGGAAAGACTATACAGCGATTCACGACATGAAAATGCGAGATGAAGGTGGGCAGGATTTTATATATGGTGCACGCAATCAGGCAGGGGAAGGAATAAAGTTTGAAGCTGCAACAGGTACAATTGCACTGCGTTTTGGAATCCCCAGTAAACAAGAGTGTGGACTGGAGATAGAGAAATGGGCGCCAACGGCAATCACAGTTGGACCCGATAACGATATTTATCTTGCGGATGGTTATGCGAGCAACCGAATTTTTAGATTTAGTCAAGAAGGCAAGTACCGCTCTCACTTTGGAACTAAAGGGAACGGGTTAAAGGAATTTAATACTGCGCATGGCATGACTCTTGATGATCGATATGATCCGCCACGACTCTTGATTTGTGACCGAAACCATAAGCCTAAAGGCCGATTGGTACATTACAATCTCGATGGTACGTACATCGAGGAAGTTATCACTGGGCTTGGTATGCCAACATCCGTAGCCATTCTGGGTGACTATGTAGCAGTGCCAGATCTCCACGGGCGAATTGTGATCCTCGATAAAAGCAACACGATCATAGCAGTGTTAGGATCGAATACAGATCCTAACACTCGGGGCAACTTTAAGGTTCCACACGAGCATTGGAAGGAAGGGATATTTAGTGGAACACATGGTTCATGCTGGGATGCCGATGGCAATCTGTATGTTCAAGACTGGAATAGCTCTGGGCGGATTATGAAACTTGTCCGAGTGTTTCGTGATCAGACCGAGATGTGATGGATTCTACGTCACCACATGACAACAACTATTGATTAGGAATGGGGACACCCAAAACACTTTTTTGTGGTGGCTTACCGCCGGTCATGGTGAGATAGAATGGTTCTGGCAAGCTTTCTTTGTCACTTCTTAAAAATTGACTGAAGATCAGACCATCTTCAGGCCATTCTATTGTTGCTGTGAGACGTGCACGTACCCAAACTGTTTCTGAGTCGGCCATATATTCAGAAATGTCAAAGAAATTGCCGCCAAAACCACCATGATTCGCAGCACGAGTATCAAGATTTGTCCACAGTTTTCCGTCAGGTGAAATATCGAGTGCAGCAATAGCTCCTGGATCGTACGGAGATGGATCGCCAGCTGTCCATACTTTAATTGTTGCCTTGATGGTTGCGTGCTGAATTGAAAATGGAGCATCAAACTTTAGAATGACGACACCTTCTTTTTTTGAAACAGTTGGACGGATGAATGTAGCGCCACCAGCAGCATGTTCGGTGTAACACTCTGCATGATTCATGGAAACAAGATTTTGTTTCCATGAATCATCAAGTAGGTTAAAACGTACGCTTTTGAAAGGTGGCATTGTCCATGTTGTCTCGTATTCCTGCCGTAATCGGTGTCCGGAAACATTTTGAGGAGTCGACTGAGTCCCGCATAATTTGAGAACATAGTATCCTTCCTTTGACGTGAGTTTCTCGAGCCCACTAAGTTCCCATCCGGTTCTGTTACCAGCTACCGTGACACCCTCTAGGGGTACGTCATGGCCATTACGTAGCAGTTTGAAGTCAGCGGTAGAAAGGCCGAGTATTGGTTCATTAAATGCTAAATGCAGCCACCTGAGCGGGGTCGTTCTATAACTCGACACTCCAGCAAATTTGACTTCGAGTAATTTATTATTTTTCGAAACAGTAGGTGTTGTTGCGACATTAATTTTGTTGGCCGTAGGAAAAAAGTTTAAGAAAGAAAATATTGATAACACGACAAGAAGTACGGCACCTGATGCTGTAAGAGAAGAGTGTTTTTTGGAAAAAACGAGACTTCGTTTCAGCAGTGTCTGTGGTTTTGCTGCGAGAGGCTGTCCAGAAAGAAGAGCATCAATATCTTGCGCAAGCGTTTCAGCATTCCGGTATCGATCTCGGGGTTCTTTTGAGAGACATTTCTCGGCGATGGTATCAACTCCAGCACGGAGTTTTTTCTCAGGAACACGAATCTTATTCGGTGCTTGTTCGTGGATAATCCGGGCCGTTTCAAGAGGCGATGAATTCTTTAGATCGTACGGAAGCTTACCGGTAAGAAGTTCGTGCAGTATGACGCCAAGAGAATAGACATCACTCCGCGAATCAACTTTTTGTCCAGCGCACTGTTCTGGACTACTGTATTGGCGAGTTCCAAGAAATGTACCGGTTTCAGTTGCATCATCATCTTGTTCTATTCGAGCGATTCCGAAGTCAATAAGCTTTGGATGCCCGTTGGAATCGACAAGTATATTACTGGGCTTGAGATCACGATGAATCACAGAACGCGCGTGTCCGTATGCTACAGCCTTGCATACTGATAAAAAGAGATGCAGGCGTTCTATGGTTGGCAAGCGATGATAGTCGGCAGCTTTTACCAACGGCATTGCATCTTGGACAAGTTCCATCACAAAATATGGAAAAATTTCACCCTTCTGTTTGATAGATCCAGCAGTATAAATCTGCGCAATGCCAGGATGAGAAAGTTGCCCTAAGAGTTCAGTCTCGCGCTTGAATCGGTGGAATGCCCGCGGCGATCGATGGCTTGGACGCATGACTTTGACCGCAACGCTTCTCTCAGGCAATCGCTGTTGTCCTTTATAGACACGACCCATGCCACCTGATGCGAGCAGCGATTCAATGATAATATCTCCGAGGTCAATCCCAAGAAAAGAATCAGTCTGCTCCACAGTGACTTCTTCATTTAATAAGCCAAAATCTGTGGTTCGTCTTGATAATTCTTCAATCGAAGGCACGGTGTCATGATTATCGATAGGCAGTGCTGCATCTGGCTTTTCAGAATTCGGCAACTGTTGCTTTGGTCGGATTTTCATGATTACGCTCGTTCATCCAACAATAAAAGCACAAACAAGTCCCAGCATTCGAGAGAATAAATTATCTATATGCTTTTTACCAGCATAAACGTAGCGAAAATCAAAATGTCCCAGGAAATCTGGAGGCCGGATAAACTACAAAGACTATGTCGCTTTCTATTCATTACATTGTCAGTTTGGATGCCATCGTTGATGAGGCTGTCGAATTTTTATCTCAGCCAGAAGATTTTTTTACGGCCTACAAGATTGTATTACCAACAATTGGAGCTCGAAGTTGGCTTGCGGACGAACTAGCCAAAAGGCTTGGATCAACATCTGAAGATCTGAGCGATGGTATAGTTGCCGGAGTGGATTTTTCTTACCCGGGTTCTCTATCACGATTGATTGGATCGTGCAAAGACGAGGAAGATCCATGGTCTGTGCAGCGACTCACTTTTATAGTTCTAGACATTCTTGTGGAGACGCCTCACTATGATTGGCTTATTCAGCAAGCAGGGGGCCCATTGCTTGCAGCCCGACGAATCGCTGAAAGATTCGACCGATATCATTTTCGCCGTCCAGGTATGATTCTGGCTTGGGAAAACAAAAAGCCAGTACTTGCACCGGAGGCTGGTGAGGTCAGCGAATCTGGCGGCCAGATGCTAGTATCGTTAGCGCGAAGTGATCGTTGGCAATTTGATCTCTGGCAGTTGGCTCGGGCGGCTATCCATCAGCCAAGTCCACCAGCTCGGGATCAAAATGCTCAAGGGCCGGGTCCATCAGCGGTTCTGGTAGCAGGTCTAGAAGGGCTGGCTTTTCACCAAATCGAACTTCTGAAGAAGCTTGCCACTCTTAATGATACCAATGGAAGTCACTGCAATGTTAAAGTGTTACTCGTGCATCCGTCGTCTCCCCTTCGTATACAATGGGAGCAGACATTGCCGCTGGAAACGCTTGGATATCCACCAAAAAAGCAAGAAATAGATGTGCTTCAGGCTGGTGATCCTCTGGTGACTTCGTGGTTGCGAGGAACACAAGAAGCTCAAATGCTCCTTGCGTCTCAGGGCCTTACTCCTACCCATATGGTGAAGGAAGAAAACGAGAAAGAGAAAAAGCCAGCAACACTTTTAAAATCGCTACAGCAAACGATTTCCGATGGTATCTGCAGTACAGAAAATGTTCATCTTCAAGATGAATCCGTACGCATTCATCGCTGTCATGATCTCAGCAGGCAGGCAGAGGTTCTTCATGATGCACTTCTGCACTCATTTAAACACCATGAAGATCTTGCTCCTCATGATGTTCTGATTGTGAGCCCCCGTATTTCTGAATTAGCGCCTCACCTTGAAGCGGTCTTTAGTAGGAAGTTGACTGGAAAAAGTCATGACATCGAGCTCCCTCTCGTAATAGCTGATCGAGGAATTCGTGAGGTAAGTGCAGGAGCAGAGCTGCTTGTTGCATTACTCAAGCTTGTTGGTTCACGGTGTTCTGTTGAAGACATGTTAGCTGTGGCGACGCACCATCTGGTTCGCAATCATTACGACATTGATGACAATACATTAGAAGTTTGGACACGTTGTATCGAACGTACACGTATTCGCTGGGGTATTGATGGGCCGCGTCGAAAGCGAGATGGACTTGATCAGCCAGAGTTATCGGCTCATACATGGTGGCAGGGTTTAGAAAGAATGTTGCTGGGCATTCTGCTTCCAGATGGTACGCCAGAGGTTGTACTCGGTGGTATTGTGCCATTAACTGGCGTGGATACCTCGGACATCGAATCACTAGCACCACTTTTATCAATTGTACGTGTAATTGATGCCTTCGATCGTCTTGTTACCAATGCTCATTCAGTACGTGATTGGTGTAACCACATTGAGCAAGCATTAATTCAGCTCGTAGGGGATGATACCGATGAGTTGGAGGTTGCAATTGACGAACTTGAACAGTTGCGTAGATGTGCAACTGAAACCAGAGTGCCATATTATGATATTAAAACTATTTTGATTACAACTTTGACGGCTGCAGTTGGTCACCAGCCCCTGCGTACCGGTGCGATTACAGCAACTTCCATGATCCCGCTTCGTGCAGTTCCGTTTCGGGTCATCTGTGTTGCAGGATTTGATGAAGATGTTGCTGAATCTTCTGCCAATGATAGCGATGACCTCGTTGAACGGCAGCAACTGCTTGGTGATAGTGATCCACGGATCAATGTTCGTCGTAGCTTCCTAGATTGTGTTCTGTCGGCCCGCAACCAATTAATAATCACGTGCACTGGAATGAGTGTTTCCACAAATGTGAGCTTACCTTTAATAACACCGCTTGCTGAATTCGTTGATTTTGTAGGCCGGCATGGTGTACCTCTACAGAGTAGGAATGGTAAGGAATACAGCGATGTCGAAGTGTTCCACCCTCGGCACGCATGTAGCGACAAAAACTTTCAAATACATGGTATTCGGCCAGACATAGTATGGAGTCACGATCAAAAAGCGTTACATGTTGCGAAAGTATTGGGAGCAACACCTCAGCCTGTGCGACCGAGGTCTACCTTGCCACCACCCCGGACACTCCTTGAATTGACGTCACTTGCTGCATTTATGCATGATCCACTGTGGCCATTCGTACGTGAAACGCTCGGGATTAATCCGTGGAGAAATGATGATGTTGAAATTCCTGCAACTCTTCCACTTGCGTTATCACAGTCTGAACAACGGGAATTACGCGACAATTATATTCATCGGTTTCTCAACAGTGATCCGAGTAAAGAGTTCGAAAAAATTTGGACGGAGTCTGTTCAAGCAGACGGTGATGTTCCAATTTGGGGATTCGGCGAGGCTGCGATTCAAGAAATTACGGCATTTACTGAGGCAGTCGTTCAACAGACAAATGAAGATGGACTGTCGCTTATGAATAGACAGGCAGAAATGGTTCGGGTCGAAGTGAATAATGTGCAGATTTCAGGCACACTGCAGGTCAGCAAGGACGACTCGACATCACTTATTTTCCTTGCCCCTGGGGCAAAGACGACGGCACAATTCCAGAGGCCCAAGTATCTTGCGCTGGGACAATTACTCTTGGCAAGAGCTGCTGGCGTACCGACAACTCGAGCCTGCGTGTACAGCCAGCATGAAAAGTGGTCACCCAATGCAGTTGATGCGAAGGGAAAACCTCGCAAGGCGGTTATGGTCCGTGAGGTTATGCTCAACACGAGTATCAATAGCCAGACGGCCAAAAACCTTCTGGGAACTCTGTGTGACCTTTATCAGCAGGCAGCAGTGAGTGCTTACAGCAGTTTTGGCAAGGCTGCTGCTGAGTTTCTTAATGATCAAAATAAATCAAAAAGAACATTTAGTTCTTTTGTTAGTCACAAATCTTTTGAAAAAAGTCTCGAAGTAGTTGTTTATGGTCGAGGTCCAGTGTTCGAAAATGTCTTTTTAGATCATGAACGACATAAGAAGTTTTTTAAGCCATACGTTGCTCTCACTTATTTTAAGCCACGAACCAACACTTATTCTCCAGAATGAAACTTAATCTCGCGAATGATCAGATTCGTAATGGCATGATCGTTGAGGCGAGTGCTGGTACGGGAAAAACGTATGCCGTTGCTGCGCTCGTAGCTCGGGAATTAGCTCTCCGTGATGACCTGCGGATCGGCAATATCCTCATAACAACATTCACTCGTAATGCGGCAATGGAGTTGCGGCATCGAATCCGACAGCGACTCATTGCAACTGCAGCAGATCTACGGGGTACAGGTTCACAGGAAAATGATGCGGTTACAGAGTTATTGTTCGATATTGATGAGCCAGAACGAATAAAACGAGCGTTCCGGCTTGAACGATCTTTGGTTGAATTTGACACGGCAACAATCTCAACAATTCATGGTGTCTGTAGTCGGGTGCTTAGAACAGCAGGTGTTGATCTTGAAGCAGTCGTTGATGCTGAGGAAACGAATCGTATTGTAAGCGAAGTTGTAAACGATGAAATTGTGAGCGCTGCTGCATCGGGATTACGTTGGGACGAGGTGACATTACGGTCGTGCCTGACAGCCTTATTGGGTGATCCTTTTATTGAAATGTGGTTTGATGAAAAAGAGATAGCCGATCAAACTCTGATTGATCGTCTACAGAACCTGAAGGATTTACTAGCCCAATGCGTACAGCGTGTCCACAGTGCGATGGCAGTAACACCAGACTCAAATGACCTGTTGCGACGTGCATGCGAACTCGTAAAAGATTCAGAATCTGTTGTTGTGAAAAGACTACGACAGCGTTTTTTATTAGCGATTGTTGATGAGGCGCAGGATACAGATAGGCTGCAGTGGGAATTTTTTACACGGTTGTTTCCTGGTGATGATAAAAGATCATTAGTGAGTGTAGGCGATCCGAAGCAAGCCATTTACAGTTTTCGTGGTGCTGATGTGCAGGCATATATTAATTTCACGAAGAAAGGAAAAAATCACCGAACTCTTGCTACAAACTGGCGTTCAGATCAGCCTCTTGTGGAATGTCTGAATGAGGTATTTTCAGAAACTAGCTTTGGAGAAGGGATTGCATACGCCCACGTTACTGCTTCGATTAACCATCAGGCGTCTTGTCTCATAGGAGACGTAGAGCCCCTCGAGATCATCCATGTAGGTGAGACAGACAGCCAGCAATCACTCGTGGAGCCGGCTGTAAGAAAAGTCATTCACTTGTTGGATCAGGTGCAATTAAAACCGCCTCAAGCGAAGGCAGCACGTGCTTTGTTGCCTAGTGATATTTGTATTCTTACTCGCACAGGAAGTGTAAGTCGTATGGTTGAGCGGCGGCTTGCTCAAGAAGGTATTCCAGCAGTGAGCGGTGGTACGAACAGTGTGATGACTGGCCGTATGGCATTTGATTTACGGCTTCTTCTTGAAGCTATTGAAAAGCCATCGAGTAACGGGCATATACGGAGGGCTGCCGCTACATGTTTTTTTGGCTACGCTCTATCCGAGAGTGGTCTCCTCGACGATGCTGTCATGAATCAAGTGCAGGAAGAGCTTATGAAGCTCTCAGTTGTGCTCGTGCGCAATGGTATTGCGGCTTTTGGCGTGGCGATTGAACAAGAAGTCTCCATGATGGAGCGCGTCGTTGCTGGTTCTGATGGTGAACGAAATCTGACAGATTTTCTTCATATTCTTGAAGCACTCGATGCGATTGGCCCTTCCGGTGGGTGTAGTCCTCAGCAAGCTGTCGAAACAATCGTACGCCTATCAAAGAAAGATCCAAGGCATGATCTTGTCAGCCGGCGCATTGAGAGTGACGCTGATGCAGTACGAGTACTAACAATGCATTCGGCAAAGGGATTGCAGTTTCGATGTGTTATCGTGGCGGATCTTTGGAAGCCAGCAATAAAAAATGTCCATGCTAACTCTTATCCGACGATCTTCTATGATGATGACGGCAGACGTAAACTCGATATAGGTTTTGCTGTTGAAAGAGCATCAATAACAGCACGCCAACGCCAGCATGAGGCAGAAGATCAAGAGGCTAAAAGACTTTTTTACGTAGCTGCAACACGAGCAGAGCACTACTTAGGAATTCTGATAGCGGATGGAAAAGTACCGAGTATTATCAATCAGTCGTTTTCATTTCCGAATGCATATGTTTACTTAAGCGATCTGCCGGCACGACTTGAACGCAATCTGAAGGCAGCGACATCTGTAAAAGGCATGACTAACGCTGCTTTGCCCCTTGTGGTGGGTTCTTCACGGAGGATGTCTTTCAGTAGCATCATTGCGAATCGGAGTCATGAAGATATCTACCGGCCCGAACGTGGTGGGTATGACGAGCATGCTATGCAGACAACGAGTCAACCATTGTTATCTGAATCGGGCAACACAGCAGGTCAGCAAGTAATCGATTTTCCAGCAGGTGTGACTGTTGGTAGTACGATCCATCAAATATTCGAAGAGTTAGACACGACGATTGTTCCTCTTGAGGAAGAAATACAACGAATTGTAAAGGATAAAATATCAAATGGGAGACTCAGGAATTTTGGTGAAAATATTAGTAAGACGGTACAAGAAACACTGACAACGCCACTTGGTGGACCTTTTGGAAATGATCGTTTAGTAGATATCCCACCATCACGCTGTATACCTGAGATGGGTTTTGAAATGGGATTAGGAGGTCAGCAAAAAAACATAAAAGTGTCTTCTGTAGGAAAAGTTCTTAAAGAATGTTTGTCACCTCAAGATCCTCTCGCTAGCTATGCTGAAATACTTTGTGGTCCAGCTTTTGAAATACCAATAGGGGGCCTACTCACTGGGTCTGTTGATGCGGTGCTCGGGTTACCGGGCAGCCGATCAGATCATCCAAAATTGGCAATTTGTGACTACAAAAGCAACCGCTTGCATACGGCTGGAATGCAAAATCCTTTACAAGCTTATGCACCAGAACGAATCATTGAGGCGATGGAGGTTCATCATTATCCATTGCAGGCAATTCTCTACGGAACGGCACTGTATAGAATGTTGAGATGGCGACGGCCCCGGGCAAATCCAGATCAATGTATCGTTGGTATTGTCTACGTATTTACTCGTGGCATGAAAGGGGCAGATACACCAATAGATAATCAGGGAAGAAGGTATGGTGTTTTTACCTGGAGGGCACCGGCAGGACTTTGGCAGAAACTCAGTGATCTGCTCGCTGGAAAATTTGAGGCAACTATATGATGCCACCTCATGAATTGCAAGATTATAGAAAGTTCGGAGTAATCGGACGTGAAGATATCACGGCAGCCACTGTATTGGTATCAATCGCGAATCGAGATTGTGAGGAACAGCCAAGTCTTCTTGCTTGGGTTGGGTTTTGTCTCGCACTTCGGACCGTGCGGGATGGTCACACATGTGTTGATTTCGATAATATCAGTGAGTGGGCTGGTGGAATTGAAATAGGTGCCGTTGATGCACTCGACTGGCCATTACAGCCAGGCATATGGCTAGATTCTTTATTAGCTGTCAAGTCACTTGTTGCCGATTGTGAAGATCGACGACCGTTTGTAATTGATGGTCATAGACTATATCTTGCAAGAGCACTCTCGGAAGAGCAGGATATTGCATCGGTATTAATGCGAGATTCATGTCGGCAAGTACGCGTTTTACTTGGTGGACCTGGTACTGGTAAAACAACAAAAATCGCTCAAGATTTGGTTGAGCGATTTTCTAGTCTTAGTACGAAAGAATCTTGGCCAAGATTAGGCCTCGCTGCACCAACAGGTAAAGCGGCATCACGAATGACTGATGTGCTACGGCAACGATGTTTAGAGGTCGGTGCGTCGGCGAGCGTCATAGCTGCCGTGACAGCAGAACCAGCTCGTACAGTTCATAAGTTATTAGATTACAACCCATCTCGAATACAGCCGTTTCGATACCACACCGGAAATCGCTTGCCATACGATATGGTCATTGTTGATGAAGCATCGATGTTATCAAGTTCGTTAATGTATCACTTGCTCACGGCTCTTGCAGATGATGCAGAAGTTATTCTTGTAGGTGATCCTGATCAGCTTGCCAGTGTTGATGCTGGAACAGTGTTAGGAGATATCGCTGGATTTCGCTCAGACCATTTTGAGAAACATCCACTTCATAAAAAGATTGCAGAATTGACCACCATCCACCGTGCGAAAGACGCACCGGGAATCAAGGCTTTGGCTGAGTCAATTCGAGCAGGCGATGTTGCCCAAACACTAGCGGTTCTTGAGGCCGGTCAGACAGATGTTCAATGGATTGAATCAACAAACGGACGCGCCGTGAACGGATTGGTAGCCGAGATTGTCGCTCACGCAGAGAGATTGCAGAATGTTGCAGAACACGGTGATCTCGATAACACGCTTGCTATACAGCAGGAAATGCAAGTTCTTTGTGCACACCGAGAAGGGTTCTCAGGGGTGACACAATGGAATGCTCGTGTCGAGTCAAAGCTAGGAATTACGCAGGCCATACCCTGGTACATAGGACAACCAATCATGATCACTCGAAATTGCCGGTCACTGGCACTTTTTAATGGTGATGTTGGGGTAATCGTGGCCTCATCCAGTAGTCACAATCGTTTCGAGGCAATCTTTGGTCAACCTGGTCAACATGTTCGAGTTCCAGTTTCAAGACTCGAGGATGTTGCAACGGTACACGCTCTTACGATTCATAAAAGTCAGGGTTCCGAGTATCAACATGCAGTTGTTATTTTGCCAGAACATCATAGCCGTATTGTCACTCGTGAACTTGTGTATACAGCGGTGACGCGAGCAATCAAAAAGGTAACGGTTGTGTGCCCTCGAAATGTTCTTGAGGCAGCAGTCAAAAAGCCCATTCGTCGTGCAACTGGTCTTGCAGAACGAATGACTTCATTGCGGAATGAAACCGAAGTTAAACTCGAAGTAAATCCGCTTGCTGTTCATGACACGTAAAAAAGATCACAGGAAATCGTTTTGAGAATGATTTTAAAATAGAAATTGCTTCGCCCAAACGTTCCTTGTCTAGATGTACTAGTGGATCGTCCAGCATCACAAAACCACTGGCAGATTGTAGATATAACTCAGCGAGAGTGAGGCGGATGGCAAGCGAAAGAGCCCCGCGTGTACCTTGTGAGAGTCTTTCTGGTGACATTGTTATCGTGCCACGGGTAATGTGTGATGGAAGTGTATCAAGAAAATCTAGCTGTGAATCACTTGTAGAAATAGTTGAGAATATTTCTGCAACACGTTTATTAAATTCATCAAGAGAAGTGTTATCGATCGGAGTAATACCAGAAAGCGTTTCTTTGATTCGTTTATACGAGTTGCCTTCATCCAGGATGTGTTCGAAATAGTTTCTTGCGTTGTCTGCTTCTTCGGCAAGGTCTTCACTACGACGTTCCCCTAGCTGGCCTTCGAGCCCTCCTCGTTGAGCCGCGAGTGTAGATCTTGGTTCACTATTTATGTTTATTCGTTCTTGGGCAGAATCAAGAGAGTGTACAAATGCATCACTCGACGGAAAGTTTGATGGTACGAGTGGCAAGGTTGTGAGTGTTGTTTCTGCGGTACGAAGATCGTGCTGAGCTGTAAGAAGCTTCTCTCCAAGTGCCTCAAGGTTCGTATAAGATTTTTCCCACAATTGAATTTGCTCCTGATGTGTTTTCAGGGATTGTTCTCCTGTAGAAATTGAATGACGTACAGCCTCAAGTTCAAGCTCTATTGTTTTGCTATCTCGTGTTTTTCGGAGTCCTTCGATTTCTGCAAACCGCTTATTCCACTCAGCCCGTGTTTTGCCCTGGAGAAGTACTCGGTATGTTTCCTGTTTTGATTCCGTACGAAGCGCAAGACTATCGTAGGAGGAAGATTGTTTCTTGGCTTCAGCAACAGTTGAAACACCACATCTTTCAAGTGTAAGACGTAAAGAAGTTCGTTTTTTGTGAAGATCGCGAAAGACTTCTTCAACGTCTTGAGTGCCACTGTCTACGGTGATAATGAGCCCGGATGATTCGATTCGAATACGGCCGGATGCTGTTCCAGTAAATGGAATTTTTTGAATCTCACGCTGCTCTGGTGGGTCGTCAGAATGCGTAATAACAACCGATTGTGCTGGATCCGAAATGATAGCGTACTTCAATGACTGGGCAGCAAGTATGTTTTCAAGCTGAGTCACTTCATTATGGAGTGTTTCCATAGTTAAGAGTGTTTCTGGCTCAGGTCGGCGATGTTTTTTCATGGCATCCTGAGCTTCGTGCATCTCTTTTTCGGTGGACTCAATGGTGTGGTAATTGTGTATGATATCATCGGCCTGCTCCCGTAATCGTGCTATACGAATTTCATCATCAAGATTAGATGATTGCGTAACAAGCGAATCTCTTTGTATTTTCCATGCGTTGACTGACGCATGAGCTGTGGGCCAGGCAGCAAATACTTTTCTGAGTAATTTCAGCTCACTCGTAAGCCTGGAGATCCGCTCCTCCATGACGCTTCGCTCAGATAATTGATCACGTAAAGGACCAAACTCAGAAAGAAATTTTTGATCTGTTTTTACTTGCTCTTCGATTGTGATGAGTTGAGATGTAATAGCATCAATTTCTTTTTCAATCCGAAGAATTGTTTTTTGTTCCGCAATTAATGTCTGCCATGCGTACCAAGCGGTGAGTATTTCTCCTACGCCTTGCTTCCATTCGTTGCCGACTAATTTCTCTTGTCCATTTTGTCGAATTGGTCGCTGACGGTCGTCATCCCAACGGCCAAAATATTTTTTAATACGCTGTTCAAGTAAATCTTCAAATCTTCGTTGGTCAATGTCGCCCGCCGTCTCATTTCCTGCTTGAACAAGACTACGAATATCCCGAAGTTCAAAAGAATTGGCTTTTAGTTTTGCTATCGTATTCTCTAGTTCATCATGGCCTGTGAAAAAGATATGACGAAATGTCGCCTCGTTATGGCCGCAAAGCTTTTCGAGAATTCTCGCAATTGTTTCAGTGTCACTGAGAGCTGACCCATCTGGAGTCGTAAGATGAGACGTTGACCGGGAACCCCATCGCTTTTTGAGCTGATAATGCATGCCGTTGTCCTCGATATCGAGAGTGATGGATGCGTAGTCACCTGCTGGAAGAGGCAACCACGGTGCGATGAGGTTTCGGAAACGAGATGGAGTGAGATTGGTTGGGGTGAAGAGACTATGGAATATTGCCTGACGTAACGTTGACTTGCCAGTCTCGTTGGGGCCACTTATGACAACAAGAGGATCAGAGAGGTCCCATGAAGAATCTTGGAATTTTCCAAATGGATGGAGCCGTATCGACAGTAGCCTCATTATTTCGAGATCTCCTTGATCAAATCATGAGCAAGTGTGACATCATTTGGGTGATCCTGATCGGCTAAAAGCTTGGAGAGAAGTTGTTCAGCGAGTGTTCCTTGTGGGTAATGAGCTCCAATAATATCTTCATCAATTTTCTTTTTAATATTCACAGAGAGAGAACAGGATTGAAACAAATCTTCAATTTTTTGTAACAACTGATTCAATGTATTCTGTTCATCGCTTGAGAGTTGACCCGACAATTTTAAATCAAGAATAACGCGATCTGGATCAAGGTTATCACAGGCATGTTCGAGTTTGGAAATGTCATGCCCACCATGAAGATTTTGCTCAATTCGAATGAACTGCAATCTTCCGGGATGTAATTGTTTGTATTGTTTCAGTTGTGATTCTTCAAAATCAAGAAGCCATGCTGAGCCAATATGTCTGCAACGGACTGAATCTGGTGTGTGTGTTCCAGCCATAAAAATTGGCGAGTCACATCCCGAAGGGGTTGTTGGGAAGGGGACATGGACATGTCCTAAGAGCCAGGTAGTCAAACCCAGTGATTCTAGATCTGGCATTGTCATCGTAAAATAACGATCATCGGCATCGAGGCCTAGTCCTTCGACGTTGCCATGTGCAATGCCAATGCGTAGAGCCTCGAGGTTCTGCTCGACAGAAGGTATCCATCCTGTAACAGGTTCTTTGCCAGTTTTTGACGGGCAGGGGCAAGGGAAAAACTGTACAGTTTCTCCATCGATATCAAAGCTAACGGTAGCGGTTGTTACCAGTAATTCTATATTAGAAAATTCGGAAGAAGCCTTCCGGAAACGTTTCCAGACTTCGTTATCTTCGCCACTGAAGAAATCATGGTTGCCAGGAAGGACAAGGACGGAGTTTCCGGTGAAGTGGCGGAGCACATCAACGGTTCGTTCGATCGATGAATTTTTCACGCGTGATGAATCGAAAAGATCACCACTTATTACAAAAAAGTCAGCATGATTTTCATTCGCTTCACAAATCAGACGCTCAAGAGCTGTAAAGCGTTCCTCGATAAGTCGTATTCGAGTCTCATCGTCGTGCTGTCGAAACGGCATTCCAATATGATTGTCAGCGGTATGGACGATGCGAATAGGCATATGTGCTCGTCCTTTATGAAGTACGGAGGTGTCGTGACGTTAGAATTTTAGTTGTGCCTGTGTGAGGCGGCTGTGAAGATCAGCCATAAGTTCATTTTCAGCAGTTTCATCATGTGCTTCATAAGTCACCGAGAATCTAGTGAAGGCTCCACAGTCATCCCAAGGGACTGTGGAGATTGAAAGTTCTTTGATCAAGAACTGCCCTGCCTCAGAAGCATTTGCAAAACTTTGATCGCCGGCACCTTTTGGGCTTTTTGTATAAAGAAAATAGGTGCCCCCAGGCATCTCGCACTCAAAGCCGACGCTTCGCAGAACACCAACAAGCTTTTCAAGTCGACGACGATATTTTTCCCGAACCTGATGGGGAATGTGAGGGTCACCAAGTGCAGCAGCAGCAGCTTTCTGGATCGCAATAAACTGACCAGAGTCACAATTGTCTTTTACATCTGCAAATGCCTGGACAATTTTTTCATGACCGCAGACCCAGCCAAGTCGCCAGCCAATCATGTGGAATCCTTTCGACATCGAATGAACTTCGACTCCAACATCTTTTGCACCCTCGATAGATAAGAAGGACAGAGGTGCTGTTTCGTAGGAAAGCATCATATGTGCAGCATCTTGCACAACAATAATTCGATTTTTCTTTGCGAACTCAACAACTTTTTCATAAAACTCTACAGTTGCAGTCTTACCGGTCGGACTATTTGGATAGCATAGAACGAGCATTTTGCTTCGAGAGAGAATGTTGCTTGGAATACTCTCAAGATCTGGAAGAAAATTATTTTCAGGTGAAAGGGGAATTTTATAGACTTCGCCACCAAGCCACTGCGTTGCAGTTCCAGCAACCGGGTAGCCTGGAACAGTCATGAGTGTGACATCTCCGGGGTTTATAAAAGCAGCTGGAAGCATTGCATAAGCAGTTTTCGATCCGATGCAATGATTGATTTCTTTGTTCGGATCGAGAACCACCTGAAATTCTCGTTCCATGAAAGATGCCACCGATTCTTTGAATTCTAAAATGCCGTTGTCAGCGTATCCCCGATTTTCTGGCTGATCAATCTCCCGCCTCATGACATCTCGGACACCCTCTGGTGCCATTTCATCATTTTCACCAATACCAAAGTCAAGCATTTTTCGCTCAGGGTGTTCAGCAAGTGCTTGACGTTTTGCCCGTTTGATCAGTTCAAATTTGTAGACCTCGGTACCTTTTCCATAACCCGCTCCACCAATTCGTTCTGCAAATCGGTCTTGAAACCAAGGATCAGTTGTGGGTGTAGTAGTAGGACTGGCGGTCGACATAACAATCTTTCTGGCAGAAGAGGAAATTACATTTTCTGGCGTTTCATGAAATCAGCATGTATTTAGACTTCCGAAGATAAAATTTTCGTACAATAAAACCAAGCAGTATGCTTAGATTTCCTGCAAAGATAGGTTTCACTATAAAATGTCGGCAAAAGCCGGTGGGGTATTATCCAGAGATACGAGGCCAAAAAATGAATAATGACTTCCAAATCTTTGCCAGCCATACCATTTTTGCATCAGACTACGGCCCATTAGATGGCTGTTTTGATCCTTTTGAGGACGAAGATGCCATCGAAGAACTGATTACGTTTGAATAGGTTTTGTTAACCATTCAACGTTATTCCTAATCGGGTCTGCGAAGCACAAGAACACGACATGGGGCGTGACGCAAAACGCGTTCGGCGACACTGCCGAGAAAAAGTCGTTTGAGTCCATGGTATCCGTGAGATGGAATGATGATGAGATCAGCTTTCTCACGTTTTGCATAATCAGCAATTTCAAGGCCTGGTGTTCCAATGGTTACGGCAAGATGAGCATCCGTTGCTTTGTGAGTTTCTGCAAGCTTTTTTAAAGCAGTTGTTACTTTTGCTGTTCGAGAGACGTCAGTGACATCTCCAAGTAAAACACCTGGTGACATTGTTTCTAACGGCAACATAACGTGGATGAGATACAGCTGGGATGGATTTTCAACGATCTCAAGCCCGGTATTGATAGCACTAGCTGAAGCACTTGAAAAATCGATTGGTACAACAACTGTGGAGGCATGAAGAGCCATAGTACACCTTTTTAGATTGGTTACTCATATACGGTAAATTCATTTGCTTTGTAGCGACGCCAATAGTCTTGTAAAAGCACTTTGACGCGAGGGGCTAAAATGACACCCCCAATAATATTTGGAAAAGCCATTGATAAAATCATGAGGTCAGAGAATGTGATCACATTTTCTAAGGATGCAACAGCTCCAAGAACAATAAATCCAAGAAAAAGAATTCGATAAATAATGATTGCCTTTTTCGTCGTACCAAAAATGTACTGCCAAGCTTTTTCTCCGTAATACGACCAGCTGATCATTGTTGAATAGGCGAAGAGAAAAACAGAAATGTTGAGTACTGTTGGAAACCAGCTAAGCGTTTCCGAGAATGCCCAACGTGTCATTTCGACACCCTTGCCAGCCTCTGGCGTGTTGTAAGCCCCACTGACAATGACGACTAAGGCTGTCATTGTGCAGATAACAACGGTATCAATAAATGGTCCAAGCATAGCGACCATACCTTCACGAACAGGCTCATCGGTTTTTGCGGCAGCGTGGGCAATAGCAGCTGATCCGACCCCAGCTTCATTGGAAAAAACTGCCCGACGAATACCTTGTACAAGGACACCGATAAACCCACCGTAGGCTGCTTCGGGTGACACGCAGGATCGAACGATGAGTACAGCGGCTTCAGGAATTTGGTTTGCATGAAGGATGAGAATAATGATTCCAGCCAGTACATAGATGCCGCACATAAGAGGAATAATTTTCTCAGTTACCTGACCTATACGCTTGATTCCCCCGATGATGACGAGACCAACAAGAAAAGCCAACAAACCACCAAAAAACAAATCGAGCCCAGGTATATCACCGATCATTCCACGGACCGCTGAAGTGGCTTGGTTTGCCTGAAACATATTGCCCCCACCGAAGGATCCGCCAATACAGAAAATAGCGAAGACTAGACCAAAGCACTTTGCTACAGGAAACGGAAAACCACGTTCTTGAAGACCAATTTCAAGGTAGTGCATCGGTCCACCATCAACAGTGCCATCAGGACGAACTTTTCGATAGACCATTGCGAGAGTGCATTCATTAAATTTGGCAGTCATACCCAAAAGACCAATAAGCATCATCCAGACGACTGCGCCAGGTCCTCCTGTCTGAATGGCAACAGCAACACCAGCAATATTACCAAGTCCAACTGTGGCAGAGAGAGCTGATGTGAGAGCCTGGAAATGTGAGATTTCTCCGGGGTCGTCTGGGTTGTCATAGCGACCACGCGTTATGTCAATTGCATGTTTAAAGCCACGAATATTGAGCCAGTTGTGATAAATCGTGAAAAAGATAGACCCACAAAGAAGGATAATGACAATCAGCGGAATTGGGACCGCTTTTACTGGTTCCCAAAAGAGAACATTAGCCATGTTTTCCACAATGATTCCGAACTGTGAGTCAATACTTGCGGTAATAGACTCTGTTGCTTTGTTCAGATCGCCATTATCGATTTCTATATTCGAACTTCTAGGCGCAGGACTCTGTGCGAGGGCTACTGCATTATGCCCAGTGAGACAGAGGAAGGTAACAAAGAACAAAAGTTTGAAAAAAAGGGGTAACATGAAAAATTTCTGTATGAAGTAGCAAATCCCCGGTGGGCAGAATACGAAGTTCTCGTAGGTACTGACAAGAATACTGTTTTTTAAGAAGAAGTACCGGCAAGAGAAATAGGAAATCGGGTTCATACCGATCTTTCAGAGCTAAAAGAGGAGAGGACGAGGATTCGTCACACGCCTAGAATAGTGTGTTTGAACATAAACGCATGGATTTTTCATGTCCCAAATTCCTCCACCTCTATGTGTCTGGCTAAAGCGAGATCTTCGTGTAGTTGATCATGCAGCTTTGGCAGCCGCTATAAAGCAGGCTCAAGGTGGGGCTGTTTTTTGTGTTTTCGTTTATGAGCCAGAAATTCTTGGGCAGCCTGAGATACATTCGAGGCACCTTACGTTTCAAAGAGAGAGTCTGATCGATCTTGAAAAGTCGTTGCAAAACCTCAGGATTCGGCTGATCACAAGGCAAGGAGACGCAGCTGTAATTCTTGAACAACTGCGAATAGAAACAGGATTTCAAAAGCTTTTTGCTCATGAAGAGACCGGGACAGCAGTCAGTTACACTCGGGATCGGCACGTTCGTTGTTGGGCTCGGACCGTGGGTGTCAAGCTTATAGAGTTCTCTCAGAACGGGGTCGTGCGACGTTTGAATTCTCGAGATGGCTGGAACGGTTATTGGGAATCGCGAATGAACCAGACTCAAGCAGTTGTTCATCCATTACCGAGTTGTCATGTGAACAAGGTGGTGTTACAGCTACCATCTTCGGGTTTTCTTCAGCCGGATGATCTTGGTCATCAAATAAGTCAGTCTGATTGTCAGGCAGGTGGTGAGCGTGCTGCTGGAGAGATTCTGCAAAATTTTGTTGAGCGTCGTGGTCAGTTCTATGCGGGTAATATCTCATCACCTGTTACAGCCCCATCTTCCTGTTCTCGACTATCAGCACATCTTGCCTTTGGCACAATTTCAATTCGACGAGTTTGGCAGGCAACAGAGAAGAGGCGATCTGAAGTCAGAGTGCTTGCTATGACAGAAAAAAATCAGTCTGTTCAAAAACAATTTCGTAGATGGCAAAAAAGTATTCAATCAATGCAGTCACGATTGCACTGGCATTGTCATTTCATGCAAAAACTTGAAGATGAGCCGGCTATAGAACATAGAAACATGTGGTCAGCAGCGAATGGGCTGCGTGAGAATGACTTTTCAGACAGGAATTTTCAAGCATGGAAAAGTGGTTGTACAGGGTATCCGCTCGTCGATGCCTGCATGCGAAGTCTGAACAAGACTGGCTGGTTACCTTTTCGAATGCGAGCGTTGGTCGTATCATTCGCGAGTTATTCTCTTTGGCTTCATTGGCGAGATACAGGCATTCACCTTGCAAATAGCTTTCTCGATTTTGAACCCGGTATTCATTGGTCGCAGATGCAGATGCAGAGTGGTACGACTGGGATAAATACGCTGCGTATTTACAACCCAACCAAGCAGGCAAAAGAGCAAGATCCGCAGGGAACTTTTATACGTAAATGGATTCCTGAATTAGTATCTGTGCCCAACGTGTTTATCCATACACCATGGATGATGCCTGCTCATATCCAGCAATCATCTGGTTGTACAATTGGTTCGCTCTACCCGAAACCGATTATCGATCACACACTCGCTTTGAGACAAGCCAAGTCCCGATTCACCGAGTTGCGTCAAGATAAAAAAGCACGTGATGCAGCATGTGCCGTAGCGGTGCGACATGGTAGTCGTCGTGACCGTCGTGGCGCGATGAGACAAGATCAAGTGCGGAAAAACTTACGGAAAAAACAGGTTGTGGATCAACGAAGAGATTCTAAGGCCACAGAGAAACAGTCTTTGCTACCATTCGCTCATGATTAGAGAGGCATTTTCAACAGAATGAATCGCGCACATTCGAAGAAAATTTGTGCGACGTGCGGGCGTCCATTTTCTTGGCGAAAAAAATGGGAGAGGTGCTGGGATAATGTTCGACATTGCTCTGTACGTTGCCGCAATCAGAAAAATTCGAAGGCATGACGAAAGCCTGGAAGAGATAAAAACCTGTCAGTTAGAGATAGTACTTCGCTGATTAGTAACTAGTTCTCAAACTCGATGACTTCAAGGTCGCTGCGAGATTCAGTCAATGAATCAATTGTATCGAATCCGATATCAGTATTTGCGACATTGAGTTTTTTGAGCGAAGGTATTTTCCCAAGAGCAAGAAAACTAGTATCGGTCAATTGGGTCCCGGCGACATTCAGTTCGGCAAGTTCTGTCAATTTTAATAATACGGGCAATGAATTGTCTGTTACATATGTTGCTTTGAGATTTAAAAATTTTAGTTTTGTTAATCCACCGAACGTCGCAAGCACATCATCATTTGTTTTCGTTTCCCACAGATCGAGGTAGGTAAGTGTAGATGCCTTTTTAAGTTGTCCTAAGCCATCTGGTGTAGCAAGACGACATTCACTGATGTCGAGCCAATCGATGGCAGGTAAGGCAGCAATGACCGTGAGGCCGGCGTCATCAAGTGATGTGTCACGAAGATTAAGACGACTCAGGTTTCTAAGTTGTGAAATATGTGCAAGTCCGGCACCAGTAATATCAACGCCACGAATTCGGAGGCGAGTCAATCTGCTTGCAGTAGTGAGCACAGCCATCCCAGTGTCATTGATTTTTGTGTAATCAAGCTGAATTTGCTCCATTGATGGCATTGCAGCAAGAACAGCCAGGGAACGATTGCTAATGCTCGTGCAGTAATTGGCATTAAAACTTTTCAGATTAAGCCCAGCAAGTCGTTGTATACCAATATCGGTAACTTTACTTTTTTCAAGTTGTATATCAACGAGACTTTTTATCTTTGCAAGATGGACGAGTCCATCATCAGTGATATTTGTATTTCTCAGGTCAATCATTCGCAATTTGAGTGTAATGAATCGACCTAATTGCTCATCGCTAATAGAAGTTCGTCGTAATCGCAGGACTGAAAGTTCAGGAAGTTTCGTGAGTGCCGTAATGAGTGATTCACTGAGGGTACGGTCGCTCAAGTCAACGTCAACAATTTCTCCACGGTCATTCTCTTTGATGACACAGCCTGTTTGAACAATAATTTCTGGTGGAGTAGCCACGATTACGCTGTAGGAACATGCAACGGATATCGTAAGCAGAAAGCGTAGAAGCAGTACTTGGTCCATCATGGCTATTTTTGATCCGATATTTTTTAGGTAGTGTATTTTTATTTTGTTATACAGAAATGCGTAAGAAGGGTAAGTGATGAAACATCTGTGTATTGAAACACTACGCCCTCGAGGACATGAACAAGAGGTCAATATGTAGTCAAAAGGTTCATATTTAATCAAAAAACGCCGAAGTTATACACTGCGGGAAACAAATTTTGAAAAATTATAGAATCTGTTCTTAGTGCGTTTTTTTTCGAAAAGTTTAGAATCTTGGACGTAATCGAAGTAATTGATAAGAAGAAGATATTTGCAACAAATAAGGAAATAGCACACATGAGTTTAAATACATCGCGCCGACAATTTCTGGGCCACACAGTTGCCGTAGGTGCTGGCCTTGGAGTTTGGTCAAGTAGAAGTCCATCTTTGCGAGCTGACGAGTCTGCTCTGCAAGGTCTTTCAGCGGCGTGTATTGGCGTTGGTGGTAAGGGAAGTAGTGATACCAGCCATATAGCTGAACAGGGTGTAAATATTGTGGGCTTATGTGACGTTGATGGAGGAACCCTCGACAAAAAGTCCCGAGAGTTTCCAAACGCTGGAAAATTCAATGATTTTCGAGAAATGCTTGAGCAACTCGGAGACAAGATCGATATTGTGACGGTTAGCACCCCGGACCACACTCATGCGGTTGCAGCATTAAAAGCAATGCAAATGAAGAAACATGTGTATTGTCAAAAGCCACTGACATGGTCTATCCATGAGGCTCGATTAATGCGTGAAACAGCCGAGCAGATGGGCGTTGTAACTCAGATGGGAAATCAGGGTACAAGTGAAAATGGCTTGCGTGAGGCAGTTGAAGTCATACGAAGTGGTGCTATTGGAGATGTTGGAGAAGTACATATCTGGACCAACAGACCCGTTTGGCCACAAGGAAGAGGAAGACCTTCAGGTGAAGATCCAGTTCCGGAAAATCTTAATTGGGATGGCTGGATAGGGCCGGCACCGATGCGTCCATTTAAAAAAGGAGCGTACCACTCTTTTAACTGGCGAGGCTGGGTTGATTTTGGAACTGGTGCCCTTGGTGATATGGCGTGTCACACAACGAATATGCCTATTATGGCTCTAAAGCTTTTTGATGCTGATGCGGTCACTGCGGTAGAAAACCCAGGTGTTTTTGAAGGCGAGACATTTCCCGGCAGTTCGCACCTTCTCTTTGAGTTTGGCCAGCGAGATGGTCTGCCGCCCTGTAACTTTCATTGGTACGACGGGGGTGCTCTACCACCAGAAGCAATCATCAAACAATTACCGGAATCATTCCAAAAGAAAGTGGATCAACAGAAAAAAGGTGGTCGGAAAACGAGTGGTGCCATTGTTGTTGGAAGCAAGGGTGTCCTCGTCTCTCCCGATTCCTATGGAGCACGATACTTCCTGTTGCCGGAGGAAGATTTTACAAATTACAAACCACCAGCTGAATCACTACCACGGATACCATTCAAAGGAAGTGGAGATCAGCGACAGAAGTGGGAATTTGTGAGTTCAATCAAAGGTGACTATGAGCCAGGAACCATGTCTAATTTTGGTTACGCGGGTCGTCTCACGGAAACTATTCTCATTGGTAATCTCGCGCTACGAGCTGACGAGGGGACACGAATAGAGTGGGACGCGAAGAACCTGAAAAGTCCAAATGTTCCTGCAGTAAATCAGTTCGTAAGTCGAACGTATCGTCCGGGTTGGGAATTACCATAAAACGTATGCACCTAGCAGGTAATGCGGTTTTTGGAAAAAAACTTTGAAAACTCGCTTTCGATTTTTATCGTTGGTACTATTGAAGCTAGTTTCAATTCGCTCGATAACACGAAGGAGTTTCAACGTGAAACCTTGGAAAACATGTGCGATAGCAGCAGCGCTGCTTTTCATAGTTTTGGGTGCAAGTCAGGCTGACGCTGGACTATTTGGTTGTTGTGGAAAAGATCGTTGTCCACCACCGCCTAAGGTCGCAGTTTGCTTAATGATTTGTAGTCCTTGTGATGGTTGCCCAGTACCGGTCACTCTTTGTATTCCGGAGTGCTGTGTTTGTGAGGAGCCAAATGTATCAACTCGATGCGCACTGATTGGTAGCGGTGTTACACACGTCGATTATTGCTGTTGTGGCTTTAGTGCAACAATTCGCTGGGATCGGTGTGGGGAGCCACATGTTGTTCGAACAAAAGATTGATTAAGCGGACAATACGGACTTCGTAAAATAAAAAGAAAACAGTTTCTTCAGATCAAGTACGCTGGGGAAGCTGTTTACTTTTTAAAGATCAGTGTCCATGCGATATTGTATTCCATCAGCTAAGAGACCGGCTTGAATATCAAGTTCTTGGAGTGATTCAAAGTCTTGATTGTCTCGAGCACGATGGGCAAGCCAGAGAATCTCTGTGGCATCCTCGCGTGCGATTTTTATCCAGCCTGGTCGTGAGCTAAGAGGTTTGTAGATAAGCCTCTCAAGACGATCAAAGTTTGTGATACCCATCATTTGTTTTAATATCTGTAAATACGGCACCGAACAGAAATTTATGGAAAAATCATGTGAGGAAATCGTAGAATCAGAACAATCATATCTTATGAGTAACTATTTCTGATTGGTTTCTAACTTATGCGCATACTTTTTCTTATATTAATTTATTTTATTCT
>Ga0315315_10000141_pt1 | contig 52974 bp, 57 predicted proteins | sample M140m3416metaG_FD_203699 | JGI IMG/M metagenome (GOLD analysis project Ga0315315, IMG submission 203699) | Ammonia-oxidizing marine archaeal communities from Monterey Bay, California, United States - M1 40m 3416 | ecosystem: Environmental > Aquatic > Marine > Intertidal zone | place: USA...
ATCTGATAAGGCAGGGAGATTAAGTGCGGCTGATCCTCATAGTTGGCATTTACCTTGTTATGCAATGCAAAAATCTGCTCATGATAAAAATCTAGAACAAGAGTATGTTTCTTTCTTAAAAAGAAGAGGAGATATTAATTGGCATTTGTTAAGCGACTTAGATACTAAGTTGTTAAAATATGATGGTTGGATGACAGATGAGAAGCTAATTAGAAGCGCTCCTAAGTATTCTAAAATATCAAAAATTTAGCTATAACTTCAGCTACAACTTCAACACATAGTAGCAATATAATAGGTATTATATATTCCCACCAATCATATTTACCATTGTTATTTAAATCAAAAAACTTCATATTAACACTTCCATCTACGTCTAGCAGCTTTACCTCTTTCACCTGTCCAACCTTTTGATCTTGCACAAAAAGATTTTCTACGCTTAGCGGCTTTACTACCAGGTTTTACTTTACCTGTTACAGCCGTTTTTAGTTTACTGCCTGGGTTTTTCTTTCTATATTCTTTGACACCTTTAGATGTCATACCCGCACCTTCTTCTTTTGTTCTGAAGTTACGGCCTTTGCCTTTAGTAGTTTTTCTTATTTTACCTTTCTTTAAAAAGGTTGATTCTGGTAAGTTAAACATTACTTCTTTATCTTAACACAGTTGTTAACCATTTTAACTTTACCACCCTTAGTTTTCTTACCGCTAGGTGATTTCTTTTTACCTACAGCTTTATAGCCTTTCCAGCAGTTAGCTTTCTTTTTATTAGAAGAGTCTGGAGCTTCATTATCAATCATAAACTTTAAATAGTCAGGATCTTTTTTAGCATCCGCAGCTTCTTTTCTATAAGCTTGATCTATTTCTTTAGCTTTACTAGCAACTTTAGCTATCTTACTAATCATTTTATTAGGTGAACCTAATGCTTGTGGTCCACATCCTTTTCCTTTGTATACACTTTCCATAATTAATTAATTACCACCTTTCTTTTTTAGAACATCACCACTTGGTCTTACTATAATGTCTGGCGTTGGTCTAGGATCAGGCTTATTGTTATTATTGTTGTTGTTATTGTTATTATTATTATTATTATTGTTACTAGAACCTGAACCACTGCTAGGAGCGTATATAGGTCTGTAGTTGTTATAACTAGGTCGGTAATAACCATTGTACCAATTACCATAATATCTATTAGGATATGATATTACGTTATAGTATACATTAGGTTTAATCATACTTATAGGTAATCTCAATGTATCACCTTGTTCAGTAACAGCTAGTACATGTGTTACTTGTATTTTAGGTTGGTTATTGTAAGTACCACAACCAAATAGTAGTGTTAAAAAAAATCCTAGTCCTACGCATCTAATAAAAATTCTTTTGTTTCTGTTTGTCATTTTATATAATTTTATAATAAGTTTTTCTTGATCCCTCTTTTCTATAAGCTTTCAAGCATCTATTTCTATTCACTCCTTCGTTTACAAAGCTAACATGTACCCAGTCTGGGTTTTCATCAGTGCCAAACTCCCATATCATTTGATCGTAATCTAGGTTTTTCTTTATCCACTCATACATATAAGCATTAGTAGAGTTACCATAGCTATCGTCAATATCTATAGCTTGGCCTTTACAATGCTGTGACGAGTGACTTCCGCCAATAGCTTTGTTAAGTTGAGGTCCACGAAAGAACGAATTAATCTTTATAGGATGCGATACGTGCTCTCTAAGAGGTTCAAACACTTTTTCTGCAACTAGCTTCATATTTTCTAATTGCTCTTCTGTAGGATCATTTGCTAAACCAAGTCTATTAGCTGTGTTACTATAAGTACCTTCTTTATAGGTTACATGTTTACTTATGTTTTTCATTAAAATTTACTTGCTGTGTTAATCTCGTTTATTGTTTCTTGTATTTCATTTAGATCTGTTGGTAGCAACAAGTCTAGTCCAGCTTTAAACGTTGCTTGTTTTTCACCACCCTTAAATATTAGCAAAGTTGGCGCCATACGTATTCTATATTCTTTTTTAGCTTTAGCGGCTTTAGATATATCTACTCTATAATATAAAGCATCTTTTACTTGTTCCCATTCATTAAAGCAATTTTCTTTATTAAAATCTGCCCAAAACTCTATAAGAATAGTTTGATCATCATCATCTCCAAAGGCAGAATTACCAGAAACTACATCTTCAAAATTATCATCAGTTAACCAGTATTTATCAGGAACATCTGATTGTGAAAAAGATAAAAATGGTATTAAAATTAAAATTAAATATTTCATTATCTATTTTTTTGTATTTCGTATATTCTTTCGTCTAGCTTATCTAGTTTTTCTAATATCATTTCTACGTCATCTTGAGTGTCCATGATAGTGTTACGTATTAACTCGTCTTTCAACTCCCACTCTGTTTTAGATATAGTAGGCTCAGGCATTTCCATAGCTAAAGCTATATCTGCCTTTAAGCTAAACCAAACACCAGCTAGTGATACTATACCAAACACTAACGCTCCTATTGTTTTTATTGATAAACCAAAATCTGGTTTACCATCACCATCGATGTCTAAACCTATTTTATAATTTTCATCTAAATTCTTTGCCATTACTTTTTTTGTTTTAGTTCTTCAATTGTTGCTATAAGTTTTTCTACATCTTTCTGCAGGTATTCAATTCTTAAATCTTGCTTAGCATCATCTGGCAAAGCACCCATTTCACCTCTGGGCCATTTTATTCTAAACTCATCATTTAAGGTTTGGTTATATTCTAATCTAACAAGCTGACTATCTATAGTGCTTATCTTTGCTGTTAGATCAAACCATATACCAGCTACAGATACAATACCTACGATTATACCTATTAATGTTTTTATGTCAAGTTTTACTTGTGACTTTTCTGATAACTCTTCCATTATTTAAATGTAAAATTAAGTCCAACGCTACTGTTATATATTTCACTATCCCAAAACTTAGTATATTCACCTTCTATGAATACACCTATTGATTTACTAACTTTCCAACCAAACATTAAACCAGCTTGATAATCGTCCCATTGCTCTCCCGCAAGTTGATTGTTGTGACCACCTTTACCCCAACTATTACGATGTAAATAACTAAAATCTACATTACCTTTAACATACTTATGATAAGGTAATATGTAGTTAGCGTAAGCATGTAACCAAAAATTAGATTTATAGTGGTAAAAATCAATTCCGACAATAGGGGCAATTTCTGCAAATGGCTCTAATTCGTCCCAAGCTTCATTGTTAAATCTGTTCATTAAATCACCAAATACTTCGTCTCTAAACTGTAAATCCGTATAAGCAACTATACTACCGTCACCATCAACCCAATACCAATCAGAAGTTGAGTTACCATTTTCGTCGTTAGACGAATAGTATATATCGTCATAACCATATAAAAAACCTAGCGAATACCAAGGGTTAGCTGGGTATTCAAATTCTTGACCCGTATTAGGATCCGTATACATTTCAGTTTCGTTTAACCATATTTCAATTGGATTATATCCGTAAGGTTGTTGATGCGTTCTATATATTGCACCTGCGGATATACTTAATTTTTTACCAATAGGTAATCTAGCTCTTATCTCACCAGAAGTATACTCAAAACCTACGTTACCTGATTCTCTTGATTCAAATTTAGCGATGTGATATTTACCAGTATGTCTTACAAATAATCTTTTATTAGTAAACTCATCACCGTTTTGTCTTTCTTTTTCCCAATGTAACAAATACTCTAAACCTTTAACAGCTGATGTTGGTGCTGATAAAGCTGTTTGTTTTTCAATGTCTGCATCACCTGTCCAAAAATTACCTGGTTTATTTTCGTAACCAAATCTAGCTAATTTACGTATACCAAAACCAAACCTATAATCATAAGGGTGGTACGTTGTTTCGTCTATAACATCTGGTATACCATAAAAATCCTGAGGATCTGTTCTAACAAAATATTCTTTAACCTCCATTTGAGGATTATTTACGTCTCCAGCCACATACACCGTACCGTATTTTAAAAAGTCTTTATAAACTTCTTTTAAAAACTGTCCGCTTATGTTGCTATACACAAGTAATGCTATTATAGTTATTAGTTTTCTCATAGTTATTTTCTGTATTTAGTTTTTCGTTTACTAGATGATTTTTTATTTTTAGCTTTAGCTTTTTCAACAGCGGTGTTTTTAACACCAACATCCCAAGTGTTCCAACCTAAAAACGTAGCAACTCTTTGCCAAGCTTGATTTTGTGAATCAGCAGCAGCTCTTAAGTTGTTTAATTTCATTATAGCTCTATCTAAAGGTACGTTTGTAGTAGCAGATACTATATTGGCTATAGCTAAATAAGCTGGGTTATCAATACCCATACCCATTTGAGGTATAATCTTTTTATTAAACTTATATGTTTGTGTAGCTGAGTAAATTTTTCTAATCTTACTACCAATCGGAGGAGACAAGTTGACAGCTTCAATCATTGTATAAGCGTGGTCTGCTCTATAACCTTTATCATTTTGAGCATTAAATTGAAGTATCATGTTTTTTATAGTAGATATACCAGCGCCGTATACACCACCACCTCTTAGTAAACTATCAAGAGAAGTGTTTAACGCTCTTAGCTTTTTGTTCTCTAGTTTTTGTGTTAGCTCTTCATCTTCTTCATCATCAAAAGCTAATGCAAATAAACCAGATTGTAAAGTGGAAAATATTATATTTTGTAATACACCATAATATAGTATTTTGGATATATTAGTCTTTACATCTCCACGACCATTTTTAATGTCTAGAACAGCTTTTTTAATTAACCTAGCATACTGCATTGGTGTGTTTTGAAACGCAAGTACTAGTCTACCAAGCGGTCCAGCTTGTTGTTGTGATATTAAAGCAGGATCAGCAGATTGTTGTGATTCTTCAGATGTTTTAGCAAAATCAGCAAAAGCTTTATCTTTAGCTTGTGCTTCAGTCATACCTTGACTCTTATATGTATTAAATCTATTTCTATAAAAACTAGCACCACCCATTGATATTGCGAAGCTATCCGCCATCTGTGTAGGTAAGAAACCTTTTTTCAATAAATAAGATATAGCTGCAGAAGCTTTATCTGTTTTACCAGCGACAGCTTGAGCTATCTCAGCCTCGTTAACATCACTCTGTAATCCAGCTCTTCTTTGTTTTAGCATGTCTGAATTAAATATCATACTAAAATCAGACCAAAACTGTGGTTGATTAGCAAAAGCCATACCAGCTTTTAATGGATTATTATCAGACCAATTTATAAAGTTTATCATAGATATTGTCTGAAGTATAGCTGATCTACTGTTAAAGAACATTATAGCACCAACAGAATTATTAACCCAATTCATCCAACTATTAACTAGTTTGTTTTTACCGGTGGTTCTGTTCGTACCATTTTCCATTCTCCATAATATATCTTCTAAAGCACTTCTATAATCTTCACCATATATAGCTTCAATTTTATTCATGTTCTTTTCAGAAAATATTTCATTTTTTCTTTCTATCCAATTAGCTAAATACTTTTTTCTATTTGTTTTTTGAGCTATACTAAAGTAATCATAAGCTATGGTACCACTAACCCAGTCTTGACCAGGTTTTATATAACCTTCTTCTAGTTTAGTTGTAGCGCCAACAAGATCAGCAAAACCTCTCATGTTGTGATTGTTTCTTACTATATCAGATAACTTCTCTATATCAACTTTAGACATACCTGGTATTTCAAAACCAGCTTTATTCCATAAATAAACTCTTATGGCTTGTTCGTTTGAATATTGTTTATAGCCTACATCTTTTAATAATGATCTGAAAGCTTTTGGAAATCTTTTCTTTAAAGCATAAAAGTCATTACCTAAAGCTTGCTTAGCCGCGTTTAATGATCTTACACCTGCCCAGTATGGATCTATTAAAGCTTGTGTAAAGAATTTAAAAGATTTTTCTCCAGCTTTACCTTCAGGTAGCATATTGTACATTAGACCTACAAAGTCTTCAGCTGAAGGTGGCATCCAGAATTTATACTTACCTTTACCTAATCCAGCTGCTTTACCAGCTGCTCTACTATATTCTTCATTTTTATTAATACCAGATTTTCTTTCTAATATAGTGTTAAAGTTTTCATCTAGTGTTTTACTAAATTTAACTTGAGCTAGCTTAACATCATTTTTAACATTAGCAGCTTCTAAAACTTCTTTTACAGCTTGTACGTTTTTTATTGCATCATCAGCAAATAATATGTTATTGTAACCACTGTTTATTTTATTTACAACCCAGTTGGCTTTAGCGGATGCTTTACCATCTTCTAAACCAGTTATATTTTCTATAGGTATATTTAATCCCATACCTTTTAAAAACGCATGTATTGCGTAAGCGGCTTCTTGTGGTCTTGCTGTTAGTACATATATATCTTTATTACCAAACTTACTGTTTATTTGTTGAGCTAAGTCAAAGAAAGGTCCTTTCTTACCATCAATAACTTTATTAAACTCACTAAAATCAAATGCAGCTCCAGCAGCTTCTAAGTCAGCAGATTCAACAGCAAACTCAGTGGCAGTGATTTTTCTCTTTTTACCGTTAGGCATCGTAACACCCACCTTACTATTTGACTGAGCTAACGTGTCATCAAAATCAAATATGCTCATACCTTTTTCAACCTTAGAGAATTTAGCTATAACATTATCTTTAGCCATCATTAAAGCTCTCTCTTGTGGTGTAGCTATTTTAGAAGCTTGAGCATCTGTTAAAACCCAACCTTGACCAAGAACCTCTGGCTTTTTAGGATTTAATGATTTTATAGCAAAAATATTTTTATAACCCCAAGTTGCTGGATTATAATATCTCTTATCTATAGGATCTTTAACTATATCAGCTATAGTACCTTGTCTGAACTGTATGTTTATATTATCGTCCATAACCTTAGGTATAATAGCTACTTTGTATTTTGCTTTTAACTGATCTGGTGTAAGCTTACTTTTACCATCGTAAAACAATACTAATCTAGTTAATGCAAATTGAGTTGCCAGCATGTGTTCGTATGTTCTAGGACCCTTGTGTTTTCCCTCAAAGAAAAACTCTACAGGCGCAGCGGACTTAAATAATCCTTGCATATCTTGTTTCATAGTTGTCGCTAGCATTGCTTTAACTACTGGATCTATTTTTTTTGATTTAACTATATACTTAATGTAAGAATTTGCTTCATTCCAAGCTGGATCAGTGTATTCAAATTGTTTTTTGTAATTATCTTGAAACCTTTGTTTTGCTGTTTTTCTTTTACCATCAAGCGTAGATGTAGATGGAGCTGTTAAGGTTTGTATTTCTTTACCATCAAAAAAGTATTTAGTAACTACAGAATTAACTTCACCATCTTTTTTATATGAAATATTTTCAGCGTAAGTTATACCGTATTTTTCTAAAGGCTTAACAACAGTTTCGTTAAAATCTTGAGATCCATAAAAGAACTGATAGTATCTAGCCGCTCTTTGTTTATTTACACCAGCTGATGTATTATGTTTTCTATGTAAACCAAGGATTTTTATAGCTGCTTTAACTTCTGCTTCGCTCATATCAGGCTTAAACTTACTGTGTAAGTAGTCAACTGTTGCTGTTCTACCTTTAGTAACTGTTGCTGAACCTGGATCATAATAGGTTTGCATCTTACCGGTTTCACCTGTAAACAGCTTTAGCAAGCTATTCGAAAATTCTGCGTCAGTAATTTTTAACTGCTTATCAGCCTTTAAAAATTCATCTACATTTATGTTTACACCTTTGTCTTCTCCAATAACTTTTTCTATAAATCTTTTTATAGGGTTATATATATCGTTTGTTAATCTCTGTATTTCTGCTTTTGTTTCGTCAGGTAACAAAGATGCGATAGTATTTTTTACATTAGCTTTAGTTACGTCAAGATTATCTTTATTTAACTTCTCAACAATTTTAGTACCATCAACCTTACTAAACTTTAAATCTGGGTCTCTACCTATTTGTTTACCTATAATAGATCTTAGTGCTTGATTTTTAAAGTTACCTTTATTAACTAGTACTTGCTCAGCTTTACTCATTATTTCTGGTTCAGCTAAAACTTCCATAGTAGCATCGTGAGCAAACTCTATAGCTAGTACTTGAGCTAAACTTTCTTTTCTACCACGTTTTAAAAAATATTGTATTAATTCTTCTTTAGTTTTTGGTACTTTTTCAAATTTAGCATTACCAGCTGTTTTGCTTTTAACTTTTTTATCTAATGATGATTGTTTTGAGCCTTGTCTATCAATAACTTTAACAACGAGATCTTTGTATCTATTGTTTATTAAGTTTTGATCCATCATTTCAAAAGCTTCTTCTATAAATTGATCTAAAAAGTTAGTATAATCTACAGTACTTCTACCCATAACTTCATACATAGTTTCTTGTAAGTCTAAACCTAATGCTCTACTTATTTCTTTTTGCCATCTTAAATCTGTTATATCTACAGCTTCAGTTATTTTATCACCTTTCTTGTATTGACCAGTAGCTATATCTTTTTTCAATGCTGATCTTGTAACCATCATTTTTCTAAGAATATTTGTTTTAATAGCTTTTTTAATTCTATTGTGAACTTTACCATCTCTTTCAAAGCCCATCTTTCTTCTTAATGTTTCTTTGACTTTTACAGGAGCTTGTTTAGCTTTTCTTTCTTCTGCTAGTTTTAAATCTAGTATTTCATCAGGAGTTAACTCTGTGGTGTCTTCTATTTGAGTAGCAAAAGAATCACCCTCAGCGTTTTTCTTAGCTTGATCGATACTTTTAGTCTGTTTATCTTTTTTAGCTTCTATAGCTAAAGCTTTGTTAGCTTCTCTTTTAGCGTATACTATGTTACTACCAAACCATTTATATAAACTAGGTGTTTTAGATGGATCATAGTTAACTAATCTATTTGCTAATTCTTCTCTTGCTAAATCTTTTTGTTGCTTATTTAGACCAGATCCAAATAGCTTATCAAAGTCACCATCTATTATAGCTTCATACACTTGTCCAAACCCACCGTTAGCACTTTGAAACTCAGCTTTTGTTTTAGCACCTTTAGTTAAAGCATCTACTATAGGACCAGGATCAGCATCTTGATCTAAGTTTACTTTACTAAATTTTCTCTTACCTGTCGTTGCTAGTTTTTCACTAGTGAACTTTTTAAATCTTTTATCTGCTTTTTTATTAGCGAAAGCTTTGTTGTGAGCTATCATAAAGTTTGTAACGTCATCTGCTGTTTCAAAGTTAAGCTCTGCTTTAGGTATACCTAATGCTTCTGATATAAGATCTTTAACATTGTCTATAAAAGATTCTATTCTACCTTTGCCTTGTATTTTTCTAGCTATACTTTTATCCTTTGACATTAGATCTGCTAGCTGAGCCAAGTACTCATCTGAGTTTACACCAGTAACTTCTTCATTAGTGTATTTACGTTTTTTAAACTGGTCTAAAACTTGAGCGTGAATATCAGCGTTATTCTTAGACATGTTTTGTTTAAACTTTTCTATAGCTTTTTGTGCTACAGCGCTAGTTGCTTTGTTATTTAATCTAGCGTTTAAAGCTTGATGAATAAACTCGTGAGCAGCAACGTTTAACATACCATTATTTAATGATACGTCTTTGTTTAATACAGCTTTACCATCTTCAGTTATAAAACCAGCACCATTAGATGCTTCATCTCCATATTTATTTTTAATTTCTTCTTGTGATAAAATTTCTGTTTTACCACCCATGCCTTCAGCTATGTCAGCACCTAACACTTGTTTAACTTGAGCTTGCTCTGTGGCTTTTTTATTTTCTTCTAATTGTTTGTTTCTTTCAAAATAACTATTAGTTATGTCTTTTATCTCAGCTTTCTTGTTGCTTATCTGATTTTTTTGAGATTGTGTTACTGAGCCTTTTGATTCTAAACCTTGTAATTCTTTTTCTAATTCAAAAAGTTTTGTTCTATCACCTTCATCAGTAACTCTAGTATCTAGGTTATTTTTTATAACACCATCTTTTCTTCTAGCTTCTAAGCCTTCTAATATGGAACTGTTGTTTTTAACATCAAAAGTTATTTGAGCTAATTGTTCGTCTGTCATAGCACCTGTTAGATTCATGAAATCTGCTTGGCTATGTTCTTTACCGTTTAAAGTATATTGAGAAGTACCTATATCATTAAATGCTTGGCTTAATGCTATTGGTCCACCAACAACACCTTCACCTAAAAATTCACCAGCAAGTTCAACACCATCTATACTGCTTATGGCTTCATCTAATGTTTTACCAGCTATAACATCTTTAGCAACAGAACCAGTAGCTTCAGCAACAGCACCAAGTGTACCTTCAGTGCCAATAGCAGCTCCAAATCCAGCGCCGATACCTAACACTTTACTACCAGTTGCTTTTTGCACAGCCGTATTTGCTTTACCAAATCTATTAACACTTAGTTTAACACCTAGCTTATCAACAGCTGCTGTAGTAGCACCTTTACCAAGAGCGGCTAATCTTAGTTGTTGAAATCTATCTTTGTCCTCCATTAAAGCTTTTAAATCTTCGCCGCTATAACCTTGGCCCAACTCTTCAACTAGTAGTTCATCTAAAGCGTAAGCAGAATCAACTTGACCTTGAGCAAGTGCATACATACTTCCAGCAAAACTACCAATTTTACCACTTAATGTTCTTTGTTTTCTCATAGCATTTGCCCCAGCAACAACAGCACTCATTGTTAAAGCTCTTTTGTCACCAGAAAATAAAGATATAGGGTTTTGAATTAAAGACTCATACGTTGTTAACAAAGCTTGTTTTGGATTATTACCAAAAGCTTGAAAAGCCATAGCTGTGTCTTCAAACATATTTGGCTCTTCTCCGTTTTCTAATCTAAATTTTCTTCTTTTATCTTCTATATCTTTTTGAAAATCTTTAGTATAATCGGCTATAGGTCTATATTTATCGTTTTGAGCAATTATCTCATTTATTTCATTTTGATTATACTCACCATCTATGTCAATTAAAGCATCGTTCATAGATTTTATCTTATCAGCTTTTGAAAAAGGATTATAAAGATCCCAGAAGCTTGGCTCCTTTTCCATCTCTATAATTTTTTCCCTATTAGAAGGTTCTTCAGGTTGATTAATATAGTTCGATATGTAGTTTGCTTGTTCTTCGCTCGGACCTGAGCCTGTGTATTTTTGATAAAACGCATTAATAAACTCTCCTGGATCTTGTTCAGAAGCATATTGAAGTTTAGAATTCAACTCTTCTTGACTTAGACCTGGACTATACTTAGCATATAGTTGTCTATAAAGTTCTTCCATATTATATTGAGTTTGGATCTATACTAGATGATGATGCCGTGGTGTTTCCACCACCAATTATATTGTCCCAATATCTTTTATGATCTGGGTTTGTTGGGTCTAAATTTTTTCCTAAAACTTTTATAGGTGCGTTATCTCTAGATCTATATACAACATCAAAAGTTCCATCTCCATTGTCAACAACCTCATGTGTAGTTGGCCAACCTGGTTCATTTGTAATCATATTTAAATTACCACTTCCCCAGTATTGATCTCTATATTCTACAGAAGTTAAAGCTCCTTGAGCATTACCTCCGCCACTTGTCGATGTTTTTGATTTCTTTTTTTGATAACCATTGTTAGCAGCTTCCTCCATACCGTTAACATATTTGTCTATAACGTATTGTTGAAGTTGATCGTGATTTTCTTCTTGTAACAACCAACTTTCTGGCTGATCCTTACTTATTATAGGCTCATCTAAGAAGTTATCTGTTGCTAAAGATAGTAAACCCTCTCTACCTTTTTCTTGTACAATATTTCTAACTTTTCTTTCATACATTGATCTTTGATAATCGTCCCATTGTGTTCCAGAATTATAAGATGATTCGTTAAGTTGCATTAATTTATTAGCGCCATCAGAATTTTTGTTAAAATACTTAGGTAGGTTATTGCCGTCTACCATGCTTCCGTCTTCAAGTTGATATTTTACTTGACCATTTATTAAACTGTAGCTAGGCTGACCTGAATAAAGTAATTTTAATTGATCTGTGTTAGCTCCTTCTGATATTGTTTTACTATCATAGTCTTTTAAAAATTCTGTTTTAGAAGCTTTAAACTGATCTAAATTTGAGCTTATATTTTTAAATTGATTTTTTACATCATTAAACATAGAGTTAGCGTTTATATATTCAGCAGATCCAGGTTTTGTTTTCTTCATTAATCTAGCGAAATTACCAGCTTGTAACTGCATATCTTTAGACCAATTAGTAACACCTTGCCTCATGTACGCGGGTAGTTTTTCAACTTCATAACCAGGTGGTAAGTTGTCTATGTAAGTATCAACTTTTTTATTTAAGAATTTTTGCATAGCTCCGTATGGCACAGGTATATTACCACCATATCTACCAGGCATCCTGCCTTGTTTCTTAGCTATGCTATTTAAATATAAGTCAGCTATACCCGCGTTTTGCGGTCCCATATATGCTCCTTTAATTAAGTTTTGATTTGCCATGTTTTTTTTATATTAAAATCCTAATCCTGATGTTAATTTACCCATAAAACTATCTCCTTCTCCTCCTGCAACCGCACTTCCAACTCCACCCGCAAGACTACCTATACCAGACACTAAAGACTGTGTTGCTTTATCTCTAGCTTGATTAGCAGCGCCAAGTCTTTGTTGTGACATACCTAGTAATGTTTCTGTTTTATCTAACTCTGCAGCTCTAGATTGTTGAGCACCTTGTAGTTCCATGCTTTGAACAGTCATATCTCCTTGAGCTGCTTTCATCTGGTTTGATGATTCTTGCATACCAATACTAGCTGAAGCTTTTTGTAAGTTTTGTGATTGTTGACCAGCCATAGCTTGTGCTAAAGCAGCAATACCACTACCACCAGCTGCACCTTGCATACTACCCATTGTGTTGGCTAACGCTTGCTGTTGTTGTTGAGCTGCAAAATCTGCAGCTTGTGTGTTAACTGTTAAGTCTTCATATGCGTTTTCTAGACCAGTAGCTAAATTGCTAGTGTCTAAGTTTTCATATCTTGCTTTGTTGCGGTTAAATTCTTGTTGAGCTGCTCTTTGTTCTCTTCTTCGTTTTCCTCCACCAATTAACCCACCGGCTATACCAGTAAGTCCTCCAATTATGCCCTGTGCTGCACCCATTGCTGCGCCTATCATATTTTTATTAGTTTTAAGTTATTATTATAATTACACATTATTTGCTTGATTCAAAGATTTCACTACCAACATCATATAGTTCACAAGCTGTGGTAGCATCGTTTTTCATTTTAACCTCAGCAAAGTAACCTCTTATTGAGGAAGTGTTACCTCTACTATCTTTACTAAATAGTATAAAGTCACTGGAAGTAGGTCTAGTAACTAAACCACCTATATTACAACTCACGCTAGTTTCAGTAACGGCTGTAACCGCACCCATTTGCACTATAGTACCACTAGTGTTTTGATAATAAGCCGTATCACCAGTTTGTACTGAATCTTGTATGTGCGGAAATGTCATTGTTATATTTGGCATATTTTATCTATTAAGGTTCTTGAGCAAGTGATACTGCTATATTGAAAGTCATATCAGACGCAGAGTCGATCACTTCGTCTAGTTGAGCTGTCCAACTATAATGTAAATCTTGTGACGGCGCAACACCTACTAAACTTGTTTTAGTTATTGTTAATCCACTTACTTGATGGAACGCTGATGCTTGTGTAGCCGATATTGATAACGATATATCATTGTATCCGTTATTATAGAAGTTACCGTACATAACACCAGTACCACTAGTTAAGTTAGTTCCACTTGCTGTTCCGATTAATACGTTTTTAGCTGCTGTTCCACTATTTCCGTTACCATCGTTATACGTTGCTCTGTGTGCTCCTAGTATTAATCCACCACCTGCTCCAGTAACTGTAGGTGTATATAACCTTGAACCACCACCACCAGATCCACCAGTTATAGAGGCAAAGTTATTAATAGCTAGGTTAGATGTTAAGTCGTCACTACCGTATTTATTAACACGCATGTCACTAGTTATACTTATTGTTTTAGGTGATGCAGTGTTATTTATAGCTATTATAGGTGTTTGATAGTCTAACTCAAAACCATTTGAAAACAAGTCTATATCATCAGAATTTGTAGATAAGTAGTTAGACCAGTCTTCTATTTCTGGATCTCTTAATTTTGTAATATTTCCAGTAGCTGTTGCTGTTAAGCTTAAGCTAAAACTAGCAACGTCAGAGTCTTCGTCTGTGTGCAAATTAGCTATATATGTTTTTGTAATATTACTAGATGTTACAGTGAAATCAGCAGTTGCTGCCATACCTAGCGTTAAATCTACATTCGCAAGTTGATTTATGTAAAATGGGTTTTGAACAACATTAGAAGAGCTGTATACATTTCCTTGTAAAACAGGATCTCCAGTGCTTGATGGTGTTATAGGTAGCAAAGTTGTTGGACTTATAGCTTCAATAAGTATATAATATCTTTTAGAAACAGTAGTTTCAAAGAAAGGTATTGATACTAAAGAAAACCCAGTTGAAGGTATTTCTAAATCAGTCTCAGATCCAACAAACGTTGTTCCATTCCACCATTCAGAAAATGTTATAGTAGTACTACTAATTGTTTGTGCTGTGTTTAGTGTTATAGACGTGCCATTTACACCGGCCACAGTTACAGTACCACTTATACCAGTACCAGTAACCAACATACCTACTTTAATGTCGTTGTTTACAGCTGTTAAAGTTAAAGTTGTGCTAGATCCCGATGTACTAGCTGTTGATGTTGTAAAGTTTTTAACTCTAAAGTCAGCACCTATAGCTCCAAATATTTTTAATTCTTTTGTTTGAGCAAATCTACCCACGGTGTTACCACCAACTAAATCATATCCACTTATTTTGTTTACATCAGCAGCATTTTCCAATACAGACTTACTGTGGAATATTATTTCGTTTTTATTTGTATCTTGTGCAGGGAATTTATAAGCTACAGTATACACTCTTTTGTCTACATCAGCTAAAACTTTACCACCAACACCAATAGTTATATTATTGTTACTAACATCCTTATCTTGATGTGTTATAACATAATAGCTTTCAGGATCGTTATCCTCTACGGTTATTTTAAAACTAGGTTGTTCGTTAAAGTTATAACCGGTAGCTAAATCTATAGTTACAGTAGCAACTGTATTTTGTGTAGTGTAGTTAGCTTGATAACCTAGTTGATTACCACTTGGATTAGCTGTTTCGTTATTTCCTGAACCAGCATAACTAACTGTTTGTGTTATGTTACCGTCACTTTGATCTATTATAACTAAGTTTTCTAGCTTGTACTTATTTAAAGCGCCATCACCTGTTACAGCTAAATTAATAGCTAAGTTACTAGATGGCATGTTAACACCATCTGTAAAGCTTACTTTTGCTTTAACATTAAGACCATCTTGAACAAATACTACACTGCTAACATAAGTACCTGTAGAACTTACACTTAAGTCACTAGCGGTTAATGTAGAACCAGTATCAGGAGTTATAGTTATAAACACATGTGTGTTAGTACTATGTATTTCAGTACCAACCTCAACGTCAAATGTAGAACCTGGATTAGTTGTGTTAGCTATACCAGTTAAGCTTACTGTAACTGTTTTATCACTAAGAGCTAGATCACCAGATATAGCTGTTAATTGACCTATACCTTGTACGTTAAATTCTTTTGAATCTAAATTCTCTAACGTTGTAGCTTCACCTTTAATGTGATTATAGAACCTACCTTCTTTTTTCTTGAACTCTTTTATAAAACCTTGTTGAGTGTCCGTGTGTATATGATCACAGTACCAACCCTTAGTGTTAGTAGAGGTAGCATTGTCATAATTATTTGTATAAACTCTTGATAAGGATCCACCATAGTTTAATGTTTTAAAACCTTTAATAGTTTCTGGCATTTCATTTATTAAAAGAGTAACAGATGATTCATACTGTACTCCATAGAAATTATTTCTAATATCATTTTCATGTACAAATAATTCTCCTGTTTTAAAAGAATAGTACTTGTTGTTTAAAGACAAAGCACCCTCAGGTACAAAAGATTTAAAACTAGGGAAACCTTTTACTTTTTCATCAAAAGAAACCGTTTGACCATCTAAAGTTAAATTGTATAAACCTTTACTGCCATCGTAACTACCTAGTATTAATGTTGAACCTGGTAAAGTATCTTTAAAGAAATCTTCCATACCAGCATCTGATATAGCCGTTAAACCATCTCTTGATAATCTAATAACAGCGCCTCTTGATTTATCTGTAAAATAACACCTATAAGCATATGAAGCAAAAGACTCTGGGTTTTTTGATATACCGTATTCACCTATAAAAGGTACTGCTTGCCCTAAAACTTTATTAGTAGCTGTTAATTGTGGGTTGCCGTTTGCTTCAAATATTGCGTCTTTATTAGCTAAAACTTTTAAACACTTATCTTCGCAAAGTACTATTAAGTCTGTATTTCTAGCGTGTAACTTTTGTATACCACCATAATGTGGGTTTAAATCTTTGGTTATAGCTTCACCTTGTATAAATTGATTAAGCCTATTAATACCACTAGTTGAATTAAATATACCTGAGTATATTAAACCATTCTTTCTTCTTTCTTCTTCGTAAGGTTCATCTAAAACAGCTGAAACCTTAACACCTTTACCCATTCTAGGCGCGTTAAAGTCATCATTTATTCTATCAGACTCAACGCCGTTACCAAACGAATAACAATTTTTAAAGTCTAAAACATGTGTTGAACCATGTTGTGATATTGGTCTAGACAAACCAGTTTCGTAATAAATATCTAACTCAGCTGATTCCTTAGGTTCTGTTTCCCAAATTGCTGGATTACTTGATGTTAAAACTTCTACATCAGCACTAACAACATTTTGCATTATTTGTATTTCACTAATATAATTAGTTGGATTACCGCTAGTTGGATATGTAAAAGGATCAGTATAACCATCAGTACTGTCTTTCTTTTTAAACTCTAAGTTGTATTGTCTTCTTTTTGCTGATTGATACCTTTTTCCAGATGTTCTTCTATATTTATACTTTCTATCTTCTTGCGCGTTTTTAGTTATTTCATATATTGGACTTAACGCATCCGATTGACTACCTTTAAATCTAAAAAGAGTACCTTGTAGTTCTATTAATTTTAAAAAGTTATTTATAGTGTTTGATTTATCAAATGATGTTGATCTACTTTTTGGTGATCCGCAAAAATAAAACGTCATTTTCTTTTGACCAAGCTTTGGATGGCCATTGTTGTCTTGTGTAACCCATCTACTTCGTCTTCTGTCTGCTGTATCAAACCAAGAAGCCTCTTGTCTAGAGGAGCCAGCACCCGTGTTTTGTGCGTTACCAAAAATAGTTCTAGTTTCTATTATACCAAATTGCTCATCTTCTTCTGGAAAAGAAGCTATAATATTAGTATCAAAATTACTATCTCTATTTATTTTTACAAAAAATCTACCGTAAAACTCAGCTTTTCTTTCAAATTTTTCTTCAAATAATATAATTTCAAAGCTATCACCAGCGGATATACCAGAAACCATAGTATCACCAGTTTTAATAGGTTCTTCTAAAGTTACTTTATATATATGTTCTTTAGACTCATTTGATCCTGTATCGTCTGTATCACCAGTTGGACCACCACTAACAACCTTGTATTTATCTGATTTAACACCACCATTAGCAATTTGTATAACAGCGTCTGATGAAAAACCTTCACCAAAGCTAGGATTAGTTTGAGGATTTGGACCTCTAAACTCAAACGACACACTACCTATTTGAGGTATACCTGAAGTTCTAGCTTCTACATCACCAGTTGCTATGGCTCTTTCTTTTAACTTTAAAAAATCAGGTGCATCGTTAGATATATCTAGTATTTTATATCTAGACTTTGTTGCAACAAAATCATCAGAGTCATGTTTTTTCTTTAATATTAAATAAGTTTCTTCATCTACTTTGTTTCTTTCAGATGAAGGAAAGCTTAACCAAACATTACCATCTTCAGCTAGATAATATCTATCCATAGCTAAATTGTAATATTCATTAGAAGTTTCTTTTATGTAGTATTTAAAATGCGTAGCCCAGTCTGGTGGTTGATTACTTAAACTAACGTTTATGCTATTTACTGTTTTAGCATAATCTTTACTTGTTTGCTTAGAAGCATTTGCACTAGTAAAAACAGGTGATTGTCTGTTGTATTTATCTAAATAAACAACACCAACTTGATAAGTTCTAAGTGATTTTATTGATAACTGAGGTTCTTTAACCGTTGTAATAGCAGCTTGTGAAATGCTCATGCTGATATTCGGTAAGTTAAAATCAGGTATATCGTAGTTTTGTAAGTAGTTAGCGTATATAAGTCTATTTGCTGTAACCTCTTGAGCGGTAGCTTTTCTTGGAACGTTATCCCAAGGGCGAAGTGTTTGATTAGACTCTACAACTTTACTTATTATTTCTGACTCTAACTTATACTCTGTTGGAAAAGTGCCATCAGAAGCGTACTTAAGCGTGTCTACGACATATACATTACTATTGTTTGTCTCTTTATATAGTATATCAACCTCTTCTACGTCAATAGGTCTTGATTCTGTTATGTTTATTGATAATTGTCTTAAGTTGTTTATCATACCATCGTTATAACCGTTGGTAGATAAATATTCAAAAGTGTCAGGTAAGAAAGCTAATTCGCTAAAAGGTGAAAACGTAGAATATTCACCAGAGTAATATTTCCATCTATAAGCAAAGCTTACAAATTTCTTTTCAAAAAGTACACCCTCTTCACTTAGTATAGCTTCCCATGTTAATGGTATATAAGGTATTTCAACTGGTATACTTTGTATTGTACAATTAAAAACGTTAGATGCACTTATACTATTTATTAATAGTTTTATTTCAAGATTTTCTTGTTGTCCTAATTCTTCATATATAGACGTACAAGTTATTATATCACCTGCTTGCCAATTTGGTAGTGGTGAAAAAGTTAAGTTTAAAACAGTCCCAGCATCTTTAGCAACACCTTCTGTATCTGTGAAAGTTGTATTAACAGCATTACTTATAACAACTGTAGATGTGCCTGTACCAATACCACCTCTTGTAGAAGAGCTCATTACTAATGTTGGTTTACCCATCGGCGCTTTTTTAGCTACTGTTATATGTTCTTCTGTAAAACTAGAAGAAGAAGCTAGATCTGAAGAAGCTATTATTTGACCAGTGTATTTAGTGTGTGTTGTAAAATTAGAACTACAACCAGATTTAAAAACACTTATATCTATTTTTTTAGGTTCTTTTTCACCATCCGTCCACATTAACATACCATCTAGAACGTTTATACCTGTTATATATGTACTTGCTTTAAAATCAAGTATGTTATTTGTATCTACCAACACCGGTGATATTACACCGCTAGCATCATCATACTCGGCTATGCAATCGGCTTCGTCAGCTTTTATAAACCAGTATATTCTATCGTGCTCGTTATTTAGTTTAGTACCAACACAAATAGCGTTAGTTAAACCAAAGCTATCTGTATTCCAATTATCAGTTATAACTTTTTTATTCGAGTCATACGCTTTACCTAATATTTGCGTTGTACCTTTAATGTTTTGAACACTACCAACATTGCTACCTTCAGATGTAGAAATCTCAATGTTAAGAGCGTCTCTATACTCTCCATTAGGTACTAATCTTTCGTCCAGGTCTTTATTCATTTTACCTAAACGGAAGTGATGTTTAATATCTGGCATATGTGTTAGTGTTTTATTTGCTTAGATTTATTTCTTAATACTTGAGAAATTTCTTCAGCTTTTATATTACTTAATCTTATTTTTGCTTTTCTTATAGCGGCAAACTTTTCTTTTTTAAATCTTGCTACTAAATACTCAGGAACTAATGTTCTAGCCGCTAACATAGCGTGTATCATGTATTTGTATATTGCATCTTCAGCAAATTTATGTACAACTGAATCTCCATCAACAGCTAATCCATCACTTATGTATTTTAGTGTTATTATTTTGTCATTTAAATCAGAGCTAAAATGTATAAAACCTTTAGCGTGATCTATGTAATATACACCATTTGCTTGCGCATACTCAGGTGTTAAACCATATCTTCTACCCTGCGCTAAAGTAGCGTCGTATTGATCATCATCTCTAGGGTTGTCTGAAGTATTTGAAGAGCTTGTTAATTTAAATTGTTTCCAAGTTTCTGATTCAAATGATTGTAGTATTTCACCACCGTCTGTAAAAACATATTCAAAATCATTGCTTTGAAGTATTGCAGTTGGGTTACCTGTTTTATAAGCAGGATATATTATTCTTTCAATACCAGAGCCATCTCTCCAGCTTACCTTAACGTAATTAACATAATCGTGAGGTAACTTCATTTTAAGGGATGGTGGTATTTCTATTTCTTGTGATTTTTCACATCTTAATGTATCGTAGTTTAACTCTTGAATACCTCTTTGAGCGTGAAACATTACATCTGTTCTTCTTGCTTTTGGCAACAGCTTGTCTTCACCTACATATGTTATTATGAAATTTTGAACAATATCTTTTAACGTTATATGCTCGTAATTACCTAAACTCTCCTCTAGTGATTTTTGTTTAACTATTACAACCGCACCAACAGCAGGATTAGCACTAGACACAAATGTAACTCTACCATTAGAGCTGTTATATGAATATAAACTTTCGTTTAATTGATCTCCGTTAATAAATACATCAAAATCACCTTCAGCTGTTGGTAAAGGGTTAAACGTTAATGTAACATAACTGTTTGAGTTTATAGTAGAATCTACCGTAAACTGATTTGCGTTGTTGTAATATTGCTGTTGTGTTCCTGTGAATAAAGGCATGTTCTGTTATTTTTCTTGTTGGACGTTTTGTGCTTCTTCTTGAGCGGCTATTGGATAAAGCTGAGGATCTTTTATCGTTATACCAGCTAGTTCTAATATCTTTATAACTAATTCAGACTCTTCAGACTCATGTAGCTCAAAATCTACAGCAAGTGTAGCATTGTAAAGAGCTTCATCTAAAACAGTAGTATAAGCCCATTGTACTTTAATTGGCTTAGCTATATAGTTACACACAACTGTGTCACTTGCACCTATTGTTGTTGGATAAATTTGTATTAATCTTTTTCTATTTATAGCTGTTGATCCTGAGTTTCTAACATAAACAGGATATGTTGTTGTTGGGTTTGTTAATGGGGATGCTAATATGTGATGTATTTCGTTTTGATTTATTTTTTCAATCTCAACATAACTACCACATTTATTAGTATATAATTCTCCCATACGATAATGATCTGGTAAAGTACCTACACCACCGTCTGCCATAACTACGGCTGCTCTGTATTTTTCAAATATATCTATTTTTTCTTGAATAATATCTACCATGTCTGCATGAACCGAATCATTACCAGGCATTTTTAAAAATTGATCCAAGTCATAAAAGTATTGTTCGAATATATCTAATTGAGCTTGATTAGCAAACAAGTTAAACTCTTGAGGTGTTATATAACCTCTTTGTTCTTTGTTAGCTATTGCTAAAACTCTTTGATAAACTGTATCTACACTAACTGCCATATTTATTTTTTTTATAGTAAGTAACCACCTCACAGAGATGGTTACCTCTATAAGTGATTGTTATTTTAATCTTTTTTCTAAATTACTAAAGACTTCTAAACCTTCATCTGTTTGAAACCACGCAGCTAATGCTGAATATGGGTGCTCATCAAATGGCACTGTCATTAGTTTTCTGCCGTTGCTAGCCCAAGTAAACTGTCTATTATCAGGCGACAATTTAATCAAGTTTGCTTCCGCTGCTTTGATACCAAAGTTTCTTAGCTGTACATTTTCATCTTGTGCTAAGCTTATAAATAAAGCTGGATTTCTTTTAGCAAATAAAAGTAAATCTCTCTTTAGTTCTTTGGATGTCATTTTTGTGACTTTACTTCCAAGCTCTACTCTTAATATACCTTCAGCTATATCTAAATCTAAATCTTTAGCTATAGTTAAAGCTTCTATTTCAAGCTCCATGTAATCTAAGTCATCACTTGCTATCTCAACCTCGTTATGTTCTTGATATATAACATTTTTAAGAGGGTGATAAATTGAAAGCATTTTTTGTAAAGATTGCTCTCTTGCAGGTACTGTTAAAGCACCATCTCTAAAAACTATACGACCTAAAGTGGCCATACCTTTTTGTTCATCTACCAATGGTGATGGTTGATTAGTAGCGTATCTTAATTCTTTTTGAAAACCCGCTTCTGTATCGAACCATAATAATGGTTTTCTTCTAGTATGTTTACTAGGCAAAGAAAAAACTAATGGTTGTTCCTTTGTTGTTAGATAGTAAATTCTATCTTTTATTTCCCATTGTGTACCTACTGGTACTCCAACGGCTTGTTTTACTTGTGACATAATATAATATAATTAAAAAGTTTATAAAAAAAATAAAAGGGTTGGGTGCCGAAGCACCCTTACCTTTTAAGTACTATTGATTATCCTTGGATACCATCAGTAGATTTTAACAATACAAAGTTGTTAGCTGCTTGAACACATAAACATCTCTCAGATAAGAAATGTACGTTCATTGCATCTTCGTCGCTTGTATAGTTACCTCCAACTGAACCAGTGATCCATGATTTCATTCTTCTGTCGTCAGCTTCAGAAGCTCTGTATCTAACGTGTAAGAATGGTCTTTGGATGTTTTTACCCATAATCTGATCGTAAACTGTTGAAGTTCCAGCAGGAACGATAACACCTTCAATATCAGCTACAAGTCCTCTAGTAGTTGAATCATTTAAGTATTTCCAGTCAGTTTTGTAGAAGTCATAAGAACCTCTTCTGAAACCAGAGAAACCTAAATTTAACGCCATTTCCTCAGAGTTGTTGAATACTCCGTAAGAAGTACCACCAGTTCCGTAAGAATTTTGAGCAGCAAGCATGTTATCAATAGATAGAGACGTAGCTCTGTCTAAGAACATCATGTTTTCTTCAATTGATCCTTGCTTGTCAAGCTCTTGTAAGATGCTATCAAATTCAGCAAGTCCAACGTGAACTCCACTAGAAATAGGGTCATCAAAATCAGCGTTGTTGTATACTAATCCTCTTGAGCTAATAGCAGCAAAAAGACCTTCAGATCCAGAAATACCTGCAGCAGAGATAGCAGATGATCCTGCTTTTTTCTCAGCTTCAATCATAGCCATTTCTAATTGATCTTCAAATCTAATTCTTGCTTCGTGCTCAGATTTTAAGTACCATAAGTATCCAGAAGTACCAGCTTCAGTAGCAACTTCGACCCACCCAATTTGAGCAGTGTCAGATCCATTTACACTGTACTTGTCTCTTAGAATAATTGGCTTATTCGAGAAAGAAGTAAATGTTGCATCTTTTTTGTTACCAGCGTTGCTTGATCCTTTTGCATATTCTGAACCGTAAACAAATACTTTTACAGCAGCAACACCATCAGAACCGATACTTGAAATATCAGCAGCAGTATAAGGTTGCGCAGTAATTGTAGTTGCAGCAGGTACAGCAGATACGTAACATTTTAATGTTGCACCACCTTTGCTAACGATAATAGTATCGCCAATGTTTAGTAAGTGAGCAGCAGAAAATGTTAGTAAGTTTGCAGAAACGTCAGTACCTACGACATCGTCGTAAGCTACGTGGATTCTACCTTGTTCAGACCATACGACCTCGTCAGAAGCCATAGGCATTTCAGCACCGACCATAGATAAGAAACCAGAAATAGTTCTGTTTCCGTATCTTTCAACTTCTTTTTCATAAACTTCCGGTAGGAATTGTTTTGTGAAATTAAAGTCGTTGCCAGCGATTGATAAATAATTTGAACCAAATAAAGTTTTATTCGGTCTCGGCGTTAAGTGCGATAACTCCGCGCCTGTTCCAGCTAATGCCATAATTTTTAATTTTTAAATTGTTAATGTTATTTTCTAATCTTAATCTTAAAATCAGAAACTGTATCACCAGGAACAGCTTTTACAGACCAACCAGAAGTAGGTATCACATTTGACTGTGCTTCCCTAGGATCCATGTTGATGTTTTTAGACTTAGCTATACTATCCTTGATAGCATCTGCTTTGCCCTGTTCGTAAAAGTGTTTCGCTACAGCGTCAGGATTATTAGCAGTAAATAAAGATTTATGATAACCTTTAGCATCACTCATATTTTCATTTTTATCAAGAAACTTCTTAATAAAATTGTTAATATCGCTTTGGTCATTTTTAACCTTGTCACTATCTTTTACATTAAACCTAAACTTTTTTTCACCAATATTATATTCAAAACCTTTGAATTTATCGTTAAAAACCTCGTTGGTTTTATTTAAAAAGTTGGTTTGTTGTTCCTGAACTACCTTTTGTGTAGTTTCTGCTTCTTGATTGTAACGGTTGAAAAAATCAATTGCTTTCTTTTGCTCAGGCGCTAACCTGCTTCCAGCTTTAATTTCTTCGTAATATTTAGACTTTAGCCCGTCTAAGTGGCTTTTAGCACTGGCAACTTGCTCTTTTAGCGCTAATTTTTTTCTTTTAATATCTCTATCCTCATCAACTTCTTCATCATATTCAAAATTGTCTTCCATTAAGAAACCAATTTCATCATCATTTAAATGAGGTTTTGTTTGCTTGTAGTATTCCTTAAGTAAAGATTTATCATCTTTTTTAGAGTAATCTTGATTTAATCTAACATACTCTTCTAAGCTACCGCCAGTTTCATTCATAAAGTCCACGACTTTTTGTATGTTTTCTGGTAATGGTTCAGATGTGTCTTGAGCTTCTTGTACAGCTTCTTCTACTTGTTCTTGTAGCTCCTCTGTTTGCTCTTCAACTTCTTCATTTGTAATCTCTTCAACTACTGAAGTTTGCTCTTCTTCTTTAACCTCTTGCTCGACAACAGGTGTATCTTTTACCTCTGTTTCTTCTACAGGAGTAACTTCTTCTTTTTTTGAAAGATCAACCTTAATAGCATCGTTGTCTTCATTTTGATTGACTAATTGCTTTGGTCTTTTAGGTTTTTCTTTCATTTTCATATCTCCACCCTCTTTTATAGGAGCTTCGATTTTAGCATCAGTTATAGTTTCACTATCTTTGATTGCTGCTTGTTCTTGTGCAACTGGTTGAATTTCTTCTACAACCTCTTGCGGCTTTTCTTTTTCTGCCATAATATAATATTATAAAATTAAACGATTATTATCTTGGGTCAAAACTACCTAGATTACCTAGGTTACCTAAACTATCATTACCCATTGATTCAAACTTTTTAGGTGCTTTATTGTTATTTCTTTGATCTATTAGCTCAGATTGTTGACTAGCTTGTATTCTAGTTCTTTCATCTTTACGATCTTCTTTATTTGTTTCTTTTTGTTTGCCTATGTTAAGCTCCATGTTTTTAAGTCTCATATTAATCATAAACTCATGATTCATAAGATCTTTCTTGATTATAGCTTCTTGTTGCATTTTCTTTTGATCTAGCATCATTTTGGCTTCTTCAAGTTGCATAGTGCTTTGCATTAAAGCTTGGTTTTTTTGTACCTCAGCTTCTGCAGCTATCTTTTGAGCTTGTGCATTAGCGTTTGCTTGAGTTTCTATATTTTTTTGTTGTAGCAACTCGTCTCTTTCTCTTTTCTTTTTTCTTCTTACTTTTAGTAATTGATTAGCAAGCTTGACATTTTTAATATTTCTTAAATCAATAGCATCTTCAAGATCTATCATTTGCTGACCTAAAGCAACTTGTATATTGTTTTCAAGTAATGATTTTTCTTCTTCATCAGGAGATACGTCTAAAAATATACCAAAATCATATAGATGTAAACTAGCTATATCTTCTAACGTACCAACATTATGACCACCTATTTTTTGTATAAATGCTTCTTTTGTTGGAGAGTATTCTAATATATCAGATATTCTTAATGATATTGATTCAGCTAATTCAGCTGTAAGATATAAGCCAGAGTTCAATATATGTCTAGTAGCGGTGTTACTATTAGCAGCGGCTAGTTTTTGAACACCAACTAAAGCTCTAGAATCAGGAGTACTACCATCTCTAGCTTCGTTTAAGCCGGTTGTATCTCTAATCATCTGCATGTAGTAGTTGTAATTCTGTATTAACACAGGTATTTTACCACCACCATTACCACTTGTTATTTCTTGAATAGGTATTTTACCAGGATTCATATCTCCTTCTGACGTAAACGATCTACCTATTACGGAACCAGTTTGAAAAAACATATTCAACGCTTCTTGTGGATTATAATTAGTTCCGTTACCTAAATCTATTTCAGCTAAACCGTCAGCGTCTAGATAAATACCATCTGGCACCATTCTTGATAATACTTGTTGTATTTTTAAATGAGTTAATTGAATCATGTCAGCAAAACCAGTTATACGCTTTACTAAAGACTCAATTTTACCTTTATACATTCTAGGAGCCACTAAATTATAATTCATTTTAACCTTAGTGTAATCACTTTTAGGTCTCATCATGTTTTTAGACATTTCCCATTTAAGCAATTTATCTGTTCCTAAAACCAAAGCTCCTTCATATAAAACCTCTAAAGATCTTTCAATTTTCTCAAATTGACCAACCATTTCTTGTATTGGTGGATCAAAAGTATCATCTCTTAATATAACTTTGCTACCACCACTCATAGTATCTTTAACTTTATAAACTTCATTCATGTAAGTTTTATAATTAAAGTATAATACCTCTACAGTGTTATTATCGTTGTTATCGTTAGTGCTAGCTGTAGTATACCTAAAGTTAGATTTTTGATTAGGTTGCTTTTTTATTTTTAAAAGTTGCTCTTCATCTAAATTAGGAAACTCTTTTTTTAATTCATTTATAGGTATTGTTTTTACCTCGCCAATGTAATATATATCTTCAAAATAAGGATTTTCAGTATAAGAGTAAACTATATTTGCAGGATCCACGTATTCAACTTTAATACCTTCAGCTGTTGTAAATTTATCTTTTACACAAGCTATACCAATAGTTGTTAAATCATAAAATAATCTTTTTCTTGTTTCTTCAAACTTATTACCATTTAATATAGTTGTTATGGCTTGTTCCTCTGCTAGTTCAACTTCTTGCTTGTAACTAAGTTGCATATGTAAACTTAACTCTTCTTCACTATCGGGTAGTTTTTCAGGTGGATTTTCCTGTAAGTTTATACCTAAAGAGTCTTGAGCAAACTTTATAAGCTCTTGAGTTTCTATGTCTCTCATTACAGATTCCATATACTCTGTTCTCTTACTCATACCGTAAGGATCTTGAGAATATGCTTTTATATCGTATGTTCTTTCGGCCATACCATTAACTACAATATCAACAAACTTAGGTATTATAGGAACTGGTTTCCAGTCTAAATTAAGATAAGACAAATCACCATTTATAGATAATTCATCTTTATATTTTTGTATCGATTGTTCTCCTCTAGCATATAACCTTAACTTATGAAACTCGTTTTGGTTGTTATAAAATCTATTAGTACCAGAATCACGTTTAAACCATTCCGCTTCTATAGCTTTGGCAACCTTTAAACCGTAGTCAAGCCCGATCTTCTCAGAGTCGCTAACAACCTGACTTGGGAAATAACCTTTTGATATTGATTCTGCCATTTTTTAATCTATTAGTTTTGAGTGCATACCTTTGTTTTTATATCTTGATATGTTTATGTTTAGTTTTTGTTTTTTTATGTCTGCATGCGGTCTATATAAATGTCTGTTACAAGCCATTATAGCTAATCCCGAACTTATTGCAGCATCGTATTTTGTTCTGTTATTTATATCAAACTTAGCCCAGTCTTGCAATGTTTCATTAAAATATAAATCACCGTGGGATCCATCTCTCTTTTTACCAACGTGATCTTGTATATACATTTCAATAGCAGCAGCGTGAGCTTGCTTAATATCTTCACTTGAGTTTGGTATACCACCTACTTCTTTTTCAGCTGTGGACAACTTGTTCCAAGTTCTATCAGGTCTATTCATAGAATAACCTCTGTAACCTCGCCTTTTTAAATAATACAATAGACGTGGTTTATTATTTTCTGCTAGTATAGGCATCCCGTAAAACACAAGTGCCATTAGAACGTCCTCAAAGAAGATCTCAGCAGTCTGAGGTCTAGCTATATACTCTAAAAAGAAAGAGTTTGGAGGACAATCTTCCATACTAAATTTTGTTAACCCGTGCAAAGCACCTTTAGATCCTCTACCATCAACAGTACCAGATATATCATAAGAGTCACATCCAAATGAACCCATGTGTTCGTTAGCAGGGTATTTAATTCCATTTTTTATTATATGTCTATTCTGTAATTCAAACTTAGGTGTCCAGCTAACCTTAAACCTACCTTTTGAATCTGGGTAAAATATAACTTTAGTATCTTTAATACCGTTAACCCATTGAAAATTACCTTTAGTTAATGGCGCATTTAGCTCTTCGTTATAATCTATTTGCTCGTATATTTTCGCTAAATTAAATATACTGTTTTGTGTTTCATCTCTAAAAGCGTGCTCTTCAGTTCTAGGAAATTGCCTATAAAATTCATTTAAAGCATCTCCATCATTTTTTAAGCCGTCGACTTCGTTTTGCCAGTGTTCGATGATACCTGTATCGATATATTCTCCATAAGGCCCTTTAACTTCTTCTTCTGGTGTGTCAAATACAGGTAGTCCATAAGAATCAATGAATCCTTCGTAGTTCCATTCCATAGGAATGAACAGACTATAGAGTCCTGTACTTGTTTGTCCATTTCTGTTTCTTTTTGTAACATCTGACCCATTATACAGTTTTTTAAAGTTATCACCTCCTTTGTCAAGAGCGTTGCTCGTTGATCCCATCATGCACTTACCAATAATTCTACTACCTAACCTAAGACATGTTTTTGTAACACGCCAATTGTTTAATATATTATTAGGTCTTTCCCATTTACCACTTTCATCGTGAGCTAATAGTTTTAACTTTTCACCATCATAACTATTGTCACCTGTATTTTTCCAGTCAATAGTAGTGTCTAATCCTTGTAAATCATGATCGTCACTACCTGCTTCTATCTTTCTTCTAGTTAATTTAGAAGCTGGAACTCTGTATGCTAATTCTGTTTTAGGTCGATCCATACCATCTTGAATCGGTTTAAAAAAGAAAGGGTAGTTGACTGATATAGGTACAACCTTGTCAGTAAACATTTTTTTAGCATCTGGTCCAGTTTTAGATAATATTCCTAATCTAGCATCACTTGATATTGTAGCCATATTTACTAGCTCTCCTGATGCCATAAATGAAAACCCAGATCTTCTATTTTTAAGATAACACATACCATAACATCTAGTATCAGCTTTGCAAGCTTCCCAAAACAAATAAAATAATCTATTTGCTTCTCTAAAATCAGGTTGACCAACATCAATTTTTGACCACTGTAGATACATATAGTGAGTACCGGTTATGTAAGTAGCTTTTCCTTTGTTATAAAACCAAAAACCTTCTTCTCTTCTTTTAAACTCTTTTTCTATGTAATCTATATGTTTTTCCTTAAAATCTTTTGGTATATCTTTCCAGTCAAATATAGTTTTTAAACGAGATAAAGCTTTAGGTTGTGGTGTAACCTCCCACTTATCACTTTTAAATTTATTAATATCAGTTGCCTGCGGCAATGCTATTTTCAAATTCTGTATGCTATACACCTCACCGATCTTACCGGTTTTACTTATAACAACTAGATCATGCTCTTTGTTATAACCATACTTCCAGGCTTTTTTTTTGTTAAGCCTTTTTATGGTGTTTATTTTAATAGGTTCTATAACCTTATATAAACTTTGCTCGTACATTATTTAGATCTTCTTTCTGCAAAACCACCAAAAGTAGACTTTTCCTCTTCCTTTTTAGGTTTATTATCTAACATGTCTTGCTCATCTTGTATTCTATTTAATATCTCAAAAGCATCAAATATAGCTAGCTTTTTAGTTGCAGCCGCGTTTTTTAATCTATCAGCTGATATATCGTCGTCTGTTTCTACTATAGGCTCTTTTGCAACCTTTATTAATTCATCAACAGCTCTATGTCCAGCTTGGATTATATTCTTTTTCGTTTCCTTGATATTCATATTTGATTGTAATAAATTTAGATAAAACCCTATATAATCTCTCACCGTTAATTACAAACTCGTATTCACTATTAGGTGTGAAACCTATTAAATCTCCTTCGTTTATATTTAAATGCTTGTTAGTATATTTAACAACGCCTATCAATGGTTTTTCTTTATCGTCATATATATTGTCTGACTGTAAAGGTTTTACAAAGCAATAATCAGTTTGACTTGACCATTTACCTTTTTGTTTGTATAAAAATATTTGATCTGTATTAACAAAATATTTATCTTCTTTAAAATAAGATCTGCTGTTTTTTTCTACACCTTGTTGATCGTGCCATCTTCTAAAAACATTGTGGTGTATAATAACAGTGTCACCTACTTTTATATCTGTTTTAACAATTTTAGGCAAAGAAACAACTATAGCTTCTCTGTTAACGTACTGATGACTAAATATCTCGGCGTTTAATATGAGCTCTTTATCACCTATTTTTTTTACGTTATTGTATCTTGATCCTTTTGGTTTAACTACAAAGTTAAATAATCCTTGCATTAATATTCTAAATTGTATTCTACGGCTATTGCCATATTTTTATTAAAATCTTTCCAAGGCAAAACCTCTTCTTTTTTCATAATGTAAATACTAAACTTTTCATCTTCTTCTATTATATCACAAATCGTATGACCACCGTAGACCTCTTGGCCTACGGAATAGTGCATAGCTTCGTTTTTATAGTCTTTACCTATACTTATTTTTCTAATTAGATTTTTCATCTTTAGGTAACTCTTTTATAGTTCCGTCCTGAATATTAACAGAAACGTCACCGTATTTTTCTTTCAGCTTATCATTGTTCTTGTAAAGGTTAGCTTGGGTTTTTGCAACTTCCACTACTAACGCATTTTTTTGAACTTCTAAACCTCCAACTTTCATTTGTAGTTGGTTTAACGTGTCTACAAAAGTTCTTATAACTTTTAACTCTTCTTCTGTTATAGACTTAGGTTTTAAATCTACTGCTTTTGGTTTTTTCTTATATGTTGCCATAATATTATTATTTAATTAAAATTTTACTTCTTTTTTGCTGGTGAAGATATGTACCAGTTTTTGTATCTATCTCTTTTTTCACACACGTAGCTAATATATTTATCAACTTTAGTTTTCCAGTCTTTATCTACGTTTGGATTTATTATACCAGACTTGTAACTAGAAAATGTCTTGTTTACGTATTCTACTATGTTTTTTTGATTGTGATAAAGGAAACTATTTATGCAGTAGAATGAGCCTCTCTGTATATCGTTCCAAACATCCACAGGTTCTATATTTTTACCTAATACACCAGCAAACAAAGGGCTTTCACTTATATGAGTTGAATAAACGCCTTTAGCTTTCTGCATGTAGTAGTACATGTCTACATTTTTAGGAAGAATATTCTCTTCACCAAAAAAGTCTTTTAACTCACCAATTATTTGGTGTGTAGTTATAGGGTGTGGTTTGAATAAAACATTATTACCGTGGGTGTTTACAATGTGCTTTAATCTATTTAAGCAAACATTTTCTCTAAGTTTGTTAGAACCCGGTAAAATTATTAAATAGTCCTTAGGAGGAAATCTGTCCAATTCTTCTTTTCTGTATTTATACTTGTTAGCGTTGCTATCAACAACTTTTTTTACTAACCAAGAAGAATAGTCTAGCACTTCACTTTCGTTATCGTGCCAAGCGTCGATCATTTGTTCGTTACGCATTTTAAAATTTAAAGGTTGAAGGTAAAAATTACCTGCATACTCGGTATACGCCATTGTTTTAAAGTATGGCATTTCTTCTGCCATTACATCATAGCTAGTTTCTAAGCCATTTTCTTGGCACTTTCTAATGACATATCCTTCAACTTGTTCTAAGTCATAAAGACTGTCAGCTTTTTTAAGAGGACCTATTCTTTTCTTAAGCTCCTGCTCGTTAAACATTTCCATATAATTAAATTTAATTTGTTATAGTACTATAGTCACATATTATTACGCTTTTCTAACTACTCGTTATTATCTTGAAACGGATTAGTACCTAATTGCCCAAATTGATTAAAGTTAACATAGTTACCAGTGTTAGTTGTATACGTAGTCGTATACGTAGTTGTTGTATTAAAACCAGTGCTTGTAGCTGTAGACGTATTAAAAACTGTTGACGTTGATGTGTTATAAACAGTAACGTGATTTGTATTAGTTGTAGTACTTGTGTTAAAAGTAGTAGTCGTGTTAAACGTAGTTACTGTAGCTGTAGTAGTGTTGTAAACAGTACTTGTCGATCTAGTTGTTGCTGTATTTGTACTAGTGTTATAAACTGTTGTTGTCGCTCTAGTTGTTGCTGTGTTTGTAGACGTGTTAAAAGCTGTTATAGTTATTGTTTGCGTTGTTGTAGATGTATTGTAAACAGTTGTATAAACAGTAGTCGTATCTCTTGCTGTACTTTTTAGAACTGTGTTTCTAGATGTACTAACAGTTGTGTTTCTAGATGTAGTAGTGCTAGTATTATAAGTTGTTGTATAAGTAGTGTTTGTACTAAATACAGTTGATGTACTAGTATTAAACACAGTACTAGTTGCTCTACTTGTAGATACAACCGTTGTTGTACTAGTATTATAATGAGTTATTGTTATAGTACTAGTTGATCTAGTTGTATTTCTATACGTAGCGGCTTGAACATCAGTTAACCTCATTGTTTGTTGAGACGTAGTGTATACTGTATTAGTACTAGTATTAAACGTAGTTGTTGTGGATTTACTGGTATTAAAAGTTGTAGTCGTACTGTACGTAGTTAAAGTAGACGTATTATAAACTGTAGTAGTTGCTCTAGACGTTGATATTGTAGTTGCTCTACTAGTTAATGTAGCAGTACTAGTATTAAAAGTAGTACTTGTTGTGTATACCGTAGTTGTAGATCTAGATTCTATTGTAGCTCTACTAGTTGCAAATGTAGTTACAGTTGATCTAGTGGTAGACACAGTAGTGGTTCTTTGTTCTGTTGTTACCGTGCTAGTATTAAAAGTGGTTGTAGTAGAGTATGCTGTTGTTGTAGCTCTTTGCTCTGTTGTTGATCTACTTGTAGCAAAAGTAGTCGTTGTCGAGAATACTGTAGTTGTGCTAGTGTTAAACACAGTTATAGTAGCTGTACTAGTGTTAAAAGCTGTGTTAGTAGTATATGTCGTAGTGGTAGACCTTGAGGTTGCTGTACTTCTAGTTGTAGTAAATGTTGTTGTAGTTGACTTACTAGTTATAGTACTTGTGTTAAATGTTGTGCTAGTAGTGTATACTGTTACTGTACTTCTTTGCTCAATTGTAGCTCTTGATGTAGCAAAGGTAGTTGTAGTTGACTTAGTAGTTACAGTTGATGTATTGAAAGCCGTATTAGTAGTATATACCGTGGTTGTACTTCTAGATTCAATTGTAACTCTATCCGTAGCGAAAGTAGTAGTTGTAGCTCTAGACGTTAGCGTCGAAGTATTAAAAGCAGTTGTAGTCGTAAACGTCGTAGTAGTAGACCTACTTTCTATAGTGTTTCTGCTAGTAGCAAAAGTAGTAGTTGTAGCTCTAGTAGTATTAAATGTTGTTGTTGTTGTATACAGTGTAGTAGTACTAAACGCGGTAATTGTATTACGGCTAGTTGCTATTACTGTTGCTCTACTCGTTGATGTAGTTCTACTAGTAGCAAAAGTTGTTGTAGTAGCTCTAGATGTGGCAAACGTAGTTGTAGTAGACCTAGTAGTGTTAAATGTAGTTGTTGTATTAAATACAGTCGTGGTACTAGTATTAAATAATGTAGTTGTACTTTTACTAGTATTAAACGTAGTTAAAGTTGTGTAGGTAGTGGTAGTAGACCTACTTTCAGTTGTAGCTCTAGACGTATTAAAAGTAGTAGTCGTAGTATACGTAGTCGTAGTAGATCTACTTTCAGTCGTAGCTCTAGACGTATTAAACGTCGTAGCTGTAGTGTATGTAGTAGTAGTATTTCTAGACTCAAGTGTGCTTCTACTTGTAGAAAAATAAGAAATATAAGTAGTGTTAAAAGACGTTGTAGTGTTTCTACTTTCAGCGGTGCTTCTTGACGTACCTCTACTCGTGTTTCTTATAGTAGATTGTGATGTGCTTCTTGATGTGCTTCTTGTAGTATTAGGCATAGTTAAGTTATTATATCGCCAGATATTTGTATTAGTAATTTACCATCTGTCTTTAAGTTATTAATATAATTATTTCTTAACGCTGTCTTATGATCGTCAGATACATCGTTTGGTTCTGCAAAAATATCTACCAATATTAAATCATATAGCTTTGTTGTTGAGTAAGTCCACTCGTCATGTGTTATTACATTTATATCACTATGCATCCAGTTTACAATAGAAACTATCTCAGAGTCTTGTTCAACAACGTCCACACTTGTTGGTGATTTAGTATTTTTTACATATTCAGGAAAAGAACCTAAACCAAGTCCTAATATTAAAACATCACCCCAAACTGCATTATCAAAAATACTGTTATCAAAACCACAACTATTACAATCACCTGCTTTTATTTTAGCAGTATACAAAGAGTTATAATATCTATGGTAAACATCAGATTTATATTTTAAATGTGACATCACAAATTGTGTTGTACCATCTTCTACAGAGGTTTTAGTTTCTTTTATTATTTCAAATTTAGTACCATCGTGGGTACTTATTAGGTTTTCGTTTATATATGCACTCATGATTTAATTGTTTTAAATTCTACATCTAACATACTATAGTCAACCCACTTACTGTTTCTGTGGTTTAGTACAGCTCCATCAATATGTTCAACTTCATCAGCCATAACACCTTGCCATACACCAGCAAATTTATCAGCATATATACCTTTTTTAAATTCAAAGCTATATATATTTATACCTTTATTAGATTTGCCTATTAACTTAATATGTTTTTTCAATTTTCTGTCTGAAGGAAAACCACCACCACCGCCACATGAGGTAGGAGCTCCCGCAACCTGACCACCACTGATTATTTTATATTTATGTGTTGGACTAAATGCAATAGCATCTTGAGCTCCATACCATGCTCCAGCCAATGCTGATGTACCAGCAGAGTTTGTATACACATAGCTATTTGCTTGGGGTAATCCACTAGAAACGTTTGTTCCATAATATGTAGCTCCCATAAACGCATTACACGCACCATTAAAATTACTTGCAGCTGTTGAGCTAAAAGCCGTAACGCTAGCCGCTGTGTTAAACGTTGTTATATACGTTGTGTTAAATGTTGTTGTATATGTTGTAGCGTAAGTTGTGTTAAACGATGTTGTAGTATTGTAAGCTGTTGTTGTTGACTTGCTAGTTCCTCTAGTTGTTGATATACCAGTTGTAAACGTAGTTGTAGTGCTATAAGTTGTAGTTGTACTTCTACTTTCAGTTGTGTTTCTACTAGTGTTAAACGTCGTGGTAGTTGTATAAGTAGTCGTAGTAGATCTGCTCTCTGTTGTTGCTCTACTTGTATTAAATGTAGTTGTTGTCGTATATGTTGTCGTTGTACTCCTAGATTCAGTAGTGTTTCTTGAAGTAGCAAATGTAGTAGTTGTTGATCTACTAGTTGCTATTGTAGTTACCCTAGATGTTGATGTTGATCTAGATGTAGCAAACGTTGTAGTTGTTGATCTAGTAGTGTTAAACGTAGTCGTCGTGCTTCTACTAGTGTTAAACGTAGTAGATGTATTAAATACAGTTATAGTAGATGTGTTAAACGCGGTAGTTGTTGATCTACTTGTTGTTGTGCTTCTACTTTCAGCTGTTGATCTACTTGTAGCAAAAGTAGTTGTTGTAGTTGTACTAGTGTTAAATACTGTGTTTGTTGTGTATGTTGTAGTTGTAGATCTATTTGTTGTAGTTGTTCTAGACGTAGCAATAGTAGTTGTAAATATAGTAGTTGTTGATTTACTAGTATTAAACACTGTGATAGTTGCATAAACTGTATTTGTTGTTCTACTCTCTGTGGTATTTTTTGATGTCGCAAATGTTGTTGTAAAAGCGGTAGTCGTAGTTTTAGTAGTATTAAAAACAGTACTAGTGGAATATGCGGTTGTCGTACTTCTAGATTCTGTAGTGTTTCTACTAGTGGCAAATGTAGTTGTGTATACGGTTGTAGTAGTTCTAGATGTATTAAATACTGTCGTAGTAGCAAACACTGTAGTTGTACTTCGACTTTCAGTAGTATTTCTTGACGTTGCAAAAGTTGTCGTAGTTGATCTACTAGTTGATATAGTAGTAGCTCTACTTGTTGTAGTTGCTTTACTAGTGTTGAAAGTAGTAGTCGTAGTATAAACAGTTGTAGTAGACCTTTGCTCTATTGTTGCTCTAGACGTGTTAAAAGTTGTTGTCGTTGAATAAACTGTAGTAGTACTGGTGTTGAATGTTGTTGTTGTACTTTTAGTAGTATTAAAAACAGTAGTAGTAGAATACGCGGTAGTAGTGTTTCTTGATTCAGTAGTATTTCTGCTCGTTGCAAAAGTTGTTGTAGTACTAAATATAGTTGTTGTAGACGTATTAAATACTGTAGTTGTACTTTTACTAGTGCTAACTGTTGTATTTCTACTTTCTAAAGTTGTTTTACTAGTAGCGAAAGTTGTTGTTGTGCTTCTGCTAGTGCTAATAGTTGTATTTCTATTAGTAGTTGTACTAGTGTTGTATATAGTAGCTGTTGATTTTAACGTATTTCCTAAAAACGTGTTGTATGTAGTTGTGTAAGTAGTAGTAGTGTTTCTAGCCGTATCTACAGTTGTAACAGTAGATGTATTAAAAGTAGTAGTAGTATTTCTACTAGTGCTAACAACTGTACTTCTTGATGTAGATGTGGTTTTAACCGTTACGGTAGACGTATTAAACGCTGTGTTAAAAGAAGTTAACGTACTAGTATTAAAAGTTGTAGTCGTGCTAGTATTAAATACAGTTATAGTAATTGTTGACGTTATTGTCGACGTATTGTAATTTGTAGTATAAACTGTAGTTGTATTTCTACTAGTTGCAATTGTAGTTGATGTTAAAAAAGTAGTAGTAGTATTTTTACTTGTTGAAACAACTGTTGATGTAGAAAATGTTGTTGTTGTAGATCTATTAGTAGATATAGTAGTGTTTGTACTTCTACTAGTAGCTGTAGCTCTAGAAGTGCTGTAAGCAGTAGTTGTAGACTTAACTGTTGTTGTACTAGTATTATAAGCTGTTGTTGTACTAGTGTTATACGTAGTAGTCGTACTCTTACTGGTTCCTGTAGATTTTGTTGTTGATCTACTGGTTGACTTACTGAAAAAATTAATTTTACTCCAGAGAAAGTTCATACGCTAATTTTATTGTGGGTATGAGGAGAAACCTGATACGTAGTTAACTAATACTTTTGTGGATGAAACTATAAAATAAGTCATTACAGCTATTGTTTGGCTACCTGATCCAAATGTTATAGCGCTTCCACCTGGTGTGTAAGCTGTACTTGGTAAAGCCGGACTGTCCCAACTAATAAAATTTGTAGATACTATATTGGGGTTATTTATTATAATAGTACCAGACTGACCAACATTACCACTAATGTTTGAAAAACTAATACTGTGATCAACAAATGATTCATTAACAACTGTGCATATATAATAATTAGCATCATCACTAAAGTCAATAGCAAAAACACCACTACTGTGAGTTATTGATTTTGAACCTTGCCTTTGAAAACTAAAGTCTCCGTCTATAGTAAGACTGCCTTTTATTCCAACGTCAGATAGAATTGGTATTGCCATATTGTTTATTTAAATTAAATACAAACGGCACCCGAAGGTACCGTCTATATTATTTGTATTATTAAGATGTTGGATACGTTATACCTGTTGCAGTTGCAGCGTTTTCTTTACTGTGTATTTGAACAGTTACATCATACTCAGGAACTTTTGCAAATTGCACTAAAATGTGGTTATCACTGTCTGTGCCACTAGTATCTGAGTTTGTAGTCCAATCAATTATAACTTGTCGATAATCTGCAGCAGCACCTTTATATTGAGCCGTTACCTGTAGTGCTTTAGTACCTAAATCATGTTGTATTACAGCGTTTAGTTGAGTAGCATGTAGAGATGAAACATCAATAACTTGAACAACATTTTTAGCTTGAGCTAATCTAAGAGGTGTTACAACTTTTGTATTATCAGAACCTGTTTGTACCTCAGCAACTGAAGCTACAGATCTTTGAGTGTTGTTTGTTGTTATTGAACCACCTAATGAAATAGCAGAACCATCTATTGTTATAGCAGAGTTTGCTAATTTAGCATTTTCAATTGTAGCATCTGCAATGTGAGCGTTGTCAATAGAACCATCTGTATAATGTTCTGAATCAATTGCGTTATCAGCAATTTTAGCTTTAGTTACAGCATCAGCGTTTATTTTAGCAGTAGTTACCGCGTTAGAATCAATTTGTCCCGCAGCTACAGTGCCTAATAATGCTAATGCACCTAAAGCTGTTCCGTTAAGAGTTATTGCGTCAGCTTCTAAAGTTCCATCAACATCAACGTTTCCAGATATATCTAATGAAGCAGCGATTAACTGATCAACTTGTAAGTCTTCATAACTTGATCCAAGTTTTAATTCAAACTTAGGTCCTGTTGTACTGTATGTAAATGTTGCATCATCTCCAGAACCACCTTCAAGTGTAATACCAGCGCCGTTAACAACAGCTGCTGTACTGTTTCCACTATCAAGTACTATATTGTGATCGTTAAGACTTACTGTGGTTGAATTTACAGTTGTAGTAGTACCTGAAACTTGTAAGTTACCAGTTATTACTATTGTATCACCACTATCAGTACCTATAACTATATTTTCATCAGCAGCACCACTTGCAGATTGTAACGCAGCTAATCTGGTTAATAAGTTAGCGTTAGATACATCTACGTCACTATTAGTTGTATAAGATGGAGTACCAAATGTACCATCATGTTTTAAGAACTCTCCGTTTGATCCAGCAGCTGGTACAAAGTTATTATTACCAGTTCCAACTAAAGTTCTTATTTCTGCAGCTGTTTGATCTGTAGTTGCACCATCTTCATAACCGAGTGCCGTTGCCATTTCAGCTTGTGTTATTCCACTCTTTAAAGTTGGCGTTCCACTATTGTCATAAATAGCAGCATTACCAGAATCACCAGAAACATTTACTTGTGCACCATCAGCTACATTAAGTATTGCTAATGCTTCAGCTTTTGATAAAGCTTTTGGAACACCAGCGCTAGCAGCAGTTCTACCTATGAAAGTATCTGTAGCTATATTAGCTAGCTTAGCCATTGTTATATTAGCATCAGCTATTTTAGCTGTAGTAACATTTGCATCAACTATACTAGCTGTAACAACAGCGTCTGAAGCTAAGTTATCAGCATCAACCGCATCATCAGCAAGCATTGAGTGAACAATATCACCAGCTCCAATTACAAAGTCTAAGTTGCCATTTGTATCGTCATAAGATACAGATATACCAGTTTCAGTACCATCAAGCATTCCACCAACATAGTCTTCAACTTGTTCTTGTGTTAATGTGCTGTTAGCTGATATTGTAACTACACCACCAACTTCTGCTAGTGTAACGCCAGATCCTTTTTTAAGAACTAAGTTTTCTGATGTTTCTAATGTGTTGTTTACAGATCCATCACCGTTAGTGTCTATCTGCACTGTTCTAGTACCACCGCCAGAAGCTAGTGATAACCATGCAGATCCATTATACACTTTTACCGTGCCTGAATCATAAATAATTTGCCCCGTACCAGGCGACGTGACATCACCAGAACCAGTTGTGTGGAGCAGTACGTTTTGAATTTCGGCTGCATTGCCGAAGTCCATGTGATTTAAAATAGGTATTGCCATTGTTGTTGTTTAAGTTATTTATTAATTATTAGTTGTTGTTTTATTTTTTTAAGTATGCATATCCGCTTTTTGCGTTCAAAAAATTAATTCTTAATGAATCCTTTGTTAAATAAGTAACAATGCCCATAGCTTGAACATTGTTAAAAGTTCCTCCACCCGATAACTTGACATTAATACAAGGTAGGTAATCTACTAAGTCTAGATTATGTGTTATGGTCCAAGTGGCGGATGCATTGTTTTGATGATGTTTTTTTACACCTACGTTGCTAGCAAAAAAAGCACTAAGACTTGATAAACTAAAGTTTTTAGTATTTCCATTTTCGTCAGATCCTAAGAGTTTATCATTATCAGTAACACTGGCGTCTTGTGCATAGTTATTTATTCTAGCCATTATTTATTTCTTTTTTAGTTTTTCAAAACTTCGTCCACCGAAATAAGCACCTATAACGGTGATTAAAACAAGCTGTAGAAGATCTGTCCATTTTTGTTCTACATTAAAACCAATTGCTCCACTATCGATAAAAACTAACAATACTGTAGAAACAATTAAAAATATAAGTACCAACGGTCTCACTGATCTAGTTAGCCAGTTACCGTGTTGTAAATCAGCCTGCCATCGATCAGTTACATTTTTCTGCATCTCAGCTTCAGCTTTTATCATTATCTCAGTCATCTCTTTTTCAAACTGAGCTTTTTCTTCTTTAGTTTGTATAAACTTATCGGCAACGCCTGATAATTTTTCTAATATACTTCCACCGGCTCCGCCGAATAATTTAGCTAATAACTTACTCATCTATTTATTTTTGATAACCTGACCAGCCTTTTTGTCTAAATCCACTAGCCGATTTTAATTGATCTTCTAATCCTTGTATTGTTACCTTACCACTTGTTACAGCGTCTATAGCACTTCCATTACCTAATTTCTTAACTTGGTTGTATTGTGCACCAGTCATTACTCTTGGCATAGATATTGATGATTGAGATTCAGAAGGCATGTTACCAGCTTTTCTCATTAGCTTGTTTTTTCTAACTTCTCCTCTACTTAATCCCGCGGCTTTATCTTGTTGTTTAGCTATCCTGTTTTGACGTCTTGGTGTTACTTTTCTACCTTGTAATCTTTCTAACTTATTATTAGCTTTTTCTTGTTTATTACTAATAATAGGTTTTTTTCTTTCTGGTTGAGATATTTTATCTAAATTCACAGGAGCTTTAACCTCAAGTGCACCACTTGATACTGGTGCTACTTTAGAAGGTTTAATAGAACTTACTGGTCCTGGATCCTTAGGAGCGTTCTTATAATCCCATTTGCCAGTCTTAGCAAATACATCGTTTTGTCTTTTAGCTTCTTTTATATAGTTAGATTTATTCATATGACCATATGTCTTTCTATCTCTATTTTTGTAAGCTTCATCGTAAGACACTTTAGGTTTTGAAGGCTCAGGGCTTGGATTCGGATTGTTATCTGGTTTGTTAGTAGAACCTAATAACATTTTAGCCGCACCATATCCAAGTGTAGCACCTAAACCGATTTGACCAATGGTTTTCAAAGCACCTCCAATTGAACCTCCCGTTGCTCCACCACCAGAGGATGGTTTTGGTTTTTTAATATCTGGTAAGTTTCTACCATCTCCAATTTGTTTAGGATCTTTACTTAACTTAGTGTTTGTAGATTTAAAATCTATTTTTTTCTTCTTAGAAAATTTACCAACAATTCCACCTATAGCTTCACCAATCTTACCATAAATCTTATTTTTTTTAGGTGAAGGCGCGTTTTGATAACCACTATAACCTTTTTGTGAATATCCACTTTTAGCATTTTGCTTTTGGAAACTAATATTACCATCTACTATTGTTGGCTCAACACCGTATTCTTTCTTATATCTTTCTATATTTGCAAGTGTAGCTTGTGTTTGACCACCTTTTCCAGTACCAGAGGTTTGCTCTGTCCAACCAATAGGGTTATTCAAGCTAGAACTACCATCTTGCAGTTTATTACCAGTTATATTACCACTAGAATCTTTGTTATAGTCATTCATTTGACCACCTGTAAATCTATTTTTTTCTAAGTAATCAAATTGCTTTTGTTGCTCAGGTGTTAAAGAACCAACTTTTCTTTTTGTTTTCTTTAATAGTCTGTAGTTTCTTTTATTATCTCTTTTAGTAGATCTATCAAGCATGTTTTCTCTTCTTCTTTGATTAGCAGCTTGGCTTCTACTTAAGTTAGTTTTAAACTGAGGATCTAAATAAGCGTCTACACCAGGTTTACCTTCTGACCCTTTAATTATTTGTTCTTCTTCTCTATTACCATATTCAACATCTTGGTTGCTCCACTGTGTAGCATCTACGTTTTCACCATTTTCGGTACCTTGAAATCCAACAGAACCAGACTGAGCATTTTGTCTGTCTTTTAACTTCATATAATCTTGAAGAGGCATATTAGGTTGTCTTCTGTCTCTTTCAGCTGTTATGTCTTTTACGTACTGATCTCCACCGTCTTCTCCAGTGAATGTGACACCTAGATCTTTATTTATTTTAGTAACTACATCTTCTACTCCAGGTGTACCTCCTATTTTAAGTTTGTCTTGATCGATTACTACTTGTTTAGCGTACGATTTTACTCTTTGTGTTATTGGTGATGCCATAATATTATTTTGTTTGTTCTTTAGCTGCAATTGAAACTTCAAGTGCATTTATTTGTTCTTGGATTTTAGCTTTTTTAGCTTCGTCTGTTTCATTTAATAAACTATCTTTTAAAGCTTTTAAAGCAACAGCGTCTGTGTCTTCACCTTCGTTTTGGTCTTGACCAGGCGGATTATAATTATTTGATTTTTGAGATTTTGGCTTTAGCTCTGCAGCAGAGTCTGCTATAGGCACACCTCTACCAATGCTAGCAGCTCCATCAATTAATGCAGCTGATGCTCTATAAGGTGAATTAGCTTTTTGCCTTTGAAACCATGTCTTGTACATTGTTTATATTGTTTTTAGCGTTAGCTTTAGCTTCTGCTTCCCATGATGCACCTGCATCTCCTTCTTGAAAAGACTTACCAGCTTTGTTAGTAATAGGTATCATTTTAGTACCTTCTCTTTTATATATATTAAATTCAGATGGTGTGTTTTCAATAATATGTTCATTAGTATATTGATTACCACGTTTCATCTGGTATATATGCTCCATCTCCTCTTCTAAAGTAAGATTAGCATTTAAATAACTATCAGGAGCTTCTTCAGCTACAAATATAGTATTATCTCTATTTGCTTCAGCAACTACACCTGGATCTAGTTTTTTGTTAAAAACAGGTATGTTACCATTGACAATAGTTCTTAAACCAAATAATTCTGCTTTACTCTTTAATTTAAAACTCATTGTTTATAAGATTTTAAGCTTTGTCTATTAGATGATGCAACACCACCCATATATCTTTGTTTTTTATAACTACCAGGTTCTATAGGTTCTGTTTGACCAGTTGCTCCTCTATAAACACCATCCACAAAACCATAACCGGGAGCACCATATTCTAAAACTTTATCTGCTTTAGTTAGTTTAACAGGTCTATTTCCAAATATGTTAAACTTACTACCTTCTTTAAAATTCTTTTTTATATTTTTTGGTACTTGCCTTATATTATCTTTAACTACTTCTGGTAAAGCATTTACTATTTTTTTACCACCACTTGAATAAAGTTTTGAAGCTATCTTAACTGCTGAAGGATCTGTATGTTTAGCTACTTTTCTAGCTTTATTAATATCATTCATAGCACCCGCAGCTTTCATACTTAATTTTGCTCCACCACCAAGTAATCCAAGACCTGGTATTGCGGCAGCACCTGATAAACCAGCATTCTTTAAATCACCCTCTGCTAAGTACCAAGCTGCATTTATACCATCTGCTATGTTACCAAAAGCAGGTACCATACCTAAAACATCTAAAGCACCGTGTCCCCAACTTTTCCAGTCAGTCTGTTTATTAATAGATATAGGTCCACCACTACCATCGGCGTTCATAGTTACCTCTTGGTTTGGTGGAAACTTTAAGCCTTGTGCAGCTTTTACTCTATTTATAATGTTACCCACAGTTACAGTTGTCTAATTTTTTTGCACAATTGCAAGGTTTTTGGTTATCTTGACTTTGTAAAGTATTAATACCTCTTCCCATTGGGTTTTTAAATACCTGCTTATTGTTGCTTTTTATACCGTTAAATATATTTGCAGCTTTAGCAGGATTTTCTTTTGCTAGTTTAGAACCTGGGCCAAACGCATTAACTTGAGACGCTGTTTGCTTATTGTTACTTTTTTGTGACTCTCTATCTGATTTCTCACTTTGATCGGTAATTAATTTATTTGGATCAAATTTAGGATTATATTCTAAAGGTTTACCACCAACAGTAAGAGTTGGGTGTTTTACATGATTGCGTCTACCCTCTTCTTGATAGTCATCTTCTACGGTCGCTGGCATGGTTCCTTTTGGACTCACTTGCTTGTATGATGATTTACAACCTCTTTTATTGTAAGGTGAACCCATTCCTGGAATAATAGGATCTGAGTATCTACCTTTTTCTGGGTTGTTTTTAATTCCCGGGTTTTGGAATATGTTTGCCATAATTATCTGTTTTTGTCTTTTATCATATCATCTATAGCTTTGTTATAAACTTTATCAGTATATGATTTATTGTTAAAAAATATGTTTCTTTCTGAAGTGGGTATATCCTCTTCCCCTAATAGAATTCTGTATATACGGGATATAAGTTGAGAGCATTTAAATGATGTTTTGTATATACTATATTTAATTGTAGTGCGGTTACGATGCCTCCAAACTTCTATCCAACCTTGTTGCCTTAGACGTTCCCAGCGGTTTTTATCCCAACTGTAAGTATAAGAGCCATCTATAAAGCTATTACGTGTAAATCGCGATTTGCAATCTAAATACACTAAAAGTTCTAAATCAGCATCATTTAGCTTATAAGTTTTACAGGCCCATTTACGAACGAGCCTGTAATACTTTAGTAAGCCAATATCTCTTAAATCTTGTGGACTTAGTTTCATTCTACTAAAACTACATCTTGTATTTTTATAACTTGCAATAGTTTATTTTTCCAGTGTATACCGTGTCCAGCGTGTTTATCATAGTATATAATGCTATTGTCATTAATACCCTCGACTAAGTTACCTTTTGTTACAACTTTTGCTTTTATATACCTATTGTCACTGTCTGTTTTTTCTGTTAAAATTAAACCAGCAACTTTCTTAGGCTTTTCTTTGATCTTTTCTACTACTATGTAATAATTAACTGCTTGCATTTGGTATTCTTATATTAGAGATTACACAATCTGCAGAAATTATAGTAGAAACAACACTAACTGCATTCTTTAGTGCTGTCTTTGTGACTAAGACTGGGTCTATTATGCCACTTTTTATCATATCAACCTCTTTTCCGGTTGTTACATCTATACCATACCCTATTTTTGTAGGAGTTTTTATTAAAACTATACCAGCATTGTCTAAAATAGTTTTAAAAGGTGCTAAAATAGCAGTTTTTAGTATTTTTTCGCCAGTATTATCTGGTTTTATTGAATTAGCAGCGTTTAATAGTGCTATTCCACCTCCAGAAACAATACCTTCTTGTAATGCAGCCTTAACTGCATAGATAGCATCTTCAACTCTATCCTTTTTTTCCTTTAATTCTACTTTAGAATCAGCACCTACGTTAATTATACCAACAGAACCGCTTAACATAGCTAATCTGTCTTGTAATCTTTTCTTAAAATAAGGTTTTTTCTCTTTTTTAATCTTATTTTTAACATCTTTTATCCTTTCTTCGAGGTCTACCGCTTTTAAACCAGTTGTAAGGACTGTAGTTCTGTTATCTGTGACAGATTTTACTACTTCACCCAAACAATCTGGCTGGATCAGATCTAAATCGTCTCCAAGCTCTTCGTTCATAACTTGCGCTCCAGTTAAAAATGCTAAATCTTCTATTGTATCTGCTTTACTAGGGCCAAAACCAGGTGGATCTATGATATTAACATTGATATTACCCTTAACTTTGTTCATTAGTAACGCTGATTTGACCTGTTGGTCAACCTCTGCTATAATAAGTAGAGGTTTTCTTTTCTTTATAACATATTCTAATACACTTTGTATCTTTCTTATGTTAGGTATAGGTGATGAAACTATTAAAACCGCTGGGTTTTCTAGTTCTGACACCATTTTATCTTTATTTGTAGCAAAGTGAGGTGATGTTAAGCTACTATCGAACTGTACACCCTCTACTATCTCTGTGTAGGTTTCATCGCTTTCGCTCTCCTCCATCAGCACTACACCGTCCTTACCTACTTTTTTGTAAGCTTCTGCAATAATTTGCCCCAAAGCTTTGTCATTGTTGCAGCTAATTGCTGAAACGCTTGTAAGCTGATCGCCAGATACTGCTTTGCTGTGTTCTGAAAGGTATTCCACAACCTTTTTATATCCTGTTTCAATGCCATGTTTTATATCTCTTATACTATCGTTAGACTTTACTTGTGAGTTGACCTCTTTTAATAGTGATTCAGCAAGGACGATAGCCGTAGTGGTACCGTCACCTGCTTCCTTCACTGTGTTTTTCGATGCTTCTTTAATAAGTGTTGCACCTATATTTTCTACAGGATCCATTAGTACTACTGAATCAGCTACAGTTACACCATCTTTAGTTATAACTGGTCTGCCTAATCCATCTTCGTATACTACGCACTTACCTGAGGCACCTAGAGTAGATTTAACAGCTTTCGCTAGTTTATCTACACCATTCATAATTTTTGATTTAGCTTCATCACCAAAGTAAAGATCTTTGACAATTTCGCTAGGTTGATTAAATTCCATTAAATTTGATTTTAATTAATTACTTAAATGTCTTAACTACTTTTGGTCCTTTTAAGAAGTCTACTTTCTTAGCATAGTGCTCGATGCTTCCATCAATTGCAGCTTCTGCTCCGTCCATAGTTTCTCTTCTTGTAACATCATGCCATTTTTCACAGCATGTATCATCTTCAGGATTACAAGGACAATCGATGTCTTTGTACTCTGTTTGATAAAAACCATTTGGTAATTGTACTATCCTCCAGTTTTTCTTTTCTGAAAGGTGTTTCCAAAGTTTTATTTGTTCTTCGGAGATTTGTGGTTGACTATTCCACGTATTAGTCTTGTAATAAAAATACGTCATGTTTATGGTATTTTAGGTTAGCAGAGGTTTGGTTACTCTTTCTTCGTACCGTGTCCTCTGTTTCCACGGTTCGCTTTTATACTGGTAAATCTTCTGGTTTTGTGGTCATAGTCTTTACCTTTTATGTTTTTACCTGCTTTCTTAGCTGCTCTTCTCTTACGTTGGTTTTCAGCTCTCATCTTCTCTCTTCTTCGTGTGTTGGCAGCTGCTAGGTCTCTTTTCTTTTTAGCCGCTGCAGCTCTTGCGGACAATTTCTGCTTAGGCATAGTTTATGTATTTGTTGATACTAGTATAATCACATAAAGTAAAGTAAAGTTAAAAGTGACACTTGCCTGTTACTAGTATACTATTAGAGGCTAATGTCATAAAAAAAAATGTAAGATATTTTGGGGAGTTGTGTTGCCCCCCTCCCCTATACCACCCTGCCAAAATGGAAAGTCCTTTTATTTTACCGGGCCCCACCTGTATAATCCGTTTGCCGCCGTATTTCCTATGCTAACCGTGTACAACCAGACAACTAAACTCGCTTCGCTACATAGTTTTCTATATACATTTCACGTATGACACAATGACATATGTATGACACAATGACATGACAAACTTATTTATTATTGTATGACAACGTGACACAGTGCGCAATGACATAATGACATATTCATTTACTAAACAATACATATACTTTTACAAACCAAATACGATACACATTCGATTATACTTATGTAACTAATTAATAATAAATAAATATAATAACTATGAGTAATTTAATCACTAAAAGATTTGTTGTAAGACAATCACTAATCGGAAAAAATGTAACATTCGAATTCACTAACAAAAAAGGTGACAAGATAATTTACAATCACGACAAAGTATTTTCAATAATGAAAGATACACTAACTAACTTACCATGTTGGTTAAAGTACAAGTCGTACACTGCTACTAATAACATTCCGTTAATAGTAAGAGGTAAAGAGTTAGTATAACTTTAACTTCACTGTGAGTTCCACTTGTTTCTAACAGTATAAATTGCGAACAAGTAAAGACATAATGGTTAACGTGAGTTCGATTCTCACCATGTCTACTAACTAAGGTAACAGAGTGTTATCAGTAACTAATTAAATATAATAATATGGCACATAGAAATACATATCTACTAAAAATCTCTTTCAGATTATACAAAAAGCATTGGAATGAACTAACTTATGATGAGCGAGCTCACGTAACTGATATCTACTATGACTTCTACTAACAAACTAAATACGACAACTAATCGATAATATAAACGTAATAAATAAATAACTATGAGTAAAATTAAATTCGTACAGAATAAAGTGTACAACTATGTAAAAGGTAAATCAGTAACAGAACTAGCTTTTGAGCTATTAGCCTTCGGAGTATTAATGCCAATGGCGGTTTCAGGAATACTATTCATGATAGTAGGTTTACTAACAGGTGAGATCGATGCTTCTAATGCTAACTTCGGAATATATAACTAATGAAGTGGGTATTGACGTGTGAAAACGGTAAAGAAATCGATATGACTTACTATATCGGTAAACAAATGGAAAATAAAATAACTAGACAAGATGTTCTTGACAGAATAAAGTTCTACAAATCAACTAATAAACTATGAGAAAATTTAAACACGAAAAAGTATGGTCATTCAGTGACGAGCATGTGATTGATGGTATGATATACTCTCACGATCTACAAAAATATGTAACAATTGAAGAATATACTGATGTACACTATGGCACGCTCTAGAAAACATACAAGTAAAAAAATACTAAAGCTAACTCGTCAAGAAATAATGATGATAGAAGATAATTGGTATAGAAAATACAATATAAATACGAATAAAGCACGATAATATAATAAATTAAAATATGAAATCATTAAAAATACTTACTTATGACGTCTTTGATCAACCTAAAAATATAAGGCTAGGTGACAAAGTAGTAACAAGAATACCTTACGTAAAAGAATATACTAACTACTGTAAAATCGGCGATCACTACTATGCATAATTCAGAATTTAAAGATTATCCAGCAGATCAAATTGCTGCTAAACTCAAAGAAGTAACAGATTTCGAAACTAAGTACGGTGAATCTACACGCACTATTGCATACAAAAAATGGTGTACAGACTATGATTATCGTAAAAGAGAATGGCAGTTCAGACAAAGTGTCGCTGCATCTATAAAACCTAATGTAAACTATACTAAACCTTACTACAATGACCAAATCTAAATACACTTGGAGACAAGAACAACAAATGTTAGAAGACTCGTTTGCAAGAGCATTACTAGTCGAGTATAATATTAAAGAAATAACTACACAAAGACAAGCAATAAATGGCACAAGAGAGTTTGAATTTCCTGTACCATCAAGAAGAAGATATAAAAACGGTGAAAATTTAAGACTTGCTGTGTTTAAAACTGGCTATGTTAGAAACCAAAACTCTTGTTCATCTAATTATCAACTAAATCCTACATATAAACGTGAGAAAAGGTGGGTATTTTTAGAAGGTGACAAAACTATAACTAAAAAATATACAACTATATCAAGAGCTAAAATATATAGCGGTATGGCAAGACTTAAATTTATGTTAGAATTTTATTTAAGAAATTACAAAACAAATACGAAAATAGCACGATAATATATTTGTATGAAAAAATGTAAATGTAATAATACAATACCTCCACAGCGTTTAGCACTAGGTTATACCTCTTGCGTCGAATGTAGCACTACCGAGCCATATGGCTGTATTGCTGTCACTTACCACAAAACCGGTAATACCATTCAGATTATGCCGAAAGAACAGGCGAAACGTATCAGAAAGCTAGGCGCTCGCAGAGGTTATGGCACATGTCTAAAATAATAAATATAAAACTATGAGTAAAACTAAAGAATTTGATATGTTAGCTGATAAAGCTACACATGAAGCAGTAGAAGAAATATACAGAATATGCGAGTGGACATTAACCGGTAGCGATGCTAAGTCATTACTAAGCTCTACACCAGATATAAACGAAGCTCATAGTTACTTGATGAAGCTCGTTATCGGTAAACTCGCTAATAAATACTTAAATATATATGAGTGATTCAGTAAAAAAATGGTTTGAGATGCAAGAAGAAAAAGAGCACAAAGACGTGCTATACACACATGCGCCAAACAGAAAAGCATACAGAATACTAATAGATTATGATATAAAAGATATTAGAGAAGCTGTAAAGCTATATGATAAAACAAGAAACCCGCTAGACGAGTAACTTAATTAGGTATGATTAAAGGCGTAATTCCTTAGCGGGATGTGAGAAACGGCTCGATGATTACACATAAGTGAATAGCTAGCAATCGAGGTGGCGGCATACAGGTCACGTTAGTTGAAGGGTAAGAACAAACGGTTGGAACGGTTGAAAGAGTACCGGATGGCTCCGTGAAGTTTATAACTTCAACAAAACAGAAAGTGTGGATAAATGACAATACTAGTTAACTACCTGTCCACAACTGGTGCCTCGAAATGGGAGTGATAAGGTAAGTGAGACAGTATCTTCGCCGACTATGGCAAGACAGTATCTCAAACGGCGGTTCGACTCCGCCCACTTCCACTAACAGAGAGATGGCAGATATGCAGAGATATACTTGTCGACAAAACAACGGCGGATTTACGTAAGCGAAGTACTTCGTGGGCACATCTCTCTTAATATAATACCGGCTTAACAGTAAATCGACGTCTCGGCTTCCTTGAGGTATCAGTTGTACAAAGCCAGTTGTAGTGACAGCCGGTAACTTATTTGCGGTATAGAGCAGTGGTCAGCTCGCATGGCTCATAACCATGAGGTCGTTGGTTCGAATCCTTCTGCCGCAACAAAACAAATACGAATGCTAAACGATTATATAAATGTAATTAAAAATAAATAAAACTATGACAAAAATTAAAACCGTCTACGACAAACTATTGCCCGACGTTAAAACAAGTTTAAAAGCTAGTGCTAGAAAATACGATAGCGCTAAAAGACTAAAGTATACGCTTATGTCAAAAATGATGTGGTCGGAACTAAATGTCTATGAAGTTAGAGATATATTAACCTACGGTGACTTAAACAGTTGGGAACTAGATTGCTACAGCTTTATGTACGGTGAAAAAATAATTGATAAATCATGAAAAAATATATAACAGACGAGATCATAGAAAAAGAAATGATCAAAAGAGGTTTACCAACTGACGGTGACAAGATACAAGATGAAGAGTTTGTGCAACAAGCAGTATTAAAATACTATGATGTAGAAATTACTAATGACTACACACAAAACGCAGACTATTATGTTTACCCTGAATCAACGGCAGATGGCTACGAAGTTTATATTGCTACGTATGATGATAGAAATATATGCGTAGGTGAACATGTACATTACTATGATAGTAATTTAGCTACAGAATTAGAAGATGCAATAAGAGGTATGGGTCGTATAGATTCTGTTATATATGTAGCGGATGATTTTATAGATGAGTACTGGTACTCAGATATGTTCAGCGAAATATACCAAGGTATTTGTGAAATAACAGAACAAGAAATTAAAGATATACTTATAGATGAAGGATACGAAGAGCAACCAATCTAAACCAAAATGGTTTAACGGCGCCTGGTACAGCTCACCAGAAGAGGTAACAAATCCATTTAGTGGTGAAAGTTGCCTATTAACCGGAGCAGAAGCTAGTATGTATGACTTTATAATGGGTGCTACTTATACTATAGAAGTAACGTTTGATAACGACTCAGATGTAGAAGATCCATATATAACTAAACTAAGAAAAGAATTAATTAAAGGTATGGACTGGTTTAGATCAGAAAATCCTAAAGCTTATATGAAATTACTAGATTAATATGGCAACAAGAAATGTAACAATGGTAGTACCAAGGTCGACTGCGGAAGACAATGACCTAGGCTTTGCTTGTAACCCAAGTGTAGTCAGTGACGATAGCTATGTAAATATGTATTTACATCACGATGGTTACCCTGAGTATAGAGCTGTAGAGCTTGCTAACTGGGTTAAGCATATGCAAGAGGTAAAAGGTTTTACAAGCTTTGGTGATGGATCAAGAATAGCATCACACTTAGTAAAAGACTTTCATTACAATAGCCAATACTTATATCCTTCTCATGACAGAATAGATCATCATTATACTTATATTATATGGACAGGTAAACCTGACGTGTTTATAACTTGTTGGAATCAATATACTAATGAGTGTGTATTTGTAAACAAAGTAGATGATGTGATCAAAAAATGGTCTAGAGATGAATATGAATATACTAACTATAACAAATTAAATACGAATGAAGTACGATAATATAGATGACGATATGTTAGATACAATTGCAGACTTAGTACTAGATAAACTTCTTTACAGAATGAAGAACGAGGTTCATGCTATGTCTCCTATGTCTATTAACGAAATAATAAAAGGTCAAATACCTTTTAAAGAAACAGACGAAGAGTTTCTTATATCTGAGTTAGCTAGGCTAATGACACTATTAAATTTGTACGAAGACAAAGAGCAGTACAGAAAAGCTGCAATAATAAAAAACAAACTAAATATAATACAAAAAAAACTAGACAACCTATGAAAAAACCAATGTTAGCCCATAAGTTCAGCGAAAAACGCTGTGACTTTAACCAACCAACCTATATACAACCAAAGCTTGACGGCGTGCGTTGTAATATATACCTAAACGATAATAAAGATATT
>Ga0315315_10000142_pt1 | contig 52927 bp, 52 predicted proteins | sample M140m3416metaG_FD_203699 | JGI IMG/M metagenome (GOLD analysis project Ga0315315, IMG submission 203699) | Ammonia-oxidizing marine archaeal communities from Monterey Bay, California, United States - M1 40m 3416 | ecosystem: Environmental > Aquatic > Marine > Intertidal zone | place: USA...
TCCAACGCCCTATGCTCATACTCTTTGACCGATTTTCCAGCTTCGACCACCTGTTGGTTCAGCGCTTGAAACATTGGGTCGTCGTTCAGAGATCTCCTGACTGCTTGTCGTTTTTCAATGGCTTCATCAACACTCTTAAATGCCTCAGGATAAGAGTGCTCAATCGCTTTTTGTAATCGTTTTGTTTCGGCAACTAACGCTGCAAGTTGCACGTCGCTCTTGTTTTCTAGCTGCTTTCTAAACTGTGCCTGTTCAGAAAGAAAACGATGCTGTGGAATGCTATCGGACCGAAGTGCCAGTAAGTCCGGATTTAAAGAAACGACGTATTCGTCTTCTGCATTACGCGCTTTGTTGACCGCGATTTCCATTTCTTTAAATATTCTATCCGTTTCTCTTGTTTTCTTTTTCACATAAGCAATTTGCTTTGAAAGCTGCTTATGTGTTTGGAAGGCACCGGGATAGGTTGTGTGTAGCGATGACCTACGAGATTCATGGAGCGCAACAAGTTCCTGATACGTTTTGTCGAAGCGGGTGAGATCCGATTTTACGTTAATCAAATTATATTTAATTCGTTCTTCTTTTGTTCTCGGTACGAGTGGTCGCCTTTCTTGGGTAGCCGTGAGTTGATTTCGGGCCGACTCCCAATTTTTCTTTTGTCCAATCGCCTCCCAAATGAAAACGTTGTCGATAGAGGCCCCAGGAAAGTCGAATTGAAATGCCAGGTATTCGCGGGTGCGGTTCACAATGGGATGTGACCCGTACACGAATGCATCAGCTGACGTATGAGCGGCCACTTCATCATTCCAATACTCGACAGTTATTGTTTGCCATAAATCTTTTTGAGACAGGCTTACGCATTCACCAAGATGCGAGGGAACAAAGCCAGCTTCACGATCACTCGGCGTGTTCACTTGGAAATAGTTTTGGCGAATTTGAGTGACGCTGTTGTAATGACCACCACTTCCAGTGACTAGACGAATGTCTGTTGTTCGATCTGAAAATTTGAAATCAAACTGAATAATTGTGTTGAAAAAAGAAGCGTCTTGTATCCGAACGCGACGATTTTCAGTTGGATAGAGATTCGTTCGGCGAAGGCTACCGTCACGGAGAATAAAGTCTCCTTTAAAGGCCCACCGATCTGACACAGTGTTCGGATCAAAAGTTTCAGAAAAGATAAGCTCGCCAGGCAAGCACATGAGAGTAGCAGGTTCTTTAACCGCTGCCGAACCTTCGAACGTGATTCGCTTCGCGGTGTCCTCCGAAGTCGAAGATTTGATATCAGTTGTTTTCTTTTGTGAATTCTCAGCCAAACAAAGGATGCAATTCAGAACTAAAACAGCAGCAATTAAAAATCTTGTAATCATTCTTTCCCTATCCTGCTTAACGAGAATCTCTCCCCATCGCTTTCTGGATAACTACCAATGATAGTCTCTTATCTTTCGCCACAAATCGCAAACACCCTTTTAAGACACAATTCGTGTCACGTTGAGCCTCCTGTAATTGAATCTTGAGGAGTGCGATTATTACAAACTAGAATGACGCTTATTGCTTGCACAACTAGTTTGAAAACCGGTTCAAACTCGAAATTTAGTATATAAAATTCTCATTTAGACTCACCTCGTATTCCATTCGATAATTGAAGATGAGTTGAATGATCTTACTTTAAGCCCTCAGCTATTTCTCCACTACCTAGTGACTTCCATGCCACGAAAAAAATTGGCAACAATCATAGAAAAATACCCCGAGGGTAAAAAGCATGAACTTAAAAGCCTACAATTAATTTCTAGTGGATACGAAATGGATACGGGCATGCTTTGTTTCGTTTGGGCATAGTTGGTTGTTACAGAATGATCTCACTTAGTTTTTAGATTCTTTGCCCAATGATGACCACGATTGACTACCGAATAAAATTAGCAAAAAAGAAGGTGCAATGCCCGCGGGGGGTATTCAGTTTCCAGACGTACAAGCGTCTTTTATGATTCGTACCCATTTGGGCACGAGGGTGAGTACGCAACCCATCATCGACTGTGCCTAAACCGTATAAGTTGCATCGATTTTAGCCTGCTTGATCGCTTTCCCCCTCTTAAAACAGATGCTTTCTACCGCATTCATACGGCAGCAACACAGCCAGCAAGTACGAACAACTGCACCAACTCCAGGATTCCATGACGGGTGCCTTCGAAGCCCATTCCTACGTGAATTGTTTCTTGTCCTTGGAATAGGCTCATTCTTAGGCACACGTCAGGCCGTTTGTTCTTAAACATATTTTGGATAGTCTGCGTAGCCTCTTTCATCGAACGAATACCAGGTAGACATATCTGCCGGTTCGGCCAACGGCCAGTCATTCTTATACCGTTCGACGAGATCGGGATTACTGATAAAGGGACGACCAAATGCAATTAGATCGGCAATCCCACTTGCGATCGCAGCTTCTGCGGACTCCTGTGTGTAGCCGACGTTTCCCATCAAAGGCCCATGAAACAGGTTTCGGAAATCACGCAGAGTCATTGGCTCGCCCTGTTCATGAAAGCCAAAACCTGTGCCATCCATCACATGCAAGTAAGCTAGGCCGAAATTATCAAGTTGACGGGCAACGTAGGTAAATTGTTCACGATAGTCAGGCGATCCCATATCATTGAAGCTACCGTTGGGAGCGATTCGCACGGCAACACGATTCGCTGGGAAGACACTTGTCACGGTGTCGACCACCTCTCCCAAAAAGCGATAGCGGTTTTCGACACTGCCGCCATAGCTGTCCGTGCGATGATTGGTTTTTGATTGCAGAAACTGGTCAAGCAAATACCCGTTGGCCGAATGGACCTCGACGCCGTCGAACCCCGCGGCTTTGGCGCGATTTGCTGCCACGCGATAGTCTTCAACGATTTTTGGAATCTCACTGGTTTCTAAAGCTCGCGGTGTCTCATACCGCTTTTTTTGACCGTCGGGAGTGTGAATCCCGTCTCCTTTGATCGGGATCGCGGAAGGCGCAACGGGCAGTTCACCATTATGAAATTCGCTGTGTGACGCCCGACCCATATGCCAAAGCTGGAGGAAGATGCGGCCGCCCTCCGCATGAACCGCATCGGTCACTATTCTCCAACCATCTACCATTTCATCGGTATAAATTCCCGGTGAATGGTTCCAACCATTTGCCTGCGGCGAGATCGTTGTTGCTTCTGAAACGATCAGTCCAGCGGTTGCACGTTGAGAATAATACTTGGCCATCAGCGCGTTTGGAATCCGGTTCTCACCGGATCGAGAGCGGGTCAAGGGAGCCATCACTACGCGATTGGCGAGCGTCAACTCGTGCATTTCAAATGGCTGGAGTAATTGTCTGATTGCAGGTTGTACATTTACCATTAATTCAATTTTCTATGACGATTTCGTTTAAGTTGATCGTGTCAGTAAACAGTGTTTTTTGGGGTTCATTTTTCTTCTTATTTTTCATCGTTATCATAACTTGAAACAATTTGAATCAGCGGGAAGAGTACCTGTGCTACCAAAGGAATTATTTTTTTCGCTAGTTCGACTTATAGAGGTCGCAAATTTTAGTTCCGAGTTGTCGCACCCGCTTTCATCGGGGACTGAGACAGAAAATCTTGGATTATGGCTTTTATCTCTTTTGCTCTCACACCATGCCCAGAACCTACACTTTTGACATGTATAAAATTACCATCGAGATATTCATAAATAATTAATTTCTCATTTGTCGGATGAGGCTCACCCGCCGAGTCTGGTAATTTAGGACCTTTTTCTCCCATATGAACAGCCCATGTGTAAAATAGCTGTTGAGCTGGCAAAACCTTAAAACCGAGTGTGCTTTTGCCCCCCAAGTACGGAATGATTTTGTCTTCAGTACCATTTATTTGAAGCCACCTTCTCCCCTTTGCAGGCACAATAGGAGTATTAAAGTTTGCTCCTCCTGTTGGATCCCACAAAAAATTAGTGCCATCATACCGCTCCGATCTCAGCCCGCCAATCGAGCATATTCCATGGTGAAACGTATCAGCTTCGAGTTCGATCATTAACTGGTTGAGAAGTCCAGCACCATTTGAGGATCCATGAATTGCAATATTACTTCCGTCTGTAATTTTGCATGTTTTGATGTAGTTAATGATTTGACGAATGAAATCAACGTCGGGTCTCTGTGCTGACCATCCTTTCTTATATCCATCGGGAGCAATGATGATCCTATCTGTCATACCTCTTTGAGCCTGTAGTTTACGCGCCCCCGTCCCGCCACGCCCATGAAGCATAATAGATACGGGAAAAGGGCCAACATCGTTAGGCACTTTTACATGAACTGGCCGGTCATAATCAGTTTCTTCAGCCCAGGATTGTCTTATGTGAAATATTCCTGATTTCAGGACACCATCTTCCGCCTTAAAAAAGTCCTGACCTGCCGTTTTTTGCTTGGCTTTTTGCAACCGCTTACTTCTATCTTGTGCAAACGCTGGCGATACCAAAATTGTCGAGCACAACAACATCAATAGTAATTTGTTCAGCATATTTTATTCTTCCTTCTTCGCTAAATGGGCACTCCCGCCAATAGTCTCTTATTTTCCGGAGTGAATGAGTAGTGTTTTTATTTGTCTTGTCAATTTCCATCAAAACTCGCAAGACTTCATTCCATACTGACAAGAAGAAATAAAATTTCTGAAACACTTTTTTACACAATCACATCAAATGCAGGTGGCTGACTACGATGCATCTCCTTTCAAATTCATCTTTTCTTAGAGTTGTTTTATTTTTTCTGCAAAAGATTTTTCTTTCAAAATGCTGAAAAGACACCTGTACTCACACACAGGGCAGTTGCCACAAATATGCAAGAATACCAAGCAGCATAGACACCGAGGAGATGTCTGCTAGTGAATCGATCGCTCTGGGGAAATGATTCAGAAATTTCCCAATGGCAAAGTTCTGCCAAAACAGTTGTCTGGAATAAAACTTCTAAGATCCTTTACTGAAGACGAAAGCAGTTTGCCTAGATTTTTCTATTCGCGAGCAGTCATTTTTGTTTTGGGTTCAGAGGATGATCTAAAGGTAGCTTTTTCCAGCACAACTCTACATTCTTGACTTTGTCCCAGCATCCTCGAGGAAAATACCACAGGTTCTCAGATTCTGCATTTTCATTGGGACCTAGATTTGTAACCACAAATCCCCCTTCGAGATCGGTTAACTCATTCTGAAATGGACAATGAGCCTTGAAATCTAGAATGCCAAATTTTTCCTCCGATGAATTATTTATGATCTTGTAGTGAACGTAAACGCGCACTGATTTTGACGTAGACATCTTTGTTTTAATCCCGAGACATTCAACGGTGATCTCAGAATCACCCGACGTTGTGTTTACGGGCTTTGCCCCCTGTGTTTCGTTCCCACGAATAATTGATGGCACAACAATAGTAAAGAGGCATACAAAAAATATCATTCGCAACTTCATGAGCCACTGTTCTTCCTGAGGTTTGCACTAATTCTTAAGATATCGTTTCTTTAAAGCACCCTTACTGTCAACCACAGCATTCATGAATTTCTAGTTCACTCTCTGAGAAGCTCTTCCAAGAGACATCATAGCCACGCGTGGCTCCCGTGCCTCGCTCGGGATATTTATAGACAAGTTCCCACCTAAACGCATCTCTTTAAGGCATAATGCGTGTCATTTTGAATATCTCCTCTTTTTTTCATTAAGTTAAAGTTAAGTAGAACAGTAATTTGTGTATGTATTTTGCAAAGCAGAGGAACAGAAATGGAACACAATGAAAAAAGAGTTCCGTAAAGATAATGCTGCTTGACTAGCAAGCCCTCAATTCAAATCTTAGAAAAACACCAACGGCTATCCTGATAGTAATACCGCTGGCAGAAGAAGGTCTCATGCTGTCTCATTCTCCACGGTAAATTATGAAGTGATTCTATTTCAACATTTACAAGTGTTGACAAGGGAGGACTGAAAAAATCAACAACCAAATATTGAAGGTTCTATGCATTTTTCTAGGCAGCATTTATTTTTCCTTGGATGGATCTGCTGCCGATCCTTTTGAGGGAGCCGATCCTGTATGGAATTTGCTTCATTCCCCAGCCGTACAAAAAAGTCTCCACGTCAGTACATCAAATCAAAGAAAGATTCGTTCCCTGCTTGACCGATATGATATTGAATTTCTTCCTTATCGAAATCGGTCGCCAGACAAAACGCGAACTGACGTGCAGGACTTATGGAACAAGATGCTGGGAGAGGTAAAGCAGTGTTTTTCATCAACACAGTGGAGCACGCTGAATAAGCTTGCACAGAAAATTCAAGCACAGCCTGTAGAGGGCAGGCCATATTTGGATTTACGAATCAAGGCACCGGAGTTACAGGACTCAGGGACTTGGATCAATGTGGAAAAACCACCACAACTTTCTGATTTTCAAGGTTCCGTTATCATTCTTCATTTTTATGCATTCGGCTGTATTAACTGTAAAAATAATTACCCTGTATATATTGATTGGCAACAAAGATTCGAGGACAAAAATGTTGTACTCATTGGAATCCAGACACCAGAGACAAAAGCTGAACATAATATTGATCTGATTCGGCAAAGAGCCGAAGAGGCTGGCTTTACGTTTCCCATTCTTGCTGATGTTGAAAAAAACAACTGGCAGGCATGGGGAAACTCAATGTGGCCGAGTGTCTATGTTCTCGATAAGCAGGGTTATATTCGTGAATTTTGGCCCGGTGAACTACGCTGGGAGGGTGCGACTGGTGATACGTATCTTCAGCAGCAGGTTGAAAAGCTTATGAAAGAATAATGCGAGTTTTTATTCTCAGCAAAGCCTCAGGGATGCTACGAGCAGGAATACTTACAGTAACAGACGGGCCTTAACAGACGGGAATGTACTTTTCTTTTTCACAAATGCTCCCACCCGATTCTCCTATTTCAACGAGCCCAGTAGCATTTTTTTCAGCATGGCAGTTTCCCACTACTATTAAGTAGGCCAAAACATGCCAGCAACTACTTTTTTTGTTGACCATAAATCGGTGGAGTCCATCCTTTGGGTGTTCGGCCCTGTGGACGTACTCCGGTGGCGTTGGCTGGAATTGGATGGTCCGCCGCGATTTGCAATGGAAGCTCATCGGGTAGATGCTTGATCTCAAAATCTTTGTACTGGATTGTCATTGCAGGACCAACATGTACCTGAACTGCCAGCACACCTTCTAATTTTCTCCCAACCTCATCCAGGTCAACGACGTCTATTGTTTTGGCTCCATTAATCCAGTGTCGGTGATGATTGCCCTCGACCAGAACACGGAACTCGTGCCACTCATCTGGAGTAGCCATCGGTGCTTCCCATGTGTCAATGATCCAACTCTGTCCTTGTGGATCAATGATGACCTGGTTACCTGTAGGAGCAAGAATGCGTCGTCCCTTCTCTTCGTAAAGCATTCCATTGTACTGCACGTTGTTGGCCACAACATCACATTGATATCCTGTCACAACATCGAGCCCGAGATCAGGTCGAGAAGTACCACGATATTGAATACCACTGTTTCCACCGTTTGTGACTTTTACTTTAACACGAAGGTCAAAGTTACGGATTGTTGAACCTTTCCACGTCAAAAATCGATTCATCTTCAATGAACCATCTGTGGTTCCTGTAATGGCTCCATCTTTAACCGACCAGTACTTCGTATCGCCCGACCATTGCCGAAGGTTTTTACCGTCAAAAACTTTCATGAATCCTTCGTCATTGATGGGGCCCACGTTGTTGGCAGACGCCACCGGCATGGGATTTGTCGATCGACTGAGACCTGCAACCGAATCTAACGGCCCACCATACTCATTCACCCGCTCAGTCGTACGTTGTCGCATGGCCTCGAGCACATCTACATAATCAGAATCATTGGCCAAGTTGGTTAATTCGTCTGGATCATTCTTCAGGTCGTGAAGGAACTCATGATTCCCATGATCAAAATATCGAACGTACTTGTAGTTCTCGTTCCGTAGTCCCTCAAAGGCAGGAATGCGATTGCGGACAGCAAAGTGCTCGTGAAACGTTTCCTTTCTCCAGTCATCATCATTTTTACCATTCACGATTTGCTGCAAACTGCGGCCCTGATAGTGTTCCGGGATTTTGATTCCTGCCCAGTCCAGGAAGGTGGCTGGTAAATCAAGGTTTAGGGCAGTGGCCTTTGTCACCTGTCCACGCTGTGACGGTTTGACTCGTGGATCATAGATGATCAAGGGAACACGAAGTGATTCCTCGAAATGAGACCACTTTCCTGCCAAGCCGCGGTTCCCCATGTAATAACCGTTGTCAGCTGAATAAACGATGATCGTATTGTCAGCCAACCCAGTTGCCTCCAGAGCCTGCATGAAGCGACCGATCGCACCATCAATCCCAGTTACCATGCGGTAGTAGGCTCGTATGTTGGTCTGGTATTTATCGTTCGTGTTCCATCGCCAGAAGAAACGTTCACGATTGATCGTAGTCTTCAAAAAGTCTGGAAGAGCATGAAAAATTTCTGGATCATTTAACCGTGGTGGACCAATCAGGATATCGTCGTACATTCCGTCGACAACGCGTGGCCATGGAAAATGACCAATTCCAGGTCTGCGATCACTATCTTCTGCGTGGCAAGCATTGAACCACATGTTCAAAGCAAATGGTTTGTCGTTGGGTTGAGACTGAATGAAATCGATCCCGCGATCAACAATTACTTCCGTCGCGTGACGCAAGCTACCATCGGGCTGCTTTTTATAGAACGGATTCCGACTGATTGCTTCAAATTCATCAAAGTGATCTTCACGTTTATATTTTCGTGGCATTTTGGCGTGCCACTTGCCAAAGTAGCCGGTGCGATAACCATTCTCTCGTAACAGATCGCTATATAAAGTTTCGACTGCTGCAAGGGTCGCTGTATCCGGATTGCTTGAAGTGCCAAAACTGCGGCCAGTTAGTCCACTCAGAATGGTGGTGCGGCTAACCCAGCAAATCGCCTGACTCACACAAGCGTTATCAAACCTCGTGCCTTCTCTTGCCAACATGTCGATGTTGGGTGTTTGAACAACAGGATTTCCGTAGCATCCCAGTGTGCTGGTGGTCTGGTCATCCGTGAAGAAAAAAACAATGTTTGGTAGTTTAGTTGTTTGAGTATTCGCGGCAAGTGTATCAACTGGTGGGCACAGTAGAGTGCTGAATACAACTGTGCTAAAAAACAGAAGCATCAAAGAAAAAATCCGAGAGTTTGAATGCATAGTATTTTGTGTTCGGAGTAAAAGACTAGGAGTAGGTGCGTTGACGCAATAACATCTGAAAAGCTATCAGAATCAATCGATTCATCGAATCTTTTTGTTAATTCTACTGCATTCCTACGAAGCTTGAATCCACGGACTGTTTTAGGGGATTTGGAAGTGGGCGGTGGTAGTTTCATCAAACACATATCATGAAGAACTCATGCTTCGTATTTGACAGGCACGAAAAGGGGACAGGATTTTTTGGTATGGTTTGACCATCGATAGTTGATACGAATTAATTGTATTTGGTATGGTTTGACCAAAGCTACCCAATCGTGACCAAGGTCAAATGAACTAAAAACAATCGGAGAATTGGGGCACGAACACTGACGTAAATATTTGATTAGTCAATACAAGTCGGTTTATTCAAGAAGCGTATTGGTGCTACTCTGGCAAGGGCCTGCGTGGTACAGCCTCACCGAAAAATGTACCGAAACAGCATTCCATAAACACGTCCAGCTAAACCTCTTTCATTAAAAAACGCATGAAAAACTGGACGCTCATAATTTGTCCGGTAGCAGCTGCAATACTCGGGCTCGTGCTTTATACGCTTGGATTTTCGAGTGACATTTCTGCCACCGCTGCAATTACCGTGTGGGTTGCAACATGGTGGATTACAGAGCCAATTTCTATCCCAGCAACATCTATGATCCCGCTGGCTTTATTTCCATTATTTGGAATCTTATCACCGGACGATATAGCCTTAGCTTATGGAAACAAATTAGTACTGCTAATGCTCGGTGGGTTTATGTTATCAGCCGCTATGGAAAAGAGTGGTGTTCATAAACGAATCGCTCTTGGAATGGTAAATCTATTCGGTAATGGCAGTGGTCGCCGTCTAGTCTTTGGATTCATGACCGCTTCGGCGGTATTGAGCATGTGGATCTCTAATGCTGCCACAACGTTGATGTTATTACCAATAGCAATGGCAGTCGTATCTCAGACAACAAATCGGAAATTGCAGGTAGCGTTGTTGCTTAGTATTGCGTACGGGGCAAGTGTTGGAGGGGTCGTAACGCCAATTGGAACTCCATCAAATTTGGTGTTCATGGGAATTTACAAAGAAGCTACCGGGATGGACATCGGATTTCTTGACTGGATGCAGATGGCAGCCCCCGTCGTCTTCATCATGCTCCCCATCGTTGGCTTTTGGTTGACACGTGACATTGGGTCTATCGAACCGATTGGGTTACCGAGTGTTGGGACATGGCGTAAAGAAGAATCCCGAACATTGCTCGTCTTTGGGATGACCGCTTTATTCTGGGTCACCCGCCAACAGCCATTTGGTGGCTGGGTTGGATTCTTGGAAGGACAGGGGATTTTACTACCGTATGCAAATGATGCTTCGATTGCTTTCATTGGTGTACTTTTCTTATTTGTGCTGCCAAGTGACAAAGAAGGCAAGCTGTTGGATTGGAACACAGTTACCACAATTCCATGGGGCGTTTTGATTCTATTTGCTGGCGGGTTGTGCCTGGCCAGTGCTTTCAAATCATCTGGATTAAGTGCACTGCTTGGGAACTCAATGTCGTCCCTTGGAACACTTCCGGTTCTCTTAAGCATTGCCTCGATTTGTCTAGTGCTTACTTTTTTGACAGAAGTCACAAGTAACACTGCTACGACAACAATTTTATTACCAATTCTAGTGATCGCTGCAAACACAGCGAATGTTGAACCAAAGATTTTTATGATTCCAGCCACCATCAGTGCCAGCTTTGCTTTTATGCTCCCCGTAGCAACTCCCCCCAATGCAATTGTATTTAGTTCAGGAAAATTTTCTGTTCGAGAAATGGCAAAAGAGGGTTTTATTCTCAATTTAATCGGCATTTTCGTAGTGACATTAGTTTGCTACGCATTCATTTGATGCAGACCAGAATGCGCTCCGTAATACCACACAGCGTAGCGATCGCGGGCTTCAGACTACAATCGATCGCAGTTGTTCTGCCTCAATACTGACGTTCACATTGGGGCAACCAAATTGCTTTATCAGCTTGCTCAAAGAGAATTTTGGCTTCGTATGCAATGCTGTCCGGAACCATCACGACCCAGCACTCGCCGCCAAGAATGCGAACACTATTATTCTTTTAGTATGTTGTATTCATTAGCACTTCTACCAAACAGTGCGTCTATTCGTTGCCCCATTTACTTAAATAGTTCCTCATGAATGATTTCGAGACTGATCGATATATCGTACAAATTGCCCACCGTGACGGTTATAAACTTGGTGAGATGGCAAGAAATATAAAAGATGGCCATTGGTTAAAACGTCGTAATTATTGCCAAGGCTTTGAGAATTTAATGGGGCAGGATGCGATACTTCCAACACCTATTTCAAAGAATCGCAAGTTTCATTTTTTTACAATCCTCATTGAATTAGACCGACCTGATGACGGTTTTCTAAAAGAACTCAGTGAGAATAATTTTCTTTATCAACTTTATGGAATTATGACTGGCTCATTTCATAGCAATATTCCATTCGAAACTGAACAAGCCGAAAACCTTCCGTTTCCATGCTTCGTGCAATAAACGGAAGTGCCGCACTTAAAATCGCCTCAAAACATCTAAATCAATTTACTCTGGCGACAGTCTCTTAACGGCTAGCGTTCGGGAAAGAAGTTGATTTTGTCTCAGTCTATTGCTTTTTAAAAAATTTGATGAGTAACTCTCTACCCGAGTCACCTCACGCTCTCTCATGCATAGGACACCCAGTAAGCATCCTGGTATCATCATCAAAAAACATGAGTGTTGTTCATGGGGATCAAGGTACTGACGAGGTTCCTTTTACAAAATGGTACGAGAGCAAGAACCGTTTCCACTCCTGTGTTTACTAGGATCTAACCCGTCCCCAACCATTCGCTAACCAAGCACACACCTCTAGCTGCCGATGCTATTTTGACCGCCTGACACACCCAGCCTCTACGCGCTCGACATCAGACACTCTTTTCTTTGCGCCTTCGTGCCTGAATAAATGAACGGACACAGAGTCCAACAAAAATGGTACAGACAACGCCCATGACGAACGAATACCCTACAGCTCGATAATTGGGAACATCTTTAAGTACACCCCGGACTGAGTTTGACAGGCCTCCAAGTGAACCCAAAAGCCCAATCATTGCGGCTGCATGCATTGCATGTTTTAACAAGTTTTCTCTCAGCGCGATAAGTCCACAAACCAGTAATGGTCCGCCAAAAAATGCTGGTATCAGTGCAGTAATAGGAAGCTTTTTTATGGCTGCACCACTTCCGTCAAGTTGCGTCACTGCCTCTTGCGGCAATGCCTTTGGACTTGATCCCAAATATGCCACTAAGCCCAGGCCAATAAGAATAATCCCAAAAACGATACTTACTTTTGCCATCACTTACCTCTCGTATTTTCTGCTGTATTAAAAAATTTCCTACTACTTTGCATTCAGTAGCTTATACAATCTCAACCAACTACTTTCTTTACAGGTGTCACCTTAATGCTTTTTGAACAATGAAGCCGCCAGACCATTCATCTAATTTTTTCTTGTGGGTATCTTGATCAAAACAAATAGCTACCTTGAACTTATCAGATATCTTCGGGATTCTTTCATCATCAAACGCTACACCGTAGATAGGGCTCATAGTTCCAACACGATCTTGAAGATTTACTTCAAATGTAAATATTTGTTCCCAACCTGGTGGTTTAATTGCATATAATTCAAGATATTTGAATGTAATCGCATCTCCTCGGTACCCGTTTTTCGTAAACCACATTCGAACATCTTTTTGTGTTGATCTATTTTCAAACATACACGTTCGACCTGAAGGCATTTTCTTATTTATAGGCAGTTAACGAAGATGTGCCACAATTCACGTACAACTCGTCGGGCTTTCACTGAGAAAATCTTCTATCGGCGTGACACTTTCACCCATCGTTAACACGATTGGGACGAGTTCAGACATCATGCGAACCGAAGCTTTTTTCCCACCATTCCAGAGCACGAAGATAATTCGCATATGCCTCTTCATACCTGTCAGAGTCATGGAAATCATTTCGATTCGGTGCCTTGGGCTTCTCCCCATGTATATCTCGTGGAGGTAGCCGAGACCCTGAAGCATTATCTTCGCTATTTTTACTATTCATAATGACTCGATAAACTCGCGGAACAACAAGAACTAAACGACTTGCTGTATTGTAATTTACTCCAAAGCTTACTCCAAAGAATTACATTTTTTATTTTGCTATCGTTATATATTCTCACTAAATTTTAAACGGACACACACATGGCCCCTTTAGCTACTATCGCCTGTTGCATCCTCTGCTGGCTTTCGTGGCGATTTGTCGTACTACCTAAATATCAAACACAGGATACGCAATGGGGCGAAGAATATCGAAAGCGAAATCTTGTTGCAAAAGAACGGGCTGCACAACTAACCATTTTATTCTGGTCCATCGCGCTGATTGCAATTCATTCAATACTTATATAAAGAACTTCTATAGCTCTGGATGAAAACCTGACTTATTGATTGAACCAACAATAGTCGTCGCACCATTGTGACTCATCACAAAAATTCGCTGAACTACGATTGGTCGTCACATTCTGAACTATTATTTGGACATATTTCACACATTGACTTGCCGTTTTCACCATTCATATTCGCAAGCCCACCGCAACTTCCCTTTAATCGCTTATTTGAAAAGATAACACCCACCGCGAGACAAATAAAGAAAATACCGAACACGAGTGGAGTCAGAAGGAACGTAATCATCGGCATTACTCAACGAGGTACTTTTTGAATGTGCTATTTGAAATAACCTCAAGAGCATCTGTCGTCTCTCTACGGATAACCATGAGGCCGAATGCTTCCCGATCAGCAATTTCTAATGATTCTTTAACGTCTAAAACCATAAACGCGGTAGCCCAAGCATCTGCCACCATACACGACGCATCTATTACGGTTGTAGCTACAACATCAGTCTGAACCGGAACACCCTTATCGGGATTTATTATATGCGAAAACCTTCTTCCTTCATGCTTAAAAAAATGAACGTAATCACCCGATGAAGCTATCGATTTGTTTTGAAGATGAACCTTCGTAGCCAATCCACCACGGTTCCTCACTGGCGATTGAATGCCAACTGTCCACTCAGATCCGTCGTACCGGTCTCCGAAGACACGAACCTCTCCTCCAATTTCAACCATTGCTCCGTGTATGCCTGTCGTGCTTTGTAGTAGCAAGATAATTTCATCGACACCGTATCCTTTTGCAATTGCTGAGACATCAATTTTCAGATCACTGTCTAATTTCTTGATTGCCGGTGGTTTCTCCTGAATCTCTAGTTTTTGATATCCAACATGCTTTTTAATTACAAGAACTTGTTCTTCTGTTGGTGGTTCCTTTTGAGATACTTTTTTAGTGTTGCCGAAGCCCCATAATTCGACAACTGGACCAATCGTGATATCAAACGCACCGTCAGTCATACGGCTCACAGAATCAGCAGCATTAATAACACGGTAGAGATCAGGGGACACATGAAACCATGCCCCTGCCTCTGCTTGATTTAATCTGCTTATCTCGGAATCTACAATATATGTAGAGAGGTGTTGAGATATTTCCTTTAATCTGTGCTCAACAATTTTTTTCAGTTGCGTGTTGGTCTTTGCACCAAACTCAGCAGTAACGACAATGTGGTATGACGTACCCATCGTCGATCCATCGAACGTCACTCGTTCATGGATCTGATTCTGGCTTTTGCATCCGCCACAAACGCCGATTAAACATAAGCCGAAGATGAACCATGGTAGATGCAAAAAGAATAAATATCTCTTTGTGCGAAACGCTTCTTGCTCCACGTTGTTACCCACCGAAGTCGTCAAACAACACGCTTTCGGGCTCAACACCAAGGTCATCGAGCATATTTCTTACTGCACTGAGCATCATTGGAGGACCACAAACATAATACTCAAGATCTTCAGGATTCGGATGCTTTGAAAGGTATTCTTCAAGTAAAACCTGATGAATAAACCCCTTGTATCCCGACCAATTATCTTCTGGCAGTGGATCTGACAGTGCGATATTCAGGCTAAAGTTTTCATTTTTTTCAGCCAATTCTTCAAACTCGTCTAAATAAAATAGTTCTTTTGCACTTCTCCCTCCGTACCAATACGAAACTTTTCGATTTGTCTCATTTCTCTTGAAAAGTTCGAAGATGTGGCTCCTCAACGGTGCCATACCAGCACCACCCCCGATATATACCATTTCGGCTTTTGTCTCTTGAATAAAGAATTCACCGTAAGGCCCGGAGATCGTTACCTTATCACCAGGCTTCAAACCAAAAATGTATGAGGACATCACACCTGGAGGAGTTGATTTCGGCGCCCTCGGTGGCGGAGAAGCAACTCGAACGTTCAGTTTGATGATGCCCTTCTCACCTGGGTAATTCGCCATGGAGTACGCGCGAATAGCTTCATCATCAACTATGGATTCATACTGCCAGATATTAAATTTATCCCAATCTTCATGATATTCCTCTTCGATATCGAAATCTTTATACGCAACTTTATGTGGTGGGCACTCGATTTGGATATATCCCCCCGCCTTAAATCCGACATCCTCGCCTTCCGGTAGTTCCAGAACTAACTCTTTTATGAATGTCGCGACATTATTGTTTGAACGAACCGTACACTGCCATTTTTTCGTTTCGAAGACTTCCGGGGGCACTTCAATTTTCATGTCCTGTTTAATAGAAACTTGGCATGACAATCGATGACCGTCGCATGCTTCTCGCTTTGATATATGGCTTCGTTCAGTGGGTAGTATTTCACCGCCCCCTTCGTTCACGACGACTCGACACTGGGCACATGTACCACCACCCCCACAGGCCGAAGAAACAAATACATTATTGTCGGCAAGAGCACTTAAAAGTTTTCCGCCAGCGGGAACTTCGATCAACTTTTGATCATTTATAAGAACTTTTACTAACCCACTGGCGACCAACTGTGATTTAGCAATAAGTATCAATGACACCAAGGCTGTGACGGTGCCAGTGAACATCAATACGCCAAGGATAATATTTTCCATCTCGTCAGCTCACTTTTTAAAATTTCTTAATTGGGTGAACATTTTAAGTTGTAAATGATGCATGGTTGCTTACAGCTGAATACCACCAAATGCCATGAACGCCATAGCCATGAGGCCAACAATCATAAATGTCGCTCCTAGGCCGCGAAGCCCCGGAGGAACATCGGAATACTTCAGTTTTTCACGAATTCCTGCAAGAGCGGCAATTGCTAATGCCCAACCAAGACCACTACCAACTCCAAATTCAATACTCTGAATGAAATTATAGTCGCGCTCAACCATAAAAAGAGATCCACCTAATATTGCGCAATTAACTGTGATGAGTGGTAAGAAAATACCAAGGGCACTATGGAGAGCAGGAAAATATTTATCGAGTGTCATTTCCAGAATTTGGACCATTGCAGCAATCACCCCGATATAGCTTATGAGGCCGAGAAATTCTAAATTTGACTCAGGAATGCCCGCCCAAGACAGCGCGCCATCTTTTAGAAAATATCTGTAGATGAGATTGTTGGCTGGTACTGTAATCGACTGAATTGCAACGACCGCAACCCCAAGTCCTACTGCTGTCTTCACATTTTTTGAGACGGCAAGAAAGGTACACATGCCCAGAAAAAAGCTAAGGGCAAGATTTTCAATAAACATTGCTTTGATAATTATGCTGAGATGATCAGACACTTTTACGCTTCCTCAATCTGGTCTGGCCGGAATGTCCTAATGATCCAGATGATCATTCCGATAAGAAAAAAAGCACTAGGAGCTAAAAGCATCAGCCCATTATTTTGATAGTAGTCACTAGGAAGGACCGTGTAGCCTAAAAGCTTTCCGCTGCCAAAAAGTTCTCTAATAGCACCCACAGCCAGTAAAATAAAACTGTAACCCAGTCCATTCCCGATGCCATCAAGGAAACTAATGAATGGTGGGTTCTTCATCGCGAACCCTTCAGCCCTACCCATCACAATGCAGTTTGTAATTATCAAACCTACGAACACCGACATCTGCTTGCTCGCCTCAAAAGCAAAAGCCTTTAAAAATTGATCAACGATGATTACTAATGATGCGATAATCGTCATCTGAACAATTATTCTGATACTCGATGGAATAAACATTCGTATCGAGCTCACAGCTAAATTTGAAAAAGCGACTACGAAGATTACCGCCACACACATAGTGAGTGTCGTATCGAGTTTGGTAGTCACTGCCAGTGCAGAACAGATCCCTAACACTTGTAATGCAATAGGATTATTTTTTACTACTGGATCAAACAAAACGTCTGTTGTTTTGATTTTTGCCATTCTTATTCCTGTAGCCGCGTCAGCGGTTTGTTTCCACTCTATGAACTGATCAATTCCGGGCAACTGCACCGAACTTACTACCATTGCCTACAAGAAATGGTCCGAATCCATCCGGCCCTAGCCAATACTTGATGAGTTTATCCACTCCTTGAGTCGTGATTGTTGCGCCAGCCAGACCATCAATTTCGCCCTCTGCTGCCTGACCAGCTTTTGCAACCTCAATGATCACTTTCCCATCGGCATCAATCGTTGCGTTTTCTTCCATCCACTGACTTTTGAAGGCGTCACTGTCTACTTCACCACCAAGACCTGGTGTCTCCGCGTGAGCATAAAATGTTATTCCACGCGTCGTAAAATCTTTGGCATCTATGGAAAGAAAGCCCCACAATGTTGACCATAGGCCCTTTCCGCGAATTGGGAGCACCAATTGATTCCCTTTTTCAAAAACATAGATAACTTCGAATTGCTCTCGCCGCCCTCCAAGGCCAGCAGGATCATCTTTCAGTGTTTTAAATTCGCTTTCTGCGAGTTTCGACAAATCAAAACTGGCCGCCGTCTGCTTTGAATCTGGAGTCTGCTCTACATACAAACCGGTATGCAAATCTACTAAACGAGCCTCGATATTGTCTTCGAAAAGACGTTGCACGTCTCCGTTCGATGGATCAATTTCGCACACCGCGAGAATGTTCTTTTTTTTGTCGAGCTGTTTATTGAGATCTTGCCTCGACTTCAACCCAACGGCTGATGCTGAAACAAGAACAGAACAGATAACACAAAGCAATGCAGTGGTAAGAAAAGTATTCCTGACAGAGTCGCGTGCTTTTGTCACCTAAACCTCCACTTGTGCATTACGAGACCATCGCCGAAGGCGTCGATTCACATTACTTTGCGTCACAAAATAATCAATAAGGGGTGCAAAAACATTGCCGACCAAAATTGCCAACATCATTCCTTCTGGATAGGCCGGGTTGATGACCCGAATCATGATCACCAGCAGACCAATGAGACCACCATATATATATTTCCCCGTGTTAGTCATCGAGGCTGACACTGGATCGGTTGCCATAAAAACTAATCCAAATGCAAAGCTTCCAACAAACAAGTGCTGAAAGGGACTCATCGCAAACATTGCTGCATTGCTATCACCCGAAAAAACATGCAGTACTGATGCTGTAGCAAGCCCAGCCAAAAGCACTGAGAGCATGATTCGCCAGGATCCAATACCGGACAAAACCAACACAAATGCGCCTAACGCACAAAACAAAGTAGAGGTTTCACCCATTGAACCCATACAGAAGCCAAGTCCGTAATTTGCATAGTCAAAGCCTTCAAGAAATTTCATGGCCTCGGCTTTGTTCGGGAGCGCTGCAACATTACCAAGAACGGTTGCACCACTAATTCCATCAACGCTGCCTATTGCATTCCAAACCTTATCACCAGAACTTTGGGCAGGGTACGCGAAGTATAAGAAAGCACGGGCGGTGAGTGCTGGATTGAGAAAATTGCGTCCAGTTCCACCGAAAACTTCTTTACCTATTACGACTCCAAAAATAATGCCTACTGCAACCTGCCAAAGAGGAATGGTTGGGGGCAGAGTCAGAGGAAATAACAGCCCTGTGACAAGAAACCCCTCATTCACTTCATGTTTACGAATAATAGAAAATATGACTTCACAGATTCCACCAGCCATCATGCAGACAATATATACAGGAATGAAATACGTAGCGCCTAGGAGCAGGTTGCCCCAAAAACTACCTGCATTAGGTAATCCTGCTACAAGATATCGCCAACCCAATGCATCCTGAACCGCTGAGTTTACTTGATCGCTGCCCCCTTCACCAGATAACGCGGCATAACTAGACGCCCCAAGACTGGCTTGATAACCCGTGTTGTAACAAGCCATAACAACACACGGCAGAAGCGCCAAAACAACAATCGACATCATTCGTTTTAAATCTAATGCGTCTCTGACGTGGGAGGGACCACGCGTTACTTCGCCCGGGGTGTAAAGAAAAGTGTCCGCTGCTTCGTAAAGCGGATACAACTTCTCTAACTTCCCATTCTCTTTGAAGAGGGGTGCCTGAGAATCAAGGATTTTTCGAAGCCATTTCATCGCATTATCTCGACTAAAAGTTGTTTCAATGACAACTCACTGTGGTGATCCAGTTAACCATCGATCTCAATTGATCGGAGATTGTCACGTAAGATTCTGCCATATTCATACTTCCCAGGACATACAAAAGTACAGAGTGCCAGATCTTCCTCTATTAATTCTAGGCAGCCAAGCTTTTGTGACTGCTCGGTATCCCCAACGATCAATGAACGAAGGAGTTGCGTGGCCAGAATGTCGAGCGGCATGACTTTTTCATAGCTCCCAATCGGTACCATTGCACGTTTACTACCACCTGTTGAGGTCGTGAACGGGAATTGAACACCCTTTGTAAACGCTGATGCAAAGGCATTTGTCACGCTAAACTGATTGAAACCTGGTTTTTGCCATCCAAGAAATTCTCGAAAATCGCCCTCTTCGAGCACTGCGATTTGATTGTCAAATCTACCTACGTAATCAACCGGCTCAATCGCCTGCCTACCGGACAAAACACTCCCTGATAGTATCCTCAGGTTCTTCTCTGTCACACATCGTCCACGAATTACCTCAGGAATCCTTGCGCCCATCCGCGTCTTCAAAATTTTGGGTTCAATTACTCCTGGGCCACCTATCGCAACAAAACGCCCGCAATCAATACGACCTTCTAAAAAAAGATGTCCTACCGCGCTTACGTCTTGATAACCGACATGCCATACAGTCTTGTTTGGACCAACAGGATCAATGAAGTGTATGTGGGTGCTCGGTAACCCCGCTGGATGTGGTCCATTAAAAACATGATATTTAATGTGTGGATGATCTAGAACACGGACGTCTGATTCATTGGCAACACACACATGAACATTGTCAGAAATCATCGCGAGAGACAACAAACCCTCAACGAAGGCCTCTTCTTTTTTCTGTATCAAAAACTTTGCGCTGGGGGCAAGCGGATCCGTATCAATCGCAGTTACGAAAATAGCTGCCGGCTCCGAACTAACACGAGGCACTTTACCATAGGGACGTGTCCTGAAGGCTGTCCAAAGACCTGATTGAACGAGCGTGTCAACAACATGTTCTTTAGCAGAAACTGATTTGCTTGCTGCGGATGTAGCAAACGTTTTCTCATCGTTGCCATCTACGCGAACTACTAATGACTCAAACTTTCTTTTCGCGCCTCTATTAATCTGTTCGATGACACCACATGCGGGTGCAGTAAAATTCACACCAGGATTTTTTTTGTCCTGAAAAACTGGCTGCCCTAGCTGGACACGATCTCCCACCTTGACAAGCAATGTTGGCTTCAGGCCCTCAAAATCACTTGCAACAATTCCAACACTTTCAACCTCAGGGGCAGCCGTAATTTCCTGTAAGGGCGATCCTGTGATTGGAAGTGACAAGCCCTTCTTCAATTTAAATTTCTGCAACTTACAACACCCAGGCCTGAGAACGTACTACGAATCAATATACGTAGTATAAAAAACGAAGATAACATGACCAACAATTGTCTGGTGAAAACATGAAAATCTCCGGATTTACGATGTCATAAATTATATCCGGCGTATACATGTCTTATATAGCTAAATACTAGTCTCCTTTCGGGTCCAGTCCCAGTCAACCACACCTTAGAATTGCCCTTATTTTTCAAAAAATCAAAAAGGAATCTCTTAACGATAGGGCCTGACAGCACACCAATCCCTACTCCGATGCGATCGAACGTTTCATGCCATCAAACACAAGTCATTAGTTTTTATTTGCAAACACTTAATAGCTATATCGCATGAAAGTAAATCTTGCTTTTTCCCATCTAGCGAAGCACATGAATACATGCTGGGTGATTGATAGCATTGCAATTCATTTGAGCCTTGTTCGTGCACTTGCCTTTCAATCAATGTCAAAGATGGTGTCATTTGTCCCACACATTGGGGCTGAACATATACAAGAAAATCTTGAAGTGTCATACTTCAAGGCTAAACGTTCATTGCAGACTTTTGAAAGAAATCCGGGGTATTTAAATGTGGGAGTCACTTAGAGTACTTATCTTCTCATGTAGCATCATGACAGGAATTGTTGTGACCGCAGGACACCCTGACAAAATTCTTCATAATGGAAAATTGCTGACTGTAGATGCTGAGTTTTCCATAGCTGAAGCTATTGCAATTTCAGAAGGACGGATAACCGCTGTTGGTAGTAATGCCGAAATTCTTAGTCTATCTGGACCTGAAACTGCTCATATCGATCTTGAAGGCCGCACTGTCATCCCTGGCCTCATTGACAATCACATGCACTACATGAGAGGTGCTTCGAGATGGCGATTTGAAGCCAGAATTGATGGCATCACATCTCGTAAAGAGGCACTTAAAATCATCGGCCAGAAAGTTCTAGAGGCAGAACCGGGTCAATGGGTTTTTGTGCTTGGCGGATGGAGTGAGCAGCAATTCGCTGACGCACCAGGAGGATTTACAACTGAGGAGCTTGATACTATTGCACCGGTGAATCCTTTATTCATGCAAAAATCGTATAGCAGAGCTTATATGAATGGCCTAGCTCAACAAAAATTGGCTGAGGCTGGCGATAGCAACAGCCGTGAAGGCAGGCGACAAACGAACTCACAAGGCAGTTCCAATCGCTCACAAGGCGGCCGATCACAATCTGGACGTAATTCTTCTGGACGTAATTCTTCTGGACGTAATTCTTCTGGACGTAATTCTTCTGGACGTTCCGGTGGCGCCAGAGCAATTATAAATCAGGCAACGACTTTTGTACCCCACCGATCAGCGGAACAACGTGTTGAAGATGTCGCCTTTTTCAACACTATTTTAAATAGCCATGGGCTCACAACCGTTTACGATGTCGGTCGTTCCACCGATGGTAATTTTGATCCTGTAAAAAAATTAGCTGACCAAGGAAAACTTACGCTTCGAACCTTCCATTCACTTCGCTATCGAGCCGATAACCCCGTGGAGGTCAATGAGGCCATCACTTTTATACAGTCTTCAAAACCACGCCTTAATAATGATTGGTTTGGCCTTATTGGCATCGGTGAACACACGTACAACCCGCTGCATGACAGTTCCATGCGAGTCAGCCTTTATGACGATGATGTTTGGAATCAATTTCAAAAAATTGCTTTATATGCGGCTGAAGGTGGATGGCATATTCATGAGCATGCGATGCAAGATTCCACAGCAAGCCGAATTCTTGATATCGCTGAGATTATTAATGAAAACCATTCGATGAAAGATCTTCGTTGGACGATTGCACACTGTGACTTAATTTCAAAAGAAAGTATCTCACGGGCAAAAAAACTTGGGCTGACAATTGCTATTCATAACAAAACAGCAAAGCCTGCTAAAGATGATCGTGACTCCCCACCAGTCTCATGGATACAGGATAGCGGTATCGTGTGGGGGCTCGGGTCTGATTCGACTGTCGTTTCAACCATCAACCCATTCCATTCGTTGTGGTGGGTAGTGAGTGGAAAAGTTTTCCCGAATACGGAATCTATTCGGAATCCCATTTCACGTCAGGCGGCCCTAACCGCTCACACCAGAAATAATGCTTTTCTTTTGTTCAAAGAAAAGGACTTAGGCAGTATCGAAGTTGGCAAGTGGGCCGATATCGTGATACTCGACCGTGATTATATGTCCGTTGCAGTTGATGAGATTCGTAACATCAAGCCAATAAAAACATTTGTTCGAGGGGAGATCGTTTATACCTCTGACGATTAAGCCGCCTGGAACTATCTAGTAATTTGAAATTAGTAAATTTATCTCAGCAGGAGAACCTCGTGACATATTGGATCACAATTCGATTAGTGTGGCTTGGTCTTGTTCTCGCATTATTGGTACCGTCATCCAATCTTTTTGCTGATGATCGTCCGAACTTGATTTTCATTCTCTCTGACGATATTGCGCAAGGTGATGTTGGTGCCTATGGTCAAGAATTGATTCAAACTCCTCACCTTGATCGTCTTTGTGCTGAAGGCACTCGTTACATGTCGGCTTATACAGGAACAAGCGTCTGCGCACCAGCACGAAGTTCTTTTTTCACAGGACTTCATACCGGCCATTGTCCGATTCGTGGAAATCGTGAGATCCAGCCAGAAGGCCAAAAGCCTCTGCCAGAAGGCTTGGTCACCGTCGGCACTGTACTCAAGGGAGCTGGCTACAAGACTGCCACAATGGGGAAGTGGGGTATGGGAATGTTTGACACAACTGGCAGTCCACTCAAAAACGGCATTGATCATTTCTTTGGCTATAACTGCCAGCGTCACGCTCACAGTTATTTTCCATCCTATCTCTATGATGACGCCACGCGGGTTGAAATTCCAGAAAATGAAAAAGGAGCAAAGGTTTATGCTCAAGAAAAAATCGAACAAAACGTTCTTAAATGGGTTGATAAACATTCTGACAATCCATTTTTTCTATTTTATGCCATCACATTACCTCATGGACGATTTGAAATTGACAACCAAGGAATTTATAAAGACAAGCCTTGGACTGAAAAAGAAAAGAATTATGCGGCAATGGTGACGCGGCTTGATTCCGATGTCGGAAAACTTGTCGAACTCATTAAGGAAAAAGGGATTGCCGAAAAGACACTTATTATATTTTCTGGAGACAATGGTTCATCATTCGACCCAAAGACAACGATCGGAAAACGATTTGATCAGACAATGGGTGGAAGTCTTCGAGGCTTTAAAAGGAGCATGTACGAAGGAGCCCTGCGTCAAGCTGCAGTAGCGTGGTGGCCTGGCACTGTACCCGCTGGGCGGGTGACAGATGAGCCATGGGCTTTCTGGGACCTTCTACCGACATTTGCAGAACTTTCTGGTGCTGATTTACCCAAAGAGTACTCACCAGACGGCTTGTCTCTCGTGAGTTTTCTGGAAGGTGGCCCTGCACCTAAACGAGAATCGTTCTACTGGGAACTACATGAGGGTAAAAACCACATTCAGGCTCTTCGCTGGAACAATTGGAAGGCAGTGCGACCACAATCGGGTGGCGCAGTAGAGCTCTATGATCTTAGTACCGATTTAAGCGAAAACGAGAATTTGGCGACAGATCACCCCACCTTGGTCACAAAAGCCATCTCCATGATGAATGCGAGTCGCGCTGAAGATTCTTCATGGCCCGACCCAGCAGAAAAAATGTCCAAAGTGAAATAGAATTAAAAAACTAGTAGTAACAAATATATTCTTGTGTCTTTTTTTAATGGATCACAAACAGAATGTTCACTTGCTAATACCCCCATTGAGAATCGCAACTACCGACGATAAGCATGTCTCAGGACAGTCATATTTTCTTTCCTAGACCCACGTTTGACACTTGATATTGACCGATACGTAAAGCCTTCTATAGTCACACACTCAAGATTCGCTCCCCCGTGAGCACCTCTACAATCTTGTAAAATTGCTGTCGCGTCGCCAGTTCTTGGCGTAGGTGCGATTCAACAGGATGAGCGACAGTTTCGCCATAACTTTCTTGTTACGGTGAGCTAATACTATTTCAGGAACTTGCATGCTTAATTTTTTTCGTCCTCAGTCAGGCTCCCTTAAGAACGACTTTCTTTCGGGTGTCACTGTGTCACTAGCTCTGGTGCCTGAAGCGATCGCCTTTGCATTTGTTGCCGGAGTTTCACCTCTGATTGGCTTGTACTCTGCATTTTTCATTGGCTTGATAACAGCTGTTTTTGGAGGCCGACCAGGAATGATTTCTGGTGCTACAGGTGCTATGGCTGTTGTTGTTGTTTCACTAGTCTCCATGCATGGCATCGAATACCTTTTCCCTACAGTGATCCTCTGCGGTCTTCTACAAATTGCCATTGGGCTTGGCCGACTCGGAAAACTCATTCGTATGGTTCCTCATTCCGTCATGCTGGGATTCGTCAACGGTTTAGCAATCGTCATTGGCCTTGCGCAGGTGAATAGTTTCCAAACGATTCGAGATGGGAAACTGGGCTTTGTCCAAGGAACACAGCTTTGGTTGATGCTTGGCTTAGTGGGCTTAACAATGGCGATCATCTGGCTTCTTCCGAAATTAACTCGGGCAGTACCAGCTTCGTTAGTTGCAATTTTAAGTGTTACGCTGATTGCATTCGTGATGAATTCTGACGCACCTTCTGAAATGAATGTCGTTGCGACTGTCGGTGACATGTTGAAAACGAATTCAATTGCTGCCAGTCATGCTACTCCTAAAGCTACGGCTAAAAATAATACCGTTACTCAAAACGATGGTGCACCTGCACAACAACCAGAGCAACAGCTTAGTCAATCTGAAGCGACAGATTCACCAGTGAATACTAGTGGGATAAGCGGTGGACTTCCTCAGCTATTTTTTTTCGAGTACTCAATGGTGCCGCTCAACTGGAAGACTTTGTCTATCATCTTTCCATTTGCAATCGTCTTATGTGGTGTTGGCCTGATTGAATCGTTAATGACACTGACTCTTGTTGATGAAATTACTGAAACACGTGGTAAAGGAAACCGTGAATGCATTGGGCAGGGCGCGGCAAATCTGGTCTGCGGCTTATTCGGAGGAATGGGAGGCTGCGCCATGATTGGGCAATCCTTAATCAACGTCAATTCTGGTGGACGTGGACGGCTTTCAGGAATAACAGCAGCCGTCTGCCTGTTGCTCTTTGTGTTATTTCTAGCACCACTCATTGAACAAATTCCAATGGCAGCTCTTGTCGGCGTGATGTTTATGGTGGTCATAGGGACATTTGAATGGGCATCCCTGAAGATGTTTCATCGTATGCCGGCAAGCGATATGATGGTCATGGTTCTGGTCGCAGGCTACACCGTATTCATGCATGACTTGGCAACTGCTGTCATTTTAGGTGTTATTGTTTCTGCACTGGTCTTTGCCTGGCAGCATGCAACACATATGGGTGCTGATATAAAATTTAATGAGTTTGGTAGCAAAATTTATCAGTTTCACGGCCCACTTTTTTTTGCATCTGTCTCATCCTTTAAAGAGATGCTCAACCCAGCCGCTGATCCTGATGATGTCGTATTAGATTTTTACTATTCACGGGTCTATGACCAGTCCGGACTCGAAGCAATTCATTCAATGGCTGGAAAATATGAAACTCTTGGTAAACGGCTTCACATTACACACCTCAGCCCAGAGTGTCGATCACTTCTTGCTAAAGCCGGCGACTTAGTTGAGATCAATATTTCTGAGGACCCACAATATCACGTCGCAACTGATCGATTGGCATAACTAAGATAATAATACGCCGTGGAAAACAGCGTGTCACACAATACGCTGGTTCTATGAAACAACCGAAGACACAACTAAGATTTTTTTGGAAAGCGTTTACCATTCTGTAATGTGTCTGCGCGTCTTCGCAAAATAGCGAATCGAGTCTGAACAGGCATCAAGTTGCTCAACCGCCCTGCACTTAATATCGATGAGTATTGCTTCCTGATTCGTATCTATGTCGTCTGTCTCACTAAGTTTTCTGATTGCATAGTGATACTCAAATGAGGCAACAAATATTTCATGGTCATTCATAACATTTCCTCGTTTGTGTTATTCTCATTTTAAAATTTCCTAATCTGGAAGAGCCTTCGTTTAATTTTCCTGATAAAGTCTGGTTTTGAGGCCGCGAGGCGAACATTCATATTTTTTACGAATCCTGATTCACCATGTGTCTTTATTTTGACATAACCGATCTGTTAAAGCACGCAAGAAAGAATGGTACTGTCTCTGGTATCCAGCGAGTACAAATTCGAGTTCTTCAACATCTTGCTGCTCAAACGCAACCGCAAGAGATACTGTGTGCCTATCACATTGGTAGATTCCGCAGGGTTCGGATCTGCAGAGCACAGGATCTGTTTATTGATAAAACATATAATGCCAAACAAATGCTCGTTCGACTCGGTCTTGAAAATCCAAATACTGCATTCACTACACAAGAGCTCTATGACGATTTAGCAAATTATAAAAATAAATCACTTAAACGTGCCTTACGAAAAGTAAAACTCCTGATTCTTGGGAAGCTGCGACCTGATTGTGCGAGATCACAAATGAACCTTGGTCCGCTATCAGAACAAAACAACTCTCAATTAAAAACAATCGAAACATGGCCTCACAAAAAGATTCAAAAAAATGATCATGTTGTGATGATCGGAACCAACTGGAATATTTCAGCAGTTGAAACCCTTGCAAAAAAACACTTTCGCCGTGGGGGAAAAGTATCACAGGTCATCTATGACCTTATCCCATATCGTTATCCTGAATTCTGTATTGAAAGTTTAGCGAAAAAGTTTTCAACTTTCTTAGATCGTTCACCGTCATTTGTATCTCAGTATATCTGCATCTCTGAAGCAACAAGAATTGATCTTCAAAAGTACCTTACTGAAACTGGAAATGATAAACCCACAATAAGTTGGCCACTCGCGCATGAATTTGAGGGTTATGGTCGAAATGAAATTTCTAGCCAATCCTCTGATTCACCGATATTCAAAAAGATTTCAAAGCCATTTGTTCTCTGCGTTGGAACTATTGAAGTGCGTAAAAATGGTGCCATGCTGCTTGCAGTTTGGCAACAACTTCAAAGAGAGCTTGGAGACAAAACTCCTCAACTTGTTTTCGCTGGCAAATACGGCTGGAAAATACTGCCTTTCCAAGAGCGTTTGCGATCTGACCCAGCCCTGCAACGCAGGGTAACTGTTGTGGACCGAGTGACAGATGACGACCTTGCGGAACTTTATAAACAGTGCCTCTTTTCCGTATTCCCAAGTCTTGTGGAAGGCTGGGGACTGCCCGTCGGAGAAGCGGCATGGTTTGGAAAATTCAGTATTGTTTCTTCGGCCTCTTCAATACCAGAAGTATGTGGAAATCTTGTCGACTATATTGAACCAAACAATATTGATGAGTGGGTGCAAGCAATAAAAAGAACCGTCTTGGCTGACCAGTGTCGCCAGCAACGAGAGAAAATAATTTGTCAGTCACCGCTACGGCTCTGGAAAGACGTTGCTGCTGATTTAAAACAAATTCTAGATAACTAAAGCTTCGCTTCACACCTGTTTTTTTAGCAAAATAGCAATTCGAATATATTGCAAAAGATCAATTCATATTCACTTCTGACAAATGTTAATTCTGATTTAAATTTTTCTACTCAACATTATAAACAAGTGACTGGAATCACAGAATTGTTTGGTATTCTGCGATTGAGTCTTGCCAAGACTAGAGGGGTCTATCCGACAGTGAGGTTGTCAGACCAATCGTGCTCTACTCATTTAAGTATGATTTCTTTCAAAAAACAATTTTTGTTGTTTTCATTCGTATAAAGTCTTAAAAATATTCCAAAGGCTTAAAGCTTTAAAATCAGCTACCCACGAGCAGGTTTCGCAGCCTGCTTAAACGATTCTCCTCGTGACTGTGCAAGCTCAAATTGTTTCTGTCGCTCAGCAAACCGTGTTTTTTGTTCACGAGAGGTCTGATCGTAGCACCGCAGACAACTCACCCCCTCTTGGAAAAACTCTGACTGCTTATCGGACGCACTAAGTGGAAAGCGACATGCTCGACAAAGTTCATAATCTGCTAAGTCGAGACCATGACCCACGGCTACACGCTGATCAAAAACAAAGCATTCACCTTCCCAGAGACTTTCATCTTGAGGAACTTCTTCGAGATACTTCAGAATGCCTCCCTCAAGGTGATATACCTCCTTTACTCCAGCTTGTTTCAGAAACGCTGTCGATTTTTCACATCTGATTCCACCGGTACAGAACATTGCAACCCGTGGCTCTCCATCGACATCAATATTTTTCTCAAGCCATGATGGCAGCTCGCGAAATGAGTCAAGCCCCGGTTCCAACGCACCCTTGAACGTACCGATCTCTGTTTCATAATGATTGCGGGCATCAATCACGATAACATCTGGGTCACTGATGAGTGCATTCCAGTCTGCTGGTTTTACGTACGTTCCCACTAGTTCATTCGGGTCAATATCTGACACACCCATTGTCACAATTTCTTTTTTCAATCGGACGCGCAATTTATGAAATGGCTGTTCCTCAGCAAATGACTCTTTCCACCTCATGTCTGAAAAACGAGCATCTTGACGAATCATTTCAAGAACTCGTAGCACACCCTCGCGAGGGCCGGCGATGGTCGAATTGATCCCCTCACTCGCTAGGAGCACAATGCCAAAAACATCATTGCTCCGACACCATGACTCTATCTCATATTGCAATGAGGTAAGGTCGTTCAGCCTGACGAACTTATAAAACGCAACTACTAAAAGCCGATCCAATGTTCTGTCCTCATTGTTACCAACCACTTTTAACAGTGCGAAAAGCTACCAAGACAACCTGATGGCCTACTCATACGATCTTTCAAGCCAAAGAACTATTTATGGGATGCTCCAAAGTAATCTCCATCTTAATTGAATTCAGCCCCACCGCAAAGAAGACTCTTGCAAATACACCTAGCCTACGCCGACACAGACTTCTACTCAGCTGACTCCCGAGTATCGCGGCTTTATTAAAAATCAGTACTTTGCCATATCCAACCTCATGCGATACCCTTAAGCATTCTTTGTATCTCTAAGCATCTCCTTGTCCTCTTAGGTTTAAGCAATGACTTCTGTACGGTCTTTTTCATTCATCGCCCTGCTTTTTCTCTTTACAACAGGTTCCGTCTTCGGCAAAGAGGCGATCATTGAAGACGCCACTCTCATAACAACTACCCCTGCTCACCGAATGGCTGAAAATAACAAGAAGCGAGGACCTTGGTGGAAAGATCGCCATGAAGAAAAACTTGCTCTTGCCAAACAAGGCGGCTGGGAACTTGTCTTTCTCGGAGATTCAATAACACACGGCTGGGAACGAAATGGAAAATCAACTTGGGATAAGTATTATGGTGCCAGAAAAGCAATTAATCTCGGATTTGGTGGAGACCGGACTGAACATGTTCTATGGCGACTCGAACACGGTGAGTTTGATGGGTACAAACCACGCGTCGTTGTCATCATGATCGGAACAAACAACACTGGCCATGACATGCATCCTCCAGAGGCTATCGCTGCTGGAATTGAAAAGATTGTTACTACAATCAAAAACAAATCCCCTGATACAAAAATTCTTTTGCTGGGGATATTTCCACGCGGAGCTACAAAGGATGATCCAAAGCGGGTAAACAATGACAAAACCAATAGTCTCATTCGTAAAATTGCTGATGGCAAACAAATTGTGTTTCTGAACATCAACAATAAATTTTTAACTGAAAATGGTGAACTTACCAAAGAGATAATGCCCGACTTACTTCACCCAAAAGAAACGGGCTATGCCATCTGGGCTGAGGCTATAGAGCCTACGCTGGCACGACTTTATGACATGAAATAAATTCCTCATGGATAACGCTCGGATCGAAGCTCGAATGGTCTGGGTTCGATAGCTCAGCGTAGAAAAACTTCTACTTAGGTATTTGAACGGGACTACTTCGAGCCCCAAGAGGGAAGGCCCAGTTCTTCTCTTCGTCGTTTCATTGTAGAAAAATACTCACCGAATTTCGCTCGTTGCTCTGGTGTTGTTCGATCAAGCATTTTTTTTCGCCAGGCATTACGCTCATCTTCTGAACGATTTTTCATCCACGGAGGTCCTTCTTTCTCACCATTATTTTTTGTAGCAGCCGAAGTTTTTGAAGAGTCTGCATCTGGCTTTTTTTTCGACCAACCTATGGCACCCATCACACTCTTGCCTGCCTCAAATGCCTGTCGCATAAACTCCATTTGACGGATTTGATTGTCGAGATAGGCCTCTCTTTCAGATTGAGGCAATTCAAAGTAGTTATTTACTGTTGCTTCCATTGATTCCATCATCATTTTACGACCGGGTTGCATTGCTTCTGATCTCAGGTCCTCTGGCAATGCAGCAACCTTTGTCATGACAGTCGTAATTGCTGCAACACGCTCAACTGCATCCGAGGCACTCGAAGGGCCCTGTGACGGCTTAAATTTCTTTGCTAAATCCTGCTGGAGATTTTTAATTTCAGTGACGCGGGGATCTTCGGCAGTGCCAAACATGCCAAGTGACCAACTTACGGTCACGACAGCAACGACACATGCTGTTCCACCGACAATCCATCGGAAACGACTCGTGCTCTTTGCCTTCTCTTGTATTTTTTTTATTTTCTTCATATTTCAATTGAATCGTAGAGGATTGTTTGAGTGTCTACCACTCGCTGTCAGCATGAGCCTGGAACACTTATGATCGAATCTGTTTAGAAATTCGAGAGGGCAAATAGCCTTAGAACCGTTCTCTTTATTTTACCAGACACATTATCTTTTCGCTGCCTCTTGATCTAAAATGATAAGTATTCATTCACGCGTGCCGTAACGCCAAGGATCACCAGGCTGGGAGTTGACGTTGCCGAGCGCAGCGAGCCCACCCGCGTTTTCCCGCTCTGATGCATCCGTTTGTTCTACTGACAATGTTCGTCAGGTAGCGGCAATGCTTAGCTAACTTGTCGGACGGCAAAGGCTTCACCTGGCAATTACTCTTTTGCTGTGTAGAAATTTTCTACCGCGGAGGCGGTCATCGTACCGAGAGTGATATAGCCGTCAGAGCTGTAGTGGACCCCATCCCCCAGGGGCGACTCGCCAGGATAGAGCGTGACGACATTGGAAAGCTCCCGGCCTGCCCGGTTCTGGGCTGAGATGACGGTTGCCATGTACCGTCGTGCTTTTTCTTTTGGCGTTGCCTCTTTGAGCAAGCCATTGTTGTCGATGTAGGACAGAACCGCTTCCAGCGCATCCGCGCCTCTGATCCTTACCGATGATGGACAGAAACCTTGCGAATAACTCCTCGTCCGTCGCATAGTTTGGAATGAAGGTCGGCAAATCCGAAACGCCAAGGTCTGCGCTCAAATCCGAAACGAGCTGTGTGAAATTGTCATAGTACTCTTCCGCCAGCGCTTTCTTCCCATCATCCCCGGCTTGCTTCTAGACGAAGCCGCAAAACTCCGGGTTCGAAATTCGCTTCGCTTTAGCCACCGCACTCATCAAGTCCTTATACAAGGACCCCTTCCACCCATCCTTGCTGCGCTCGGCCCGCTCGAAGGACCAGTTCTTTTCGAAGGCGGATATTCCCGTCGACCCACGAGAAACCTTGATGATACCGATGGTGTCGTCCGGCCAGAAATCGGCAAGCTGATGCGCGAACGACACGCCCGGTCCGAACTTATTGTGCGGCACCATGTATTCCCATCGCCCGTTCGCTTTCATCCAATTCGCCGCTTCCATTTGCATCATATTTCTTCAGAACCGCCTCTCGTATCTTCTCGCATCTCGAATTATTTTCTTGAGCCAAAAGCGCAGTTGAAGAAAACACGACAGCGAGAGCAATGCTCACTTTAGCTTTCATGAAAGTATCTTCCATGTGTTCTAAATTCCTTGTTTTGTATGACTAGTGGTTTCACGAGTGGTATATTCCACGTTCTGGATACTCGAAATTTTTGAAAGAATGGAAAAAGGAAGATGAACATGCCTTCACGCTGCCCAGTCGTTGGGCCAGTTGCTCCTTCCAAAGCTCGTCATACCGTGGCAGGTTCGCTATCGAATGCCGATTGGTGGCCAGACCAACTGAATCTACGAATACTGAAAGCACATGCCGGAGCACCTCCACCACTCGGGTTCGACTTTAAGTACACAGCAGCGTTTAATGAACTTGACTTTCAAGCACTCAAAAATGATCTGCAGACAGTTATGACGACTTCGCAGGAATGGTGGCCAGCCGACTATGGTCACTACGGACCACTTTTTATCCGTATGGCTTGGCATAGTGCCGGGACGTATCGGACGGCTGATGGACGCGGCGGTGCAGGTGCTGGTACACAACGGTTTGCGCCCCTCAATAGTTGGCCAGACAATACAAACCTTGATAAAGCTCGTCGCCTTCTGTGGCCCATCAAACAGCAGTACGGGAAAAAAATATCATGGGCTGATCTGATGATCCTTGCTGCAAATGTTGCCCTTGAGTCAATGGGATTCAAAACCTTTGGTTTTGCCGGCGGTCGTGAAGATGCATGGGAGCCACCAGAAGATATCTATTGGGGGCCAGAGAGTGAGTGGCTTGGTGATAATCGGTACAGCGGTGAACGGCAACTTCAGAATCCTCTTGCCGCAGTACAGATGGGACTTATCTACGTGAACCCAGAAGGTCCAAACGGAAAACCAGATCCTCTTGCAGCAGCAATCGACATTCGAGAGACCTTCTATCGAATGGCAATGAATGACGAAGAAACGGTTGCATTAATTGCGGGCGGTCATACTTTTGGAAAGTCACACGGTGCCGCACCCGCTGATCACCTCGGACCACCACCAGAAGGTGCGGCAATTGAAGAGCAGGGACTTGGGTGGAAAAATAGTTTTGGTTCAGGTAACGCCGGTGACACAATTACAAGTGGGCTTGAAGGTGCATGGACCTCAACGCCAGCTCGTTGGTCGCATGGATATTTCCAAAACCTTTTTCAATACGAATGGGAGTTAACAAAAAGCCCTGCAGGTGCTTGGCAGTGGACACCCAAGGAAACGTCGGCACAGAACACAGTGCCTGATGCACATGATCCCAAGCGTTCTCATGCACCCATGATGTTTACAACAGATTTGGCTCTACGATTTGATCCCGATTACGAAGTGATTTCTCGCCGTTTTCTTGAAAATCCAACTGTATTTAGTGATGCGTTTGCAAAAGCCTGGTACAAACTGACTCACCGGGATATGGGGCCTGTAACTCGGCTACTTGGACCGGAGGTTCCTGAAGCCCAACTCTGGCAAGATCCTGTGCCCAGTGTTGGTTATGAAATAATTGATCAACACGATATTTCCATGCTGAAGCAATATATCCTGTCTTCAGACACATCCGTCGCTGATCTTGTAAGCACGGCATGGGCGGCCGCATCTACATTTCGTGGGAGCGACAAACGGGGCGGTGCAAACGGTGCACGCATTCGACTCTCACCACAAAAAGATTGGGAAGTAAATGATCCAACTCGATTAGCAAAGGTTCTTACTACTCTTGAAGATATCCAGCAGAAATTTAACACCACAGCACACAATAAGAAGCAGGTCTCACTCGCGGATCTGATTGTTCTTGGCGGCTGTGTAGCAATTGAAGAAGCCGCTCGCCGAGCTGGACACGAAGCCTCGGTTTCCTTTCATCCTGGACGGACTGATGCAACTGATGAAATGACTGATATCGGGTCCTTCGCTGTACTCGAACCAACGACGGATGGGTTTCGTAATTATGTTGCCGACCATATCGATCGTCCTACTGAGGAACTCTTGCTGGACAAAGCCGACCTTTTGACGCTCACTGTGAAAGAAATGACAGTGCTTGTCGGGGGGCTTCGAGTTCTCGGGGTGAATAGTACCGCAGGTGATCAAGCTCAACTTGGCGTTTTCACAAAGCGTCGTGAAACCTTATCGAATGATTTTTTCATCACCTTGCTGTGTCCGGATATTTCATGGCAGAAAACCCCCGAATGTGAAAATATTTTCGAAGGCCTCAACTGTGTGACTGACACTGTTAAGTGGACAGCAACGCGTGTCGATTTGATCTTTAGTTCAAACGCACAGTTACGAGCGATCTGCGAAGTCTATGCCAGTGAAGATGGCCAGCAACAGTTTATCAATGATTTTATTGAGGCTTGGGTCAAAGTGATGAACCTTGACCGCTTTGACTTACAGACAATTACTTCTCCATAAGAGGTGCTTTTCAAATGAACTGCCAAGGACCTGTGATAAAAACACAATTCGATTTATTAACAAATGTCACGCTTGTCCCGATAACGCTTCGGCTACATTTTCGAGATGACTGAATAAGTGTGAGTAGCTGTCAAGGACTGACAACATCACCGAATTTACTGAAGGGCTCATGCCGGTGCTTGTAAGCTCTTCTAGCTGTTTCTGCCGAAGTATTTTTATTTGAGACCGGACATCTGCTCGCACAGAAACAAACTCTTCAAAGATATTTTGATCCTTGGTACGAATTGCTGCATTCATTTTTTTCAAAAATGACAGGGCACGAGAACTCAATTCTTCGATACCTTCACAAAAATATGATGGAAGGGAGGCGTCGTAGTCCCGCAGTTTTTTGTCTAGTCTTTCAAGGTTTTCTATGTAGTCACTGACCGATTCATATTCATAAGCTACACGTAATTGAATGCGTATTTCGTCTGCCACATCATGCGGTAAAGCATTTGTGAAAAGATTTGTCATGAATGCCGTGAGTTCTTCCTGAATCGCATCAAGGGATATCTCATAATCTCTTAACTGACTCCTGAGCTGAATGTTCGATTTCTTTTCTCCTCTCAACTCAGTCAAGACATGGAGCATCTCCGCGCAACTGTCTCCCATTCGCTCTATTTCTTTAAGTGATTGCTCCATCGCTAACACTGGATTGTCTAACATCCGAATGTCTAACTCGGTCAGCCGAGGCTTCTCTTTCACTTCTTTTGCAGGAACGATGCGCTCAAGAACACGCACAAGAATGCCTACGAATGGGATAAACAACAAGACATTCACTACATTGAAAATACTGTGGGTTGCAGCAATTGCTGGCGTCGTATTTGGAAAAGTGGCAAGGCCATCGACCATCACTTTTTTAAAAACATCTACATGAATAATCCACTGCACAAGCTGTATATACCAATGGAAAATAAGCGTAATCCAAAACACTCCAGTGAGATTAAACAGAACATGGAAGTAGGCTGCTCGCCGGGCATTTGTTGTGGCCCCTATTGATGCTAATAGAGCAGTTATTGTGGTGCCGACGTTCTCACCAATGACAAGTGCCGCAGCGGTTTCATATGAGATGACTCCTTGGTAAGCCAAAGATATCGTAATCCCCAGAGTCGCAGAAGAAGACTGCACCATAGTCGTCAGGACACAACCGACCATGCAACACTTTAGAACACCGAAATAGCTGTCGGCCTGAAAAGCTTGAAACCACGTAGCAAAATCAGGAGTTTCCTTAATGATGCCACACGCATCTTTCATCAGTTCCAAACCAAAAAATACCATGCCCGTGCCCATCAGACCCATCGCACAGTACCGCCAACGTTCATTTCTTGAGAATAGGTATACAAACGCCGAGAAACCAAGAAGTGGCAGGCCGTATTTCCCAATTTTAAGAACGAGTATCCATCCAGTAATTGTGGTGCCAATATTTGCACCCATAATGACGCCTACTGATTGAGCAAGGCTCATCACTCCACTGTTTACAAAGCCAACGACCATAACCGTGGTAATCGAACTTGATTGGACAACACAGGTGACAATAACTCCTACGATAATCGCAAAAATACGATTGCCTGTTACTGTACCGATAAGCCGACGCAAGCTATTCCCAGCGACAGCCTGCATGCCCTCGGACATGTATTTCATGCCTAGCAGGAAAACACCCAGCCCTCCTATCAGTTCGCCAAGGAGGTGAGCTAAAGATGTGAGATTCACAGGAGCATTCCAAATGGCTATTTCGTGAGCGTAATAGAGCTATACTGACAAAATACAGTTTAAAGACAATGAAAACTTTTCATAGCTGTCTTTAATAAGGACAATGTTTGGGCATATTTCATGAAATGGGAACCTCGCGATCTTGTTGTTTATAGTAAACAGAAGCACAGCGCTTCTCCCGGCCCTCGAGCTCGAGAAGTTGACGCGGCATCTCGCGGAGAAACCTATTCGTATACCGTAGATAAGTTTTGGGTCGTGCAACAGGTACTAGAAGATGGCAACCTGCTCCTGATAACTCGTACCGGCAAGCAACACACTATTCATCCTCATGATCCAAATCTTCGAAAAGCAACGCTATGGGAGCGGTGGTACTTTTGGAGACGCTATCATGAAATTAAAGAACTGGTTCCTTAATAATTTCTTGTTGCGATTTTCTCCATACAAGATCGCTATCGATGAACATCATGGTTGCTCAACCCAGCCACTAGTAAATGAATACGCTGAGGAGCTTGTGAAAAAAGTATCTTTTTTCATCTATTCACAATACAGTTCGTATCGAGGCTTTCATTTTATGAAAATTATTGGTTTCAAAAAAAACCTTTGTGATGTTCTTTTTTTTCTTTTGTGTATTTCCTCGGCAGGAAGTCACCAGTCTGTTGCTTTCTCAAAGCCATTTTCACAGAAGATCGATCCGGCCATACAACCTTATCAGTCAGTCAGCGGTGAAGTCGCAGGCTCCCTTAAGTACATTGGTTCCGATACGATGAACAATCTGGTTGCCTTATGGGCTGAGGGATTTAAAAAATTTTATCCTGGTGTCCGTGAAGGTATCGAAGGCAAGGGGTCTGCCTCTGCACCACCAGCTCTCACGGAAGGTACAAGTACTTTTGGCCCAATGAGTCGCCCTTGGAAAGTACATGAAATCGATTCCTTCAAAGACTCTTTTGGCTATGCACCCACAGTGATCCCAACAGCAATCGATATGCTTGCTGTCTACGTTCATAAAGATAATCCAATTGCAAGCCTTTCGCTCCAACAGCTAGATGCCATTTTTTCAAAAAATCGAAATGGTGGTATGAAAAAGCCTATCGTGACATGGGGACAATTAGGACTTACTGGTGTCTGGCAAGATAGACCAATACGTCTCTATGGTCGTAATTCGGCAAGTGGCACCTATGGCTTTTTTAAAGAGCACGCTCTCTTTAGAGGAGACTTTAAATCCAACGTCATAGAACAACCTGGAAGCTCTTCCGTAGTGCAATCAATTGCAAATGATCGTTATGGGATTGGCTATAGTGGAATCGGCTACAAGACCGCTGACGTTCGATCGCTCCCTCTAAGTTCGACGCCAGATAGTAAAAGTATTACCACGGATGCAAAAAATGCCTACTCTGGTGAATATCCACTTGTTCACTTTCTTTATCTAAGCGTGAATCACAAACCTGGTAGTACACTAGAACCACTTCGCAAGGAATTTCTGAAGTACGTTCTAAGTGCTACTGGTCAGGCAGATGTTCTGAAAGCTGGCTATCTCCCAATAAGCCAGAAGATATCCCAGAGAAGCCTTGAGACTATTACGGCACACGACGTGAAATGATGCTTTTCTGAGGAACTATGAAAACACGGTAGACTGCCCGTGGGAGAGTGATTACAACCGATCCTTTTGTAAAGGCTGTCTCTTATTATTTTTAGCTCATCGTCACGAGCAGACCGTATATGCCAAATGGGCTTTACTCAACTTATTAGCCGTGATCCATGAATCAGCCGGCAACATTCACTGGTCGTAAAAAAAGAAGTGCAACACGCGCTACAGTATTACTCAGTGATACAATTGCGCGTATCGTTATCACACTTGGTGGCCTTGCAACAATTGCTGCAGTCCTTCTTGTTGGTGTTTTCCTCTTTGTGGTAGCCCTACCACTCTTTCGCTCCACAACTGTTCAGTTCGAACAATCTATTGCATGGGAACCGACCGGTCATTCATTACTCGCTTCTGGTCTCGATGATTCTGGATTGATCGCATGGTTTTGTGATGCGAATCAAATTTCTGCTATTGAATTGAAGACCGGCAACAAACTCCTCTCACGATCAACAAAAATAGGTGGGCTTCAACAAGCTTCTGCAATTTGCCATCTGCCAAACACATTAAAATCAGCTATTGGTTTTGAAGACGGATCAATTCGTATCGGAAAACTTGGATTAAGCACATCATACGTTCCAGAAGCAGAAATTCCGCTGCTGGCGAGGTCTCTAGAAATCAATGAACTCACCACTTTCAACAATGTCATTTATCTTCGCTTATCAAACAAAATAGTTCAAAAAATCCAGCTCGTATCAGAATTGGAAGACTATGCATCTACTGCTCTCACTCGGCCAATCACTAACATTGATCTGGCAATAACGAACAGTGGTTTCTGTCTTGCGGCACTCGACAATGAAGGAAATATACGATTTGAAAAAAGTACTTTCCAAAACAATCTTTTAAGTGATGAGAATTCCATAATCACTATCGGAACAACTCTTCAGACAGAACTTGTTCCATCAGATCTTGATTTTATTCGAGTATCGGGCCTTGGAGATCAGCTTTTCGTCTTCACGTCATCCGGAGCCTTCAAGCGTTTTGCAATGCGAGATCTCGATCACCCCGTACTGATGGAAGACCGTCATCTCCTTCGCGACAACACTTCTCTTACCCACGTCACTCGACTCTTCGGTGAAACTTCTTTCGTAATTGGTGACAACAGTGGCACAATCAGAATTCTGTTTAACTCAAGGGATAAAAACCCTACTACAGATGATGGGTTAACGACCAAGGTCATTGCAACTTTTTCGACTCAACCAAATAAACATCATTTTCATAAACAGAACCCAGAAATTACATCTATTTCCGCCTCATCAAGGTCTCGCCTTTTTGCAGTCGCCTCATCAGACGGAATAATTCGACTCCTACAAGCAACTGATCACTCAACAGTTGCCGAAGTTAGCACCAATCAACAAACTGCACGAACTCAGAAGCTACAACTTCTTCTCCTTGGATCAAGAGATCAACAACTCGTTGCCTGTGATGGCAAAACTCTTACCGCTTGGAACATCAACCTAAGCTATCCAGAGGCTTCATTACATTCACTCTTCGGAAAAATTTGGTATGAAAATTATCCGGATCACGAGTACGTATGGGAAACAAATGGACACGAGTCCTTCGAACCAAAATTTAGCTTGGTACCCCTTCTATGCGGCACCATAAAAGCAACTCTCTACTCAATGCTATTCGCTATACCTATTTCAATTTTTGGAGCAATTTATGTTAGTCAGTTTATGACTTCAGAATGGAAGTCTCGTATAAAGCCAGTCATTGAAATGATGGCAAGCTTGCCAAGTGTTGTACTAGGGTTTATTGCTGGATTGATCCTTGCACCGGTTATCGAAAGTGGTGTAATGATTTTTCTTACGAGTTTTTTTACAGTTCCGATAACCCTCCTTGTCTGTGCCTTTCTATGGCAATTTTGGTCACCTGGATTACGAAGTCGATTATCTTTCTGGAGATTTCCCGTCGTACTCTTTATCGCACTCCCCATCGGGATTCTTTTAGGATTACTGATGGCACAACCGGTCGAGTTCTTTCTGTTCAATGGTGATCTTTTCGCATGGCTTCATGGCCGCGGGGGAAGTGGCTGGGCAGGCTGGGTATTAGCTTTATTTCCACTATCGGCGATAGTCTCCGCATTGCTAATAGGCCGATTCATCAACCCATGGATTCGTATTCGAAGCATGGGATGGGGGCATATAAAAACTGCCTCTGCAGCCCTACTTCTTCTTTTTATTGGGCTTATTCTTGCTGGTGTCATTTCAACAGCAGCTGCAATGTTTCTAGATGCTTTGCGGTTCGAGACTCGTGGTAGCATCTTTGGTACCTACGTCCAACGAAACACCATGGTCGTCGCTATTGGCATGAGTTTCGCAATCATACCAATCATATTCACACTTGCTGATGACGCCTTATCAAGCGTTCCTGATCATCTGCGAAGCGGCTCACTGAGTACAGGTGCAACGCCCTGGCAGACAACTGTTCGGGTTATCATTCCAGCCGCAACTGGTGGAATTTTTTCAGCTGTCATGATTGGTCTTGGAAGAGCTGTCGGAGAAACAATGATTGTCTTAATGGCTGCTGGGAACACACCTATTATGGACTGGAACATTTTCAGTGGATTTCAAACATTATCTGCTGCCATAGCGACTGAACTACCGGAAACAACGCGAGGATCTACTCATTATCGAATCCTTTTTCTGGCGGCAGTCCTTTTGTTTGGTCTCACATTTTTCATAAATACGATAGCCGAAGTCGTACGACAAAGATTCCGAAGGAGAGCACATGAACTCTAGTCGGTATCAAAGACAGAACGTTCGCTCACCATTCTCTAATCTCATGGCTCATGGAGAACCGTGGGTTTGGCTGATGTCAGGATCTCTTGCCATCGCGATAACAATGGTTATCGGCCTGCTACTATTTATTACTGCACGCGGTTCTATTCATTTTTGGCCCAGACCACTCTATGAAATTACCAAGCTTAACGGTGAAAAATTTCTTGGTGAAGTCATATCTCGTGAAAGCCAACTAGAAAATGTCTTGGATGATCAAACTGTTGATGAACGTGTCCTTGTACGAGCAGTAGATCCTAGAACAGCCAGCACACACTACACCTGGTTTGATGATAAGAACATTACTTCTATACAACGACCTCAATTCGCAACTGTAGTTGAACGGTTTGAAGGCGGGCGGTTTCATGGTTTTCCTGTCTGCCTTTTAAAAGATGGTATTACAACAGGGAATAGTCCTGAAGTTGCATGGCAACAATATCAAGAGATATCTCCAACCATTCAGAAACGATTTCGTGAAGCCAATCGTATCGACAGACTACGGAGAGGCGATTTGCAGAAACGTCTTCGAGATGCACGGCTTGCACTATTCAATGCTCGATTAAAGCATGGTGAAAACCATCCAATTGTGGAATATGTGAAAAATGAAGAACAAAAAATATCGAAAGAAGTCACAGAAATTTCAGGGCTTCTCGATAAAAAAATGGCTGTTTTAAGAAAAGCTAATAGCTCATGGCAATTCGAATTCAAAACTGTAAATGGGCAGTCTGCAACTTTCCCGGTGGAAGAAATTATTCAAGCGTGGCAGCCAAATAATATTGGTTTATTAGGCATGTTGCACGTTTATGGAGCACGTTGGTGGAAGTTTCTCTCGGACAATCCACGAGAGGCAAACAGTGCTGGTGGTGTCTTCCCTGCCATCTGTGGAACAGTCAGTATGACTCTTATCATGGCCCTTCTAGTTGCACCCTTTGGAGTTCTTGCAGCACTTTATTTACGTGAATACGCCGCCGATAATTCTCTTACTACGACCATCCGAATTGCAATTAATAATTTAGCTGGTGTCCCAAGTATTGTTTACGGCGCTTTTGGTCTTGGTTTTTTCTGTTATGGAGCCGGCGGATGGATCGATGAAACTTTTTTTAGTGCAAGTTTACTTGCAGATAATCAGCCAACATTTGGTACCGGTGGTCTCTTGTGGGCTTCACTTACACTCGCTCTTCTGACTCTACCAGTTGTCATCGTGGCAACTGAAGAGGCTCTGGCTGCCGTGCCAAATTCAATGAGAGAGGGGTCTTACGCATGCGGTGGCAGCAAGTGGCAGACTATACGCCGGATTGTTTTGCCAAGGGCCTTACCTGGAATCATGACTGGGCTCATTCTCGCAATGGCTCGTGCAGCCGGAGAAGTAGCGCCCCTTATGCTTGTTGGTGTCAAAAAAATTGCGCTTGATCTTCCTATCGATACATCATTTCCATTCATTCATCCCGAAAGAGAATTCATGCATCTCGCGTATTTGGTGTATGACATTGGTTTTCAGAGCTCTAATAGCCAAGCAGCAAAACCAATGGTATTCACAATCACTTTATTACTTGTAGCTATTATTGCCGTGCTTAATATTGCTGCAATTTATCTTCGATCGAAACTGAAACAACGCTATGCGCTTCAAGAATTCTAATTCTACAGTGACTCTATATTTCCAACTGTTATATCCTTAGCCAGGAAGCCAAATCTATGCAAAAAGGAATTGATCCATCAGTGCATTCTGATGGAAAAAAGCCCGAAGTGAATGCTGATCGGCTTCAAGCAGTTGCACAGGGAAAAGACGTTGGTGCTGAGGTACATTTAAAAGTTCTCGAGGAAACACCCGTTCTTGAAATCGACCGATTCAATCTGTGGTATGGTTCCAAACAAGTTATCCATAACATCTCAATGCCTATTATCCGGAAACAAGTTACTGCATTGATTGGACCAAGTGGTTGTGGAAAATCAACACTTCTTCGAAGTGTCAACAGAATGAATGATCTCATCCAAAATGCTCGGATCACCGGTGATATGCGCTTAAATGGTGATTCAATTTATGACCCGCGCATGGATGTCATTAATCTTCGCAAAAGGATGGGAATGGTTTTCCAAAAGCCAAACCCATTCCCAATGAGTATCTTTGAGAATGTTGTTTATTCATTACGAATTGATGGCGAGAAAAACCGCAGTGTTTTGGACGAAGTCTGCGAAATTAGTCTTCGTGGTGCCGCACTATGGGATGAAGTAAAAGATAGCTTGAACGACAGTGCACTCAAACTTTCAGGCGGTCAACAACAACGTCTGTGTATTGCTCGTGCCGTAGCGGCCGAACCAGAGGTGCTCTTACTCGACGAGCCTTGTTCCGCTCTTGACCCTATCGCAACCGGTAAAATTGAGGATCTGATACAAGAACTTCGTGGGCAGTATTCAATTCTTATGGTAACGCACAATATGCAGCAGGCTAGTCGTGCCAGTGACTATACAGCTTTTGTATATTTGGGACGCCTGATTGAATATGGACCAACATCAGACATCTTTACGAATCCTATCCTACAGGAGACGGAATCCTACGTAACTGGTCGTTTTGGGTAGGCTCATGGGACATTTCTTACTCTTTGAATTTGGTTATCTGTAATGACACGTCACATTGAACGTCAGATTCTTCACCTGAAGGAATTAATTCTTCACTTCGGAACCATGGTTGAAGAATCTATCAGTCATTCCAACATATCGCTTTTTAAACAAGACTTGTCTCTTGCGACAAAAGTCATAGCAAATGATGCTGAAATTGACCGCATGGAAGTAGAATTAGAAGAAGAATGCCTAAAGGTTCTTGCGCTCTATCAACCTGTTGCAGCTGATCTTCGATTCGTAGTTGCCGTACTGAAAATTAACAATGATCTTGAGCGAATTGGTGATCTCACAAGTAATATTGCCAAAACTGTTTCTCAACTCGCAATTACAGGCCCTTTTGAGCTGCCCCAAGAAATCTCTGTTATGGCTAAACAGGCTGAAGAGATGGTGAAAAAAAGTCTTGATGCTGTTGTCACAGCTGATCCAGACCTCGCACGACAGGTGAGGGAAGAGGATGATGTGGTTGACGCAGGCAGACAGGCGGTCAGCAAGTTGGTAATGCAACGGATTCAGGAAGACCCTCAAAATGTTGAGAACTTACTTCGAATTAATTCTGTTTCAAAACATCTTGAACGCGTAGCGGATATGGCAACAAATATTGCTGAAGATGTTATCTACATGGTCGAAGGAGAAATTGTTCGCCACCGCCATGGAGACTGACACAGCTTACACATTTTACGTATCGTCTCGAACCAACCGCTTCACTATCCAGTTCACGATTGGAGATACTGCCACAATCGTTGGCCAGGCGATAATCCATGAAATCCCCCACGACTTCAGCCAATCGAAAATAACGCCAGGCCTTATGCCGACGTGGAGAAGTGTTATCACAAGTGACATCAGTGCTGACATCAAAATGGACATCACAAACGAAAACACAAGTCCATGAAATTTTTTAGGGAACATACTCGTTGCTCAACAACTCATGCCAATGATGAATAAAATGACTTTTTGTAATATCTATAATCTAGAAAAACAGGTCTCTTTAAGTGGGATCATGTGCCACAAAATGTGCAGTACGAGGCACTCCCGGGTGGTGCGCCTTTTCGAAACGGCTCATTCTCTAATGTCTCAGAAAAGGGTTCCTGTAATACGTTAAGGAGTCGCTCAGCTGGTTCAATGTTTCCCGACTCTGCCTCGGCAAGGGCCTCCTCAACTTTTAAATTTCTTGGAACAATTACTGGATTCACTGTTCGCATTCTTTTGGCAATCTCAGGCAAAGAACTCGATTCGTGGGAAATTCGTTCTCGCCATCGGTGCATCCAATTATCAAATCCAGACATCTTCAAAAGCACAGAATCCATATGTTCATTTTCTAGTGCGTGTGAGAGCGCAACAAATGTTAATGAAAAATCTGCTTGAGCAATTCTCATAATATCGAGCAAGTTGGCGTAGAGACCCGCATCTTCTTTTTCTTGCTGGCGAAGTCCTAGCTTTGCGTTTGTTCCAGCATGATAATACTTTTCGTACTGCTCAGAGAATGTTTCAAGAATTGAAATAAATTCTTCAATCGCTTTATCTTGCTCTCCGGGGCATACCAAAAGAAGGCTTTCTGCTAGACGAGCAAGGTTCCACTGAGTAATCACTGGTTGTTTTTCAAACGAATATCTTCCTTGATGGTCAATTGAGCTGAAAACTGTCTCAGGGTGATATACATCAAGAAATGCACAGGGACCATAGTCAATGGTTTCACCAGCAATGGAGACATTATCTGTATTCAGTACTCCATGCACAAAGCCGACAGACATCCAACGAGCTACTAGTCTTGCTTGCTTATCTAAAACAGCTCGAAAAAATCTAAATGGTAAATCTGGAGAGTTTTGTAATTCTGGATAATGACGGGCCACTGTATAGTTCAATAGTTGAGCCAGATTATTTTTATCACCAAGCGCTGCCGCGTATTGAAAGGTGCCAATACGAATATGACTCTCTGCAATTCGTGTTAAAACGGCGCCTGGCAGCGGAAGATTTCTCAACACGTTTTCACCAGTCGCTGTCACTGCCAGACTCCGAGTAGTCGGTATGCCTAATGAGTGCATCCCTTCGCTGATAATATATTCACGTAACATTGGGCCAAGAACAGCTCTACCGTCACCGCTCCGCGAGTAACACGTACGACCCGATCCTTTGAGTTGTATATCGACACGGCGTTTTGTCGGCGTTACATGCTCACCTAGAAGCACAGCCCGGCCATCACCGAGGTTTGTAAAATGCCCAAACTGATGTCCGGCGTAGGCTTGAGCGAGTGGAGCAGCACCTGCCGGTATTTCATTGCCTGCAAAAACCTGTACTCCTGATGACCGAAGGATGTCCACGTCGAGCCCCAGATCATTAGCAAGGCCTTCATTGAAAAGAACTTTGACAGCATGTTTTACTGGCTCGGGATTGGTACGTGAAAAAAATGCCTCTGGAAGTTGCACAAAAGAATTATCAAAAGACCATCCTGCGTCTTGTTTTCCTTCTGTCATCACAATAAGTCCTGCTGATGTAATGAGACACACAAGAAACCAGTATTGATTTCTGAGAACGCTCACTTTTCGTGATCTCAATAGTCAAATATAAGCGTTCTAATAACTTCTCATAGCAGTTTAATCATCCAAATACTGAAACCGTGCTTTTTGCACACCAGATATTTCGACCATTTCCTGAAACATTGACAAAGGCCGTACCCAAAGCCCTCTGTCTCCATAATCTGCTCGATAGACAACAATTTTTTCAAGAGTTTCACTATGCAAAGCAACACCAAGTACGGTGTATTCATTTCCCTTGTAATGTCGATAGCGGCCACATTCTAATTCGAACATTATACTTACCTTTCTTACACTAACTTTTAAAAGTTAAGACCATATTGATGTATTTCGTAAAATATCTTTTTACCCTGCCGCTACTCAATTCACTTTCACAAATCATGCCTGCATGTTGTGTCGTTCATTGAGAAAATTTAAGTACTGGCAAACTGTTTATTTTTGCCAAAACTACCTGTCCTTTGAAATTCATTCATTTTCCAAGATTTTTTCATGCGGCACAATATGATGATACCGCAACACCTTTTTGTGTATGGAACACTGCGTCCACACCTTGCATCTAATAACGTAAGACAACTCCTTGTTGGAATGAAAGTTGTCGGACCAGCTACCGTTCAGGGAAGACTCTACGATTTTGGTGATTTTCCTGGCGTCACAAATGGGACCGGAATTGTTCACGGCAACTTACTTCGTCTGTCCCATACTGAACAATTAGATGCTCTCGACGACTACGAAGAATGCCATGGTCTCTCACCCCTCTTTACTCGTTCGAGCACAAACGCTCAGTTATCTGACGGTCTTTGTGTTTCTGCTTGGATCTACTTGTTTAACCGGCAATTAAAATTAGGCATTCCGATTCTGAGTGGCGACTATGCCCAGCACATTCAAGATCGCCCCAATTACTGAATGACTTCAATGCCTCATGTTTCTATAAATGCTCTTGTATCTATAATTGCACGCTAATTTTCTAGCACCGACTGCAGAGAATGCTAAATTTTCAGGCGTTCAACATAGACGTGTTGCAGAAGGAATCCCTTTTTTTAAGATGTTTATTAGTAATTTGTAGATGGCATGACGTTTGCTCCGTATACGATTAGGATAGCGTTCGACTCTATCAGCTACGGAACAGGCGGCTGTAACTGGAACTCCTCGGCTCCCTCGGCCCTGCCTGAGATTCAGATCGATGTCGTGTCGTCCTGCAGTCGACTAGCTTCAAATTTTTCTAATCCTCCTTCAAAACTAAGGACGAACTTCTGTTATGAGCACGAAATCGAAACTGGAATACATCTGGCTTGATGGCTACAAGCCAACCCAAAGCCTTCGATCAAAGACTCGAGTCGAGTCGGATTTTGGAGGGACTCTTGAAGAGTGCCCAATGTGGTCTTTTGATGGTAGCAGTACTGAACAGGCAACTGGTGGTGATTCTGATTGTCTGCTTAAACCAGTCGCTGTTTTTCCAGATCCTGGCAGAAAAAACGGCTTCCTCGTTATGACTGAGGTTTTGAATGCGGATGGTTCTCCTCATGAGTCAAACGGTCGTGCAACCATTGCCGATGATGATGAAGACTTCTGGTTCGGTTTTGAACAAGAATACTTTCTATGGTGTACTTCCAACAACAATCCTCCAGGATTTCCACTCGGTGGTTACCCAGCGCCTCAAGGACCATATTACTGCTCAGTCGGTGCATCTAACGCGCACGGCCGAGACTGTGTTGATGAGCACCTAGACGCCTGTCTCGAAGCTGGTATCAACGTTGAGGGAATTAATGCTGAAGTGGCTGCTGGTCAATGGGAGTTTCAGGTGTTTGCCAAGGGCGCAAAACGTGCTGGTGACGAAATCTGGGTTGCCCGATATCTACTCGAGCGCATCGGTGAAAAGTATGGATATGCAATTGATTGGCATCCCAAACCACTTGGTAAAACTGACTGGAATGGTTCTGGTATGCACGCAAACTTCTCGAATGAATTGATGCGTACATGTGGTGACAAAGACGTCTTCACAACCATTTGTGAAGGCTTTTCAGGAGTTGTTGAAAGGCATATTTCTGTATATGGGGCAGACAATGATCAACGCCTAACCGGTCAACATGAGACACAGAGCATTGACCAGTTTAGCTACGGCGTTTCTGATCGTGGTGCATCGATTCGTATTCCAGTTGGCACGATTGATGATGGCTGGAAAGGCCGCCTTGAAGATCGCCGGCCTGCTTCGAATGCCGATCCGTATAAGGTCGCTGCAGCAATTATCAAAACAGTAAAAGCTGCTGCTGGAGCCGCTGTCTAATTTTCCGAGATACGCTGTTGGACATATAAAGGGTCTCCCAGAATAATTTTTGGGAGACCCTTTACCTTATACATTTTACTTGTTCAATTTCTGTAACACCTGAAGGGTGTACGCTGAATCAAGAAGTCGTATCGCATCAAGCATTTCTTGCATTGTCTGAAAACGATTTGTTAATTTTTTCTCAATTGCTTTCATCACAATATCATCAAGCTCTTTTGGAACATTTTTCTCTAACGCAAATGAAGATGGAGGAAGTGGATCATCATGGATGATATTCTCAAATGTTTCTTGAATGACACGGCCTCGAAAAGGTTCTCGAAGAGCAATTGCTTCGTATAGAACAACTCCCATACTAAAAATGTCACTTCGTTCATCAATCGTGGCCCTATTTGTATTGACCTGCTCAGGTGACATATAAAGCGGAGTTCCCGGTCGATCTCCCGCCATAGTCAATGACTGTATGGCTTCATCATCTTTCTTAATAACTTGTGGATGTTCAGGTGCATCATCAGGTTGTCCCCATACTTTTGCTACTCCCCAATCAAGTAAAATAACTTCACCAAAATTTCCTACCCATATATTCTCAGGCTTTACATCCCGATGAATGACTCCTCTGGCGTGAGCATATAAAAGAGCTAGTCCAGCTGTCATAACGATCTCTACGCGTCGCCTGAGGTCAAACTCAAAAACCGTTATAGGATCTTTCTGGGCAACACGTGAAAGAATCGTAAATAGGTTTTCACCGGATATCCGCTTCATCGTGAAATAAAGACACTGTTGATGATCACGTCCAATTTCATAAACAGGAACTGTATTTGGATGTTGAAGTTGTGCGGTTATCCGAGCCTCCCGAAGCAGTCGACGATTTTCTTGCTTATCTAGCAAATACTTCGTGAGTAAGGACTTCATCACAACCGTGCGACCGGTCATTTGATCGAAGCAGCTGCGTAGAATTGCAGAACCGCCACGGGCCATTTCTCGGTAATTGGTGTATTTTTCAGTACCTTCAGGAATTACCTTTGGAAGTGCGTAATCCGTTGCCGAAAGAAAAATTGGGCCTTGACCACCTTTTTGCGATGGCATCTTGTACTCCTTCTGAGATAAATTTCATGAAGTCTGTTACACGGAGACTACTCCACCAAGTGCCTTTTATAATGCTTTTAAAGATTGTAGTACGAACCCTCACTGGCTCGTACACTGCCTTATTTTGAGCTTTTCCTTATTCTGCAAAAGCACACGTGAAACAACCAAACAGCCTTATCACTGGACATAGGGGAGCCTCATCTGTTGCTCCAGAAAATACCTTATCAGCATTTCAAAAAGCATGGGATATTGGTTGTGACGCGATTGAAGGAGACTTTAGACTCACTTGTGATGGAGAAATTATCTGTATTCATGATGCGAACACACGCCGGACCACCGGCATCAACAGGGAAGTCGCACAGACGCCTCTTAAATTACTCCAAACACTCGATTTTGGCGCATGGAAAGATGTTCGTTTTAAAGGTGAAACCTGCCCAACTCTGAATCAGGTACTTTTGACCGTACCACCACATGGACACTTTTTCATCGAACTCAAGACAGGCCCAGAAATTGTGGAACCACTGGCTAAATGTCTTGAAAGATCCTCACTGTTAAAAACACAGATTACACTCATTACCTTGAATCAAGAAACTGGGAAAAAATGTAGAAATTTCTTTCCAGATATTCGAATCCATTGGCTGACATCTTTTCAACGGCATAACAATCACGCCTACGCCTGTACCCCGTCCCCTGATCAGATTGCTTCAGTACTTGATGATATTGGAGCGAATGGAGTCGGCTTGCAAGCCCACCGTGACATTGTTACGGCAACATTTTTAAAACAGCTTAGGACTGAGAATGTGTCTGAGTTTCATATGTGGACTGTCGATGATCCCGAAGATGCACTTTTTTATATCAGCGAGGGTGCTTTTGGTATTACGACAAACAACCCAGCAGCATTGAAAATACGTCTTCAATCATGCTGAATGGGTATCACGAGGGATTCTTTACGGCATATTTTAAGGTTTAATACTCCTGCCAGACTCCTGCCAGTTTTTGAGAACACAAAACAATATTGGTCTGTAGCATGAAGTTTTTATACCAACACGTGCTGCACATCTGACGACAGACGCCCTTCGAGATTATGCAGGATGCGCACGTTGGATTTACGGCTCCCCAATATGTATAACTCGACTATAATGAGGAAATGAACGTATAATTACGGCTGTGTTAAAAAGCAGTCATTTCTCTTAAAAGGAAATCCCTATGTCCTACCGATCACTCGGCATTGTTTGTACGGTTGTCTGTGCTTTATTCGTGAGTCGTATCGCTACAGCCGGATGCGGCACCTGTGACAAAACCGTTGTTGAAAATGCCGCAAACAGTGCTGATTTTAGTACTCTCGTTGCAGCCGTGAAAGCAGCGGGCCTTGCCGAAACCCTGTCTGGAAGCGGACCATTCACAGTATTCGCACCTACCAATGCGGCATTTGAGAAATTGCCAGCTGGTACTGTTGAAAAGCTTTTAAAACCGGAAAATAAAGACCAACTTGTAAAAGTTTTGACATACCATGTCGTCCCTGGAAAAGTCATGGCCAAGGACGTTGTTAAGCTTACTAAGGCAAAAACGGTTGAGGGATCAGACGTCACTATTGCCGTGAGTGGTGGCAGTGTCTCCGTTGATAATGCAAAGGTGATTAAAACTGACATCAATTCAAGCAACGGCGTAATTCACGTAATCGATACCGTGATTCTTCCAAAGAATTAATTTTCTTTGAAAACGCATTAAAATAAAAAGGTCACCAGGTCATACTGGTGACCTTTTTTATTCATTGATTGTTAATTATGAAATTCATACTTTGAAAGAATTCGCATGAATTTCTTAGGTGGCTTGCATGTAATACGATGCACACCAAAATCATCAACGATACTCATCTGTGGTGTCACGTGTTCAATTATTTTTTCTTCAAGAAACACGTAAGCTTTTGAGTTCGGTGCAGGTGCTATTTTTTCAAAATGATGACGATACTCAACGGGCAGACCGATTTTGATAATTTTCTTACCTTGAATGGATACATCTTCAATCACATCTCGCACCTCATAAACTTCTGTTTGGTCTTGCCCTTGGGGCGGGCCGTCTTTCAGAACCTTTCCCGGTAGAAGAACAACCCGAGCCTCTCCAACAACCACTTTGATGGGATTTGATTCTTTGGCCGTCCACACGCTTACATACTGCTTTTTATCTACATCTTCAGCATTTGCTATGGCGTATCCAACGAGACAGTTATCACTGACGACTGACACAACGAGTTTTGTTGGTCCGGTAAGTATTTTTTTTCTGAGTCGACCATTCTGAGCATTTCCCAAGAGAACCGCATGCTCCACTGGTTTCTCGACTGATTGAACTTCTGCGAAAGCATGTGTGCCCTCTGGGGGTGCGGCTTGAAGTTCTATAACTCCAAGCAAAGCAGCGATGACGAATAGGCCACGCACTATCATCCAAACTTTTACAGATGATGTCGTTTTTCTTTGCATGAATGAATCCCTATGATGTCATCGTGGCCCTAGTTACGACGTGGAACAAAAAGACTTTTGAGTAACGGGCCTAAAATCACATATGAGAGGATCATTGCAACTATGCGAACGGCATACATGGTCATAAGACTCGCTGCAGTTCCAGAGAGTGCCATCTGGATCATTAAAAGACCAAGATAATGTCCAGCAAGCGGACAAAGAATAAAATAAATTAATATAAGGAAAAGTATACGCATAAGTTAGAAACCAATCAGAAATAGTTACTCATAAGATATGATTGTTCTGATTCTACGATTTCCTCACATGATTTTTCCATAAATTTCTGTTCGGTGCCGTATTTACAGATATTAAAACAAA